>WNGB01003790.1_pt1 | contig 23553 bp, 15 predicted proteins | sample 5400681 | NCBI WGS metagenome assembly WNGB01 (sample SAMN13153367, study PRJNA577476) | soil metagenome | isolation source: 115 cm soil or saprolite under grassland replicate 2 | place: USA:California | collected 2016-06-15
TCAGCGGGTCCGGCGTGGTGGTGACGCCGAGCAGCGCGCCCGGACAATAGAAATCGCTGGCGGCGGCGCGGCGGCCGCTGCTGCCGCTGGCCGACGGTGCGCGTTCCTCGGCGAGGGCGTCGCGCACACCGAGGCCGAGCTCCCGCACGGCCAGGCGCGCCGCGGCGTCGAGGGCGACGAGGGTGCCGCCCGCCTCCGCGAAGGCCTTCAGCTCCTGCACGCCTTTCGCGCCGAGGCCGCCCGCGTACTCGTCCGGCATGGTGCCGGGCAGGTGGCCGGTGACGGTCGCGCCCGGCGACTGCGAGGGCAGGACGATGGCGTCGAAACGATCACGCAATCCGCCGGCTTGGACGTCGCGGTCGTGGAGCGTCTGATAGTCCACGCCCATCTGCTGCTCGAACACGAAGCGTGTCCAGCCTTCGTCGATCGCGGCCATCCAGGACTGGTAGACGCCCACGCGCGGCGCGCGCAGGACGAGCGCCGCCGGCGGGGCGGCGGCGACGCCATGGGCGGAGATGCCGAGCTCGCGCGCCATCTCCAGCACGCGCGCGCGTGCCGATGCGGGCACGAGCAACGTGCCCGCGGGGAAGGGCCGGCCGGCATCGGAGAAGGCGGCAGTGGCCCAGCGCACGGGCACACGCGCGCGCAGGAGGCGTCCCAGCGCCACCAGATCACCGGTGCGATGGCCGAGGGCCAGCCAGGGGCCGCGGCCAGTGACCGAGCCGGGCACGACGGTTACTTGCGTGACCGGCTCCAGGTCGGCGGTGAAGGGGGCGGGCACCGCGGTCACGTTGACGCCCAGGAGCAGGGGCAGCGTGTGCGCGGTGACGTCGTACGGGCGCTGGACCGGCGCCCCGGGAAACGGTCGGATGTCCGGGTAGCGCTGGCGCTCGAGCAGGCTCTTGGCGAAGGCACTGTAGGGCTGGGCCATGAGTACGACCCAGGATCCGGCGGCGACCGTGCGCCCTTCGATGGCGAACGGCGTGCGCGCGCGATGCACCTCCACTCCGCCCAGCCGCAGCACCTCGAGGAGCTTGGCCGTGGCCAGCGGGTCCTTCTGCTCCGCGGGCACGACGAAAGCGAACGGATCGCTGCGCAGGGTGGCCCGTCGGTTCACTTCGTAGAACGTGCGCAGCCAGTACTCGCGGTTGCGGGCGGCGTGACCGAGGATGGCGCGGGTGGCGGCGCGCTGGTCGTCCACGATGTCGCGCAGGCTCCAGGCTCCGCCCGGCCACGGGTTCGGGAAGTTCCAGGAGCGCACGCGGGGGTCGTAACCGATGCCCGGCTCCAGGTTCTCGAACGGCACCTCGATGGGCGTGGCCATCCGCGCCTCCGCGCTCTCCGTGAGCAGCCGCACCCCGCCGTGGGTGTGCGGATACGCGCGCGAGGGGCTCCAGGCATCGTAGATGGCGTCCACGGCCACGCCCTTGTGCCCTTCCGAGGTCAGGCGCGCGGCGACATGAGTGCCCAAGGCGTTGACGGCCGCGATGAGCGCCGAGTCGACGTTGGGCTCCCAGGGATCCACGTAGGGCGGCGCGAACAGCCGCGCGGCGCGCGCGCCCATCTGGTGCAGGTCGTGGACGATCTGCGGGCGCCAAGGATCGTACAGGCCCTTCAGGGTCAGCCGGCTCTCCCGCTGGGTGAACATGTACCAGTCGCGGTTGTTGTCGTGCCCGGTGTACTTCTGGTACAGGAACGGCGGGTCGTGGCCTTCCCAGGGTTTGCCCAGGGTCTGCCGGTACCACTCGGTGACGCGCTGGGTCCCGTCCGGATTGTGGGACGGGATCATCACCACCACCGTGCTGTCGAGGATCTCGCGTATCTCCGGCGTGTCGCCCGACGCCAGCGCGTACGCCGTCTCCATCGCCGTCTGCGTGGCCGCGACCTCGTCGGAGTGGATGCCGTGGTTGACGCCCACGATCACCTTCCCGGCCGCGATCAGGCGCTCGGCCTCCTCCGGGCTGAGGCCGCGCGGGTCCGCCAATCGGAGGTTCGCGCGCCGGATCTCCTCCAGGCGCGCCATGTTCCTCTCCGACGTGATCACCGCGACCAGGAACGGACGATCCTCCGTGGTGCGGCCCACCTCTTCGACCGTGACGCGATCGGAGGCGGCGTCGAGGCGGTGGAAGTAGTCGACGATCTGTGTCCAGTCCGCGAGCTGGCGATCCGCGCCGGGACGGAAGCCGAGGACCGACTCCGGCGAGGGAGGAGCGGCCGCCGCCGTCGCCGCGACGGCCAGGAAGACCGGGAGTGTCCAAGGCATCCGCCGGAGCGTTGTCATGAGCCCCAAGGAGAACATGCCCGGGGCACCCAGACAAGGGCGGGATCGCTACAATCGATACACGATGCTGAAAGACTTCAAGGCGTTCGTCATGCGCGGAAACGTGCTGGACCTCGCGGTGGCGGTGGTCGTCGGCGGGGCGTTTGGCAAGATCGTCACCTCGTTCGTGGATGACGTCCTCATGCCGCCGCTCGGCCTCCTGCTGGGGCACGTGGACTTCCGTGACAAGTTCATCGACCTCTCCGGCCAGCATCCGGCCACCCTCGCTCAGGCCGAGTCCATGGGTGCGGCCGTGCTGCGCTATGGTGTCTTCATCAACGCGATCGTCACCTTCCTGATCGTCGCGTTCGCGATCTTCCTCGTGCTGCGCTCGGTCAAGCGTTTCCTGCCCACGCCGCCGGCTCCGGACGCGCGGGAATGCCCGTTCTGCCTCTCCCTGATCCCGCTGCGGGCCACGCGCTGCCGCCACTGCGGTTCCGAAGTCGCGCCGGCCTGACGCTGCCTGTCCGCTTCCATCCCGCGGTCGAGGAGTGGTTCTCGGCGACGTTCCCTTCGCCCACCCTCGCCCAGGAAAAGGGCTGGCCCCCCATCCAGGCCGGCCGGCACACCCTGGTGTTCGCCCCCACCGGCTCCGGCAAGACGCTGGCCGCGTTCCTGGCCGCGATCGACCGTCTCATGTTCGCGCCCGTCCCCGAGCCGCGCGACCGCTGCCGCATCGTGTACGTCTCCCCGCTGCGCGCGCTGGCCGTGGACGTCGAGCGCAACCTGCGCGCGCCCATCGCCGGGATCGCGCGGGCGGCACAGAGGCGGGGCGAGACCTTCCACGTACCGGTGGTGGGGCTGCGCACCGGCGACACCCCCGCGGAAGAGCGGGCGCGGATGGTCCGGCAGCCGCCCGACATCCTGGTCACGACCCCGGAATCGCTCTTCCTGGTCCTGACCTCGCAGGCGCGCTCGATGCTGCCTTCCGCCGAAGCCGTGATCGTGGACGAGATCCACACCATGGTGGGCAGCAAGCGCGGCGCGCACCTGGCCTTGTCGCTCGAGCGCCTCCAGGAGCTCGCGCGCAAGCCGCCCCAGCGTATCGGCCTGAGCGCGACGCAACGTCCGCTGGAAGAGGTCGCGCGGTACCTGGGCGGGGGGGAGGCGGGCGCGCGTGCGTGGCGTCCGCGCCCCGTCGAGATCGTCGACGCGGGGTCGCGCAAGGCGCTCGCGCTCACGGTGGAGGTCCCGGTCGAGGACATGACGCGGCCGGGCGCGGACGCGAAAGACGACGGGATCATCGAAGGACCGGCAGGCGCGCCGGCCCCGCGCGCGTCGATCTGGCCGGCCATCCATCCACGCCTGCTCGAGCTGATCCGCGCCCACCGCTCCACGCTCGTGTTCGTCAACAGCCGGCGCCTGGCCGAGCGGATGGCGGCGGCCCTCAACGAGCTCGCGGGCGAGGAGCTGGTCCGCGCGCACCACGGCTCGCTCAGCCGCGAGCAGCGCCTGCAGGTCGAGGACGACCTCAAGGCCGGTCGCCTGCCCGCGATGGTGGCCACGTCGTCCCTGGAGCTGGGCATCGACATGGGCGCGATCGATCTCGTGATCCAGATCGAGGCCCCGCCTTCGGTGGCCAGCGGGCTGCAGCGCATCGGACGGGGCGGGCATCAGGCGGGCGCGGTGTCGCGCGGCGTCATCTTCCCCAAGTACCGCGGCGACCTCCTGGCCGCGGCCACGATCACGCGGGCCATGCACGAGGGAAAGGTCGAGGAGACGCGCATCCCCATGAACCCCCTCGACGTGCTCGCGCAGCAGGTGGTGGCGATCTGCGCGGGCGCAGAGCAGACGGTGGACGGCCTGTTCGCGCTCGTGCGGCGCGCGGCGCCGTTCGCGCGGCTGCCACGCGCGCAGCTCGAGGGCGTGCTGGACATGCTTTCCGGCCGCTATCCCTCCGACGAGTTCGCGGAGCTGCGCCCGCGCCTGGTGTGGGACCGCCTGCGCGGCGCCGTGCGCGCGCGCGAGGGGGCGGCCCGGCTGGCCGTCACCAACGCGGGCACCATCCCGGACCGTGGCCTCTACGGCGTATTCCTCGCCGACGGCGGGGCGAGCGGGCCGCCGGGCGCGGAGAACGGCCGCCGTCCCGGCGGCCGTCGCGTCGGAGAGCTGGACGAGGAGATGGTGTTCGAGAGCCGGGCGGGCGAGGTGTTCGTCCTGGGTGCGTCGAGCTGGCGCATCGTGGAGATCGAGCGCGACCGCGTGCTCGTGGTCCCCGCCCCCGGGGAGCCGGGAAAGATGCCGTTCTGGAAAGGCGACCGTCCGGCGCGGCCGGTGGAGCTGGGCCGCGCGCTGGGACGGCTGACGCGCGAGCTGGCGGCGGCCCCGCGCGCCGAGGCCCGGCGGCGGCTGATCGAGAAGCACGACCTGGACGCGCGCGCGGCCGAGAACCTGATCGCCTACATCGCCGAACAGAAGGAAGCTACCGGCGTCCTGCCCGACGATCGCACGCTGGTCCTGGAGCGCACGCGCGACGAGATGGGGGACTGGCGGCTGTGCCTGCTCTCGCCCTGGGGCGGCCGCGTGCATGCGCCGTGGGCGCTGGCGCTGCAAGCGCGCCTGCGGGCCACCCTGGACGTGGACGTGGAGACGGTCTGGAGCGACGACGGGATCGTGGTGCGCGTGCCCGACCGCGAGGATCCGCCGACGGGGGCCGACCTCGTGCCCGATCCGGACGAGGTCGAGGACCTGGTCGTGCGCGAGCTGGGGGGAAGCGCCATGTTCGCGGCTCATTTCCGCGAGGCGGCCGCGCGTGCCCTCCTCCTGCCGCGCCGGCGGCCCGGCCTGCGCTCGCCCCTGTGGATGCAGCGCAAGCGGGCCGCGGACCTCCTTGCCGTCGCCGCGCGCTACGGCTCGTTCCCCATCATCCTGGAGGCCTACCGCGAGTGCCTGCAGGACGTCTTCGACCTGCCCGCGCTGATCGCCCTCGCCTCGGGGTTGCGGCGCCGCGAGATCCGCGTGATGACGGTGGACACCCAGACGCCTTCGCCGTTCTCCGCCTCCCTGCTCTTCGGCTACGTCGCGAACTATCTCTACGACGGCGACGCGCCCCTGGCCGAGCGCAAGGCCCAGGCCCTCTCCGTGGACCAGGCCCAGCTCCGCGAGCTCCTGGGCCAGGCCGAGCTGCGCGAGCTGCTCGACCCGGAGGCCATCGACGAGCGGGAGCGGACGCTCCAGGCGCTGGACGAGACCCATCGCGCGCGCTCCGCCGACCGCGTGCACGAGCTGCTCCTGCGCATCGGCGACCTCACCTCCGACGAGCTGCGGGCGCGCGTCGCCGCGCCCGCCGATGCCTGGATGGAGGAGCTGATGCGCGACCGCCGCATCATCCGCGTCCGCCTGGCCGGCGACGAGCGATTCGCGGCCGCGGAGGACGCGGGCCGGCTGCGCGACGCCTTCGGGGTCCCCTCGCCTCCGGGGCTCCCGCAGGCCTTCCTGGAACCGGCGCCACACGCGATGCGCGACGTCGTGTCGCGCTACGCGCGCACCCATGCGCCCTTCACCGCGGAGGAGGTCGCCCGCCGGTACGCCGTGGGCGAGAGCGCGATCGAAGGCGCCCTGGAGGAGCTGTCCCAGTCCGGCCGCGTGGTCGAGGGGGCGTTCCGTCCGGGAGGCGGGGGGCGGGAATGGTGCGATGTGGACGTGCTCGCCACCCTGCGGCGACGGTCGTTGGCCCGCCTGCGCCGGCAGGTCGAGCCCGTGGACCCGGCCGCGCTCGCGCGCCTGGCCTTGTCCTGGCAGGGTATCGCGACCGGCCCCCAGCCCTCCATGCGCCGCGGGCCGGACGCGCTGCTCGACGTGATCGAGCAGATCCAGGGTGCGGCCGTCCCCGCCAGCGCGCTGGAGACGGACGTGCTGCCCGCGCGGATTCCCGGCTATCGGGCGGAGGACCTCGACGCGCTCTGCGCGGCCGGCGAGGTCGTGTGGGTCGGCCTGGGCCCGCTCGGCGAGCGCGACGGCCGCGTCACGCTCTTCCTGGCCGACGCCCTGCCGCTGCTGCACATGCCGCGCCCGGACCCGCCGGCGGGCGAGGTGCACGAGGCGCTGCGCGCGCACCTCGCCAGGCACGGCGCCAGCTTCTTCGCGGAGCTGGCCGCGGCCGTCCCCGGCACGCTCGCGCGCACCGTCCTCGACGCGCTCTGGGACCTCGTCTGGGCGGGCGAGGTCACCAACGACACGCCGGGCGCGCTGCGCGCGTACCTGCGCCCCGCGCCTTCCGCGGCCGCGCGCCGGTCGTCGCGGGCGGCCCTCTTTCGTTCGCGGCGGCAGTCGCCCCCCAGTGCGGTCGGCCGCTGGTCCCGGCTGCCCCGTCCGGCGGCCGGGAAGGGCGCGAGCACCGCCCGCGCCAAGGCGATCGCGGAGCAGCTCCTGGCCCGGCACGGCGTGCTGACGCGGCCGGCGGTGATGGCGGAAGGCGTGGCCGGCGGATTCGCCGCGCTCTATCCCGTGCTCAAGGCGCTGGAGGAGGCGGGGCGGATCCGGCGTGGCTACTTCGTGGCCGGCCTGGGCGGATCGCAGTTCGCGCTGCCGGGAGCGCTCGAACGGCTGCGCGCAGTGCGCGAGCTCGCGGCGGACGACGAAGACGTGCCGCCCGGCGCCGTGCTGGCGGCCACGGATCCCGCCAACGCCTACGGAGCGGCGCTGTCCTGGCCGGAGACGGCCTCCGGACGCGCGATGCGCGCCGCCGGCGTACACGTCGCGCTCGTCGACGGCCTGCTGGCCGCGGTCGTGGCGCGCGGCGACGGGGAGATCCTGCCCCTCCTTCCGGAAGGCGAGCCCGCGCGCACACGGACCGCGCGCGGCCTGGCCGGTGCCCTCGCGCGATGGGCCCTGCGCACCGGCCGCGCGTCGCTCGGATGGGGGGCCGCGGGCCCCGCCACCGCCGCCGAGCACGCCGTCCTCGCCGATGCGCTGCGCGCGTCCGGCTTCGTCCCCTGGGGACCCGGCTTCCGGCTCACCAGCGCGCCGCCCCCATCCGCGCCCGGCATGACGATGCCGGACCCCGCCGAGGCCTGAGGCGGGTGCCGGAAGGCGACATGCTGTGGCGCGTCGCGAACCGCCTCTCGCCCGCGCTCGTCGGGCGCCGGGTGACCGCGCTGCGTCTGACCGCCCCCGCGCTCGCCTCCGAGGCGCGCCGCCACCACGTGGAGGGAAGCACCATCGTGGCCGTGGAGGCGCGCGGCAAGCATCTCCTCGTCCGTTTCTCGACGGGCGTCGCTTTGCACACGCATCTGGGGATGGCGGGATCCTGGCACCTCTACCGCGCCGGATCGCGCTGGCGGTCGCCCGCTCACCTGGCGCGCGTCGTCCTCGAAGCCGACGGCGTGGTCGCGGTGTGCTTCGTCCCGCGCGTCGTCGAGCTGGTGCCGGAGAAAGACGAAGGCGCGCATCCGACCCTGGCCGCCCTCGGCCCCGACGTCGTGGCCGATGGATTCGATGCCGCGGCGGCGGTGGCGCGACTGCGGGCTCGCGGGCCCGTCCCGATCGGCGTCGCCCTCCTCGACCAGACCGCGCTCAGCGGCATCGGGAACATCTACAAGTCCGAGGTCCTGTTCCTGTGCGGCACCGATCCGTTCACCCCCGTGGCCTCCCTGGATGCGGAGCGGTTGCGACGGATCGTCGACACCGCGCACGAGCAGATGCGGCGCCGCGTGGTGACGCCCAGCGGCCCGGCCACCGACGGCGGTGGGCGCGGCCGGTACTGGGTCTACGGACGGGCGCGGCGTCCCTGCCGCCGCTGCGCCACGCTCATTCGGGCCGCGCGTCAGGGAACGCCGTCGCGCACGACCTATTGGTGCCCACGCTGCCAAGCCCCGGGCGCGTCCGGCTGAGGGCGGCCGGACGCGTGCCCTCTACACGCGAACGAGGGTGGCGCCCCAGTTCATTCCCGCCCCGAAGGCGACGAGCAGCACGAGGTCGCCCGCGGTCACGCGCCCGGCGCGCGCGGCCTCGTCCCAGAGAAGGGGGATGGTCGCGGCGGTGGTGTTTCCGTAGCGCTCGATGTTGTGCAGCACCTTCGAGTCCGGGATGCCGAGCGCCTTCTGGCAGTATTCGTTGATCCTCTTGTTGGCCTGGTGCATGAGGACGAGGGACAGGTCGTCGACGCGGACCTCGTTCCGCGCCAGCACCTCCTGCGAGGCCGCGATCATGTTGGTGGTCGCCATCTTGAAGACCGCGCGGCCGTCCATCACGGGGATGTGGTCCCCGCGCTTGAACTGCTCGGGGTCGGTATAAGGCCGGTGCTTGAAGCCCGTGCCGGGGACGTAGAGCTTGTCGTATTCGGCGCCGCTCGTGTGGAGGAGTGAATCGACGACCCCACGGCGCGGCTCTTCGGTGGCGCGCACGACCACCGCCGCCCCCGCGTCACCGAAGAGGACAGTGAGGTGGCGGAAGCGCGTGTTCCACGCAAACTCCTCGGGGGTGGGGGGCACGTCACCGCGACCGAGCATGTACTCCCAGTTCGTGGCCGTCCAGGGCATGAAGCCGGTGTGGATCTCGGCGCCGACGAGGAGGACGGTGCGGGCGAGCCCCGCGCGGATCTGCGCGTCCGCGAGCTGGAGACCGTAGAGGAAGCCGACGCACTGCTGGCGGATGTCGAAGCAGGGGACCTCGCGCAGGCCGAGCTTGGCCTGCAGGAGGGCGCCCGCTCCCGGGAAGAAGTGATCGGGAGTCATGGTCGCGAAGACGACGAGGTCCACCTCCGCGGGCGTCATCCCCGCGTGGTCGATCGCGCGGCGGGCGGCAGCCACGCCGAGGTCCGAAGTGCCCGTACCGCGCTCGACGTAGTGGCGCGCCTCGACGCCGCTGCGCTCGCGAATCCACTCGTCGCTGGTGTCCATGACCCGGGCCAGCATGGCGTTGCTGACGCGAGTGGGCGGTATCTCGCTTCCGCTGCCGGCGATCACGGCGCGCGTCATGGCGTTGGTCCTCGCTCCCCGGAGTCGAGATTGTATGGCGTATTAAGTCAGGGGGGGGCACTCGCGCCTTATCCCGATGGGCGCTCGCACTGCGGCCACCAGCGTGCTGGTTGGCTGCGGCCCCCCCTGAAACCCTCCTCGCAACGCGCCGCTGCTGCGCAGCGCCGCCTTGCTCTGCGATCGGACTGCCCCATCCCCGTCCCCGTTCCCGTCTGTTCAGCGATCCGGCCTTTCCGCCGGTGGCCGAAGTCACAGGGCGCCGCCCCGCCGGGGTGCACCCGGCGTGGGCCTGTGGTATCCAAGGGGCGGCAATGCTCACCGACCTCGGCACCACCCCCATCGCGGAGACTCTCCGCGCCCTCGCCGGCTCACGCAGCAGCGGCGACCTCCAGGTTCAATCCGGCAAGACGGTCAAGACGATCTTCTTCGACCACGGCCGCATCGTCTTCGCCGCCAGCAACCTCAAGAAAGACCGGCTGGGCGAGGCGCTGGTGGCCCTGGGCCGCATCACCGACGAGCAGTTCAGCCAGGCCTCCGCGCTGCTGGGGGGCGAGCGCAAGCGCCGCTTCGGTGAGGCCCTCGTCCACTCCGGCATCATGGACAAGACCGAGCTCGGCCGCTCCGTCGCGCGCCAGGTGAATCGAATCGTCCTGTCCGTCTTCCCGTTCTCGGAAGGCGTGGCCACCTTCGACGAGCGAACCTCCGCCATCCCCCTCGAGTACATGGTCAGCCTCTCCATGCACCGCATCCTCTACGACGGCATCAAGACGATGACGAGCGAAGCGCTCGTGCACACCGGCCTCGGCCAGCTCGACCGCCGCGTGGAGCTGGCTCCGGTGGCCCCGTTCGCGTTCCAGCCCGGAGACGCCAGCCCGGACGAGCTGGAGATCCTCGAGCACGCGCAGCGCAAGGTCACGGTGCGCCGCCTGGCCTGGGTGCCGGGCGGGATCGCGTTCTCGCGCCTGCGCGCCGCGTACGCGCTCCTCGCCTCGGGCCTGCTCGTGGACGCCGACCAGGCGGAGGCGGGGATGCAGCCGGCCATCCACATGGAGACGAGCACGTTCCTGCTCTCCGCCCTGCAGCGCCAGCCCGACCCCAGCGCGGCGGAAGCCCTGCGCCGGGAAGTGGCGCACGAGCTGGAACGCTCCGCCCATCTCGACCGCGAGGCCTGGCTGAAGGTCTCCCGCGAGGCCCCGCGCGAGGAGCTGAAGAAGGCGCTCGAGGAGAAGATGGAGCGCTACCACGAGCTGCTCGAGGCGGCCGGCCGCGATGCGGAGCTCAAGAACGACCTCGAGGTGATCCTGGGCCGCGCTTCGGCGATGTTGCGGCTGGCCCGTCAGGCGCCCCCGCCCGCGCCGCGCCCCGAAGCCAAGCCCGCCGAGGCTCCTCCGGCCTCCGATGTCGCCGCCGCCACGGCCGCGGCGGCCCCGCCCGTGGTGGACGGTGCGACTTCCGGAGGGACCCTCGGGTCCATGCAGATCGAGCACCTGCTGATGGAAGGCGAGGTGCGCATGACGGTCTCCGACTACGCGAACGCGATCAATGTCTACACGCGCCTGGTGGAGCTCGCACCGAACGTCGCCGCGTACTGGGTGAAGCTCGCCATCGCGAAGGCGAGCTTTCCGCGCACGGCCAAGCAGGCCGAGCGCGATTTCGTGGAGGCCCTGCGCCTGGAGCCGGACAACGCGGACCTGCACTGCAAGTTCGGCATGTACTACAAGGCGATGAGACAGCGCGCGCGCGCGCAGGCCGAGTTAGAGACGGCCCTGCGGCTCGACCGGCGGCACGCGATGGCCCGCCGCGAGCTGGAGGCGATCGCGCCCGGCTCCGACACCGTGCTCAACCTGAAGAAGCTGTTTCGCTAGGCCGCAGCAGCGGGAACAGCGCGAGCGCCGTACCGAGCGCGACGAGGCCGATCATGGCGTCGCCGAGCCGCGCCGCCTCCGCCGCAAACGCCGTCGCCACCGCCAGCAGCACGAGCCCCGGCCCGATGCCGGGGGTCGCGCCCAGACGGCCGGCTAGCGTGTCGCCTTCGCAGCCAATCAGTTCGGTGGTGGCCGCAGTGCAGCCAATCAGTTCGGTGGTGGCCGCAGTGAACGGCGGCGCGCGGCGAAGGCCCAGGGCCGCCGTCGTCACCAGCACCAGGCCCCAGGCCAGCCAGCCGCCGCGGCGTCCGAGCGCCGCCTCCATTCCCAGCCGCGTCCAGAGCATGCCGACGGCGATCAACGCGGCCAGGGCGGTGGCGGCCAGGAGCAGGCGGCGGATCGCTTCCGTCGCGAACCGTCCGCCGCCCGCCCAGCGCTCGGCGCCGATGCCGTAGCCGGCGACGATCACCACCCAGCCGACGAAATTGCCGACGGGCACGCCGAGCCACGGCCCCGGCGGCGTCCATTCCCACAGGCCGCGGCGGACCGCGACCGGCTCGATCGTGAGGTCGAGGGTGACGGCGAAGAGGGCGGCGGCGAGCGCGCGCGCCGGCGCCGGCCGCAGCCCGCGCCGTGCGGCCAGGGCGAGGGCGGACGAGATCACGGCGGCCCAGACGAGCGCGACCGCGATCGGCACGCCCAGCGGCGCGAGGACCCACCCCGGCCCGTAGCGATGCGATCCGAACGCGCTCATCGAGATGCGCTCCAGGGCGAAGCCGTAGGCGGCCAGCGTGAGGAGCTCGCCCGCGGCCCGGCGCGTGCCCAGGGCGGCGCGTGCGTGAAGGAAGGCCAGGAGGATCGCGACCGGCGCGACCAGGAACTCGTGGACGGCGACGGGGAGGCCCGGCGGCGTCACACCACGTCCGGCGCCATCACGGCCGCTCCGTGAACTCGGCCATGCCGTGGCCGCGGCGGCCGTCGCAGGTGTAGCGCGTGAAGTTCTCGTGCAGGAGCAGCCGCCAGGGATGGCCGGCGAGGTGGCGGCCCAGGCCCCGCGCGAGCTGCACGGGCACGGTGACCGTCCGTTCGACCTCGCCCGATATCCGCACGACGCCGCGCGGCGTCCCCAGCTCGAGCTCGAGGCCGCGCAGCGCCCCCTGGCGGCGGCGGGCCGTCCACGCGACCCGGCGCACCGGCTCCGCCCGTCCGTCGCGCCACACGAACCCGCCCTCGACCACGTGGCCGCTGACGCTGACGGCCAGCGCGTGCACGGCGAGGTCGTCGCCGAAGCGGGCGGTGAAGAGCCGCCACCATTCCGCGGCATTCCAGTCGCGCCTTCCCCAGGAGTGATCTCGACTGCCCGTCCCGTCGAGATGGCGGAGGCCTCCGTCGATCTCGATGGCCCCCCGCCACCGCCCGGATTGCTCGACGTGATGCGCCCCCACCGGGCTGAGCTGCGTGCGCTCGGTGGCGGTCAGGCCGTGGGTGAAGTCGACGGCGGGCGTCGTGGCCGCGAAGGACAGGTCGAAGCGGACGACCGACGTGCGGGGCGATGCGATCAGAGGCACCGGGCCGGGTGGAAAGCCGGCCGCCTCGTGCGCGGAGAGGCGGCCATCGAAGCGTAGCCGCACCGGATTCCATCCCACCTCCAGGTCCCCGACCCGGACACTGGAAGCCGAGGCCTCGAGGCTCCCACGTTCGAGGGCAAACAAGACGAGGCCGCTGGGCAGGCCGACGGCCAGCAGCGCCTCGCCGCTTCCGCCCGGAAGCGCCCCGACCGACGAGACGAGCACGATCCCCGTCTCCGGATCCTGCACGTTCACGTACACGCTCTCCCGGGCCAGCGGGTGGGCTTCGAGCGCATGGAACGCTTCGTCCCGCGGGGAGGCCGCGGGCAACACTTCGATCTCGGCGGGCTCGGGGGCGGTGCCGCTGCCCGCGTCGAAGAGCGGCCGGACCACGCCCGCGCTGCCGTCGACGAGGACGCGCTGCCCTGTGCGCAGGCGTCGCGTCGCGTCGCGGATGTCGACCACGCAGGGGAGGCCGAGCTCGCGTGCCACGACGGCGCCGTGAGACAGGAGGCCGCCGATCTCCGCCACCGCCCCCGCGGCCGATGCGAGCAACGGGCCGAGGGCGGCGTCGAGCACGGGCGTGACCAGCACCTCGCCCGCCTCGAGGATCAGGGGCTCGCCCGCCGCGATCACCCGCGCGCGCCCCACGCCGATGCCGGGGCTCACGCCCATGCCCTGCCAGCTCGTCTCCGTCTCCGTCGCGGGAGCGCCTGGACGGAGGTCGACCAGTCGCGGCGCGGGGACGTGCGCCGCCGCTTCGAAGCGACGACGGCGCCGGCGCAGCGTGGCCCGCGACGGCGAGGCTCCGGAGAGCGCCTCGCGCAGCTCGGAAACGCCGAGGAAGAAGACGTCGTCGGCCGCGGGCAGGCGCCCCTCCGCCAAGAGGCGTGCGCCGGCCAGGCGGGCCAGGCGCCGCCCCGCGTCGACGAGCTCCACCGCCATCGATTTGGTCTGCTCGCGGGCCCGCACGCCGTCCCGCGCGTCCGTCAGCGCGCGGCGGAGCACCGCGCGCCGCAAGGCCCCCAGCGTCGAAAAGATTGCCTGCTCCTCCGCCTCTCGCTGCTCGGCGGCGGCCGCCTGTGTGAATCCCGCCGGCCGCGCGCCCGCCGCCAGCGTCGCCAGCGCCTGCAGGACGGGCGTCGGATCCTCGCGCCAGGTGCGTGTCCGGAGCTCGCCTTCGGACAGGGCGCGGTGACCGAAGCGGTCCAGGAACGAGCGGAGGCGGCCGGCCAGCTCGGGGGGAGCGTCGCCGCGGGCCAGGGCCGCCGCGGCATCGGGCGCGGCCACGAAGTCGCGCCACTGAGCGCGGCCGCGTACGGCCGCCGCGAGCGCGTCCAGGGCCTGCGCGGGCGCCGCGCTCTCGACGCCGTCGAGGCCGGCCAGGAGGCGATTGAGCCGCGCGCGCGCGTCGCCGGGCAGCCAGCGGCCAAGGAGACGCTCGAGGATGGTCAGGCGGACCGCACTCGCCCCCGAAACGGCAACGTGCGTCGTGGCCACGCCTCGACCGAGGGCAAGGAAGTCGCCCAGGACCTCGCCCAGATCGGCCGCGCCGCGCTCGGCGGCGGCGGTGCGGGCGTGCAGCACGCGCACGTCCTCTTCCGCGAGAGTGATGCGGGAGGGCAGTCGCATCCCGAGCCCAGCCAGGCGCGGCAGGAGGGCGACGAGGCGGGGGACGTCGCGCACGCGCAGGCGCAGCCGCGGGGGCGGGGCGGTGGCGCCGGCGCCGAGCACCAGGCGCTCCGCGTCCGCCAGGCTCGCGCCGGGCAGGCGCGCGGCGACAGCGAGGCTGCGGGTCAGGTTCAGGTAGAGCCGCTCGTGATGGAGGACGAGGAAGGGCGGGCCGCCGGCCTGGCCGACACCGGCCATCCGCGTGACCTCCTCGAACGCGTACTCGAGGACCGCGACCAGCATCGACGCCGTGAGCGGGGTGACGGGATCGGGCAACACCTCGCCGACGTTGGCCCGCGTGAGCCGCTCGACGCGGGGGTCGAGCACGGTCTCGCTGTCGACGGTGATGGGACGCGATTGCAGCAGGACGGGGCCGTCCGCGCCGATGGCCCATTCGACGTCCTGGGCATCGCCGAAGAGCGCCTCCGCCCGCCGGGCCAGATCCACCACGGCCCGCAGCTCGTCCTCTTCGACCGCGACGCCGTTGCCGCCCGTCGCCGACCGCCGCGCGCCGGTGGCGCGGTCCAGGACTTCGCGCCGCGGTCGGACGAGGCCGGAGACCAGAGCCTCGCCCCGACCGGCGTGCGACTCCACGACCAGCACGGACGGGTCGCGCGGATCGCGCGTGAACACGACCCCGGCCTGGCGCGACTCGACGAACTGCTGGACGAGGACGGGGATGATCGTCGCCGCGGCCGGGGCGCCCAGGAGGCCGGCGTAATCTTCGGCGGTCGCGCTTCGGCAGCGACGCACGGCCTCGGCGACCCGCGCGGCGCCGCGCACGTCGAGCTCCGTACGGAACTGCCCGGCGAAGCTCGCCTCCGCGGAATCCTCGGCCGCGGCCGAGGAGCGCACCGCGACCGCGCCCAGACGCCGGCAGGCCTCCTCCAGCGCGTCCGCATCGGGCTCCGGCCCGTCCCCCGGCACCACGAACCCGTCCGGCACGGGCAAGCCGGCGCGGCGCATCCGCGCGAGCGCCCACGCCTTGCCTCCCGCGCGCTCGCGATCGGCGGCGGTGAGCGCGTCGAGCCAGAGGAGAGGCCTCACCACGGGCGCGTGAGCAGCTCCCAGAGAACGAGCACGGTCACGAAGGCCAGCGTGAGGTGGGCCGCGTGCGGCCGGCGCATCTTGAACCGGTGCCAGGTCCAGGCCGCGCCATAGAGCACGGGAAGCATCGCCACGAGCACGGCCAGAGCGCCCCCGAAGCCCAGGCTCCCCGCGTAGTCGGACAGCGGCGAGTGGCCGAGCACGCCTCCGAACAGGAGGACGAGGTGCAGCACGTATACGACGAGCGTCTCGTGCCCGAGCAGTCCCAGCACGCGCGTGCCGGACATCTCGCGCGCCGCCGCCCACTCCACGCCGGCCAGGGCCAGAACGAGGGCGGCCATGCGCAAAAGGGCATAGCCGGGAGAGACCGTCCAGAAGTCGACGCGGCCGGCGAGTGCGATCGTGAGGACCACTCCGGTGACGAGGAGGGCGAGGGCGGCGCGGACGGAGCGCCGGTGCCGGGTGGCGCGGTCGGTGCGCCCGAGCCAGGCTCCGGCCACCGTCCCCGCGAGCACGAAGGCGGCGTACGGGAAGATGGGGAACTGCGAGGGCGCGGCGGCGGGGTCCAGATATCCACCCAGGAAGAGGGGCACGCGGGTGGAGAGCCGCGCCGACCACACGAAGGGCGCGGCGGCGAGGATGGCGACCGCGGCCGCCGCCGCCACCACCACCCAGCGCCGGCCCGCGAGCCACTGCAGAAGGAGCAGCACGAGCTGGCTGACCGCGATCAGCTGGAGCGGATTGCAGGCGAAGAGATCGGCCTTCTGCGCCGGCGTGGCGTGCAGCGTCTTGTAGACGGACAGGTATGGCAGGTGCAGGAAATAGCCGACGCCGAGCACGAAGAGAAGGCGGCGGGCCCGCCGCAGGCTCGCGCGCAGCGAGAGGGGCGCCCGGGGCAGGCCGGCCACGAAGCCGGAGGCGAACAGGAAACCGGGCGCGGTCGAGCCGTGGAACATGACCTCGAACTGGTACCAGGGGGCGGCGCGGGCGGCGGCGGACACGAGATCGTCGAAGACGTGTCCCTGCACCATCAGCAGCGCCATGACGCCGCGGAAGGCGTCGATGTACAACTCGCGGTTGCGGCGTGGCGCGCGGCGACGCTCGACGAATGGGGGAGCCGGCCTGGCGGCGGCGGGGCTCACGGCGGCGCTCACCGAGAGCGTCTCCGCATGGCCGGTAGACCCCTTACCGACCAGGATCTCAGCGCCGCGCAGCGGCGGTGAGCGCTGGGGGGTTTCAGGGGGGGTCGCAGCCAACCAGCCGGTTGGTGGCCGCAGTGCAGCCAACCAGCCCGCTGGTGGCCGCAGTGCGAACGCCCACCTGACAATGCGTGAGTGCCCCCCCTGAGATTAAACGATGAGGCCGCTGGCAGGGGCGGTGCCGGCCGGGTCGCCGTCGGCGTCCTGGACGTGCTTGAGCAACATCGGCTCCGGTCCGGCGCCCACGAACTCGTGGGTCTCGCCCACCACGGTCTTGGGCACGGAGGAGATCTGGTACGTCTGCGCCAGGTCCGGATAGCCGGTGACCTCGATCCCATCCGCGGTGATCTTGTCGCTTTCGATCGCGAACTTGAAGGCCAGGCGGACCGCCCGGGGACAATACGGTCAGGTCGGCGTGGAAAAGACCTGGACATGGACGGGGTTCGTGATCTCCTTCAGCGCGGCCCGCGTCGGGTCGCTGAGCCCGCTGTCTCCGCTGGAGACGTCCAGGATAGCTTCTACGAGCGTGCCGAACTCGTAGCCCGAGGGCAGCCCGTACATTCGGATGCCGTAGTCCTTCTCCGCGCCCATGACCGCGATGCCCGGGCTGCGCCGGATCCCGAGGCTCTCCACCTTCTCCTTGTCGAGCACGAAGTTGTAGCTCTCGGCGGTGATGCGGGAGTCGACGTTGGCCAGCTCCTCGACCAGCCGCTTGACCTGTTCGGACTCGGGGTCGGCGAGCGCCTGCGAGAACACGGCCAGCCGCACCGGATGGACGAGCCGCGCGAACTCTTCCTTGAGCTGACCGGCGACTTCGTCGGTGATGAGCGGCATGGCCTTCCTCGAAGTATAGCAGTCAGCGCGGACCGAGCAGGAGAAGCCCGGCCACCAGGCTCGCCACCGTCACCGGGACACCGACCTTGAGGTATTCGGAGAACGAGATCGGGGCCGTGCGCCGCGCTCCTTCGGCCACGATGAGGTTGGCGATCGAACCGAGGAGAGTGAGGGTTCCGGCCAGGGTGGAGGACATGGCCAGGGCCAGCCAGGCGCGGGTGGGGTCGGGCAGGGAGGGCACGAGCGGCGTGATGCGGAAGGCCTCCTCCGCCGAGACCACGTGGAACGCGATCATGAAGGCGGCGCCGACCACTGCCGCGCCCGTGCGGTCCAGGCGCAGCCCGGGCACGCGGCCAAGGGCGACGACGACGTAGGTGGCGGTGAAGATGACGGCGGCGGTCAGCAAGGAGACCGGACGGACTCCTTCATACCCAGGTGGGGAACCAGGTCCAGGGCCGCCAGCCACGGATCTCGAAGTAGTACCAGGAGGTGGGGATGGGAAGGGCGAGCAGGAAGGGCAGGAAGAAGAAGTACATCGCGATCACGAGAGCGAGGTAGAGACGGGCGAGGACGCGCCGGAAGCCGGGGCCGTCCCAGTTGAGATCGAGCAGCGTGCCGAGGCTGAGGCAGGCGTAGGGGATCGCCTCGAAGAGGTAGTGGCTGTAGTTGAGCGTGCGCGGGGAGAGGCCCCAGGGCAGGTAGAGGAAGAAGTACCCGAAGCCGGAGAACAGCCGCCGCGGGTCCCGGGTCCGCGCGCCGGTGTACACGGCCCACAGCGAGACGGGGATGGAGATCCACCAGAGGGCGGGGTTCCCGATGGCGACGATGCCGCGCACGACCGACTCTTCCGCGTTCTGGTTGAAGTAGTACCAGGTCGGCCGATACAGCCAGGGCCAGGTGTACCACTTGCTGAAATACGGATGGGTGGCGCGCAGGCCGGCGTGATAGCTCCAGATCGCCTTCGAGTGCGGCCAGAGGTCCTTGAGCGAATGGCCCTGCTGCATCCAGGGCACGTAGCTCAGCACGTAGACCGCGAGCGGGAGGGCGCCGAAGGCGATCGCGGTGAGGGCCAGCTCGCGCGGCCGGAAGAGGCGCTCTCGCCGCACCACCAGCATGAGCAGGCCCAGGAAGCCCCAGGCCCAGAGGCTCGTCCATCGCGTGGAGAGGGCGAGTCCGAGGAAGAGGCCGGCGAGCAGCATGCCCTTCACGGGCAGCCAGTCCTCCAGCACCGACCGCAGGATGAAGAGGGCGGCCGTCACCTGGAAGAGCACGGCGAAGATGTTCGTCATGGCGATCCGGCTCTGGACGAGGTACACCCCGTCGCACAGGAGGCACGTCGTGGCCAGGATCGAAGCCCGCTCGCTGGCCAGCGCGCGGCGCGCGAAGGTGTAGAAGACGGGCGCGAGCGCTATGCCCGCGATCGCGGGCAGGAGCCGCCAGGCCCAGGGCTTGTAGCCGAAGAGCCAGACGCCGATGGCAATGAGCAGCTTCGCCGTCGGCGGGTGCACCCATTCCGTGGGGTTCTCTCCCTGCAGGTATTGCAGGGCGGTCTTCGCGTGATAGACCTCGTCGAAGACCTCCTCCGCGGGGAACCCGAGGCGCGGGAGCCGGAACACCGCTGCCGCCAGCAGGAACCCCAGCGCGATGGCGCGGTCGCGACGCGGACCGGGCAGGAGGATCGACATCAGACTCACGGGCCAGGAGTATACGGCGGGTGCTAGTCGTCGCCGCGCGGCCGGCGCTGGGCCAGCAGCTCGCGCGCGTACGCGATCGGGATCCCGAAGGAGTTCCCGCCGAACTTCTGCAGCACGGCGTACTCGACCGCGATGACCTGCCCGAACTTGTTGAAGACCGGCCCCCCGCTGCCACCCTGGGCGCTGGGCGCGTCGAACACGATGTCGGTGCGCGTGATGTCGCCGATGTGCCCCTGCGTGGTCGAGGGGCGGATCAGGCCTTGGCGGCTCAGGGCGAGGGTGACGCGCTCGGAATCCGTGCCGTGCGACTCGAGGATCCGCCGCACCACGCCGCTCTCCGCCTTGGCGAGGATGGCTTCCAGCCCCGTGGGATATCCCACCACCACCACCGGCTGGCCGGGCAGGGTGCGCTTGGCCTCCTGCTCGAGGGGGAGCACGGGGATGTTCCCGCCGCGGATCGACGCATGCAGGAGGGAGAGGTCGTACTTCGACGAGCTGCGGGAGAGCTTGAGCTCGTAGGGATCGTGCTGGCGCGGGAAGAAGGCGCGGAGATAGAGGAATCGCGGCGTGTAACCCTGCCCGTCGAGGGTGGCGGCGGTGCCGTCGTTCCACCACGGCTCCGCGACGTGCCGGTTGGTGAGGATCAGGCCTCCAGACTCAACGAGGAATCCCGTGCCGTAGTACTCGATGGTGTGGACGGGTCCCTCGCCCTCCGGGGTCAGGACGGCGGTCGCGTCGTCTCCGGCGTGGTCGTCCGCCCCTTCCTTGTAGCGCAGTGGCCGCCCGCTCGCGTCGTAGAAGGCGTAGGCGCCCTGGATGAGGCACACCCCGCCGCCGTACTGCTTGATGATCTCCTCTCCCACCGCGCGCTCGGTCTCCAGGCTGGCGATGCGCTGCCGCGTCGTCCCCAGCTCGTCGCGCAGGGTCTGTACCTCGCCCGCGGCGGCGCCGGCCAGCTTCGTGCGCAGGTCCTCCTCGCGCGAACGGTAGTCCTCGATACGCTGCTCGAGCGTGCGGCGCTCGGCGTCCGCGCGCCGGCGCTCGGCGTTCACGCGCTGCTCCAGCGTGCGCCGCTGCGCGTCCACTTCGCCCATGGTCTGCCGCAGGGTCGCGAGCTCGGCCTGGAAGCGGCGGTTCTCGCGCCAGGTCCAGGCGAGGAGCAGGGCGGCCAGGACCCCCGCCGCCATCACCGTGCGGCGGAAGGCCCGGCTGCTCCGGGCCATGGCGCGCAGGATCAGGGTGTGCGAGACCGGAGCCGGGAGGGGCGCCTCGACGGGGACGGCCACCAGGGGCTCGTGCGCGCGCGCCAGCGCGAAAGGCGGCAGCCCATCCCGCTCGAAGCGCAGCCGGGGGCCGCTCGGTCCCAGCGCGATGACGTCGCCGGCGCGCAAGGTGGCCTCCTGGACGAGCTGGCCGGCGAGGAACGTTCCCTGCGCGGATCCGCTGTCGAGCAGCACCACCGTGCCATCGCGCTCGAACACCACGGCGTGGCGGGCGGCGGTAGCCGGCACCTGGATGTCGGCGTCGGGGTCGGAGCCGATGGTGGCGGGAAGGCGGGGCAGCCAGGCCGTCTCGCCCGTGCGCGGTCCGCTCACGTAGGTGAAGCCGACGCGGTTCACGTCAGTGAGGACGTGGAGGCGATGGGGAGGACGGAGAGGGCGCCGCGGGAGAGGCGGCCGGGGGCGACGGGGCGAGGACGCCCGACTGCGCCGCCACCGAACGCGCGCCGATCCGCCGTTCGACCGCGACCTGGCCGAAGCTCACCCATCCGCTCGAGCCGACGCGGATGAAGAATTCCACCAGGGCATCGCGGTATTGCGGATGGGCGAACATGCCCTCGATCGGTCCCTGGGAGTGGTAGCGCGCGTCCGACTTGAGCGTCACCTGGATGGACTGGCCGGGCGCGAGCGGCGCCTTGCGCGAGACGACCTGCTCGAAGGCGGAGCCCCACGAGAGGTTCTCTTCTCCCTTCCTCCGGAAGACGGCCATGGCCTGGACGGAGTGCTGGGCGGTGTCGCTGCGGTCGTGCAGCCGGAACTTGACCGCGGGCGCGATGTATTGCTCGCCGCCCATGGTCGGCTCCACCGCCCAGTAGGCGTCGACGTCCGAGACGTCCAGGAGCGCCTTGGGGTCGGGCGTCCGGCAAGAGGTGGCGGCGAGGGCGAGCGCGACCGCCAGCCCGAGGCGAGAGTGCACGATTCCATCTTAGCGCGCGGCGTCGTCGCCGCCGGGCCGCGACTCCGCCACCAGGGGCAGGAGGAGGCGGAATCGCGCTCCCGAGGGGCCGCCGGGCGGGGGGTCGGCGACGAGCTCGATGGTGCCCCCGTGGTCCTCGACGAAGCGGCGCGCCACGGCCAGGCCCAGTCCGGTGCCCCCCTTCTTGCGCGCGGTCACGAACGGCTCGAACAGGGTCGCGCGGATCTCCGGGGGCACGCCGGGGCCTTCATCCGCGACCTCGACGAGCAGGCGCTCGGGGGCGTCATCGCGGGCGGGCACGACCCGCACCGTGAGGTGGACGACCCCGCGCCCGCCCATGACGTCGCGCGCGTTGGACGTGAGATTGCCGACGGCGCGCCGGATCTTGTCCTCGTCGAGGCTTCCCGCCCCCTCCTCCGACAGTTCGAGCGCACGCACGATGGAGATGCCGGGGAGCTCCTTCTCGAGATCGTCCGCGAGCTCGGTGAAGAAGCGGCGCAACGGCAGCCGGCGGAGCACGACCCGCCCGCCGGCCCGGGCGAAATCGAGGATCTCGGCCGTCATGCGGTCGAGGCGGTCCACCATGCGGACGATCAGCTCCGCCTGCGCGCGCACGGACTCGAGAGACAGCCCCTCCTGGAGCAGCATCTCCGCGTGCCCGCGCACGACGGTCATGGGATTGCGGAAATCGTGGGCGAGCATCCCCGCCATCGCGCCGAGGGCGGCCATGCGCTCGCTCGAGATCAGCTCGCGCTGGTAGAGATGGTTCTCGAGGGCCAGCGCGGCCCGGCTGGCCAGCACGGAGAGCAGGCGCACCTCGGTGGGCCGGAAGGGCATCTTGCGCCGTCCGGCGCGCGCGCCCAGAACGAGCATGCCGACCACGCCGCTGCGGGCCATGAGGGGGACCAGCACGCCGTCGCCGCGTCCGTCCCGGGTGCGCAGGAGCGTCCCTTCCGAGAGCAGGAAGCCCGATTCGGGAATGGGCGAGGCGGAATCCGGCCGCAGGGCGCTCAGGTGCGTCTCACCCGGCGTGAGCGCCTCGAAGTTGTCGAGCTTGCGGTTCCACAGCAGCAGGGCCGCCCGCTCGACGCCGAGCGCCTCCGGCAGGGCCGCCGACAGCAGGCGGGCCAACGCCTCCAGGGTCGCCGCCTCGAGCATCTGGTCGGCCAGCCGCCGGAGGGCCGGCGCGCGCGAGGTGAGTCGGCGGGAGGTGGGAGCCTCGAAATGCCGTGGGCGCGTTGACACGCGAAAAACCGAGTCGCTATGATACGACTCCCTGCGACCGCAGCGATGGTCCGCATCGCTGACCCAGCCGTTCGGCGTCAACGGTCTCCCCGGAGGCGGCCTTGCCTCCGCGTAGCCGCGCGCCTTATTTGGAGACGAGCTTTCATGATCGAGGTCGAGAACCTGACCAAGCGCTACGGCCGGCACACGGCCGTGGACGGGATCTCGTTCCGCGTGCACAAGGGCGAGATCCTCGGATTCCTGGGGCCCAACGGGGCCGGCAAGACGACCACCATGCGCATCCTGACCTGCTACCTGCCCCCCACGGAAGGGACGGCCCGCGTGGCCGGCTTCGACGTCTTCGAGCAGCCCCTGGAGGTCAAGCGCCGCGTCGGCTACACGCCGGAGACCCCCCCCCTCTACCCGGACATGGACGTGGGGTCCTTCCTGGACTTCTGCGCCAAGATCAAGGGCGTTCCGGGCAAGGACCGCAAGGCCAGGATCTCGGACGTGATGGAGAAGACGCGCATCTCCGACGTCCGCGGCACCCTCATCGGCCGGCTCTCCAAGGGCTATCGCCAGCGCGTCGGCCTCGCCCAGGCCATCCTGCACAACCCGGACGTCCTCATCCTCGACGAGCCCACGGCGGGCCTCGATCCCAAGCAGATCATCGAGACCCGCGAGCTGATCAAGGGCCTCGGGGGCGAGCACACCATCGTGCTCTCCACCCACATCCTGCCCGAGGTCTCGATGACCTGCGGCCGCGTCGTCATCATCAACAAGGGGCGCGTGGTGGCGGAAGACACGCCGGAGAACCTCACCCACCGCCTGCAGGGGGCGGCGACCGCGCGCCTGGAGGTGAGGGGCGACTCGCCGGACCTGGAGGCCACCCTGGCCGGGGTTTCCGGCGTCAAGTCCGTGCGCCGGGCCAAGCCGGGCGTCTACGAGGCCGACGCCGAAGCCGGCCGCGACGTGCGGGCCGACCTCGCGCGCGCGGTCGTCGGCCGCGGCCTCGACC
>WNGB01006163.1_pt1 | contig 23546 bp, 20 predicted proteins | sample 5400681 | NCBI WGS metagenome assembly WNGB01 (sample SAMN13153367, study PRJNA577476) | soil metagenome | isolation source: 115 cm soil or saprolite under grassland replicate 2 | place: USA:California | collected 2016-06-15
ACCAGGTCCGCCTGGCTGGCCGGCTGGCCGGCCCGCTCGTTCACCCGCACAGTGGGCTCCTCTCCTCACTGCCAAGTGTTCCGGTTATCCGGGCTGGCCGCCATGGCCGGCGCGCTCCGGAACCCGCGGACCCGGAAATCGACGCCTGGGGAACCGGCGCGCTCCGGAACCCGCGGACCCGGAAATCGACGCCCCGGGGAAACCGGCGCGCCTGGAATCAGTTCCCCGGGAACGGAGCCTTATCCCACGCCGCCGCGCGGCCTGCAATGATGGCCGTGTGACCGACAAAGCACGACGACCGCTGACCCGGCGGGCCCGGCTATGGGCCGCCGCGGAAGCCAGGGGAGTCCCGCTGCGGACCATCCTGGCCGTCGCCCTGGTGGTGATCGTGGTCTACATGCTGGGCAAGGTGGTCTACCGGCTCCGCGACGTGCTGCTGCTGATCCTCGTGGCCGCGTTCATCGCCGTGATCCTGAACCCGCTCGTCGTGGCCCTGCAGCGGTGGAAGATCCGCCGGCGGGGCTGGGCGGTCGCCGTGGTGACGTTCTGGGGGCTGATCGTCTTTGTCGGCCTGGCCTTCGCGTTCGGGGTCCCGCTGGCCAACGGGATCACCCACCTGGCCCAGAAGCTGCCGACCTACGTGGATGCGGCCACGCACGGCCGCGGCTGGATCGGGCACCTGGTCACCAGGTATCACGTGCAGACCTGGGTGACCAAGAACGCGCCCAAGCTGGTCAGCTTCGGTGAAGGGCTGGCCAAGCCCGCGCTGAGCCTGGGCAAGGGCGCAGTGGCCCTGCTGCTGCAGCTGTTCACCATCTTCATCCTGGTGCTGCTCCTGCTGCTGGAGGGCCCCAAGATGCGGACCGGCCTGCTGGGCTCGATGGACCCGGAGCGGGCGGAGCGGTACCGGCGGGTCGCGCACGAGGTCAACCGGTCGGTCACCGGGTACATGCTCGGCAACGTTCTCACCTCGGTCATCGCGGGCGCGGTGGTGTTCGTGACGCTGCTGGTGACGGGCGTGCCGTTCCCGTTCCTGTGGGCGCTGTGGGTGGCGCTGGTGGACTTCCTGCCGATGATCGGCGGGGCGCTGGCCGGGATTCCCACCGTGCTGTTCGCCGCGGCTCACTCGCTCAGCGCCGGCATCGTCACGCTGGTCGTGTTCCTCGCCTACACCCAGATCGAGAACCACGTGCTGAACCCGATCGTGATGAGCCGCACGGTCCGGGTCAACCCGCTACTGGTGCTGCTGTCCATCCTGGTCGGCGGGGAGATCGGCAGCTGGATCGGCGGGATCTTCGGCGCGTTCGTGGGCGCGCTGCTGGCCATCCCGGCGGCCGGTGCGCTCCAGGTCGTGTTCCGGGAAGTCTGGCAGTCCACGGACCCGATGGCCGCAGCGGCCGGGGCGGCCGGCGAGGCGATCAACGCCACGGCGGACGCCGCTGATCAGGCCGCCTCCGCCGGGGCGGACGGCGCTGGCTCCGCCGGAGCGGATGGTGCCGCCCGCGACGGCGCCGACGGGGCGGGCGAAGACGGCGCGGACGGGGCGGACGGCGCGGTACAGCCGTCCCCGCGGGCCAGGCCCGGCCGCTGGGCCGCCCGTTTCTCCCGTCGCTGACCGGCTTAGCCGGACTGCCAGCGGCGGACGGCGAGCAGGCCGGGCACCACGGACAGGATGACCAGCCAGACGGCCAGGTACAGGGGTTCGCGGCCGAGCAGCGCGGCGATCCGCCCCGTCGGCATGGCCAGATCCACCCCGCTCAGCGCCGTCACCGTCCCGAACGCCTTGACCGCGCTCTCCACTTCCAGCATGGGCTGGGTCATGATGTGAGCCTACGCAGGAGATCGCGGGCTTATCAGGGGGAATCCCCGGCCTGACAGCACCGGAAGCGTGACGGCGAAGGCGGCGTGAGCGCATGGACGGCAGAGGCAGTCAGCATTCGGGCGCATGGGCCCTGGAAGACCCCCTCTTCAACAAGGGCACCGCGTTCACCGAGCAGGAGCGGTCGGCGCTGGGCCTGCGCGGGCTGATGCCCAGCGTGGTGGAGACCCTCGACCAGCAGGTGGCCCGCTGCTACCAGGCGTTCCGGGAGCAGTCCAGCGACATTGCCCGGCACATCAACCTGCGCGCCCTGCAGGACCTGAACGAGACGCTGTTCTACCGGCTGGTCACCGACCACGCCGAGGAGATACTGCCGATCATCTACACACCCACGGTCGGGCTGGCCTGCCAGCGGTTCAGCGAGATCTACCGGCGCCCCCGCGGGCTGTTCATCGCCTACCCGGACCGCCGCCGGATCGGCGAGATCCTCCGCAACCGCCCGCGGCGCGAGATCGACGTGATCGTGGTCACCGACGGGCAGCGCATCCTCGGCCTCGGTGACCAGGGCACCGGCGGGATGGGCATCCCGATCGGCAAGCTCTCGCTGTACACGGCGCTCGGCGGCATCGATCCGGCCCGGACCCTGCCGGTCCTGCTCGACGTGGGCACCGACAACCCTGAGTTGCTGGACGACCCGATGTACCTGGGCTGGCGGCACCGCCGGGTGGACGGCCCGGACTACGACGAGTTCGTGGACCGGTTCGTGCAGGCCGTCCGGGCCGAGCTGCCGAACGTGCTGCTGCAGTGGGAGGACTTCGCCACCCCGCACGCGCTGCCCATCCTGGACCGCTACCGGGACCAGCTGCTGACGTTCAACGACGACATCCAGGGCACCGCGGCCGTGGTGGTCGCCGCGCTGTCCGCGGCCGCGGTGGCCACCCGATCGCGGCCCCGCGACCAGAAGATCGTGATGCTGGGCGCGGGCTCGGCCGGCGTCGGCGTCTGCGACCAGATCGTCCGGTCGATGATCACCGACGGGCTGAGCGACAAGGAGGCCCGGGCCCAGATCTACGTGGTCGATGTGGGCGGCCTGCTCACCGAGGACCGCCGGGGGATCAGCCCAGCACAGCGCCGCTACGCCCACCCGGCCGGGGCCGTGCCCGCCCCGGGGACCGGCCACCGGGCCGGGCTGAAGGACGTGGTGGAGACGGTCCACCCCACCGCGCTGATCGGCCTGTCCACGGCGACCGGGGCGTTCACCGAGGACATCGTCCGGGCCATGGCATCCCGCGTGCAGCGGCCGATCATCATGCCGCTGTCCAACCCGACCAGCCGCAGCGAGGCCCGGCCGCAGGACCTCGCCGACTGGACCGGCGGACGGGCGCTGGTCGCGACCGGGTCGCCGTTCCCGCCCATGAAGGTCGCCGACGCGGCCGTTCCCGTGGCCCAGTGCAACAACGTGTACGTGTTCCCCGGCCTGGGCCTGGCCGTGACGGCGGTACGGGCCACCCGGATCACGGACGCGATGATGACGGAGGCAGCCTCGGCCATCTGCGGCGCCGCCACGATCCACGGCGACTCCCGCGGGATGCTGCTGCCCGACCGGGCCCGGCTGGCCGAGACGGCGACCAGGGTGGCGCGCGCGGTGGCCCGGGCCGCGGTGGCCGGCGGCGTGGCCCCCCCGCTCAGCGAGGCCGGTATCGACGACGCCGTGCAGCGCACCCGCTGGCAGGCCAGGTACCCGGAGTGACCGGGCCGGGACGGTTTTCGTTGCGGAGAATTTAAGGGATCACCAGATCGTGTAGCCGCCGTCGATGACGAGGACCGAGCCCGTCATGAACGCGGACGCGGGACTGGCCAGGAACACCACGCTCGGGGCGATCTCCTCGGGCAGCGCGTAGCGTTGCTGGGGGGTGTCCTCGATCCAGTGCCGCCGGAATTCCGGGCGGTCCACCGGGGCCATCTCGGTCTTCACGTAGCCGGGCGCGATCGCGTTGACCCGGATGCCCAGCCCGGCCCACTCCGCGGCCAGTGACCTGGTCAGCTGGTGCACCGCGGCCTTGGACGCGTTGTAGGCGGGCTGCCACTGCGGCCGGTTGACGATCATCGCGGAGATCGAGCCGACGTTGATGATCGACCCGCCGCCGCTGCGGGCCATGTGGCGGCCACCGGCCCGGCTGCACCGCCACAGCGCCCGGACGTTCAGGTCGAACACGTCGTCCCACTCGGCGTCGGTGACCGACCAGGACTCGCCGTGGTAGCAGACCCCGGCGTTGTTGACCAGGATGTCCAGGCCGCCGAGCCGGCCGGCCGCGGCGTCGATCACCGCGCCCGCGTCCTGGGTAATGTCCGCGTCCAGCGCGGACACCGCCAGGCCCTGGTCTTTCATCTCCGCAACGGCCGCCGCGTTCCGGCCGGTGTCCCGGGCCACGATGATGACCTCGGCGCCCGCTTGCCCCAGGGCGGCGGCAAACGCCTTGCCCAGCCCCTGATTCCCGCCGGTGACCACGGCCTTGCGGCCATCCAGCGCGAAACGCTCCAGTACCCGCACGTGCCCTCCTCGCAACCGAGCCTTCTAGCTGACCGCGCCGTTGTCCTGGCCGGGCCGGGGCAGCGCGTAACCGGGCAGCGACGGCCAGCGGACCGCGACCACCACCGACGGCTCCTCGGCGTGCCAGGAGTGGTTCACGCCGTGGAAGACGACGTAGTCACCCTGCTGGGCGAGCAGCACGCTGCGGCCCGGGAACTCGACCCGGAACCGGCCGCTGATCAGGATGAGCGCGGCCGACCGGCGCTCACCGGTGACCCACTGCGCCCGCCGGTCGCCGCGGGGATGGATGGCCCACTTGATCTCGACGTCGTCGCTGCGGCGGGGGTCGCCGTCCGGCCGGAAGTGCCCGAGCAGCCAGCCGCGCCCCGCCGGGGCGTCGGCGGCCGCGTTCCCCGCATAGATCTGCTCCGTCATGCGGCCGGAGGCTAGCAGGGCAGCACGGGGGGGCCGCCCGCCGGGGCGCCGGAGCTGAGCCGGTACGAGGCGGCGCCGCCCGGGATCGTGGTGCCGATCGGGCCGGAGGGCGGCTCGGGACAGCGGCCGGGCCAGGAGGAGCTCCTCCCGGCGGAGATGGTGGCCGAGCTCAAAGGCCGGGACATGATGGTGGCCCGGTTCGCGGAGATGCTGGGGGTGCCGGTCGCGGAAGGGACTGCGAACGCGGCGCAGGCGGCCCGGGACCCGGCCGGGGGCAGCCCGCCGGAGGAGTGAGCGCCGGTGCGGGGGCCGGGTGTCGGTGCCCCGTGGGACGCTGGCCCTGATGAACGACGCCGACGCACCGCGCCGCTGCGACTGGGCCGAGGGCTCGGACGCGATGCGCGCCTACCACGACGACGAGTGGGGCCGCCCGTCCCGGGACGACCGCTACCTGTTCGAGATGCTGCTCCTGGAAGGTGCCCAGGCCGGGCTGTCCTGGGCCACGATCCTCGGGAAGCGCGAGAACTACCGGCGCGCGCTGGACGGCTTCGACCCGGAGCGGATCGTGCGCTACGACGACGCCAAGCTGGCCGCGCTCCTGGCCGACCCGGGCATCGTCCGCAACCGGCTCAAGGTCGCGGCCACGGTGCGCAACGCCCGGGCCTTCCTGGCCGTCCAGCAGGAGCACGGGTCGTTCGCCAGTTACCTGTGGGCCTGGGTGGACGGCGCGCCGCTGGTCAGCCGCCCGCGTAGCGTGGCCGAGCTGCCCGCCCGGACCGAGCTGTCCGACCGGGTCAGCAAGGACCTGAAACGGCGCGGGTTCACGTTCGTCGGATCGACGATCACGTACAGCTTCCTGCAAGCCTCAGGCGTGGTCAATGACCACCTCGCCCGTTGTCCGGCTCTCGCGGGGCTGTCCGACTAAGGGCCCGGGAGCTGGTTCTTTAGCGGCGTTGCGGGGTGATCAGGGCAGCCAGATCTGGCATCATGGTCAGTGAAATGAGTAAGCCCCGCTTCCCTGTTACCGTGACTCAGCTCCCGGTACTGCGCTGCGAAATATGCCAGCGCACCATCGCCCACAAGCCCGGGCAGGCCAGTGAGGTCCTGACCGAGCATTACCGTCGCGCGCACCCCGAATCCCTCGAGGCTGCGGCGGGCCGCCCCGTCTGACTTTTTCTCGCGTGTCCCGGCTCCGGTTCTGATCTGCGGGGGCTGCGAGAATGCGGTCATGCGGAGCACTCGTGATCTGTTGTCCGCTGGCTCATCATCGGCCAGCCCGTCGGCTGCAGGCTCGGCCGGCTCGATCCTGAGTATCGGATCGAGCGGCTCGATCCTGTCCATTGGATCGGCCGGCTCGATTCTCTCGATCGGGTCGGCCGGCTCGATTTTGTCCATCGGGTCGGTCGGCTCCGTGGCATCCGCTTTTTCGGTCGGTTCGGCCGGGAGCGCGCTGTCGATTCTGTCCGGATTCTCTCGCCGGTCGATCCTGGCCTGGCGGGCCTGCGGCGCCATCGGTTCGCGGGCGCCCCGGAGGGAATGACCCGGGGGGGACGAGAGCGGCAGGGAAGGGGGTTCGGGCTGACATGTCGGCTGTCGTGATCGCAACCGCCTTCGGCGGACCTGATGTGCTGGAGATCGCCAATCAGCCGCCGGGCGAGCCCGGTCCTGACGAGGCGCTCATCGAGATCCGGGCGGCGGGGGTCAACCCCGTCGACTACAAGGCCTACAGCGGCGTCTTCGGTGCCGATCCCGCCCGGCTGCCGCTGCGGCTCGGCTCGGAGGCCTCGGGTGTGGTTACCGCGGTCGGCCCCGGCGCGGCCGGCCCGGCCGGCCCGATCGAGGTCGGTGCCGGGGTCATCGCGTTCCGGGCACCCGGCGCCTACGCCGCCGAGCTGGTCGTGCCGGCCTCCGCGCTGGTACCCAAGCCGGACACGCTGGACTGGGCCCAGGCGTCCGGGCTCATGCTCACCGGCGTGACCGCCTGGCATCTGCTGGAAGCCACCGGCGTGGGGGCCGGTGACACGGTCCTGATCCACGGGGCCGCCGGGGGAGTGGGCGTCATGGCGGTGCAGCTCGCGGTGATCCGCGGTGCCACCGTGGTGGCCACGGGCGGCCCCAAGAACCACGAGTTCCTGAGCGGCCTGGGGGCGATCCCGGTCGAGTACGGCACGGGCCTGATGGACCGGGCCCGGGCGGCCGCGCCGGACGGGGTCGACGTCGCGCTGGACCTGGCCGGGACCGACGAGGCCCTGGACGTGTCGTTCGTGCTGGTGCCCGACCGGACCCGGATTGCCACCATCGTCTCGTTCGGGCGCGGGCTGAACACCGGCATCAAGGTGCTCGGCGGCGCGCCCGGCGCCGATCCCGGCACCGGGATCCGCGACGCCGCCCGGCTGCAACTGGCCCGGCTGGCCCAGGAGGGCAAGCTGCGGGTGTTCGTGTCGCGCACGTTCTCGCTCGCGGAGGCCGCGGAGGCGCACCGGGTCATCATGGAAGGCCACACCCAGGGCAAGATCGCCCTTATCCCGTAGTGGCCGGTCCCGTAGTGGCCGGTCCCGTAGTGGCCGGTCCGGTAACGGCCGGTCCGGTAACCGCCGGTCCGGTAACCGCCGGTCCGGTAACCGCCGGTCCCGTAACGGCCGGTCCCGTAGTGGCTGGCCCGGCATGGCATGCCAAACAGTCCTGGACCCTGCCGGGATGAACTCGCACGGTTCAGGACAGGCCCAGGTCCGACAGGGCTGCCTGGGCGGCGTTCTGGCCGCACATGCCGTGCACGCCGCCGCCGGGCGGGGTGGAACTCGAGCACAGGTAGACCCCGGGGATCGCGGTCCGGTACGGGTTCCACCGCGGGGTGGGCCGCAGCAGGGTCTGCAGCAGGGTCCCGGCCCCGCCGTTGATGTCGCCGCCCACGTAGTTCGGGTTGTAGCGCTCCATGTCGGCGGCGGTCCGGACCGACTTGGCCAGGACCAGGTCGCGGAAGCCGGGCGCGAAGCGCTCGATCTGCTCCTCGATGAGGCCGGACACGTCGTCGGGGCTGCCCGAGGGCACGTGGCAGTAGGCCCACAGGGTGTGCTGCCCGGCGGGCGCGCGGGTCGGGTCGACCACGCCGGGCTGGGCCACCAGGCAGTACGGGCGCTCGGGCATCCGCCCCGCGCTCACGTCGGCCTCGCTGCGGGCCACCTCGGCCAGCGTGCCGCCGAGGTGCACGGTGCCCGCCTCCTGGCAGGCCGGGGCCTGCCAGGGCACCGGCCCGCTCAGCGCGAAGTCCGCCTTGCACACGCCCGGGCCATACCGGAAGCGGCTCAGCGCGGCCCGGTGCGGGCCGGTCAGCCGGTCCCCGGCCAGCGCGATCAGCTGCCGGGGGGTCACGTCGAGCAGGACGGCCCGGGCCGGCGGCAGCTCATCCAGCGACCGTACCCACCGGCCGGTCTCCACCTCGCCGCCCAGCGCGGCCAGCTCGGCTAGCAGTGCCCCGGTGAGGCGGGCGCTGCCACCCTCGACCACCGGCCAGCCCACCGTGTGCGCCGCCATCATGAGAAGCAGCCCGAACGCGCTGGTCACCGGGGCGCTCAGGGGCAGCATCGAGTGGGCCGCCACCCCGGCGAACAGGCCCCGCGCCTCCTCGCCGTGGAACCGGCGGGCGACCACGGTGGCGGGCGGGATGCCGTCCAGGCCGAACCGGGCCATGGCCAGCGGGTGCCGGGGCACGGACCGGATCGGGGCGAGGATCTCCGGCAGGGTCAGCCCGGTGTCGCGGACGAGCGGCCCGAGTAGCCGCCGGTAGGCGCCCGCGTCGCGGCCCAGGCTGGCCGCGGTCTCCTCGACGGAGCCCGCGACCGCCGCGGCCCGCCCGCCGTCCAGCGGGTGGGCGAACGCCACTTTGGGGGTGCACAGCGTCACCCCGTGCGCAGCCAGGTCGATGCCGGTGAAGAACGGGGAGGACGCGGCGAGCGGGTGGACTGCGGAGCAGATGTCGTGATGGAACCCCGGCAGGGTCAGCTCGGCGGTCCGGCAGCCGCCGCCGGGCGTGTCCGCCCCTTCGATGAGCTGGACCTTGAGCCCAGCCCGGGCCAGCGTGATGGCCGCGGCCAGCCCGTTGGGGCCGGAACCGACCACGATCGCGTCGGCGGACGGGACAGGGCTCACAGATCGAGTATCCCGCCCTCGGCACCGACGATGACGTCCGGGAGGCCGGGCGGGCCGGCTGCGAACCGGGCGGCCAGCTGATCCAGGTCCGCGTCCGTCCGGTCCGGCTTGTGGTGCGCCAGCGCCACCCGCCGGGCTCCGGCCCGCGCCCCCAGGCCCACCGCGTACTCCGCCGCCGCGTGGCCGAACGACGCCTCCGCGGGCACCTCGCCGGCCAGCAGGAACGCGTCGTGGACAAGCAGGTCCGCACCGGCGGCCAGGTCCAGGGCGGCCGGGTGATACTCGCCCAGCCCGTCGGGTCCGGGCCCGAGGACGGTGGGGCAGTGGTCGGGGATGTAGGTGACCACCGAGTGCCCGTCGCTGACCCGGTACCCGTAGGTCCGGCCGCCCTTGTGCGGCACCTCGCGGGCCTCCACGGTGAACCCCTCGGCCTTCAGCTGGCCTGGTGGCAGCGTGCCGAACGTCCAGTCGCCGCGCAGGCCGTCCGGCCCGATCGGGAAGTGCGGCGGGGACATGCCCCGGGCCAGCACTGACATGGCACTCTCCCCGGAATCCTGCACCGGCAGCAGCAAGGTGACCCGGGCGTCCTCACGGTCGCCGGCCCGGAAGAACGGGAGCCCGTGCACGTGATCCCAGTGCAGGTGAGTGAGCAGGATGGCGCCCTCGAAGGGACGGCCGTCCAGCAGCGTGGTGGCCCGGCGCAGTCCGGTGCCGGCGTCCAGGATCAGCGCCGGCGCCGCCGCGTCATCGTGGGCGATCACCACGCATGAAGTGTGCCCCCCGTAGCGGAGAAACTCCGCTCCTGGCGCGGGAGTCGATCCGCGCACCCCACAGAGGTATATCCGCACGTCAGCCCCGGCCGGCGTCCTCGCGCCGGTGACCCCCGGACAGTTCCACGAGAGCATCATGCTCGAACTGGCTGGCCTCCACCGACGCCACCCGGCACGCCGTGGCCGCCACCAGCGTGGACGTCCGGACGCCACCCTCCAGGTGCGCGCGCTCGCCGAGTATCGCCCCCGGGCCGTACTCGGCCAGTTGCTCCCCGTCCCGGTCCACCCGGACCACCCCGTCCAGGACCAGGAAGACCTCACGGCCCGGATCACCCTGGCGGACCAGTACGTCGCCCGCGGCGGCGCGGCGGATCACCGGCTTGGCCGCGCCGTGCATGAGCTGCACGGACAGGGACCGTTCCAGCGCGGTCTCGACGGCTGTGACCAAGGCAGGAGAGTCCTCGTCCCCCCACGGGCTGTGCTTGCCGAATGACCCTGCGGACCAGTCCGCGAAGTCAGTCAGGCCGGACTTGTGGGTGAGCTGCCCTTCGGTCCCGTACACCCAGTGCCGGGGGAACGGGCTGGCACCGGTCATCGTGAACTCGACGGTGCCGTCGGTGTGCAGGGTCAGCGACAATGTGGTCCAGACCAGCGGGGCCTGCCATTGCACGAACGGGCGGTGCCGCACGCGACGCGGGATGGGCAGTGCCGTCCGGCCCCCGGTGGTCTGCACGAAGCGGACCCAGCCTGGGCCGTGCTCTGGCGGCCGCTGGATATCGGCCAGCTCGACGCCCTGGAAGCGGTGCCGCAGGCCGCCCAGCCTGATGGTGGTGCCCCCCATCAGGCCCCCGCCGCTGTAGCCGGCGCCGGTGACCGCACCTGAGCCGTCCGTCTCGATCCAGGCCCGGAGCAGGTTCGCGAAGCGGAACCGGTCGGCGTCCCGGAGGGCCTCGAGGTCGCCGAGTTCCCCGGGCGGCGGGTCGTCGTAGTGGCTCACTCCTGCGTCGAAGGTCACCTTGAGTGCTCCGGTGACGGCCTCGGACGGGATCCAGGACAGTGAGGTAACGCTGCTTTCGTATCGCATACCCCCAGAGTCGCCCCGCGCGCGTGCAGTGTCGAGGAGGGCAGCACGCCTGTCCTGACCTGGGGATCCTGGTGCTGACACTACTGTGACCCGGTAGCTAGCCCGAGGAGCCTAAGCGATACGGAGCCTAAGCTCTGGACGGATCAGACGGGCGGCCGGGAACTCGCCGCGGCAGCTGACCACCCGGCCGCCGGCCACGACCAGCCCGGGCCAGACGGAGCGAACACATGAGCACAACAGCAGCGGCCATCGAGGCCCGCCACGCAGCCGCGGAGCAGATGCTGCAACGCGCCCGGTCGTTCTGGCGGGCGGTTAGGTCATGGCGCATAGCGGGCCAGATCTTCCCGTGTGGTGACGCCGAGCTTGGGGAAGGCCCGGTACAGGTGGAAGCCCACGGTGCGCGGGGACAAGAACAGCTGGGCGCCGATCTGCTTGTTCGACGCGCCGGCCGCGGCCAGCCGGACGACCTGCAGCTCCTGCGGGGTCAGCCGGGCCAGCGGGTCATCGGCTGTTACGGCCGGCGCCCCGGCGCCGGTGGCGCGCAGCTCAGCCTCGGCGCGCTCCTGCCAGGGCCGGGCACCCATCCGCGCGAAGGCGGCGGCCGCGGCGAGCAGGTGCTCGCGGGCGCCGGCACGGCGCCGGTTGCGACGCAGCCACTCGCCGTACAGCAGCCGGGTGCGCGCCTGCTCGAACGGGCGGCCATCCCCCTCATGCGCGGCGATCGCCTCCCGCCACAGCGGCTCAGCATCGGCATCATCCGCGGTCAGCGCGGCACACCGCGCGGCCACCGCGGTGGCCCACCGCTGGCCGATGGCGCCGGCCCAGGCCGTGAACTGGGCCAGCGGCCGGGCCGCAAGATCGGTCCGGCCGGCCCGGACCGCCGCCTCAACATGTACTGGATAGGCGTACAGCACGTCCGGGCTGCGCCGGGCTGGGCCGTACGTTGCTGCCCGCATCCAGTCCAGGGCTGACTGGTAGCGGCCGCACCCCAGGTCCAGCATCGCTAGCGCGCAGTCCGCTCCCGCCGGCGCCAGGGTCTGCACCCCGGCAGACAGTTCTCGCACCTGGGCCGCGCGGGCCCGGCACGCCTCCTCGTCACCGGTGATGGCGGCCAGCCCGGCGGCGGTGGAGGCCAGCTCGCGGGTCACGTGGGTCTGCCCGGTGTCGGCGGCGATGCGCAGGCCCTCCTCGGCGGTTGCGATCGCGTCCAGGAACTCGCCGCGCAGGAGCTGCGTGGCGGCGAGATAGACCAGCGCGTACGCCAGCAGGCCGGCGATCCCGGTGTCACGGCACTCGGCGGCCATGTCGGCGGCGCGGCGCCCGACGGCCGGCACATCCCCCCGGACGAAGTCAAAGAATAGCTGGGAGAACCCGGCGGAGAACGGAAGCGAGCCGGGGTCCGGCGTGGCCGGAACGGTGACCGGCACGTCGGTGTCGCCGTCCTGCAACCGCCGCACCGCCTGCAGGAACTCCACGAGCCTCGCTCCCACGGGCGGCGTCATAGCCGCAGCCCGCCGCTCGAGCTCCGGGTGCGCCGGGCCGGCGGCCAGCCACAGTATATGAACGGCCCCGGCCAGCACCGCCTCCGCGGTGCCCGGGTCCGCCGGGCCGGGCAGTGCGGCCCACTCCAGCAGGATGCCCACCGAATCGGCGGGCCGGCCGGCCTCGAACTCCAACTGCGCCCGCACCCGGGCCAGCGTGGCGGCGGCCGCCGGATCGGTCACCAGCTGCCCGGCCTGCCCGGCCAGGTCCGCGGCCCGGGGCAGCTGACCGGCGTCGGTTGCCGCCTCGGCGGCCAGGGCAAGCCGCCGCCCCTTGGCCGCCGGGCCGGCCGACAGCGCGGCGGCTCGTTCGTAGGCGGCGGAGGCGGCGGCGCGGCTGCCGCGGCGGTCCGCTCGCTGGGCGGCGGCGTCCAGCTCGGCGGCGACCTGCTCGTCCGGGCCGTCCGCCAGGGCGGCCAGGTGCCAGGCCCGCCGGTCACCGTCAAGCACCCCGGCCAGCGCCCGGTGCGCCGCCGCCCGTTCCGCGACATCGGAGCCGGCCAGCACCGCCGCCCGGGCCAGCGGATGGGAGAAGATGACCCCCGCCGGGGTCACCCGCACCAGCCCGGCCCGCTCGCCGGCGGCCAGGTCGGTCAGCGACCCGCCAGAGGCGGCGACCGCCCGGCTGACCTCCGCCAGATCCGCCAGCCCGCCCAGCGCCGCGACCAGCACCGCCCGGCGGCACGCCTCCGGCAGCCCGCAGATCCGGGCGCCGAACGCCTGCTGCACCCGGCTAACCGGAGAAGCGGCGGGCAAGATCAGCGGCGTCACCGACCCGGCCCGCTCCGCCGCCGACAGGCCGCGGGGCAGCTCGATCAGCGCCAGCGGGTTACCGCCCGCCTCGGCGATCAGCTGATCGCGGACCGCAGCCACCAGCCCCGCCCCGGCCAGCAGCTGTTCCGCCGCCGTCTGGTCCAGCCCGCCCACCCGCAGCTCCGGCAGCCCCGGCAGGCCGGCGCCCGGCGGCTCATCCCGCGCCGCGACCAGGACCGCGGCCCGCTCCGCCTGCAGCCGCCTAGCGGCGAACACCAGCGCATCGGCCGACGCCCGGTCCAGCCACTGCGCGTCATCGGCCAGCACCAGCACCGGCCGGTCCTCGGCCAGCTCCGCGATCAGGCTCAGCACCCCCAGGCCGACCAGGAACCGGTCCGTGACCGTCTCTTCCGCCAGCCCGAACGCGCCGCGCAGCGCCGCCGCCTGCCGCCCGGGCAGCGCGCCGATCTGATCCAGCGCCGGGCGCAGCAGCGCGTGCAGCGCCGCGAACGGCAGCTCCGCCTCCGATTCCACCCCGGTCACCCGCAGCACCCGCGCCCCGGCCGCCTTATCCGCCGCGGCCTCCAGCAGCGCCGTCTTGCCGATCCCCGCCTCGCCGCGCAGCACCAGCGCGCCGGCGCGGCCCGACCGCATCCCCTCCAGCAGCTGGCCGATGGCCGCCAGCTGCTCGCTCCGCCCGCACAGCATCGGCTCCCATCCCGTCCGCATAACCCGCCAAGGACCTGAGCCATCCGTCTTCGCCCCGGCATTACCTAACCGCCGGACACGACCAGCCGGGGAATCCGGTCACCGTGACAGAAGCGCCGGCCAGACGCCCGCTCCTAGCGTGCCAGACATGATCGAAGTAGAGAAGCTCACCAAACGCTACGGCCCGGTCACCGCCGTTGACGGCCTCACCTTCACCGCCGCCCAGGCCACGTGACCGGTTTCCTCAGCCCCAACGGCGCAGGCGGCGCGGTCGCGATCGGGGTAATCGCTGCCGCTGGCCGACATGGACCCTCCTGCCCTACGGGCAGCGGACTGGCCGGATTCTTTGCCGCCGGCGGCCACGCCGGCTCACGGTTCTCAGCCCGGCAGCGGCAGCACCGACAGTAGCGCGCCCATGGGACACGCGGACGACGACCACGCTGGCCACCCCATGCCGCAACCCGCCAGATGAAAGATCACTGCAGGAAGGACATCTCAAAAACATGTCTGCCATCGCTAGGTGGTGTTTTCGCCACCGGTTCGCGGTCATTGCGGCCTGGGTACTCGTGCTGGTGGGCCTCGGCACGCTTTCCCAGGCCGTGAAGAGCAACTACAACAACTCGTTCTCGCTGCCCGGCATGGGTTCCACCACCGCCCAGGAGCTGCTGGCCAAGACCATCCCGGCTCAGGCCGGCGACTCCGACACGATCGTCTGGCAGGTGAGCCACGGTACGGTGCGCGATCCCGCGGTCACGGGCCGGATCAGCTCGATGCTCCGCACGGTCGCCACGAAGCCCGAGGTCGCGGGCGTGGTCAGCCCGTACCGGCCGCGTGGGGCGGCCCAGATCAGCCGGGACGGCCGCATCGCGTACGCCGTGGTCAACTTCACCAAGCCGTCCAACAACATAGCCACGGCGGATATCACCCGGGTCATAAATACCGCCGAGGCGGCCCGCGCGCCCGGGCTCAACGTCCAGCTTGGCGGGGACGCCATCAGGAATACCGAGCAGTCCTCGCTAGGCGTCAGCTCCGCGATCGGCGTGATCGCGGCCGCGATCGTGTTGTTCATCGCCTTCGGCTCGCTGCTGGCGACGCTGCTGCCGCTGGTCACGGCCATCGCCGGGGTCGGCGGCGGGCTGATGGCGATCGCGCCGCTGACCCACGCCATGAACGTCATCAGCCTCGCGCCGATCCTGGGCGCGCTGATCGGGCTCGGCGTGGGCATCGACTACGCCCTGTTCATCGTCACCAGGCACCGCCGGGGCCTGCAATCAGGGCTCACACCCGAAGAGGCCGCGGTCAAGGCCATCGACACCTCCGGCCGCGCCGTCCTGTTCGCGGGCAGCACCGTGTGCATCGCGCTGCTCGGCATCCTGGTCCTGGGGGTCAGCTTCCTGAACGGCCTCGCGGTCGCCGCCGCGCTCACCGTCGTCTTCACCGTGCTCGCGGCGGTCACCCTGCTGCCCGCGCTGCTCGGTGTCTTCGGCATCCGTGTGCTTTCCCGCCGCCAGCGCCGTCGCCTGGGGGCCAGGAGGGTCGCCTCCCCAGGGTCATGGAGGCGCTGGGCGGGAACCGTCCAGCGGCGGCCGGCCGTGCTCGCCCTCGCGGCGGCAGCGGTCACGCTGGTGCTCGCGATCCCGTTGCTGAGCGTGCGGCTCGGCTCCTCCGACGCGGGCAACGACCCCGCGTCGAGCACCACCCGGCAGGCCTACGACCTGCTCGCCGACGGCTTCGGGCCGGGCTTCAACGGCCCGCTCATCCTGGTCGCCCAGACCGGGGGCCCCGCCGATGTGGCCGCGCTGAAGACGCTGGAAAACCAGCTTCCCCATGTGGCCGACGTGACGAAAGTGACGCCCCTGGCCTCGGCGCACGGCACCGAGGTCATCCAGGTGATCCCCGGCACATCACCCGAGGCGAAGGCCACCTCCGACCTCATCGCCACCTTGCACAACGACACGATCCCGGCAGCCGAGCACGGCACCACGCTGCGGATATACGTCGGCGGCATCACCGCGACGTACGCCGACTTCGCCACCGTAGTGGCCGGCAAGATGCCGTGGTTCCTCCTCGCCATCATCGGGCTGAGCTTCCTGCTGCTGGTGCTGGCATTCCGCAGCCTGCTCATCCCGGCCACCGCGGCGCTGATGAACCTGCTCGCAGGGGCGGCCACGTTCGGCGTGCTGACCGCATTCTTCGAGTGGGGCTGGGGGACCGACGCGTTCGGCCTGGGCAAGGCCGGGCCGCTCGAGGCGTTCCTGCCGGTGCTCACGCTGGCCATCCTGTTCGGCCTGTCCATGGACTACCAGGTGTTCCTGGTCAGCCGGATGAACGAGGAATGGGCGCACAGCCGCGACAGCCGACGGGCCGTGCGCACCGGGCAGACCGAGACCGGACGGGTCATCACCGCCGCGGCGACGATCATGATCTGCGTGTTCGTGACGTTCTCGTTGATGGGACAGCGAGGCGTGGCCGAGTTCGGCATCGGGCTGGCCGCCGCGGTCGCGCTGGACGCGTTCATCCTGCGCACCGTGCTGGTCCCCGCGGCGATGCACATCTTCGGCAACGCCAACTGGTGGCTGCCCCGCTGGCTCGACCGGCGCCTCCCACACCTGGCTATCGAGCCTCCAGAAGAAACACCAACCCCACCCGTCCCAGTCCTTGCAGCATTGAATGATCAGCAAGGACCCCTGCGGTGACCATCCTCACACCGGCCCGCCCGCCCGGGCGGGCGGGCCGGGACCAGCGAGCGTTCCTGCCGCAGCGGGCGCAGCCCGCCATGAACGGCCTGATCGACGGATCGCTGTCCACCCTGGCGCCCATCTTCGCGGTCGCGTTCGCCACCCACCAGCCGCACTACGCGTTCTTCGCCGGGCTGGCCACCGCGCTCGGCGCCGGCGTCAGCATGGCCTTCTCCGAGGGCCTGTCCGACACCGGGGACCTGACCGGACGCGGCCACCCGTTCCTGCGCGGGAAGATCACCGGGGCGGGCACGTTCCTCGGCGGCATCCTGCACACCCTGCCATTCCTGATCCCGGCCTACCGCGCCGCCCTGGCCGTGGCACTGGCCACGATCGTCTTCGAACTGCTGGCCCTGGCCTGGATCCGATGGCGCTTCTTCGCCACCGGCTTCCTCCGCTCGTTCATCTCCATCGCGATCGGAGGGGCAATCATCGCCAGCGTTAGCGCCGCCCTCGGCGCAGTCAGCTGACCAGCCCGATCCCGAAAGGGACCAATGCCCAATCCCGGCAGTCCAAGCCGCCCTCGGAACCAAGCTGAGGAGGGAAACTCGGCCCGTGAATTCCCCGAGACACTGCTGCGGGCTCTCACACGGGACTACCAGAAAGCGCTCGGCGGCCCTCCATGCCGCCCCACAGACCCGCCCCGCCGGGCAGCGGGACAGGCGAGGCGGCTATCAAGACACCCGGCAGATGACAGGAGACTGCGCAATGGCAGAGCACATGTCCGGCGATCCGGACGCTGAGGACCGGTTCGTGCGGCTTGACGATGGTGACATGCACGTCGTGCAGGACGGCAAACCGGGCGTGCCCGCCTTGCTGCTGATCCACGGCACGCCGATCTGCGCCTGCGCCGCCGCCAGCTGCGCGTCCTTCGCCTCGGTCGCCTCGCGCAGCCGCGCATTGGCCTCGCGCAGCGCTGCGACCAGCGCCGCAACTCCTGCGGCGCGGCATCGTCTGGCACATCGGGCCGCGCAGCAGGCCGATGGCTGCCGCCTCGCGCTCGCCGAGGCTGACCAGCCCGATCCCCTGGCCGATGTGAACGGTCCCGAGCGCGGTCGTGCTGGGCAGCAGCCCGGCCCACACGCCGGCCTGCCGCTCCTGCCCCCCGGTGCACACCGAGAACATCGAGTGCAGCGGCTTGCCGTTCCAGCTGCCGGCGATCGAGACCGCCGGCGCGCCGGGCGGGCACGAGTGGCCGGGGCCCGGGAAGGGCACGAGTGGCCGGGGCCCGGGAAGCTGTAGAGCAGCGCTGGGTCGCGCGTGATCGCGGCGCAGATCCGCGCCGGGTGCGGGACGGTCCCGCCGGCGGGGCCGCAGCGCAGCTCGTAGCCGGACGAGCCGAGCATCGTGCCGAGTTCGACGACGCGGACGTCCCCGGCGCCGCGGCCGGTGCCAGGCAGCCGCGGCCGCGGCGCAACCTGGGCATCGACGCGCACGGCGACCCTGCTGCCACGCGCCCCGACAGCGTTGACGACCAGATCGGGCCAGGCCGCGAATCCGTGGACCGACCTGAAGGCGAACGAGGTCCACTGCTCGCCCGCCGAGCCGCCGCCGGAGTCGTCCTGGCTGGAGCCCGCCGGGCGGTGGCGCTGCATCCAGCCGATCACCGAGGCGGGCGTACCGGCCGCAACGAAGAACTCATGCCGGTCGACGAGGTGCGGCACGACCGGCACGTTCACCGCATACGACGACAGCGCCGCGCCCGCGCCGGCGGGCTGGCGCACCGACAGCCTCGCGCCCGGCGGCAACCGGACCATCCCGAGCAGGCGCCCCGCCTCGGCGCGCGCGGCCGGGAAATTGTAGACCGGCCCGCCAACGGACGCGCCGATCGATGAACAGGTTCACCATGATCACCCGCACGTATGCCTCAGCCGCGCCAGGCCGAGGGGCACGAAGGGGCCGCGCGAACGCCCGCACCAGGGCATCCTGCACCAGGTCCTCGGCCTGGCCGTCATCCCCGCACTGCGCCGACGACCAAGACCTGGCATTCGGAGGATGACGTGCTCATGCGCGCAACGATGGACCCTTGGAGCGCCCGAGACATCAGTGTGACTACGTAGGCATCACGTATTTCGCGCCAGCACGCCCTGCTCGTGAACCCGCGACCCTGCTCCTCATCTCCTGTACTGCGCTCTAGCCGAGCCGGTCGCGCGCCCAGGTGGCGAGCTGCGTCCGGTTGAGCAGGCCGAGCTTGGTCAGCACGTGCCGGATGTGGGTCTCGACGGTCCGCACCGACAGATGGAGCCGAGCGGCGATCTCCTTGTTGGCGAGGCCCTCCGCCACCAGGCGCGCCACCTCTTGTTCGCGCCCGCTCAACCCGCTCACGGTGGACGGGCGGGATGTCGGAGTCCCGAAGGCGAGCGCGATGGCCTCGTCGCGGTCGAGCCGGAATCCCTCCTTCCACAACGCGGTCGCGTCGGCGCCGAGCGCCGACTCCGCCACCGCCCGGACCTGGTCGGCGCGTTCACGGAAGAACGGCGGAAAGTCGCTGCCGGCCCTGGCCTTGATGGCGCGTGCCGCGGCCACGACCTTTAGGCCGCGGGCCGGATCGCGGCGCGCGATCACGCCCGCCTGGCTGGCCAACGCCGCCGGCAGCAGCGACGAGTCCTGGAACGGGCGGAAGCACTCGATCGCGGTGCGGTTGTGCCTGGTCGCCGCAGCCTCGTCGCCGAGGCGCTCGCTGATGATCCCGAGATAGGTGTGCAAGTGGCCCTGGCTCCACCGGTCGCCCTCGGCAATGCAGGTTGCCAACGCGGCATCCACCAGCTGGCGGGCGCGCTCGTGGTCACCGTCGATGGCGTCCGCCAGCCCGAGCACCCCAGTCGCGCGCGCCTCACCGATTGGCTCACCCTGGTCACGATGGATGCGTTGTGCCGACTCGAGCCGCCGGCGCCCGGACTCGACGCGCCCAGCGAGCACATCGGTCAGCCCAAGGAACGTCACGGCCCAGCCCCGCAACCCGTCCTCCCCGATTTCCGCGGCCAACTCCGCCGCCTCGGCCAAGACGGCCTGGGAGACGTCGAGCGGGCCGTGCTGGAAGCCGATGACACCGGCGGTGATCTGGACCATGACGCGATACCGGTCGCGCTCGGAGCATCGCTGGAGGAGCTCGACGGCTAGCCGCCAGCTGCTGCCGCACCTGTCCGGAACTGTCGTCGAAGCCGCGGAGCTGGCGGGCGGCCGGCTGTGCATCTGGGCCGTCATGGTCGTGATCCCTGGCGCTGCGCTGGGCCGGCCGCACTGGTGCTGGCCGTGGCTGTCGCGGGCCGTGCCCCGGGAGTCAGCGGCCCGGACCCGGCCCGCCGAGATCCTGCGCAGCGAGTAGCCGCCCTGCGGCTGCCCGCGGCCAGCCGCAGGCTGCCCGGAAGCACAGGGGTGTGCCTACTACCACTCCCGACCTGCATGCCTGCCCACTGGCGGCGAGGGGCCCGGTGTGTGAACGTTTGTTGTGTGGATCACAGTGACGCCGGCCCGGCCGGCCAGATCGCGGTTTTCCTCGCGGACGACAACCTGATCGTCCGGGAGGGGGTGCGCGCCCTCATCGAGCGGCACGCCGACCTGACTGTGGTGGGGGTGGCCGCGGATTACGACGGGGTGGTGGACGGCGCGACCGCCGCCAACCCGCAGGTGCTGGTGACTGATATCCGGATGCCGCCGTCCTTCCAGCGGGAAGGCATCGACGCGGCCAAGGAGGTGCGCAAGCGGCACCCGGGCACCGGGGTCGTGGTGCTGTCCCAGTACGAGGACCCCGAGTACGCGGTGTCGCTGCTGGCCGAGGGGTCGGCCGGCTACGGCTACCTGCTCAAGGACCACGTGGCCGAGGGCAACCAGCTGGTCGACGCCATCCGGGCGGTGGCCACGGGCGGCACGGCGCTGGACCCGGCGATCGTGGAGGCGCTGGTGGCCCCGGTGGTCCCGCCGGGCGGCCTGACCCCGGCCGAGGAAGAGCTGCTGAGCTGGGTCGCCGAGGGCAAGCCGATCAAGGCCATCGCGGTGGCACGCCGGGCTGCCCCGGAAGCCATCGACGCGGAGGTCGAGGCGGTATTCGTCAAGCTGGCCGAGGGAGTGTCGGCGGGCAACTCCGGGGCGCTGCGGCGGCTCCGCCTGCTGCACCAGGCCATCGTGGACCGCGAGGAGCAGGGCGAGACGCTGTCCCGGCTGCTGCCCGGCGGGCTGGCGGACAAGCTCCGCCAGGAACGCCGCGACATCGGCGAGACCGAGCGGGTCACCGTGACCGTGCTGATGAGCGACATCCGGTCGTACTCCACGATCGCCGAGCACGCCGACCCCAGCCAGCTGGCGGGTCAGCTGAACACCCACCGGGCCGCGATGAATCAGGCCATCCTGGGCGAGGGGGGTACGGTCATGCAGTTCGTGGGCGACGCGGTCATGGCGGTGTTCGGCGCGCCGTTCCCGCAGGATGACCACGCCGACCGGGCCGTGGCCGCAGCGTCGGTCATGCACTCGCTGCAGGCTGGCATCAACGACCGCTGGCTCGCCGACGGCCTGCCCGCGTTCGGCCTCGGCCTGGGGCTGTCCAGCGGAGAGGCCGCCGCCGCCCTGCTCGGGTCGGCGGAACGGCTGGAGTACACCCTGGTCGGGGACACGGTGAACCTGTCGCAGCGGCTGCAGCAGTTCGCGGCGGCGGGCGAGACCGTGGTGTCCGAGGCGACGTTGCGGGCGCTGAGCAGGCCGGTGGAGACCATGCCGCTCGGGGCCCGGATGGTCAAGGGCCGCGATACCCCGGTGACCGCATACAAGATCATTCACCTGGCGGGCGGCTCCGGGGCCGCGGCCAGGACCACCGAGATGACGACCCGGACGGGGGCGTGATGAACGACGAGCCAGCCGCGCTGACCATGCGCGGCGTGCGCAAGACCTTCGAGGCCGAGAACGCGCCGGTGCGCGCGCTGCGGGGGGTGGACCTGGCCGTGGCCAGCGGCGAGTTCGCGGCCCTGATGGGCCCCTCCGGCTGCGGCAAGTCCACGCTGCTGAACCTGGTGGCCGGGCTGGACACGGCGGACGAGGGCGAGATCAGCGTGGCCGGCGAGGAGGTGACCGGGCGCAGCGAGGACGACCTGGCCCGGCTCCGCCGCCGCCACATCGGGCTGGTCTTCCAGTTCTTCAACCTGCTGGAAGGCATGACGGTCCTGGAGAACGTGGCCCTGCCCGCGGTGATCGCGGGCCGCCGCCGGAAGATGGCCGAGACCCGGGCGCGGGACCTGCTCGACCTCCTCGGCATCAGCGACAAGGCCGGCGCCGTGCCCGGGGTGCTGTCCGGCGGGCAGCGCCAGCGGCTCGCCATCGCCCGGGCCCTGGCCAACGACCCCACGCTGCTGCTCGCCGACGAGCCGACCGGGGCGCTGGACTCCGAGGGCGGCGAGGAGGTCATCGAGCTGCTGCGGCGGCTGCACGACGGGGGCCAGACCATCATCCTGGTCACGCACGACTCCGGCGTGGCCGCGGCCGCGGGGCGGGTCGTGCGGATGCGCGACGGCCGGATCGAGCAGCCGGAAGCCCAGCCGGACAGCGACGCGGCTGTCGTCATTGAGGCCCGCTGACCATGAACGAGACCGTGCCAGGCCCGGGACCCGCGGCCAGCGGGCTTCCGGCGGCGGCCCGCGGCGTGACCCCGGCGGGCCGGCTGGCCGCCGGGGTGGCGGCCCCGGTGGCCACGCTGGCCGTCGTTGTGGCCGGGCTGCGGGTCAGCGTGCCCGGGGGCCTGCCCGCGGTGGACGCCGTGGCCTTCGCGGTCACCCTGGCCTGGGCCGTGGCCGCGGTGGTGGGCGCCAGCCGGGGGCCGGGCGGCCGGGCCGGGCCGTGGCCCGCCGCCCTCGGTGCGCTGGCCGGGGCGGTCGCCCTCACGGCGGCCCGCATGGCCAGCCAGCCGGGCCCGCACGGGCTGGACCGCGGGGTGGCTACCGTGGCCGGGCTGCTGGTCATCGCGGCCTCGGTGGCGTTCGTCCTGTCGGCGCCGGACGGCCGGCTGGGCACCCGGGCCCGGCGCGCCGCAGCCGGCCTGGCCATCCTGGCCGCACTGGGCACCGGGCTGGTGCTGGCCCTGGCGGGCCGCCCGTTCCCCGCCGTGGCCGCAGCCGTGATCTGGCCCGCCGCGCTGCTGGCCGCGCTGCCCGCCGCGCGGGCACGATACCGGCGGCTCGGTGGCCACGAGCGGGAGCGGATGCAATGGCTCACGGTCGGTGCGGTGCTGGGTGCCGACGCTGCGCTGGTGTTCGGGGTGCTGCACCTCCTGGTCGGCTGGCCCGGCCCGGTCGCCGCGGTGATGCTGGGGGCCACCGCGGCGGTCCCGGCCGGGCTGGTCGCCGGCACCAGCGCCCGGCTGGCCCCGGCGGGCGGGCGCCTGCTCGTGCATGTCCTGTCGCTGGCCGGCTTCAGTGTCGTGGTCGCGGCCATCTACCTGGTCATCGTGCTCGGCCTGGGCCAGCGGCCCGTCGACCGCGCCGACCGGGAGATCCTCGGCCTGTCCATTCTGGCCGCGGCGATCACCGCGATCGGCTACCTGTCCGCCCGGGACCGGCTGATGGCCTCGGCCACCCGGTTCGTCTACGGCGCCCGTGAGGCGCCGGACGAGGCGCTGCGCACCTTCGGCAGCCGGATGACCCGGGCCGTGGCCATGGACGAGCTGCTGCTCCAGCTGGCCGAGTCACTGCGCAAGACGATGGCGCTGACCAGCGCCGAGGTGTACTCCGGCAGCGGCGAGGTGCTGGACCGGACGGTGTCGGTGCCGGACGCGGGCCGGCGCTCCATCATCGTCGGCGACCGGGAACGCCCCGTCGTCACCCGGGCCGGGGTGTCCGGCAACGCCTGGGCCTCGATCTGGCTGCCCGCGCTGCTGGACGGCCGCCCGCGCTCCCAGCTGCGGGTCGCGCCGATCAGCCACGCGGGCGAGCTGCTCGGCCTGCTGGTGGTGGAGCGGCCCGCGGACGCGGACACGTTCACCGAGGAGGACGACCGGGTCCTGACCGAGCTGGCCCGCCAGGCCGGCCTGGCCTTCTACAACG
>WNGB01007612.1_pt1 | contig 23545 bp, 19 predicted proteins | sample 5400681 | NCBI WGS metagenome assembly WNGB01 (sample SAMN13153367, study PRJNA577476) | soil metagenome | isolation source: 115 cm soil or saprolite under grassland replicate 2 | place: USA:California | collected 2016-06-15
GCGCACCCGCCAGAGGCTCCCACTTGAGGTCCGCCGCGGGCCACACGACGAATCCCTTGGCGCCCATTTTGTGCTGCGGCTTGGCCTTGGCTGCCTCGGCGGCCTGCGCCAGCAAAGCCGCGGCGACCAGGAAAAGAACCGGGAAAGCCAGGGTCTGCCTCCGTGTTCTCGACATGACTGTCCTCCTTCGCCCGTCATTCTATTCAGACCCGGCCCGCGAGGTTGACGCAGGCCCGATCTTTCGGGCATTTCCGGGGAGTTATCGGAAACCGCTTGACGGGGCTACTGCGCGACCTCGTGCGCCGCGGGCTCCTCTTCGACCGCTTCCTCCGTTTCCGTTCGCGCGGGGGCTTCGGCGCGGACCCTCTCGTATTCCGAGAGAATGCGCCGCTCCATCCGTTCCCGGGTCTCGCGGTTCAGGGGGTGGGCAATGTCCTTGAACTCCCCGTTCTTTTTGCGCTTGGACGGCATGGAAACGAAGACCCCGTTGGGGCCCTGGATGACTTTCAGATCCGACACCAGAAAGCAGTCGTCGAGGACGATCGAGACGTAGGCTTTCAGCCTCTCTTCCTCGACGGGAAAAACCTTTACCTGGGTGATCTCCATTGGGAACCTCCCGAAGAACTCTTCGCGGGTCAGGGTCCGACAACGAAAGACCCGAGCGTCCGGATGCCGCGCGGCAAGACGTTCCTCCGCGTCCGCAGCCGCGCCCACCAGGACGATCGCGGAACCCGAGCCCGTGATGGCGGATTCGGGGGCGAGGGAGCGCGCGGAATCGAGCAAGACACTCATCTCCACCCTCGTCTCTAGCACGGCCAATGCCAGATCGTTCGGTCCGAAAAACTTGCCCGACGACTCGACTTCGAGGACGGCGGGAAGCCGCCGATCGACAGATCCGGAGGCAAGGCGCCGATGCATCGCGTAAACCTCCGCGGTCGAAAGAGAGAAGGGAGGAACGAGAACGAGGAGATCCGCCGGCGCGGAATCGCCGAGTGGCGTCACGTGCTCGCCGCGGCCGCTCAATTCCGCCTCGCCGCCGACGAGAAAGAACGGGACGTCGCTGCCGAGAGAAGCAGCAACCGCCGCGAGATCCTCGCGGGTGAGTCGGGCGTTCCAGAGCTCCGAAAGGAGCGCGAGCGCCCGAGCGGCGTCCGAGCTGCCTCCTCCCAGACCCGCGCCCGGCGGGATCTCCTTGTTGAGCCGGATCGTCGCGTGCGCGGGCCGGCCGAGGTGATTCGCGAGAGCACGCCCCGCGCGGACGACGAGGTTGGATTCGTCGCAGGGAATAGGAAGCCCGCTGCACGAGAGCGCGAGATCTCCATCTCCCGCCTCGACCTCGATTCCGTCGGCGAGATCGATCGCGACGACCCGGGAACGGATCTCGTGATAGCCGTCGGAGCGGACGCCGCCCACTCTCAGCTCCCGGTTGACCTTCGCCGGGGCCCGGGCGGACAGCTTCACGGAGACGTCGAAGGAGAATCCGCCGGCTCCCGCGCGATCAGCGTGAGCTCGAGACGTCTTCCCGAACGCCGGTCGACGATCGCGATCCGTTCGGGCCAGGGATCGAGCCGCCCGGAATACGTCGCCAGGAGGTCCGCCTCGGGCCGCGCGATGCGGAGCGTCTCGAGCCGCGCCTGCGAGAGCTCGAGGACGCCCTCGACCTCGTCCTTGCCCGGGAAGCGCAAAAGGGTTTGTCCGTTCCGCGCGCCGGCGACCCAGGGCTCCGCCCGCCAGACGCCGGCGAGCACGGCTCGCAGCTCCTCGGCGTCGAGCGGGATCGGCCTCGCGCCGCGCGCTTCCAGAACTCCCGACGAATAGCGGGCGAGCGGCGATCCGAAAGGCCCGGAGAGCGTCGCCTCCAGCCTCCCCGGCAGCGCCACGACGGCGAGCGTCCCGGGAATCTTGACGAGCCCTTCGGACATGCGCGCGTCGTACAGAAGACGAACCGGGCCGAGTGAGTCGGCGCGATCGAGGGCATTTTTCCAGGCGTCGAGCGCCCGGCGCGAGTCCTCCACTCCCGCGGGTCCAAAGGCCGGAGTACGCGAGGCGCACGACCAGGTCGCGCCGGCGAGAAGTGCGATCAGAAGCCCGGCACGCAGGCGCACGTGGGTCCCTGGGTCCTGGTTCTAGCTTTTCCGGGCGAGGCGCGCGAGCTTCTGCCGGACCTTTTCCGGCTCGTCGTGCTTGAGCTCGAGCGCCCGCTCCCAATGCGCGATCGCCTTCTGAGCGTCCCCCTGGCGCTCGGAGAGATCACCCAGGTGCTCTTCGATCGTGGGGTCGTCCGGGTCGTACTCCTTGGCGGCGGAGAGGTAGTTCCCGGCTTTCTCGAGACGGCCGAGCCGGAAGTAGACCCAGCCGAGCGAGTCGAGGTAGGCGCCGTTGCGAGGCTCACGCGCCACCGCCTTCTCGAGGAGCTCCCGCGCCTCCTCCAGCCGCGTGCCCCGGTCGGCCCACATGTATCCGAGATAGTTCTGCGCCGCCGAATCGTTCGGTCGTCCCTGGAGGAGCTTCTGGAAGATCTTCTCCGCCTCTCCTGCGGCTCCGGTTCGCTCGAGGGCGGCCCCGAGCCGGAACAGCGCTTCCGAGCTGTCCGGAAAACGGACGGACGCATCGCGCGCCAGGCGCCCCGACGCCGCGAAGTCTTTGACCCGAGCGTAAACGTCCGCCGCCGCGAGAACGTCCTCGACGTCCTGCGAGGCAGCGAGCTTGCCGAGCGTCTCTTCCGCCTTCTTCTTGTCTCCCGAGCGGTACTGGAACTCGGCGACGAGCGCGGTCCACTCCGGTTTGTCCGGCTCCGCCGCGGCGGCGGCGCGTGCGACCTGGAGACCGGCGGCGAAATCCTCCTTCTCGCGTGCGGCCGTGCCGTGGATCCGGACGGCTCGCGGGTTCACCGTGCCCTGTTTCACGGCGAGAGGGGCGAGGATCTGCATCCCCCGCGCGGAGTCCTTCTGGAGGACCGCCAGATATCCGAGCTCGACGTTCGCGGCGTCGCGGGCTGGGATCTTGCGGGGGTCGTCCCCTGCCCGGCGGATCGCGTCTTCGAGGAGCGTCTTCGCATCGGGATATCGCCTCTCCCGCAACAGCTCGCCGACGAGCGCTCGCCGCGTCGTGTCGTCGTCCGGATCCTCGACGACGAGCGAGCGAAGAATCCTTTCGCCTTCCGGCGAGCTTCCCTTCTCGAACAGCACCTGTGCGAGAAGGCGGCGAATCGCCCGGTTCTCGGGGCGCTTGGCGGCCAGGTCCCGGGCGCGGCGCTCGGCTTCCGCGAAACGGCCGGCCCGGGCCAGGTCGAGCGTGACCCGCTCGGGAATCGCAGAGTTCTCCGGGTCGGTCTTCTCGAGTATCTGGAGGAGCTCGAGAGCCCGGTCCAGCCGATCGTCCTCTTCGTAGAGGTCGATCAGCGCGGCAGCGGTTTCCCGGTCCGCCGGGTTTTCCTCGAGGAGGGCGCGGTAGATGGCCTCCGCTTCCTTCACGTGACCGCTCTTGGCCTTCGCTTCTGCCGAGAGGCGCGCGAGCGCCGGTTGCGCCGGCTCTCCCGCCTCTTCGAGCACCCGGGAGGCCTCCGCCGGCCGCCCCCGGGAAAGGAGCGCCCGCGCGAGCGGGGCCGCGATCGAGGGATCTCCCGGAGAGAGCTTCCGCGCCGCTTCGAGCTCGGCGATGGCGACGTCCAACCTCGACGGATCTCTTTCGGAAGCTCCGAGCTCGAGCGCCCCGAGCAGCCGGCGTCCCTCGACGAACTGCGGATCGGTCCGCACGACCTCGCGCGCCTGCTTGATTGCCTCGTCCGGCACGTTTAAGTCGCGCAGGAGCTGCGCGTACTCGAACCGGACGACCGGGTCCTCGGGGACGAGCGCGATCACTTTGCGGTAGAGATCGAGAGCCTCCCGATAGCGGCCGTCGGCGATCGCCGTCCGGGCGCGCAGAAACGCCTTGCGGGTCTCCCGCAGGTCGGCGGCTCCGAGCGATCCCGACGCGATCAGAAAAGCGAGTCCGGCGGCCGCGAGGCGAGTCTTCATGGAAGCGCAAACGCCGGGAGAACGATCTTCATGCCCGCGGCGAATGTAGCATGCGGCTCCCATCTCGCGGCGGCGAGTCCGACGTTCGAAGTCCAGAGCCCGAAGTCCGCCGAAGTGACTTTGTCTCAGAGATATAATGCCCGCAGGTTTCCGGAGGAGCGCAATGATCAAAGCCGACATCGTCGACCTCGTCGTCGACCTCGCGAAGATTCCTCGCGCCAAGGCGGCAACCGCGGTCGAGACGGTGATCGAGTCGATGCGCTCCGCGCTCGGAGCAGGCGATCGCATCGAGCTTCGCGGCTTCGGCGTCTTCCAGGTCAAGCGGCGCAAGCGGGGCATCGGACGCAATCCCAAGACCGGAGTCGAAGTGACGATCCCTCCCGGCAACACGATCCGCTTCAAGCCGGGGAAGGACCTGCGCGACCTGCCGTAGCAGGTTTCGGGCGTGAACGCCCGCTCCTCAAGCGGAATCCGCCTGATGGAACCTTCGACCCCGCCTCCCGGGCCCTTCTCGTCCCCGCCGAACTGGGAGCGAAGGCGGCGCTGGAAAATCCCGGAACACCCGCTGTTTCACCTTCTGCTGCTCGCGCTGACTCTGATCACCACGACCATTTTCGGCGGCGCCGTCTTCTCGAGAGGGGGCGGACCCTTGCGCGGAGGTCGCTTTACAGACGGACTGGAATTCTCCATTCCACTCCTTCTCATCCTGGGCGTGCACGAGCTCGGCCACTACGCGGTCTGTCGCCGCCACGGGGTGGCGGCCACCCTCCCGTACTTCCTTCCGGCGCCGATTCCGAATCTGATCGGCACGTTCGGCGCGCTCATCCGCATCAAGGAGCCGATCCGGGACAAGCGCGCGCTGCTGGAGATCGGCGCGGCGGGGCCGCTCGCCGGCTTCTTCACCGCCCTTCCGTTTCTCGTGTACGGCGTGACCCGCGCGAAGCCGGTCGCGCCGTCTGTGGCCCCCGGCTCGGTTCTCTTCGAATACCCGATCATCGTGCGATTCGCGCAGGATCTTACCGGCGCCGGCCGCTACACGAGCGCCGCGGTGCAGGAGCATCCCGCGTTCATGGCGGCGTGGTTCGGGCTTCTCGTCACCGCGTTGAACCTGTTGCCGATCGGGCAGCTCGACGGCGGCCACGTGATCCGTGCAGCTCTCGGACGCCGTCAGCCGATCGCCTCCTACGGGGTTCTGCTTCTGGCGGCCCTCTCCGCGTCGCGCGGACCCATCTGGGCCTTCTTCTCGTTCTTCACGGCCCTCTTCCTGGGCGTCGCCCATCCGCCCGTCGAGAACGACGACGATCCGCTGCCGTTCGGCCACCAGATGATCGCGCTCCTGTGCCTGGCCGTGTTTCTCCTCTGTTTCACGCTCGTGCCGATCCGGATGAACTAGAGGGTCAGGTCTCCACTTGCCACTTTGCGGTGCAAAGTGGCAAGACCCCTGCTTCTCTGTCAGGCCCTGCCCGGCTCGTGAAGACCTGATCCCGTCCCGAGGTCGAGCACGAACGTCGCCGGGCCGTCATTGACGAGCGAGACCTGCATGAACTCACCGAAGACGCCAGTCGCGATCGGGACCCCATGCCGGGCGAGCGCCGCGACGAAGCGTTCATAGAGCGGTTTTGCCTCTCCACCGGCGAGTGCGCGCTCGAAGCCGGGACGTCGGCCGCGAGAGAGGTCGGCCGGCAGCGTGAATTGAGAGACGACGAGCACGCTTCCCCCGACGGCCGCGAGATCGAGGTTCATCTTTCCGTTCTCGTCGTTGAATACACGCAAGCCGTGCACTCTCCGCGCGGCCTCCTCCGCGGCCGCGGCGTCATCTCCTTTCTCGGCGCCAAAGAGCACGAGAAAGCCCCGCCCGATCCGGCCGACGCTTTCATCCCCGACCCGGACCTCCGCTTCGGAGACCCGCTGGATCACAAGCCTCACGGGGATGCACCGGGGCGCCGGGGCGCGCGCATCCGCAGGAGACGCACGAACTCCCGGGGCTCGGTCGCGCGCAGCAGCATCGCCACTCCGAGGTAGACGATCATTCCGACGATCGTCGCGACCGCCAGAAAGAGAAACCTCTCTCCGGCGGTGCGAGGCGCGTACGCCGTCAGCCCCCAGGCGGCGCCCCGCCCCGCGATCAACGCCATGGCCGCCGACGCGGCGAGGACCCGCGTCAGCGTCGCCGCGAGCTCCCTCAATCCGAGCCGTCCTTCGCGGCGCCGCAGGAAAGCAAGTAGCAGAACGAAGTTCGCGATGGCTCCGCACGACGTCGCGAAGGCGACCGAGGCGACTCCCCAGGGCCTCAATGCAATCGAGACCGAGACGAAGACCGCCAGATCCGCCGCCGCGCAGAGAACCGGCGTGCGCGTGTCCTTCCGGGCGTAGTGGGCGAAAACGAGGAGGCTGCTCGAGGAGATGAAGAAGAGACCGATCGCGTAGAAGGAGAGCGCCTGTGCGGTCGCGGCGGTGGCCGTTGCCCCGAAACGGCCTCCCTGGAAGAGCGCTGCGATGACCGTCTCGCGAAGCACGGCCAGGCCGACCGCCCACGGAATGGTGACGAACGCGACGAGACGGAGACCGAAGCGCAGCGTGTCCTTGAACGGGCCGCGGTCCTCTTCGAGCGCCTGCTGGGCGAGCAGCGGAAGAATCGCGGTGGAGACCGAAATGACGAATCCCCCGCGGACGAGTTCGATCACGCGATTGCCGAAGGTCAGGTAGGAAACGGCTCCGTCTCCGAACACCGAGGCGAAACGGGTGGAGAGCGCGATCGTGATCGCATAGATCCCGAACCCGAAGAGACGCGGGACGAGAAGGAAGAAAACCCCCCGCACGGCCGGATCGGAAAAGCGCACGTTCCATTTCCCGATTGCCGACAGCGAGCGCGCCGACGGAATCTGGACCGCCATCTGGAGGATCCCGCCGATGAGCACGCCCACCGCGAGAGCGACGGTTGGTTCGCGAAAACGCGGGGCGAGAACCACCGCCCCGAAGATGATCGCCAGGTTGAGAAGAATCGGCGACATCGCCGAGATCGCGAACCGCCCGTGTGCGTTCAGGACGGCCTGAAGGAGCGCGGCGACCGAAATGAAGCAGAGGTAGGGAAACATGAGGCGCGTCAGGTAGACCGTGAGCGGGATCTTCCCGGGCGTCGACGCAAAGCCCTTGGCGAGGAGGCGCACGATCGCCGGCGCGAAGAGAATCCCGGAGACGGTGATGGCGGAAACGATCAGCGTGAGGGCGGACAGGATCCGGGCCGCGAAGACGCGCGCGTCCTCGACGGAGCCGTTCTTGCGTCGCTCGGCATAGGAAGGAATGAAGACCCCCGGCAGCGCTCCTTCGGCCACGAGCTGTCGAAGGAGGTTCGGGATTCGGAACGCCGTGTAGAAGACGTCGGAGGCCGCACTCGCCCCGAAGAACGCGGCAATGGTCTTGTCTCGGGCGTATCCGGTCAGCCGGGACGCGAGCGTCAGGAGCGTGATGACCGACGCGGAACGGACCAGCTTTCCGCGCGCCTCCTCCGCCGGCAGCAACGCGTCGGTCACTTCGGGGAGTCGTTCATCGGCTCGCGACATTCTAAGAGTAGCAGCGAGTGCGGGAGAGAGAGGCCCGCGCCGCGCCCGGACATCATTTGTCTCCGGGGCGCGGGATATTCTTCGAAGCACATGAAAGGAGAGAGGAACACATGGCCAGCGTCAACAAAGTCATTCTGATCGGAAACCTCGGAAAGGACCCGGAGCTTCGAACGACCCCGCAGGGGACCTCACTCGCGAGGTTCTCGGTCGCCACGACCACGACCTGGAAAGACGCCTCCGGCGCGAAGCAGGAGCGCACCGAGTGGCACGACATCGTGGCCTGGGAGCGGCTCGCGCAGATCTGCGGCGAGTACCTGCACAAGGGGAAAATGGTCTACGTCGAAGGCAGTCTGCAGACGCGGAGCTGGGAGGACCAGAACGGGCAGAAGCGATACAAGACGGAGGTCAAGGCGAACAACGTCGTGATGTTGTCGCCGCCCCCGTCGCGGTCGGACTCGGTGCGACCACCGGTACACGAGGAGAGCGAGGCGGCCGAGCCGGTCGCCGCCTACGACGACGACGTGCCCTTCTGAGCAAGTCGCGGGGACAGGTCCTGCGGACCTGCACCCGCTGCCTTATTTATCGCGGGGACCGGTCCTATGGACCTGCACCCGCGTCCTCGACTTTCGCGATCCGCTCGCGAAGAGCAGCGACGTCCGCCGCGATCTCTTCGAGCGGGCGACCAGGTCGCGGCGCGCCGCGCTCGAGAGCGCGGAGCCGTTCGACGAATGCGTCGATCCGCCGCGCGGCCTCCGCGCGCCGCGGCGCGGGAACTCCCGCCTCGACCCGGGCGACGCATTCGGGATACTCCTCGAGGCGCGAGCACACGAAGACGAGGTCACATCCGGCACGAACGGCGGCCGCCGATCGGTCCGCGAGGTCACCAAACAGGGCGAGTGCTCCCATCTCGAGGTCGTCGGAGAACGCGACACCTTCGAAACCGACCTCGCCGCGCAGGAGTCGCGTGGCGATTTCGGGCGAAAGAGAGGCCGGAAGCCGGTCTGCTCCGCTCGCCGCGTGCGACACCATGATGGCGCCGGCGGTGTCCTTCAGCGCCCGGAAGGGCGCGAGGTCTCTGTCCTGCTCCGCTTCGTCGTCCGGCAGAAAGGGAAGCGCCCGATGCGTGTCGCGGCCGGCGCGCCCCAGCCCCGGAAAGTGCTTGAGGCAACCGGCGACGCCGCGGGAGTGGAGTCCCTCGAGAAAGTCTTCGGCGGCCGCGATGATCCGGTCTGGCTCTTCCGCCGCCGCCCGGTCGCCGAGCACGCTTTCTCCGGCGCCCGGAAGCCTTCGATCGACCACGGGAGCGAGATCGAGCCGGACGCCCACGCGCGCGCACGATTCCGCTGCGAGCTCGCCGGCGCGCCGGGCCAGTCGGGACCGAGCGGCTCCGTGGAAGGAGGGGAACGGTCCGGCGAGATCCCGCAGCCGGTCCACCGGACCGCCTTCCTGGTCGATCGAGAGGAAGGGCCGTCCCGGAAGCGCTCCGATCTCCGCGGCGAGGTCCGTGACCTGTCGCTCGCTTTCGACGTTGCGTTTGAACAGGATGACCGCGCGGGGAGGATGTCTCTGGAGGATTGCACGCTCGCTCGGATCGAGAGTGGGCCCGGCGATCCCGACGCCGAAGAGGCGCGACGCGGCGCCGCTCACCCCTTGAGCCGTTCCTGGAGCGAGGCGAGAAGGGCGAGCGCCGCGATGGGAGTCAGCCGATCGAGGTCCGCTGCCCGGAGCTTCTCGAGGACGAGCTCTTCCGCCCCGGAAAAGAGCAGCAGCTGCCCTTCTCCCGCGCTCTCCCCCGCGCGGCGAGCGATCACGGGGGCTCCCTGGACGTCCAGCTCCTGTTTTTCGAGGTTCGAGAGCACTTCGCGCGCGCGGCTGGTGACGGAGGCGGGCAGTCCCGCCAGCTCCGCGACGTGGATGCCGTAGCTGCGGTCGGCGGCGCCCGACACGACCTTCCTCAAAAAGACGACGCGGCCTCCGATCTCCTTGACCGCCATGGTGGCATTGGCGACGGCCGGCTTGACCAGCGCGATTTCGGTCAGCTCGTGGTAGTGGGTCGCGAAGAGCACGAAACCGCGTTGGCCGGGCGCATCGTGCAGGTGCTCGACGAGCGCCCATGCGATCGAGAGGCCGTCGAACGTCGACGTACCACGCCCCACTTCGTCGAGCAGGATCAGGCTGGCGGGGGTCGCGTCGCGCACGATCGCCGCGGCTTCGAGCATCTCGACCATGAAAGTGGACTCGCCCTTCAGGAGGTGGTCCGCGGCGCCGACCCGCGTGAAGATCCGGTCGACCGGCGAGAGCTCGGCTTCCGCGGCCGGGACGAACGACCCCATCTGAGCGAGCAGAACGATCGTCGCGACCTGGCGCAGGTACGTGGACTTGCCCCCCATGTTCGGCCCGGTCAGGACGACGATGCGCCTTTCCGACGACAGATCGCAGTCGTTGGGGACGAAGGGCTCGTCGCGGCGATGGCTCTCGACCAAGGGATGACGGCCTTCCGAGATTCGGATCCTCGGACTGCGGGAAAGCTTCGGCCGAACCCAGCGCCCGGTCTCGGCGACCTCCGCCAGCGCCGCGAGGAGGTCGATCGCGGCGATTGCCGCAGCGCCTCTCGCCATTCGGTCGGCGCCTTGGGCGAGATCGGTCAACAGCTCGGCGTAGAGGCGCGTCTCGATCTCGCCGATCCGCTCTTCGGCGCCGAGGATCTTCTCTTCGAGCTCCTTCAGTGCCGGGGTCACGAAACGTTCGGCGTTCGCGAGCGACTGCCTCCGGATCCATTCCGCGGGGACGCGATCCCGGTGAGCGGCGCCGACTTCGAGCGAGTACCCGAACACCCGGTTGAACTTGATCTTCAACGTCGCGATCCCGGAACGGCGCCGTTCCTCGGCTTCGATCGCGAGGAGTGCCCCTTGAGCTCCGCGGCGCAGCTCGCGGAGCGAGTCGAGCTCGCCATCCGCGCCGGCACGGATGGCGCCTCCGGCGGACGCGAGCGCGGGAGGTTCAGCCGCGAGCGTCTCCCCCACGCGGATTGCGAGGTCGGATAGATCCGGGATGCCGTCGAGCAGGCGTCGCAGACGGGCCGATGCGAGCGATTCACCGGCGGCTCGAAGTCCCGGAATGCGCCGCAATCCCGCCGCCCATGCCGCCACGTCCCGAGGGCCGGCGGTGCCGACCGCGATGCGGCCGAAGGAGCGTTCCAGGTCTCCCACTCCGCCGAGCTCCTTCTGGACCGCTCCGCGCACGTCGGCGTTCCCGACGAGCTCCTCGACGGCGTCCCAGCGATCCTCGAGCTCGACCGCGTTGAGACAGGGCCGGCTGATCGCGTCCTTGAGCCCCCGAGAGCCCATCGGGGTCCGCGTCCGGTCGAGCAGCGAGCACAGGCTCGAGCGGGGGTCGCCTTCGGAAGACTCGAAGAGCTCGAGCGTCGCGATCGCGGCCGCGTCGAGACGCATGCGTTCGTCGAAGCGGAGCGGCTCCGGCTCGAGCACGTGTGGGAGCCCGCGCGGCCGCATTTCGCGGGCGTACGCTCGGGCGGCGGCCGCCGCGGCGTGCGCGGCGGCGTCGCTCGACGAGAGGCTTTCGAAGGCCGCTTCGGTTCGCGCCCGCTCGAACCACCGCAGGGGCCGGCGGCTGACGGGGACCTCCGAGGAGAACGGGAGCTCTCTCCCCTCCGGGAGGAGCGCCTCGCGGGGACGGAAGAGCGCGAACGCCTCCGCGAAGCGCGCGGGAGCGAGGCGGCCGGCGTGGAAACGTCCGGTCGACAGATCGAGAAACGCGAGCCCCCACTCTCCTTCTGCGGGCGTCACCGCCGCCAGGAAGCAGGCGGCGCCCGGGAGAAGCGCTTCGGGATCGAGAACCGTTCCGGGAGTGACGACCCGAGTGATGTCGCGCCGGACGAGGCCCTTCGCCGCGCGCGGATCCTCGACCTGGTCGCAGATGGCGACCTTGCGCCCTGCGGCGACGAGCCGTGCGATGTGCTGATCGGCACTTTGCCAGGGCACGCCGCACATCGGCGCCTCGATGTCGGAGTCGCGATGCCGGGCGGTCAGGGCGATTCCGAGCAGCGGCGCGGCCTCGCGCGCGTCGTCGAAGAACATCTCGTAGAAGTCCCCCATCCGGTAGAACAGGATGGCGTCCGGCACGCGACTCTTCATCTCGAAGTACTGCCGGAGCATCGGTGTGACGCGCGAAGGAGGCGAGCTCACCGGGGTGGTAGCATAACCGCGCCCCACTCCGCGGGCCCGTTCGGATGCAAGTCCTCGCACTGGATACGGCAAGTCCCCTTCCCTCGGTCACGCTCTACGCCCGCGGCGAATTATGGGAGGAGCGCCTGCCGGACGACCGTCGGTCCTCCGACGAGCTTCTTCCCGCGATCTCGCGCTGTCTCGCGGCGGCGGAGATTGAACTCGCCGACTGTCAGCGCATCGCCGTCTGCGCCGGCCCCGGCTCGTTCACCGGCCTTCGCATCGGGCTCGCGACCGCATGGGCCCTCGGGCGCGCCGCGCGGATCCCGGTCGAGACCGTTTCGACGCTCGAGGCGCTCGCAGAGACCGCACGCGACCGCGGGTCGCCGAGCGTGGCGGCGGCGCTCGACGCGGGCCGCGGCCAGGTGGTTCTGGGCGTCTTTTCGTTCGAAGGCGGGCGGGCGCGGCCGATGCACCCCCCCGAACGAATGTCGCTGGCCGAGGCGAGGGAGAGTGCCCGGGGAGTCGGCAGCGTGGCTCTCCCGGCAGATCTTCTTTTTTCCGACGGCGAGCCACCCGGTCGGTCGCCTTCCCTCGCCCTCGCTCTCTCCGTCGCCCGCGCGCCGGGAGAGGCGGTCGCGACGCTCGAGGGTATCTACTCGCGGCCGAGCGCCGCCGAGGAGAAGCGTGGCGCTCCGTAAGCCGGAACCGTCCGATTACACGATCCGGCCCGCGGACGCCGGTGACTTGGACGAGATCGCGCGGATCGAGCGCGAGTCTTTCCGGATCCCGTGGAAGCGCGAATTCTTCGAGGGCGAGCTCCGCGAACCCTATCGATTTGCGCGGGTCGTCGCGGCGGAACGGCCGATCGTTCCCCGGATCGGCGGATACCTCTTCGCCGTGTCACTCTACGAAGAGTTTCATGTCAACAAGATCGCGACCGATCCGCGGGTCCGCCACCGTGGGTTGGGACGACAGCTCCTGGAGGACGCGATCGCCCGCGCGCGTCACATCGGCGCGGAGAGCATCACTCTCGAAGTTCGTCTTTCCAACCTGCCGGCGCGGGGGTTCTACCGCTCTTACGGTTTTCGGGAGGCGTTCCGTCGAAAGGCCTATTACCAGGACGGCGAGGATGCGTTCGCGCTCGTCCTAGCGCTCGAGCCGGCTCGGAAGTAGAGGATTTCGCGAGAACCGATCGGTTGAAACCCCGCAGCCCCGCCGATAGACTTCCGCCGTGACCGGGTCTCTCCCCTTCTTCCCCCCAAAAATGAACAAGGAGGTCGATCGGATGCAACACGATCGCATGGAGGCCGTGCCAGACCAGGATCCGGAGTACCGCCGCCTTCACGACGAGCACCGCAGCCACGAGGAGCGACTGCAGGTCCTCGCCACGAAGCCGCGGCTCTCCGATGAGGAGGAGATCGAGGAAAAGCGTCTGAAGAAGGAAAAGCTCCTGTTGAAGGACCGCATGGAAGAGATCGCTCGAACTTACCGGGAGGGGGTCGCCCACTGAGGATCCCGGTCGCCCGCGAGGGATGGGTCTTCATCCTTCTTCCCGCGGTGGCGGCCGCGATCGCCGCGTGGACGGGGCACCCGATCGTGACAACGTTTCTCTTTGCAATCGCGCTTTTCGTGCTCTCCTTTTTCCGAGATCCGGAACGCGTTCCCGAAGGCGGCGAGGAAACCATCGTTTCGCCGGCCGACGGTACCGTGCTCTCCATCGCTCCCGCCCCGGAGGCTCCCCCCGGCGCATCGCGGAGGCTTTCGATCTTCATGTCGGTCTTCAACTGCCACGTCAACCGGGCGCCGGTCTCCGGAGAAGTCTCGGAATACCAGTACACCTCCGGCCGCCTCGCGGCCGCCTTCCGGGAGAAGGCCTCGACGGAGAACGAGCAAAACCGCATCACGCTCGCGTCGGAGCGGGGCGGCGTGACGTTCAAGCAGATCGCAGGCGCCCTCGCCCGCCGAATCGTCTTCTATCCCCGCGTCGGGGAACGCCTCTGGCGCGGACAGCGGATCGGGATGATCCGGCTCGGCTCCCGCGTCGATCTCTTTCTGCCCGACGACGCGGAGATCTTGGTCGCGCCCGGAGACAAGGTGAGGGCCGGGCGGACGCCGGTCGCTCGCTGGGAGACCTGACGTGAGTCGCGAGACGAAGGACGACGGCGAGAGCCCGGAGCCGGAAGAGGAAGACGTTCTCTTCTCTTCTCCACTCGGCCCGCGGCCGCGTCTCCGGACGCGCGCACGAACGCGGTTGTCGCGGGGACTTTTCATCCTTCCGACGCTCTTCACCGTGGGAAATCTCTTCTGCGGCTATCTCTCGGTCTGGTGCTCGATCCGCGGCACGTTCGAGACGGCCGCGATCCTGATCATCGTCGCGGCGGTCCTCGACCTGCTCGACGGCCGGATCGCGAGGTTGACGAACTCCACTTCCCGCTTCGGCGAGGAGTACGACTCGCTCGCGGACCTCGTTTCGTTCGGCGTTGCTCCCGCTGTGCTCGCATACTCCTGGGGACTCGCGGATTTCCACCGGCTCGGATGGATGGCCTCGTTCCTCTTCGTCGTGTGCGGGTCGATGCGGCTCGCCCGCTTCAACATCCAGACGCGCGTGGCCGACAAGAAGTACTTCATCGGCCTCCCGATCCCGGCGGCGGCGGGGACGATCTCCGCGCTGGTTCTGGCGACGCCCGAACGGCTCGTATCTCAGTTCTGGATGACCGGCCTTCTCGTGCTGACGGTGATCCTGTCGTACTTGATGATTTCGACCCTGCGCTACCGCTCCTTCAAGGACTTCGACCTGCGACGACGGCGGCGCGCGTGGATCCTTCCGGTGATCGCGCTCGTTTTCGCGGTCATCGCATACCGGCCCGCAGCCACTCTTCTGGCGATCGCGCTCGTCTTCGCCGCCTCCGGTCCGATCGCCAAGGCCATCGCCGTCGTTCGCGACCGCCGGCGACACGCGTTAAGTCCGGGGTCGTGAGCCTCCGGCCCGGAGTCCGGAGTCGGGCGACTCCGGAGTCTGCACTTTGGACTTTGGGCTCGCGAGCGCCGGCAATGCCCAATCGGTCGTGACCGGCTCGCCGCCGGCAGCGGGCGCAACGTGGGTTCGCGTGCGGCAGCACGGGGACGGAAGCGTCCCCCGCACCTGGAGGCGCGCCGGAGCGAAGCGCTCGAGCGGGGCGACGAGCGTCTCGAACAGCCGCACCCGGCTCGCGCGACCCGGCGACACCGGGCGACCCGACCCGTCGTAAACCTCCCACCGGTCGAACGCTCCCGGCTCGACGTCCCAAACTCGCGCCGGGGCGAGGTCGACCTCGACCCAGTTCTGGACGCGCGAGACGAGCGAAGCGTGCACGTTCCCGTTCTCCGCCCCGACCCGCAGCTGACGCCCCTCCGGGGATTCCCAGATCTGGAGGTCGGGAGCTCCCCGGTGACCGGCGAGCGCGTCCGCGAGCGCGGAAATCGGAAAGAGCCGGGCGGCATCGGACGTGCCCTGGAACACGACGAGTCGCCCGCGAGCGAAGCGGCGCCGCGCTCGATCGGATCCAAAGCGGGCGAGCATGTCGGCGAGCGACGGAAGGGCGAAGGTCACCGAGTCGCCGGCGGCGAGCGTCAGCCCGCCGGCCACTGCGCTGCGCGTCGCGCGCAGCGTGAACTCCCATCCCTTCTCCTCGTTCCAGGGGACTTCCTGCACGAGCTCCAAGCGGGGATCGTTCGTCAGGGGGTCGAGCGCACCGTCGGAAACGCGGGGCCCCGACTCTCCCGAGGTCCTCCGGACCACGCCGGCGCCCGCGGGCTCGTAGCCTGCCCACCAGAGCTTGCCGAGCGAATCGGTGAATGCCGGGTCGGCCCCGTTGTCGTCGCCGAAGACGAACGCAACGAAGCCGTCCGTCCGCGAGGCGAGCGCCTGAACAGCTTCCCGCGGCTTCTTTTCGTTCGGCGGCGGGCGCCGGAGGGACCAGGTGAGAGCGACGTCCCTCGGCAGACGCAGCCCGCCCTGGCCGGCGCGGGAACGTCCGTGGGACAGCAGCGACCGCGCCTCCTTGAGCGCGACCGCGTGCGCTTGCGCGGTCGCAGGAGAGAACGGAATGTCCAGATGGACCCCGCGGAGCGGGCCGAACGCGGGGCGTCGCGAGACGGCGGCTTCGATTTCCTTCGCAAGAAAAGCGCCGAACCTCTTCTGCCGCTCTTTCGGCGAGCCTTCGAGCGGATCGCTCTCCGCGGAGATGACGAGCACGACCGGAATTCGGGAGAACGGTCGGAGAGGGGCGGCGACTTCGCTCCCCGACCCATGCGGCGGCGGCGCAGAGCACGAGGACCGGGACGAGGGGACCGCCGCGAACTCCGCCGCGCCTCACGAGGAAACGACCGGAGCCTCGCGGGCGGCGGCCTCCGGCAGCTCGAAGCGGACGCGGAATCCTCCGCCGCTTCGGTTTTCTGCGGCGATCGTTCCTTCATGCTCCTCGACGATTTTCTTGGCGATCGCGAGGCCGAGGCCGGTCCCGCCGCTCTTGACCGAGAAGTAGGGATCGAAGAGCCGCGGGAGAATTCGTGCCGGAACGCCCGGCCCCGTGTCTTCGATGGTGACGACGATGCGTCCGCCGACGCGCTCGACGGAAAGCCGGATCTCGCCTCCGCTGCCGGAGAGAGCGTCCACCGCGTTGCCGATCAGGTTGGAGAGCACCCGCGCGAGCAGGCGCGGGTCCGCTTTCGCCAGCAGCTCGGGCTCGGCGGCTACCGACCAGCGGACGCCCGGCGCGCCCGCAAACGCGGCGGCCGAGTCCCGGATCGCTCTCGCGACGTCTGTCGGGCCCATCTCCGGCCGCGGAAGGCGCGAGTAATCGGAGAACTCGGAGGCGGTGCGCTTCAATTCCTCCGTCTGGCGGAGCACGTTCGAGACGCATTCCTCGAGCACGCGCTCGAACTCCGGCGTTCTTCCTCCGCCCCGTCTCCACACCTCCCGCAGGTGTTCGACCGACAGGCGGATCGGCGTCAGCGGATTCTTGATCTCGTGGGCGATGATGCGGGCCATCTCCGCCCAGGCTTCCAGACGGTTCGAGCGAACGACCTCGGAGACGTCCTCGATCACCGCCATGCGGGCTCCTTCGCCGCCCACCGGCAGGGGCACCGTCACGATGCGCCAGCGTTCCCCGGATCGCGGCTCGACTTCGGCCGTCACGGAGGTGTCGGCGAACCGCGAGAGCGTCCTTCGCATCTCGGCCATCCTTTCCCCGGGAAACACGTCCTCGAGGACCGCGCCGTTCGCGCGTCCTCCCCCGAGCGACGCCGCGGCCGGGTTCGCGAGCACGACCGCTCCGTCCGCCCGGTACGCGACGACGCCCGCCGTCAGGTGAGCGAGCAGAGTCGCGAGTCGCTCTTTTTCGCGCGAGAGCGCATCGGTGTGTTCCTTCAGGCTCCGCGACATCGAGAGGAACGCGCGGACGAGCTCCCTCAGCTCTTCGTCGGGCGGCTCCGGGACCTGGGGCGCGAAGTTTCCCCGGGCGACGGCGCGCGTTCCCTCGACGAGATCTGCCACGGGACGGGCGACACGCAGTGCCAGCCGGCCGGCCACGGCAGCGGAGATCAGGAACACGAGAAGGCTGAACGCCGAGACGGCCGCCGTCAGCTGGGCGGCCTCCGCTTCCGCGATCCGCTGCTGCGGGAGAAGGAGGACCGAGAGGAGGCCGGGACTGCGAACCCCGGGGACCCCCGGGACCGCGGTGAGCGCCGTCGTCATCTCCTCGAACGTTCCTCCGCCGACGATGCGGGATCCAATGTGCTGCCGCGCTCCGGAGAGTCCGATCGCACGATAGCTCGCCGCCGGGACGCGGTCCGGAAGGAGCCCGGCGTCATAGAGGTCGTGTCGCGAAGTCGCGACGAGCAGGCCGTCAGGCGCATAGACCGAAAGGTCGTATCCGACCGCGTTCGCGAGCCAGCCGAGCAGCGCGTCGTCCAGGAGCCCGAGCCTTCCACGTCCCGCCGACGCCGAGGGAAGGTAGTCGTCGAGGACCCGGCGCGCCGTCTCGAGTCCCGTCCTCGCATGGTCGAGAGTGTCGCGGACCGACCGGGTCTCGATCACCGATCGGAGAAAGAACGTCACCGCGAGAAGCGGGATCATGACACCCACGACGAAGAGGCCGACCAGCCGGCCCCGAAACGTGCGCAGACCGCGCGGAAGAATCTCCCGCCGGGCCGCGCCGGGGGTTGCGACAAATCTCCACAGGATGAGGCCCCCGACGAGCAGATCGAGAACGAGAATCCCGGGCACAAGCAGAGCGGCCGTGAGCGCGCGTCCCAGGAGATCCGGCACCGGTATCGCGACGAGCTGAAAGCCCTCCGGCAGGGAGCGGAGCTCGCCAAAGAGCTCGCTGCCGCGGTACGGCAGCCGGACGCGAACGGCCGACGCGCCATGCCGCAGTTTTTCGATCGCGTCCGGCGGCAGTGGCGGACCCTCTTCGCGCGGTGATCCGTCGGGGGCGTACGAAGCGAGAAAAGGCCGCACGCGGCGCTCCTCGTCCTCGACGTCCGCGCGCGGCGCTCCGAGAACCAGCCTCCGGTAGACCTCGATGCGCGGCGGGAGCGGATCCCACGTCGGCCAGTCGGCGACCTCGAGCTCGACCCGTCCCCAGGGCGTGCCTCCGGAAGACAGGGGAACGGCGCGGTGAAGAATCGCCAGCCGGTGGCGGTCGATCTGAACCTCCGTCGGTCTCGTCCCCGAGGCGCTCTCTTCCGTCTCGGGAATGAGCGAGAACCGGCTGCGCGAGGCGCCGGCCGGATCGAAGACTTCGTACGTCATCAGAGGGGGTTGCCGGATCTCCCGTTCTCCCTCGCGCCAGAGACGATAAGCGAGATCGGAAACGTCGGTCCGATCGATCGGCGCCGGCAGCTCCGTCGCGAGGTCGGTCCGGGAGAGACGCTCGGCAGCGAGATGGGCCGCGAGCACGGCGCCGGCGGAGATCCGCGATGGGTCGGGCAATCGGATTGCAGCGGCACTTCGGTACGCGTCCCGAGCGCGGTCCTGCTCGTTTAACGGAGACGCCGCGAGCACGACGAGAAGCGTCGATCCCACGAGGAGCCGCGTCGCTGCGAAGGCCTCCGTCGTTCGAGCTTCCCCCACGGCGCGCGACCAGAGCTCCAGCGCGATCGCGGAGGCGGCGAAGACCGCGACGCGATACGAGTCGGACGGGACGACCGCAGCCAGGCTCCCGACGATCGCCGCGGCCGTGAAGACGAGCGCGACAGTGATCCACCTCCGGCCACGCGATTCGGTTTCACGACGCAATGCGGTCAGCGACAGGGCCGAGATCATCAACGCGGCGAGGCCTCCCACGCGCGGCAGCGAAAGGAGGGACTCGCCGAGCGGCGCGCCGAGCTCCGGGGTCTCGAGCCCGCTCGCGGCAGAGAGGCCGGCCGCCAGCAGCAGGTACCCGGCGAGGGGAGCCAGGCGACGGTGGTCGGAAATCGGCCGCCCGGAGAGCGCCGGCAGCGTGAAAGGCAGGACGACCCATCCGAGCGAGAGCGCCGCGACCGTGCCCGGCGGCAGCGAGTCGATTCCGCCGAAGCGCGTCTCGACCCCGAGGAACGCGAGAGCAAGAGCAACCCCGATGCGGAGCGGGTCGTTCATCCGCCCCGCCAGGAGGGCACAGATCACGAGCAGGACACCGAACGCGAAGTTGCGCGAACCGGGGAATTCGATCGGAGCTGTCGCGTGCCGGGCGGTGACCAGCACGGCTCCGGAGCGATCGGTCAAGAGAGGCGATCCTCCGTGAGCGGCCGGACGCCAGGCCGAGGACGCTCCCGAGAGACCGAGCGCGCGGGCAAAGTCCGGCGCGTCGACCGGAAACGAACGCGAGGAGTAGACGAGACCGGAGAATCCCCCTTGTCCGACCGGTTGGCGCTGCACGACGATGACCCGAGTTGCCGACCATCGGACGGCAAGGCCGCCCGGCGAGAACTCCAGGCCGGCGGGCTGTGGGGCATCACCCCCCCACGCGTGAATGGCTCCGGAGGGATCGGTCAGAGCGAGACCGGCGTCGGCCGGAGCGCCCGCGAGCGCCTGGCCCGCCGCGGCGAAGAGCGCGAGCCGGTTGACGGCGATCCCTCCGCCTTCGAGCGAGCGCGCGACGTCCCGCTGCGATTGGAAGTCCGCGGACCGCCGTGCGAGCTCTCCCACGGCCTTCTCGAAGGCGAGCGAGAGCGCGGCCGGAGGCCCCGCTGTCGCCGCCTGCCCGATCGGAAGCGACAGGCGTCCGCTCAGGAAGAGAAGGAGGGGCGTTGCGACGAGCGCCGCCGTGATCGGGGCGCGCAGGCGGCGGATCACCGGAGGAAGGGCAGCTCCACTCCGCGCTCCTTCGCCACCGCGATCGCCTCGGGGTATCCGGCGTCCGCGTGTCGCATGACGCCGGTTCCGGGATCGGCGGTCAACACCCGGCGGAGCCGGCGCTCGGCGCCATCGGTTCCGTCGGCGACGACCACCATGCCCGCGTGGATCGAATAACCGATCCCGACCCCTCCCCCGTGATGGACAGAAACCCACGTCGCGCCGCAGGCGGTGTTGACCAGGGCGTTCAAGATCGGCCAGTCGGCGATCGCGTCCGATCCGTCGCGCATGCCCTCGGTCTCCCGGTTCGGCGACGCGACCGAACCGGCGTCCAAGTGATCGCGCCCGATCACGACGGGAGCCCGGAGCTCTCCGCGGCGCACGAGATCGTTGAAGAGGAGCCCGGCGCGCGATCTTTCCCCGTACCCGAGCCAGCAGATCCGCGCGGGCAGACCCTGGAAGAGGACGCGTTCCTCTGCCATCCGGAGCCATCGCGCGAGCGCGGCGTTCTGCGGAAAGAGGTCCTGGAGCGCGCGGTCCGTCGTCGAGATGTCCTCCGGGTCACCGGACAGCGCCACCCAGCGGAAGGGACCCTTGCCTTCGCAGAAGAGGGGCCGGATGTAGAGCGGGACGAAACCTTCGATCTCGAACGCGTTCTCGACGCCCGCCTTCTTCGCCTGACCGCGCAGGTTGTTGCCGTAGTCGAACACGACCGCGCCGCGCCGCTTCATCTCGAGAAGCGCGCGCACGTGCGCGGCCATCGTCTCGTAGGCGCGTCGGACGTAGAGACCGGGATCGCGTCGGCGGAGCTCTTCGATGTCCGGTCCGAAGAGGCCGCGCGGGACGTAGCCCTCGAGCTCGTCGTGTGCGGAGGTCTGGTCGGTCACGAGATCGGGGACGATCGCGCGCTCCAGGAGCCTCTCCAGCAGGTCGACCGCGTTGGCCCGCACGCCGACCGAGCTCGCCTGCTTCCGGTCGCGGAGCTCGAGCGCCCGATCGATGGCGGAGTCGAGGGAGTCCTCCCGGTGGTCGAGGTACCGGGTTGAGAGCCGCCGCCCGATGCGCTCGCCGTCCACCTCGGCGATCAACGCCGTCGCCCCGTTCATCGTCGCGGCGAGGGGCTGCGCGCCGCCCATTCCGCCGAGCCCCGCGGTGACGAGGAGCCGCCCGGAGAGGTCGCCCCCGAACTCTTTCTCGGCGGCGGCGGCGAAAGTCTCGAACGTGCCCTGCAGGATGCCCTGCGTTCCGATGTAGATCCAGGATCCGGCCGTCATCTGACCGTACATCGTCAGGCCCGCCGCCTCCAGCCGCCGGAACTCGTCGCCGGTCGCCCAGGCGGGAACGAGGAGGGCGTTGGCGATCAAGACGCGGGGCGCGTCCTCGTGCGTTTCGAAGACTCCGACCGGCTTGCCCGATTGGACCAGGAGGGTCTCGCGGGACGAAAGTCGCTTGAGTGTCGCGACGATTGCGTCGAAACACTCCCAGTTGCGCGCCGCCTTCCCGGTGCCGCCGTAGACGATGAGCTCGTCCGGCTTCTCGGCGACCTCCGGATCGAGGTTGTTCTCGAGCATCCGCAGGGCGGCTTCCTGGGGCCAGCCCGGGCATCGGAGCCCGGTTCCCCGCGCTGCGCGGACGACGCGGGGGCCCGAAACGACGGCAGGCACGGAGGAATTATAGGCGTCGGAACCTACTCGAGGTCCTCGACCGCGGCCGACATCGCATCGCTCTCCAGAAACGCCCTCGCGGCGGCGAGATCGGGAGCGAGCTCGCGGTCCGCTTTCCATGGGAGAACGACTCGCCGGAAGGCGCGCCGGATCCGCTCGATCGGGCGGGAAGACGAGAGCGGGCGCAGGAACTCCATCGCCTGGAAGGCGACGAGGAGCTCGATCGAGAGCACGAGCGCCAGGTTCTCGACGAGGGCGGCGAACTTGCGCGCCGCGACCGGCGACATCGAGACGTGATCTTCCTTGGCCGCCGACGTCGGGATCGAGTCGACCGAAGCGGGATGCGCGAGCGTCTTGCACTCCGAGACGAGGGCCGCCGCGGTCACCTGCGCCATCATGAGCCCGGAGTGGATGCCCCCCTCTTCGACGAGGAACGCCGGGAGATCCGACAGCGCTGGGTTGACGAGCTTCTCGATCCGCCGCTCGGAGATCGAAGCGAGGTCGGCGGCCGCGATCGACGCATAGTCGAGGACGAGGCCGACCGGCGCGCCGTGGAAGTTCCCCCCGGAGACGACGTCACCGCTCTTCGCGAAGACCAGCGGGTTGTCGGTCGCGCTGTTCATCTCGCGCTCGAGGACTTCGCGCGCATGAGTAAACGCGTCGCGCGCGGCGCCGTGAACCTGGGGCATGCACCGCAGCGCGTAGTTGTCCTGGACCTTTCCGCAGCCGCGGTGCGACTCGCGGATCCCGCTGCCGGCGAGGAGCTCGCGCAGATTGCGGGCGCTCGCGACCGCGCCCGGGTGAGGGCGCGCGCCGATCACGCGCGGGTCGAATGCGGCGTCGGATCCGCGGGCCGCGTCGAGCGACGCCGCGCCCGAGAGATCCGCGATCCGGGACAGCCGGATCGCGTCGAAAAGCGCCAGGCCGCCGACGGCGACCGACATCTGTACGCCGTTCACGAGCGCGAGCCCCTCCTTGGCCTGCAGCACGACCGGCTTGATCCCGGCGTCCTTGAGGGCGCGAGCGGCGCGAAGGACCCGGCCGCGCCGGCGAACGAAGCCCTCCCCCGTCAGTCCGAGCGCGAGGTGCGCGAGAGGAGCCAGGTCGCCGGAAGCGCCGACAGACCCCTTTTCCGGAACGAGCGGGAGAACGTCCGCCGCCAGCATCTCGAGGAGACGCTCCACGGTAGAGACGCGGATGCCCGACCGTCCCTGTGCGAGTGCGTTCGCGCGCAGCGCGATCATCGCCCGCACCGCTTCGTCGGAGAGGGGATTTCCGACCCCCGCGGCGTGGCTTCGGATCAGGTTCTGCTGAAGCTCCAGCAGCCGGTCGCGGGGGACGGTCACCTCGGCGAAACGTCCGAAGCCCGTCGTGATCCCGTAGACCCGGTCGCCCCGCTCGACCGCCCGCTCGATCGTTTTGCGGGAAGCGGACATCGCGCGCCGCGCCGCGGGAGCGAGCGCGACGCGGACCCGCCGGTGGGCGACGTCCTCGAGGTCGGAGAGAGTCATGCCGCTCCCGGACAGGAGGAGGCGTTTCACGGCGTCAACCTATCAGCTCTCACCTGATACCTTTCCCGCGTGAAAGTCGCAGCCGTCCTCGGAGGCCAGTGGGGCGACGAGGGAAAGGGAAAGGTCGTCGACCTGCTCGCCGATCGCTTCGACGTCGTCGCCCGCTATCACGGCGGACACAACGCCGGCCACACCGTCAAGTTCGCCGACCGTCACTTCGCGCTCCACCTTCTTCCCGCGGGAATCGTCCGGGGAGCGACTTCGGTCATCGGACCCGGCGTCGTCGTCGA
>WNGB01008050.1_pt1 | contig 23514 bp, 17 predicted proteins | sample 5400681 | NCBI WGS metagenome assembly WNGB01 (sample SAMN13153367, study PRJNA577476) | soil metagenome | isolation source: 115 cm soil or saprolite under grassland replicate 2 | place: USA:California | collected 2016-06-15
TGGGTGAGCCGGTCGTCGCTCAGCTTGACGTAGTCGGCAGGCCCCAGGGCCTCCATGCGCGCCGCCCATTCCGTCGCGAACGCCTCGTCGAAGTACTGCTGGGTCCCGTCCTTCCATTCGCCCACCACCGTGCGCTCGGAGAACACGCGGAAGCCCGCCTCCTCCGGGGGCGTGACGAAGATGGCGTCTTTGGGCGTGTGGAGGCGAACCCAGTCCTGGACCTCGCGCCAGGATCCCGTCTCCCACTTCGGGCGCTTGCGGGCGTAGGCGTCCGGCCCCAGCCAGAACACGGTGCCCGCGGCCGCGGCCAGCGCGGCCCACCGGCGCTGGCTCGCGCTCAGCTCCCGGCCGATCAGCACGAGGATGGCCAGCGCGGCCGCTCCGAGCACGGTGGGCTTGGTCAGCTCGTCCAGCGGGTACTGGTCCCAGGCCAGGGCGAGGTGCGGACCGTTCCAGCCGGCCAGCGCCACCAGCGTTCCCGCGGCGACGAGGCGCGCCCAGGTCGCGGCGGCGGGACGGCCGACGGCGGCCTGCGCGAACACGGCCACGGGCAGGAGCGGCTCGAGCTGGGGGTTCGCAACGACGATCCCCGTCACGACGGCGGTGATGCGGGCGAGGCCGCCCGCGCGCCAGCCTTCCACGATGCCGGTGCCGGCCAGGCCGTAGAGGATCAGCATCAGGAACCGCCAGCAGCGGTGCGGCTGGAACTGGAGGACGGCCTTCAGGGGGATGAACTCCGTGAAGACGGTGCCGAAGACGAACAGCAGCGCGAAGCCCACGAAGAACCACGCCAGCACCGCGCGCTTTTCGCGCGGTAGACGCGAGAGCGTGAGTGTGCCCAGGGCCATCAGGAACGCCCCCGCGGCCAGGGTGTCGCCGAAGAAGCTGGGGAAGCTGTGATGCGACGAGCGCAGGCGGAGAAGGGCGAGCCACTCCGCCGTCATCGGAGTGCCGTGAGCGAACGTCCAGGCCAGGAACGGCAGGATGGGGAGCACCGCCGCGGCCAGGCGCTGCAGGGTTCGGCGCCGGCCGACCGTGCGCGCTTCATGGAGAAGGACGAGGACGCAGGGCACGAGGACGTAGATGGAATAGAGGACGTGGAGGTAGGCCCCGAGCGACAACATGAGGAGGGGAAGGATCCGCCGTCCCTCCAGGAACAGGGCCATGGCCCAGATCACGAGCGCGGAGGCGAGGTGGGAGTGGCTGAACTGGACGCGGTACAGCGACTCGTTCGCGATCCCGTTGCGCACGGGGATCGCGATGAGGAACGCGAGGAGGCCGGCCTCCCGGCCGCCACACCACCGTCCGATGCGATACACCCCCGCCAGGGCGGCCGCGATCGAGAAGACGTAGAGGGCGAAGAAGGCGGCGGGAATCGATTCCTTGCCCGGCAGCAGGGCGGCCAGGGTCGCATAGAAGAGCGTCGGGAACCGCTCGCCCGTGGCCACCATCACGTCCCCGCGGTAGAGGGACGGATCCATGAAGCGCTTGAGGATGGGGACGGTGATGCCCTGGTTGGAGTCGCCGAAGCGATAACCGACGAGGTCGATGCCGGCCAGCGCGACCAGGAGGGCGAGGGTCGCACCCTCGAGCCAGGTGAGCCCTGCCCGGACCGGGCCGGACGCGCCCCCGGAGGTAAGGGCCTTCGAGTCCATCAAGAAAGCGAGTCTACTACAGCGCATGGACGTGCCCACCGCGGCCTCGTCCTGGGCTTTCCCCTAGATGTCTCAGCGCGGCTTGGCCTTCGAAACAAGCCTACACGTGTCTGAAGCCCTCCTTCTCAGGTAGATGATCTAGTGGTATGCTCCGCCCATGCCGAAGAAGGGCAATCCTCCGCTCCAGGGCGAGCTTCTGCAGGGGACGCTCGACCTCCTCATCCTCAAGACGCTGGCGCTCGGTCCCGCCCACGGTCACACCGTCGCCCACGTGATCGAGCGCCGCAGCGACGACGTCCTCCAGATCGAGCACGGCTCGCTGTATCCGGCATTGCACCGGCTGGAAGACCGCGGGTGGATCGCGTCCTTCTGGGGCACGTCCGAGAACAACCGGCGCGCGCGCTACTACCGGCTCACCCCCGCGGGCCGCAAGAAGCTGGTGGAGCAAGAGGGCCGCTGGGACGACCTCGTGCGCGCGATCGACCGCGTCCTGCGTCCAGCGTCGGAAGAGAAATGAGCTGGACCCGGTTTTTCCGCCGCCGCCGCTGGGACGAGGAGCGCGCGCGTGAGCTGCAGTCCTACCTGGAGATGGAGACGGACGAGAACGTCGCCCGCGGCCTCCCTCCGGGCGAGGCGCGGGCGGCGGCCCAGCGCAAGCTCGGCGATCCCCTGCGTATCCGCGAGGAGATCTATCTCATGAACACGGTCGGCATCGTCGACGTTCTGTGGCAGGACCTTCGTTACGGCGCGCGCGTCCTGCGCCTCAATCCCGGGTTCGCGGCGGTGGCCGTCCTCTCGCTCGCCCTGGGCGTGGGCGCGAACAGCGCGATCTTCCAGCTCCTCAACGCGGTGCGGATCCGGACGTTGCCGGTGAAGGACCCGTCGGAGCTGGTCGAGGTCCGCATCGCGGACCGCAAGTCGGCCACCGGCCGGTTCACCGGCCGTTTCCCGCAGCTCACGAATCCCCTGTGGGAAGGGATTCGGGACAAGGCGCAAGGCTTCTCCTCTCTGACCGCCTGGGGCACCTCGCGGTTCGATCTGTCGGACGGAGGTGAGGCGCGCTACGCCGAGGGCCTGTGGGTCAGCGGCGCATTCTTCGAGACTCTCGGCGTGCGTCCGGCCGCCGGACGTCTCCTGACGCCCGAGGACGACGTGCGCGGGTGCGCTTCACCCGGCGTCGTGATCAGCCATGCCTTCTGGCAGCGCGAGCTGGGAGGCGATCCCTCCGCGGTCGGCCGCGGCCTGCGCCTGGACGGGCATCCGTTTCCGATCCTCGGGGTGGCGGGTGCCGGCTTCTTCGGAGTGGAGGTCGGAAGCCGCTTCGACGTCGCGGTGCCCCTCTGCGCGGAGCCGACCATCGACGGCGCGAACGCCGCCCTCGACAAGTCCGACTGGTGGTTCCTGGCCGCGATCGGACGGATCAAGCCGGGTTGGACGGTCGCGCGCGCGACCGCGCAGCTCGCGCAGGTCTCTCCCGGGATCCTCCAGGCGACGGTCTCGCCCCGCTACTCCGTGGGCGACGCCAAGCACTATCTCGCCTTCTCCCTGGCCGCGTTCCCGGCGGGCACCGGGGTCTCGAGCCTGCGCCGCAACTACGAGAAGCCCCTCTGGATCCTCCTCGCCATGACCGCGCTCGTTCTCCTCATCGCCTGCGCGAACCTCGCCAACCTGATGCTGGCCCGGGCCAGCGCGCGCGAGCGCGAGATCGCGGTCCGGCTCGCCATCGGCGCCTCCCGCGGCCGCATCGTGCGCCAGCTCATGGCGGAGAGCCTGCTCATCGCCGCCCTCGGCGCGGCCGCGGGCGCCCTGCTCGCGCGGTGGCTCAGCGCGTCCCTGGTGGCCTTCCTGAGCACCGAGGGCAACCGCCTGTTCGTCGACCTGCAGACCGACGGGCGCGTGCTCGCCTTCACCGCCGGTCTGGCCGTGCTGACCTGCGTCCTCTTCGGGCTCGCCCCCGCCGTCCGCGCCACCCACGTGGCTCCGGCGGCGGCCATGAAGTCCGGGGGGCGCCGCGTCACCTCTTCGCGCGAGCGCTTCGGCCTCCGCCGCGGCCTCGTGGTCGCGCAGATGGCCCTCTCGCTCGTGCTCGTCGTGGGCGCGCTCCTCTTCGTGGGCACCTTGCGCAACCTGCTGACCGTCGATCCCGGGTTCCGCGCCGACGACGTCCTTTGGGCGAGCCTGGACCTCCGGCGCGCGGGCTTCCCCGACGCGCAGCAGATTGCGATCAAGAAGGGCATCGTGGAGTCCCTCGGCCGCCTGCCCGGCGTGATCGCGGCCGCGCAGGCCGACATCCTGCCCGTCAGCGGGAGCGGCTGGAACCAGACGATCCTGGTCGGCGGGGAGGTCCAGAAGGACTATCCCAACTTCAATCGGGTGAGCCCCGGCTACTTCAAGGCAATGGGGACGCCTTTCGTGGCCGGCCGCGACTTCGACGATCGCGACACCGGGTCTTCGGCGGCGGTGGCGATCGTCAACGAGTCCTTCGCGCGGGTCTATCTGGCCGGCCAGGATCCCCTCCGCCAGGCGTTCCAGATCCAGGAGCCGCCGGGGTCGCCGCGGCCCTCGTACCAGGTGGTCGGAGTGGTGAAGGACACGAAGTACTACAACCTGCGCGAGCCGTTCCGGCCCATCGCCTACCTGGCCGCGGCCCAGGAAACGCAGCCGGACGCGTTCCTGCAGGTGGTGATCCGCACGGAGGCCAACCCCGCCGCGTTGTCTCCCGCGGTGACGCGATCGGTGGCGGAGGTGCATCCGCGCATCGGCCTGAAGTTCGACACGATGAAGTCGCAGGTGCGGCGGACGCTGCAATCGGAAGCGCTCATGGCGACGCTGACCGGATCGTTCGGCATCCTGGCCGGCGTCATCGCCGCCGTCGGGCTCTACGGCGTGATGTCCTACCTCGTCGCGCGCCGCCGCAACGAGATCGGCATCCGCATGGCCCTGGGCGCGGATCGTCGCGCGGTGGTGAAGATGGTGCTGCGCGAGTCCGGTTTGCTCCTGGGGGCGGGCGTGGTCCTGGGTGCGATGCTGGCGGTGGGGGCTGCGCGTGCGGCGAGCGCGCTCCTCTTCGGCCTCACTCCCGCCGATCCCGTCACGTTCGCCCAGGCCGTGGCCGGCCTGGCCGCGGTGGCCGCGCTGGCCAGCTATGTCCCCGCGGAGCGGGCGGCCCGCGTCGATCCCACCCTCGCCTTGCGGGAGGAATGATCCGGCGGAGCTAGCCGCGCCAGGCGCCGAGGGCGCGCCGCACGCCGACGAGCTGTCCCACGTGGTACGCGTTGTGGTCGGCGACGAGGAGCAGCTCGCGCAGGTACGTCTGTCCGGAGCCGTGGGGGATCCGGGCGAACAGGTCGACCTTGCGGTCGGCGGCGAGCCGCTTCAGCGCGGCGCGGTCGCGGCGGATCGCGGCCACGCTCGCGCTCCAGGCCTTCGGGGACGGCGGCTCGGCCGACGGCGGCCAGTAGTCCTCCATCCCCATCTCGACGTACTTCGGGTTGCGGCAGAAGTCGAGGATGTCGTGCTGACAGATGCGCAGGTGCTCGAGGAGCTGCCAGGCGGAATGGGGCCAGCCGTCGGGAGTCACGCCACGCAGGCGCGCCGGCAGTCCGGCGGCGGCACGATCGAAGCTCGCGTGCGCGTCTTCCCAGTCCAGGATCCGCCGAAGCTGTGCGCGCAGGGCCTGGTCGTCGGACATGCTTGCCTCCGGGCTCGGGGCCTCGGGCTCAGGCCGGCTGGGCCACCGGCGCTTCCTTGCGGAAGGTGAAGATCTCGCGGTCCCGGGTGTCCACGATGACGTGATCGCCTTCGCGGAACTTCCCGGCCAGGACCTCTACCGCGAGCGGGTTCTCGATCATGCGCTGGATGGCGCGCTTGAGCGGACGCGCCCCGAAGACGGGATCGTAGCCGCGCTCGGCCAGCGTCTTGCGCGCTTCGTCCGTGATCTCGACCGTGATCTTGCGCTCGGCCAGGCGGCGGCGCAGGTCGCGCATCTGGATGTCGACGATCTTCTCGATCTGCTCGGGGCCCAGGGCGCGGAAGGTCACGATCTCGTCGATGCGGTTGAGGAACTCCGGCCGGAACGTCCTCCGCAGGGCCTCCATGAGCTTGTCCTTCAGGTCCGGCGAATCGCCCCGGCGCGCCATCTCCTGGATGAGGTCGGAGGCCACGTTGCTGGTCATGATGAGCACGGTGTTCTGGAAGTTCACCGTGCGGCCCTTGCCGTCCGTGAGGCGGCCGTCGTCGAGCACCTGGAGCAGGATGTTGAAGACGTCCGGGTGCGCCTTCTCGATCTCGTCGAAGAGGATGACCGCGTACGGGCGGCGGCGGACGGCCTCCGTGAGCTGGCCGCCCTCGTCGTAGCCGACGTATCCGGGCGGCGCCCCGATGAGGCGCGAGACCGCGTGCTTCTCCATGTACTCGGTCATGTCGATGCGGACCATGGCCTTCTCGCTGTCGAAGAGGAACTCGGCCAGGGCCCGCGCCAGCTCCGTCTTGCCGACGCCCGTCGGCCCCATGAACAGGAACGACCCGATCGGGCGCTTGGGATCGCCCAGCCCCGCCCGCGAGCGGCGCACGGCATTGGCGACGGTGAGGAGGGCATCGTCCTGTCCGACCACGCGCTCGCGCAGGCGGTCCTCGATGTGCAGCAGCTTCTCGACTTCGCCCTCCAGCATCTTGGAGACGGGGATGCCCGTCCACTTGGAGACGACCTCCGCCACGTCCTCGGCGTCGACCTCCTCCTTGAGCATCCGCTGGCCGCCCTGCTGCGAGAGGCGCTTCTCCTCCTCCTGGAGCTGCGCCTCCAGTTGCGGCAGCGTCCCGTAGCGGAGCTCCGCCGCCTTGTTGAGGTCGCCCTGGCGCGTGGCCTGCTCCAGCTCGAAGCGGACCTTGTCGATCCCCTCCTTGATCTGCTTGACCTTCTCGATCTCCGCCTTCTCGCGCTGCCACTCCGCCTTGAGGGCGGAGGACTTCTCGCGCAGGTCCGCCAGCTCCTGCTCGATCTTGCCCAGGCGCTCGCGCGAGGCCTTGTCCTTCTCCTTGGAGAGGGCCTGGCGCTCGATCTCGAGCTGGACCATCCGGCGCTGGATCTCGTCGATCTCGACGGGCACGGAGTCGATCTCGATGCGCAGCTTGCTGGCCGCCTCGTCGATGAGGTCGATGGCCTTGTCGGGCAGGAAGCGGTCCGCGATGTAGCGGTTGGAGAGGGTGGCCGCGGCCACGATCGCGGTGTCCTGGATGCGCACGCCGTGGTGCACCTCGTAGCGCTCCTTGAGGCCGCGCAGGATCGCGATCGTCTGCTCGACGGTGGGCTCGCCCACGTAGACGGGCTGGAAGCGACGCTCGAGGGCGGCGTCCTTCTCGATGTGCTTCTGGTATTCGTTGAGGGTCGTGGCCCCCACGCAGCGCAACTCGCCGCGGGCCAGCATCGGCTTGAGCATGTTGGAGGCGTCCATCGACCCCTCGGCCGCGCCCGCGCCCACCACGGTGTGGAGCTCGTCGATGAAGAGGATGATCTCCCCCTCCGCCTCCATGACCTCCTTGAGGACGGCCTTGAGGCGGTCCTCGAACTCGCCGCGATACTTCGCCCCCGCGATCAACGCCCCCAGGTCGAGGGCGACGAGCTTCTTGTCCTTCAGGGACTCGGGGACGTCGCCGGCGACGATGCGCTGGGCCAGGCCCTCCACGATCGCGGTCTTGCCCACCCCGGGCTCCCCGATGAGGACGGGGTTGTTCTTGGTGCGGCGGGAGAGCACCTGCATCACGCGGCGCACCTCCTCGTCGCGGCCGATGACGGGGTCGAGCTTGCCCTTGCGCGCCCTCTCCGTGAGATCGCGCCCGTACTTCTCCAGGGACTGGTAACGCTCCTCGGCGTTGGGGTCGGTCACGCGCTGGTTGCCCCGGATGTCGCGCAGCACGCCGAGCAATCCGTTGCGGCTGACCCCATGCCGCTTGAGGATGTCGGCGGCCACGTTCTTCCCCTCGATCAGCGCGAGGAGGAGGTGCTCGGTCGAGATGTAGTCGTCCTTCAGCGATTCCGCTTCCTTCAGCGCCGACTTGAGGACGGCGTCGAGCCGCGGTGACACGTGGGTTGCCGCGCCCTGCGTGTGCGGCAAGGCGCCCAGCGCCTTCTCGGTGTCCTGGAGGATGGCGTTCGTGTTCACCCCCATCTTGGCCAGGGCCGCGGGGACGACTCCTCCCTCTTGTGTGACCAGGCCCCGCAGCAGGTGCTCCGGCGTCACCTCGGGGTGGTCGGCGCGCTCCGCCGCCGTCTGGGCGGCGGCGATGGCCTCTTGAGCCTTCACGGTGAACTGGTCCATGCGCATGGAACGATCCTCCGCCCTCGACATTAAGGCATGAGCGTCAATCTGATCAATCTTATTGAGTGTATCTATGTAAGCCACGGCACGTCAGCGATATGGGAGATTCGAACCCTACCCGGGAATGTCGTTCTCCGTACGCCGCCGTGCAAGGTTAAGATCGCGGGTTCATGCCCGCGGCCCCCCGCGATCTTCGTCTCCTCCTCGTCGGTCTCGCCTTTTTCCTCAGCGGCGGCGCCGCACTGGCCTACCAGGTCGCCTGGCAACGCCTCCTCGCCCTGCAGACCGGGGTCGGCCTTTATTCGATCGCGGTGATCGTCGCGGCCTTCATGCTGGGTCTGGGCCTCGGCAGCCATCTTGGCGCGGTCCTGAGCACCCGTCTCTCGCGCGCGCGCGCCCTGGGCCTCTTCGCGGCCTGTGAGCTGACGATCGCCGCCTTCGGCGCCCTGAGCTGCACGCTGTACTACGACTGGCTGTACGTGCGCTGGGGATCCGCCTTTGGCGAGCCGATACGGGCGGGCCTCCTCCAGTTCGCCAGCCTCGCCCTTCCCACGATCTTGATGGGGATGTCCCTGCCGTTCCTGACGCGCGCGATGGTGCGCGACGTGGCGACGGCCAGCGAAACGATCGGCTTCCTGTACGGGATCAACGTGCTGGGAGCGGCGCTGGGGGCTCTGGGGACGCCCTGGGTCTTCATTCGCCATGACGGGATTCGCACCGCGGTGATGGCGGCGGTGGCGGCCAACGCGATCGCCGGGGTGTGTGCCATCGGTCTGGCCTGGTCGGAACGGGCCAGATCGGCGGAACCGACGGACACGGGCACGGAGACGGGGACGGGGACGAGAACGGACGAGAACAGAGCGGCCGAAGGACCGCGATCGTTCCGGACGTGGCTCCTCCTTTACGCCCTCAGCGGGTTCTGCGCGCTGGCGCTCGAGATCCTGTGGTTCCGCGTCCTGGACGTCGCGCTCAAGTCGACGGCCTACACGTTCGGCACGCTGCTCACGGTCTATCTGCTCGGATCCGCGACGGGCGCGCTGGCCGGGATCGTGATGGTGCGCCGGCTGCGGCGGCCGCTCCGTACGTTCCTCGCCCTGCAGTGTCTCCTGCTCCTCTACGCGGGCGGCGCCCTGGCGCTGCTCACGCGCATCCCGCCCGAGACTCCGTTCTACCAGTGGTACTACGAGCTCTGGGGCGGCTCGCGCTCGTTCAACCTGGGCGGCGCGATGCACTGGGACGCCCTCGTGAGGCTCTACGTCGTGCTGCCTCTCGTGCTCTTCGGCCCCCCTACCGTGCTCATGGGCCTGTCCTTCCCCGTCCTTCAGCGGGCGGTGCAGGACGATCCCGCCACCAGCGGATGGAAGGCGGGCGTGCTCCAGGCGGCCAACATCGGCGGGTGCGTGGCGGGCAGCCTCCTGGTCGGCCTGGTGACGCTCACCCTGCTCGGAACGCCCGGCACCATGCGCCTGCTGCTCCTCGTGGGCCTCGTGTTCGCAGGCCTGGGCCTCCAGGGGCACGGGACCCGCAGCGTGTTCCTCCCGCTGGCCGTCCTGCTCGCGCTGGCTGCCCTGGCCTTGCCCGGGCAGCATGCCTTCTGGATGCGCCTGCACGGCACGGCCAAGGAGGGCACGCTGATCGACGAGGACGCCACCGGCGTGGCCGCGCTGATCCCCGGGGAGGAGCGCCTGTGGCACGTCTGGTCGGGCGGCCGGACGCACAGCTCGCTGCCGTTCGGCGGGATCCACACGACCCTGGGCGCGGCGCCGGCGGTGATCCATCCCGCGCCGCGGGCGGTGGCGATCATCGGCCTCGGATCGGGGGACACCGCCGCTTCCGCCGGCTGCCGCCGCGACGTCGATCAGCGCATCACGGTCTTCGAGATCTTCGCGCCGCAGCGTCGGCTGCTCAGCCGGCTCCTGAGCCTGCCGGATCCGCCGGGGCGGCTGGGCCGGTTCCTGGGCGACTCGCGCTTCACGCTGCGCGTCGCGGACGGTCGCAACGCCCTGGACCGCGACGCCGCCACCTACGACGTCATCGAGGCGGACGCGCTCTGGCCGACCAGTCCGTACGCGGGGAACCTGTATTCGCTCGAGTTCTTCGCCTTGTGCGCGCGGCGTCTCAAGCCGGGAGGGATGGTGACGACCTGGGCGCCGACGGACCGCGTGCGTGCCACCTTCCGCGCCGCTCTGCCCTACGTCGTCAGTGTGGCCGACGGCGACGTCCTGATCGGCAGCGCGTCGCCCATTCCCATCGCGCCCGAGGAGTGGCGGAGCCGTCTCTTCGATCCCGCGATGGTGGCCTATCTGGGCCCGCCGCGCGTCAGCGGCGTCTGGGCCCACATCGCCGGTGCGCGCGCCCTGCCCCCGGAGCCCCCCGGCCAGATGAATCTCGATCTCTTCCCACGCGACGAGTTCCACTCTCCGGAGTAGGACTGGGACTACACTCCAAGGGGTGAGACGGCATCGGCGCCAGGCGATCGTGGGCCGTGAACCGGTCCCCGCGCGCAAGGCCGCACCGGCGCCGGAGAGCCTGGCCCGGGCCGAGAACTCGCTCTATCTGAGCATCCAGGCCATCAAGAAGAAGCACAAGCTCGAGCGGCTCGGCATCTCGTTCTACGACTCACAGACGACGCTGAACTGGTCGTACAACGCGGACGCCTACTTCCACGCCGCCTCCACCATCAAGCTGGCCGTGCTGGCGGGCGTGTATGGAGAGGTCTTCCACGGGCGGCTCACCGCCGACGCGCCCGTGCACGTCCGCAACAAGTTCGCGAGCATCGTCGACGGACGGCCCTTCACCCTCAAGCTCGAGGCGGAGCCCACCTCCGAAGTGGCCCGGCAACTCGGTCGGACGATGACCGTGCGCGAGCTCGCGTACCACATGATCACGACCTCGAGCAATTTCGCCACGAACCTGCTCATCGACGTGGTCGGCGTCCCTGCCATCCAGCGTGCCCTCGAGGAGCTCAAGATCGAAGGCATCATCCTGCTGCGCGGCGTCCAGGACGAGGCCGCCTTCCAGGCCGGGCTCAACAACCAGGTCACGGCCCACGGGCTGCTCAAGCTGCTGCGCATGATCGCGGAGGGCCGGGCCTGGTCGCCCGAGACCTGCGCGCAGATGCTCGAGATCATGCTGGACCAGCGCTTCAAGAGCGGCATCCCCGCCGGCTTGCCCGGCGACGCGCACATCGCGCACAAGACGGGAAACATCTCGACCGTGCATCACGATGCCGGCATCATCTACATGGGGAATCGCAATCCCTACTTCCTGGTGATCCTCACCCAGTTCCCGGCGGACTCGAAGCGCAGCGGCGCGGTGGCGGAGGTCTCGAAGGACCTCTACGAGACGCTCGGCCGTCTGCCACGCTCCAGCGACCTGCTCGACGCGGCGAGCGGCCCTCCCGCCGTCCCAACCGGCTCGTCCCCACCGCGGGGCTGAGGGACCTCCTCAGGCCAGCTTCCGCAGCACGAAGCACTTCAAGTAGTACGTCTCGGGCACGCCGAGCAGGATCGGATGGTCGCGGGCCTGGCGGCGCTTCTCGATCACGCTGACCGTCGCGCCCGCGTCCGCGGCCGCATCGGCCAGGATCCCCTCCAGGTCCGCCTCGTGGACATGGTACGAGCACGAGCACGTGACCAGGCATCCTCCCCGGCTCAGGATCTTCAGGGCGCGGAGGTTGATCTCCTTGTAGCCGCGGCGCGCCTTCTCGACGGCGGACTTGCTCTTGGCGAAGGCGGGCGGGTCCAGGATCACGGTGTCGAAGCGCTCGCCGCGGCCGTCGAGGTCGTGGAGGAGGTCGAAGACGTTGGCCTCGCGCGCGGTCACGTTGGTGATCCCGTTGAGGGCGGCATTGCGCTCGACGCGCGCCACCGCGTCCGTGGAGACGTCGACGGCCACGACCTCGTCCGCCCTGGCCGCCACCGTGAGGCCGAAGCCACCGTTGTAGGTGAAGCCGTCCAGCACGCGCCCGCGCGCGTACGCGCGGGCCATGGCGTGGTTCTCGCGCTGGTCCAGGAACAGCCCCGTCTTCTGCCCGCGCCGGAGGTCGGCCTCGAAACGCACGCCGTTCTCGCTCACCGTGACCGTCTCCGGCACCTCGCCGTGCAGCACGCCGACCTGGGAGGGGAGTCCCTCCAGCGCGCGCACCCGCGGGTCGTTCCGTTCCAGGATCCCGCGCGGACGGAAGATCTCGACCAGCGCGGCCACGATCTCGGCCTTTCGCCCGTCCGTCGCCTGGGAAAGGGTCTGCACCACCAGGTACTCGCCGTAACGGTCCACGACCAGCGAGGGCAGGCCGTCGCCTTCGCCGTGCACGATGCGGAGCGCCTCCACGCCGGGGGCGATCGTCTCCCGCCAGGCGCGCGCGGCCAGGAGGCGGTCGTGCAGGAAGGTGGGCGCGAGCGTTTCTCCGCGCTCGATCATGCGGAGCTGGATCTCGGATTTGTCGGAGAACAGCGCGAAGCCCAGGGGCCGCCCGGTGGGGCCCAGGACGCGCACGACGGCGCCCGCAGGGGCGCCCGGCGCGCGGGCCACGTCGCTGCGGAAGATCCAGGGATGACCCGAGCGCACGCGGCTCTCGCCGCGTTTGCTGACTATGACAGGCTGGTGGGTCACCTCGCGATCGTATCCTCTTTCGTCCCCCCGCCCTGTTTGTTACAGTCTCCGTGAGCCCCTTCCGGAGGTACCACCATCATGCAGAACCTCGTCCGCACGGATCCCGAGGTCGCGGAGGCCATCCGCAACGAGACGCGCCGGCAGGGCTCCCAGCTCGAACTGATCGCCTCCGAGAATTTCGTGTCCGAGGCGGTGCTGGAGGCGCTGGGCACCGTGCTCACCAACAAGTACGCCGAAGGCTACCCGGGCAAGCGGTACTACGGCGGCTGCGAGTTCGTGGACGTGGTGGAGACGCTGGCCATCCAGCGCGCGAAGCAGCTCTTCGCCGCCGATCACGCCAACGTGCAGCCGCACTCCGGCGCCCAGGCGAACATGTCCGTCTACATGACCGTCTGCCAGCCCGGCGACACCATCCTGGGCATGAACCTCTCGCACGGCGGCCATCTCACCCACGGCCATCCGCTCAACTTCTCCGGCCGCTACTTCAAGGTGGTGGCCTACGGCGTGCGCAAGGAGGACGAGCAGATCGACTACGAAGGGATGGCCGCGCTGGCCCGCGAGCACCGGCCGAAGGTCCTGGTGGTGGGGGCGAGCGCGTACCCGCGCACCATCGATTTCGTGGCCGTGCGCCGGGCCGCGGACGAGTGCGGCGCCGTGGTCATGGCGGACATGGCCCACATCGCCGGCCTGGTCGCGGCCGGACTCCATCCGAGCCCGGTGCCGCACGCCGAGTTCGTGACCACCACCACGCACAAGACGCTGCGGGGGCCCCGCGGGGGGATGATCCTGTGCCAGGAGAAGTGGGCGAAGGAGACGGACAAGCTCCTCTTCCCGGGTGTGCAGGGCGGGCCGCTGATGCACGTCATCGCGGCCAAGGCGGTAGCGCTGAAGGAAGCGCTGGCGCCGGAGTTCAAGACCTACCAGGCCCAGATCGTGAAGAACGCGAAGGCGCTGGCGGCCACGCTCATGGGCGAGGGGTGGCGGCTCGTTTCCGGGGGCACGGACAACCACCTCATGCTGATCGACGTCTTCGCCAAGGGCCTCACGGGCAAGGTGGCGGAGAAGGCGCTCGACCGCGCCGGCATCACCGTCAACAAGAACACGATCCCGTTCGACACGAACTCGCCGATGGTGGCCTCCGGGATCCGCGTCGGCACCCCCGCCCTCACCACCCGGGGCATGAAGGAGGCCGACATGGAGAAGGTCGGCCGCCTCATCGCGCGCGCCCTGTCCGCGGCCTCCGACGAGACGCGGCTGGCCGAGGTCAAGCGCGACGTGACGAGGCTCTGCGATCAGTTCCCGCTGTACGCGGCCCGCCTGGAAGCCTACGACGCGGCCCTGGCCGCGCACGCCTAGGCCGCGGGAACCGGCCGGACCCGGGGCCGGCGCGACGAGGCGCTAAAATCATGGGTCCGTGCCCGGACTGGCCCCCGCCGCTGCGATCGATTTCTTCGGCCCGCGCGGGCTGCTGGCCCGCGTGCTGCCCACCTACGAGGAGCGCGCGGCGCAGGCGCGCCTCGCGCAGGCGGTCGGCCGGGTCCTGACCGAAGGCGGCGTGCTCCTGGCCGAGGCGGGCACGGGCACCGGCAAGACCCTCGCCTACCTCCTGCCCGCGGTGGAGCTGGGTCGCCGCGTCGTCGTCTCCACCGGCACCAAGAACCTCCAGGAGCAGCTCCTCACCAAGGACATCCCCCTCCTGGCGCGCGCGCTCGGCCGTGACCTCAGCGTGGCGGTGATGAAGGGCCGCGGCAACTACCTCTGCCTCCTCCGCTACAAGTCCTTCGGCCAGGCCGGCACCTTTCGCCGCTTCGACGAGATCCCCCTCTTCCGGGCCGTCGAGGACTGGGCGCCGCGCACGGAGACGGGTGACCGCGGCGAGGTGGAAGACCTTCCCGACGGGGCCGACTTCTGGCGCGAGATCTCCGCCGCCAGCGAGAACTGCATCGGGCAGGCCTGCCCCGACTTCGAGCCCTGCTGGGTGACGCAAATGCGGCAGCGCGCGCTGGAGGCCGACCTCGTCGTCGTCAACCATCACCTCCTCTGCGCGGACCTCGCGGTCAAGGACACGAGCTACGGGTCCGTGATCCCCGACTACGACACCGTCATCCTCGACGAGGCCCATCTCCTCGAGGACGTGGCCACCCAGTACTTCGGGATCCAGGTCTCGTCGCATCGGGTCGAGGACCTGTGCCGCGACGTCGAGCGCGAGCTCAAGGCGGCACGTCTGGACGCGCGCGAGGTCCACGCGGAGCTCGATGGCCTCCGCCATCGCAGCGAGGGCTTCTTCAAGACCGTCGCCCAGGGACGCGGCCACCGGCTCAAGGCGGGCTGGATGCCGCCCCGCGTGGCCGAGCAGGCGGCGGCGATGCTGGAGCGCTTCGAGGGAGTGCGGACGGCGCTGCTCGCGATTCCCGAGCGGTCGGATGCGCTGTCCGCCCTGGCCGGGCGCGCCCAGGGTCTCTCCCAGGACCTCGCCTTCGTGCCCAGGACCTCGCCTTCGTGCTCGGGGCGGAGGACGAAGGGCACGTCTGCTTCGTGGAGACGCGCGGCCGCGGGGTCTTCCTGCGCGCGACGCCCATCGACGTGTCCGCGCGCCTCAAGGAGCTCCTCTTCGATCCGGTGCGCGCGGCCGTGCTCACGTCGGCCACCCTGGCCGTGGACGGCGGGTTCGCCTACCTGAAGTCGCGGCTGGGCCTGGAACCGACGGAAGAGCTGATGCTGCCCTCGCCCTTCGATTTCGGGGAACAAGCCATCCTGTACGTGCCGCGGGGCATGCCGGAGCCGTCCGCGCCCTCGTTCGTGGACCGGGCCGCGGACGAGGTGGCGCGCATCCTCGCCGTGAGCCGCGGCCGCGCCTTCGTCCTGTTCACGTCGTACGCGAACATGAACGCGGTCGCGGAGCGCATCGCCTCCCGCGTGGAGTATCCGCTGCTGATGCAGGGAGAGGCGCCCAAGCCGGTGCTGCTGGAGACGTTCCGGCGAACGCCGGGCGCGGTGCTGCTGGCGACGGCCTCCTTCTGGCAGGGCGTGGACGTCGCCGGCGAGCAGCTCTCCTGCGTGATCATCGACAAGCTGCCGTTCGCCTCGCCCGCCGACCCCGTCGTCCAGGCCCGCATCGAGCGCATCCGCAACCAGGGCGGGAACCCTTTCCAGGAGTACCAGGTGCCGGTGGCGATCCTGATGCTCAAGCAGGGGCTGGGTCGGCTGATCCGTGCCTCGACCGATCGCGGCATCCTCGCCTGTCTCGACAGCCGCCTGGTGGAGCGTCCCTACGGGCGCCGCTTCCTCGAGAGCCTCCCGCCCGCGCGCCTCGTGCACGATCTCGCCCAGGTCGAAGGCCACCTTGATTAGGACCGTCCTCGCCCGTGTCGGTCTCGCCCTTCTGATCACGCCGGGGGCGGCCGCGCTGGCCCAGCCGGACGGCGTCGGCGACGCGGACCTCATGGTCACGTCCCTCGAGCGTCCGGTCTCGCTGGCCGTGGACTGGCGCCAGCGCACGGGGGACGACCTCCGCTGGGCGCAGTCCGATTACGACGACGCGTCCTGGGGCCGGACGCACGTGCCCCTGGGCTGGGGTCGCCATACCGGGGAACGCGAGCCCTACGCCTGGTATCGCCTGACCGTACAGGTGGGCCCCCAGGGCCTGGGCCCCACGGAGGAGGAACGCGGGCGCCTCCGCCTCGGCCTCGTCATCGGCAAGGTGGACAGCGCGTACGAGGTCTTCGCGGGAGGCGAAAAGCTCGGTGGAGTCGGCGGTCTGCCCCCGGCGCGTCGCATCGACTACGACCGGCATGCGATCTATTTCGTTCCGACCTCGGCCATCGAGCCGAGCGGCCGCCTGGTGCTCGCGCTGCGGACGTGGAAGTCCGACGCCACCAGCCCGAGCCTGCCCGCGCCCGTCGAAGGCCCCTACCGCCTGGGACCCATCGACGAGCTGACTCGCGACGCGATCGTCGCCGAGCTGCCCGCGCTCGTTTTCGCCGCCCTCTTCGTCGCCGCCGGCCTCTATCACCTGCAGCTCTTCCGGCGCCAGCCCGACCAGCGCGAATACCTGTGGTTCGGCCTCGTCGCCGCCGGGGCCGGCATCTACACGCTGCTGCGCAGCCAATGGAAGTACGCCCTCTCCGACGACTTCGTGCGGCTGAAGGAGGTCGAGCACGCGCTGCTCTACGTGATCGCGATCCTGTTCGTGCAGTTCCTGTGGCCGTTCCTCTCCCGCCCGATCTCGCGCCCGCTGCGCGCCTTCCAGGTCCTGAATGCGATCGGCGGGGTGGCCGTGCTCTTGTCGCCCGGCCTCGGCTTGAACCTGCGCCTGCTGCCCGTCTGGGAGCTGGGCGCGCTCCTCCTGGCCGCCGCCCTCCTGTGGGAGATCGCGCGCGCGGCCTGGTGGGGACATCCGGAGGCACGCACCGTCGGCATCGGGCTCGTCGCGATGACGGCCTGCTACGTCCACGACATCGCCGTCGAGCGGGGGTGGATCACGCCCACCGTGCGCCTCATCCCCATCGGCTTCGCCGCTTTCCTCTTCTCGATGGCGGTCTCGCTGGCCAATCGGTTCAGCCGGGTCCATCGCGACGTGGTCCACTTCCGGCGCCATCTCGAGCTCCGCGTCCGGGAACGGACGCACGAGCTCTCCGGACGGACGGAGGACCTGTCGAAGGCCAACGAGCAGCTCCGCGAGCGCACCCTGGAGCTGGCCGAGGCCAGCCGGGCCAAGAGCCAGTTCGTCGCCAACATGAGCCATGAGATCCGCACGCCCATGAACGGCGTGATCGGGATGGCCTCGCTGCTGGAGAACACGCCGCTCTCTCCCGAGCAGCGGGACTACGTCGAGACCATCGGCAGCTCCGGACGCGCTCTCATGCGCATCATCGACGACATCCTCGACTTCTCGAAGATCGAGTCCGGCCATCTCGCCGTGGAGAGCATCGACCTCCCCCTGCGCCAGCTCGTGGCGGAGGTGATCCGCCTCTTCGCGCCCCTGGCCAAGGCCAAGGGGATCGACCTGGCGGCGACGGTCGAGGACGGCGTCGCCCACGTCCTGCGCGGAGATCCCGGCCGGCTGCGACAGGCCCTGGTCAACCTCGTGGGCAATGCCATGAAGTTCACCGAGCGGGGTCAGGTGACGGTGCGGATCCGCGTGGAGGCAGAGGAGGCGGGGGCCCAGGTCGTCCGCTTCGCCGTGCGCGACACGGGGATCGGCATCGAGCCCGAAGCGCTCGGGCGCCTCTTCCAGCCCTTCGCGCAGGCGGACGGGTCCACGACGCGGCGGTACGGGGGCACCGGCCTCGGCCTCGTCATCTCCAAGCGGCTGGTGGAGCTGATGGGCGGCCAGCTCGGCGTCATGAGCGAGCCGGGTGAAGGCAGCGTGTTCTGGTTCACGGCGCGTCTCGAGCGTTCGGCCCTCACCGCGCGCCCGGAAGGACCCGCCGCCCCCGAGAGACCGGCCCGCGAGGTCCCGCCCTTCGCCGAACCGCCGCCGGCGCCCGCGGAGACCGCGACCTCACCCGCGCCCCCGGCCCCCGCCGTGGCGCCCCCGCGCGGCCGGGTCCTGGTGGCGGAGGACAACGTCGTGAACCAGAAGGTCGCGGCGCGCATCCTGGAACGGCTCGGTTACACGGTGGACGTGGCCGCGACCGGGAACGAGGCGGTGGCCGCGGTCGGGCAGCAGACCTACGACGCGATCCTCATGGACGGCCAGATGCCGCACACCGACGGCTTCGAAGCCACGCGCGTGATCCGCGCCATGGAGGGCACGCGCCACACCCCGATCATCGCGCTGACGGCGAGCGCGATGCAGGGTGACCGCGAGCGCTGCCTGGCCGCGGGCATGGACGACTACGTCTCGAAGCCGGTGAGCCCCGAGCAGCTCGAGGCCGTCCTTCGGCGCTGGGTCCCGGCCTTGGGCAGCGCGGCGTGGGAGTCGGCTCGCGCTCCCGCCTGGGTGGAGCGCACGGGCGGGGCGATCGACTGGGACGTCCTCGCCGAGCTGCTCGCCATGACCAAGCCCGAGTTCCTGCAGGAGCTGCTCGGCATCTTCGTGCAGGACTCGCGCGGCATGCTGGCCGACCTTCGGCGCGCGCACGAGGGGGGCGACCGCGAGGAGTGGAGGCGCATCGCCCACAAGCTCCGCGGGAGCTGCGCCACGATCGGGGCCCGCCGCATGATGAAGCTCACCGCCGAGATCGAGGAGCTGGGCGATGACGACGTGGCCGCCCGGGGCGGCGCGCGACTGCTCGAACTGGAGGAGGAGTTCGCGGCGGTCCTCCAGGCCCTTCTCACCGAGAAGCGGCGGGCGGGCGCTCCCTACCTCCTCGAAGAGGGGCCGGAGTGACGCGCTTCAGACCGTCGCCGGGCCCGGCGTCTCGATCTCGGCCTCCGCGGGATTGAGCCGCAAGGACAGGATCCCGGCTCCGGCCACGAGCACGCCTCCCGCCACCGTGAACGCGTCCGGGAGCTTGCGCCAGAGGAGCCAGTCGAGGGCGGCCGCGAACACCACCGCCGAGTAGACAAAAGGGCCCACCCGGGACGCGGGCGCATGCGCATAGGCCCGCGTCATCGCGAGCTGGCCGCCGGTGGCCGCTGCTCCCATCGCGAGGGCGGCCCACCACACCACGCCCTGTGGCCTCGTCCCGGACACGGCGGCCGGAAACGCCGACAGGAGCGTGGCCGTGATCGCGAAGTAGAAGACGATGCGAGCCACCGGCTCGGTTCGCGTCAGCCGGCGCACCCCGACCTGGGCCACGGCGGCGAAGAGGGCGGACGCCACGCCCAGGAGGGCCACCGGCTCCACCACCCCGCTGCCCGGCCTCAGGATCACGATCACGCCGAGGAACCCGACCAGCACCGGCGTCCACAGTCGTCGCGGGAACTCCTCGCCGAGCCAGGCGCTTTCCACGAAAGGTATGAAGAGCGGGAGGGAGTAGTTGAGGAGCACGGCGTCGGCCAGCCGCATGTGCGCGAGCGTGTAGAAGAAGCAGTACATCGACGCGATCCCGGCCAGGCTCCGGATGAGGTGCTCGCGCGGGTGGCGGGTGCGGAGGTCCGCGCCGACGATGAACGGGAGCAGGGTCAGGAGCCCGAAACCGCTGCGGAAGAACACGACGACCACGTTGGGCAGGGTGGCGGAGGCGATCTTCACCGCGACGCTCATGAGCGCGAACAGCAGGGCGGAAAGGACCATGTAGACCGCGCCCCGCCGGAGGTCGTACTCGTGGGCCATCGCGCGCAATGATAAGTTACGGTCCAGTGAGCTCGGCGCCGCGCAGCGGCGGCGAGCGACGGGGGGTTTCAGGGGGGAGCTCACGCCCGTCGCGAATGAAACGTGAGTTCTCCCCCTGAGATAAACGACGTTGTTCGAAGTGGCTTACGAGACGACCTTCTGCGCCACACACCGGCTGACGCGCGAGGGCCGGCCCATCGAGCCCATCCATGGCCACGATTGGCGAGTGGAGGCGGTGGCCGCCGGGCGCGAGCTGGATGGCCTCGGCGTGGTCATCGATTTCGAGCACCTGAAGAAGGTCGTGGGCGAGGTGGCGGCGACCTTCCATTACCGCGACATGAACGAGCACCCAGGCCTGGCCGGCATCAGCCCGTCGGCGGAGGTCGTGGCGCGCTACTTCTTCGACGAGGTGCGGAAGGGACTGGGCGTGGAAGGCCGGATGCTCAGGCGCGTGAGGGTGTGGGAAGCGCCCGGCTGCTCCGCCTCCTACGGGGAGTAGGGCCCTGCTCACCGTCAACGAGATCTTCTTCTCCATCCAGGGCGAGGGCACCCGTGCGGGCCTGCCCTGCGTGTTCGTGCGGCTCACCGGGTGCCCGCTGCGCTGCGTGTACTGCGACACCGCCTATGCCTTCTACGAGGGATCGCGCCGGGAGGAGGCGGACGTGCTCGCCGAGATCGAGCGCTTCCCATGCCGCCTGCTCCTGCTCACGGGCGGCGAGCCCCTCGCCCAGCCCGCGGCCTTTCCGTTCGTCACGACCCTCCTCGACCGGGGCTGGCAGGTCCTGATCGAGACCTCCGGACACGTGCCCCTAGGCGGTCTCGACCCGCGCGCGGTGGCGATCGTGGACGTGAAGACACCGCGGTCGGGGGAGTCGCACCAGATGCACTGGCCGAACCTCGACCGGCTGCGGCCGCAGGACGAGGTCAAGTTCGTGATCGCCGATCGGGAGGACTACGAGTGGTCGCGCGCGCTCCTGCGCGAGCGCGGATGGGGCGGCCGCGCGGTCCTCTTCTCGCCCGTGCACGGCGTGCTCGCGGCGGGCGAGCTGGCGCGCTGGGTCCTGGAGGATGGCCTGCCCGCGCGCGTGCAGGTCCAGCTCCACAAGTACCTCTGGCCCGGCGTGGAGCGCGGCATCTGACCGCTCCGGGCCCGCTCGCCGTGGTCTGCGTGAGCGGGGGCATGGACTCCGCGGTCACCGCCGCCACCGCCGCCACCGCCGGTCATGGCCTGGCCTTCCTCCATGCAAGCTACGGCCAGCGTACCCAGCGCAAGGAGCTGGCCTGCTTCCACGCCCTGGCCGATCACTACGCCGCCCGGGCGCGCCTGGTCGTCGAGTTTCCCGTGCTGGCCGCCATCGGGGGCAGCAGCCTCACCGACCGGAATATTCCGGTGCGGGAAGGTGAGCCGGAGCCGGACCGCATTCCGACCTCGTACGTACCGTTCCGCAACGCGCACCTCCTGTCCGCGGCCACGTCCTGGGGCGAAGTCCTCGGGGCGCACGCGATCTTCGTGGGCGCGGTCTGGGAGGACTCCTCCGGATATCCGGACTGCCGCCCCGCCTTCTACCGCGCGTTCGAGGAGGCGATCCGGCAGGGAACGCGGCCGGAGACGGCGATCCGCATCGAGACGCCGGTGATCGGGATGTCCAAGGCCGAGATCGTCCGGCGGGGGCGGGCGCTCGCCGTGCCTTTCGAGAAGACCTGGTCCTGCTACCAGGCGGAGGACCTTGCCTGCGGCACCTGCGAGTCCTGCCGCCTGCGCTTGAAGGGATTCGCGGAAGCGGGCCTGCGGGACCCGCTGACCTATCGATTGCCCACGCGCGGCTGAGCCCCTGGCCGTTGCGGGGCGAAAAGTGGCAAGCAGGGAGGGTGCGTGAGAAACTGGAAGGGTTTGGGAGGGCCCAGCCCTCGGAGGACTGAATCCATGAGGAAGCGCATGTACGTGGCGGCCGCCGTCGCCGCCGGCCTGCTGCTGACGGCGGAGGCAGGGTGGGCGCAGTCCACCGGAGCCGTTCGCGGCCGCGTCGTGGACGAGAAGGGCCAGGCGCTGCCGGACGCCGTGGTCAGCCTGGATTTCCAGGGCGGCGTGACGCGGAAGTTCGACACCAAGACCAACAAGAAGGGCGAGTTCACGCAAGTCGGCCTCGTGCCCGGCGGCTACCGGATCACCGCCAACAAGGAAGGCTACGTGGGCACGTACATCGACACCCGCGTCGGCCTCGGCGAGCCCATGCAGCTCCCCGACCTGAAGCTGACGACCAAGGCCGCGGCCCAAGCGGCGGCGGGGGGCGAGGCCGAGAAGGCCAACGCCGCCCTGCGCGAGCTGTTCGCCAAGGCCAACCAGCTCAGCCAGGAAAAGAAGACGGACGAGGCCATCGCCGCCTACAACGAGGTCCTGGCCAAGAACCCGCAGATCGCGGAGGCGCACTACAACATCGGCTACCTGAAGGGGCAGCAGAAGGATTGGGCCGCCGCCGAGGCCGCGTACCTCAAGGCGCTCGAGGTACGGCCCGGCTACGGCGAGGCCATCTCCGCCCTGGCCCGCGTCTACCAGGACAGCGGCCAGGCGGCCAAGGCCACGGAGCTGCTGACCAAGGCGGCCACGGACAACCCGAAGGACGGCAAGGTCCAGTTCAACCTGGGCGTCTTCTACCTGAACGCCGGCAAGGCCGAAGAGGCGACAGCAGCCTTCCAGAAGGCGGCGGAGGCGGATCCCGGCAACCCCGAGATCTACTACTACCTGGGCACGCTCAGCGTCGGCCAGAACAAGATCCCCGAGGCCATCGCGAACCTCGAGAAGTACCTCTCGATGAACCCGACGAACGCGCAGAACACGGCCACGGCGCAGGGACTCCTCGCGGCCCTCAAGCCCAAGAAGTGACGTGATCGCCCGCCGCGTCGCCGCCGTTCGGGAGCAGATCGCCCGGGCGGCGGCGCGTGCCGGGCGTCCCCCCGACGACATCACCCTCGTCGCCGTCAGCAAGACCCAGCCCCCGGACGCGGTGCGCGAGGCCTTCGCGGCCGGCCTCCGCCACTTCGGCGAGAACAAGGTGCAGGAAGCCGAAGGCAAGATCGCGGCCCTGGAAGACCTGCGCGCGTCCGGCCTGCGCTGGCACATGATCGGGCACGTCCAGAGCAACAAGGGCCGGCGCGCGGCCGAGCTGTTCGACGCCGTGGACTCCGTCGACGACGTCACCCTTGCCAAGCGGCTCGAGCGGGGGGCGGAGCAGGCGAGGCGGCAGCTGACGGTGCTGATCCAGGTCGACCTCGGCAAGGAGGCGACGAAGTTCGGGCTGGACGAGGCGCACCTCTTCCCGACCCTGGAGCAGCTCCGCGGCTACAAGGCGGTGCACGTCGAGGGCCTCATGGTGCTGCCTCCGCTCGCGGACGATCCCGAAGAGGCTCGCCCCTACTTCCGCCGCCTGCGCGAGCTCCTCGAGCAGGCGCGGGGCCAGGGACTGGTGCGTGGCCGCACCCTGTCGATGGGGATGAGCCACGACTTCGAGGTGGCGATCCAGGAGGGCGCCACCCAGGTCCGCGTGGGCACCGCCATCTTCGGAGAGCGGAAGACGCCATAGACTGGAGCCATGTTCATCCTGGGAAACATCCTGATCGGCCTGGGGCGCGTCCTCTTCTACTTCTTCCAGTTCTACATGATCGTGCTCCTCGGCCGCGCCATCACCTCCTGGGTGAACGCGGACCCCCGCAA
>WNGB01005175.1_pt1 | contig 23512 bp, 13 predicted proteins | sample 5400681 | NCBI WGS metagenome assembly WNGB01 (sample SAMN13153367, study PRJNA577476) | soil metagenome | isolation source: 115 cm soil or saprolite under grassland replicate 2 | place: USA:California | collected 2016-06-15
AGATTGGCGGGAACGCTGTGGCCGTTGATTTTCACCTCGCTCAACTGCACGTTGCTCGCATTCGTCCCCGGCGGCGCGACGATCGTGACAGTGGCGTTCAAATACCGATCGCCTAAACCAAATGTGTCTCGAAGCGGAACATTCAATCTTTCCAGCGGAATGGAAATTAGCACCTGCGCGACATTGCCGTTGATACCAACAGAGGCCATGCCGCTCGATTTTCGATTGGCGGCTATCAGTGCATTGATGTCTGCGGCCGTCAATATCACTTCGTTTGACTCATGAGCGCGCGCCGCTTGCTTCATCGTATCCAGGCGTTCGCGGACCGCAGCACTTCTTTCGCTCGGTGGCGGCGTCGCCATGCTTGTTGCTCCAGGCGTGACAGCGCTGGTTTCCGGGGGCACAGAAGGTTCAGGAATCGGCGCAGGTTTATCGGAAAGGTAAACATGACGGACACTCCAAAAACTTCCGCCGACCCCTACCACGACGGCTAGGATCGCAAGTACGACGAGGATCAGGCAACCTTTGGCAAAACAGCCCGTTCCTCGTTTTGGTGGCGGCTCAACATGCGTGTTCATTTTCGAGACTTTATGTGGATCTTGGCTTGCGCAATTATCAGCTTCTCACACAGACCGCGCAATGCTTCGCTAAGTATCTGCATCCAGCTGGGGAATGGCATAAAGTTGCTGTCACCATGACCACGCACAGAAGAGCGCGCAATCGTAAATCAACGTCATTCACCATTTCGATGGGAATTCGATCGTGAAGACACGGAATTGCGCTGCGTTCTTCGAAGGAGACGGACGTTGGTCGCTTGCGCTGAAGGATTACTGATTACTGCTGATCATTTTCTGCTGTTGTCCGTTCGCTTCAAGCTTCGCGCTCACCTTTTGGATTTGAGACGCCTGCTCGTCGAGGCGATTAGTGAGCCGCGCGACTATCGCTTGGAAGTCTTTCTGCTGTTGAGCCACGGTTGACCTTAACTGGCTGATGGTCGCTTCCTGGTCTTCCACCTTGCGATGCTCTTTCAAGAACTCATTGAGCAACATTGCGTTCACTGCATCGTAGCGGACGGTAAACGGTTTTCCTTCCTTGTCCGGCAGCACCAGGTCCGGATTCACTTTTGCTACTTCTTCGGCAATTAAGCCAAATTGCGCTGTGTCCCTCGCGTCATTCTTGTAGTGGAACATCACCGGCGTTAGCGACAGGATCGCTTGGCTGGCCCGATCCATAGCGCGAATGTCTTTCTTGAACCGCTCCGAGGAGGCAATCGTGCCCAGTTGTCCGCTATCAGACACAACGACTGGTGCCGTAGTGCCGCTTTGCGTAGTCACCCCGTAAATGTTACCAACCCAAGTGGTGTTGCTGATCTCCGCACCAGGGACGTTCGCGCCAATACAAATAACGTTATCAGCACCGGCGATATAGAAACCAGCCCCAAAGCCCAGGGCAACATTGTTGCTGCCACAGCAGACGGATCCAAGCGCATTAGCACCAACAGCCGTGTTGTTGTTACCGTCGCTGTTGTTCCAGAGAGCAAAACGACCGTTCGCCGTGTTGAAGTCGCCCAAATCGGTGCGATAGAGCGCGTTATAACCGGTGGCCGTATTGCCGCTGCCAGTCGCATTGAGGGCGAGGGCGCCAGCACCAGCAGCTGTGTTTTCTTCCCCGGTGTTATTGTTGTTCAGCGCACCAACTCCAATGGCCGTATTGATCGAGCCCGTTGTGTTTTGAAAGAGTGCGCCGTAGCCAATAGCTGTGTTGATGCCGCCGACGGTGTTACGATAGAGTGTATTCACGCCAATGGCTGTGTTCTGGCTGCCCGTGGTGTTAGCAAATAGCGCTTGCACACCATTGGCCGTGTTTTCGCCACCCGTGGTATTGCTAAACAGCGCACGCGATCCACCGGCTGTGTTGTAGTTGCCGGTCGTGTTACGATAGAGCGTATTCACGCCAGTGGCCGTGTTCTGGTTGCCAAGGGTGTTGCTTAGAAGGGCACTAGAGCCGATGGCTGTGTTTTGAGCGCCAGTCGTGTTGCTAAATAGCGCCCTGAATCCCTCTGCCGTGTTGTAGCTGCTGGTAGTGTTGTAATACAGCGCTTCTGAACCAACAGCGGTGTTACTGACACCGCTGGTCAGGCTAAAAAGCGCTGAAGTCCCTTCAGCGGTATTGGCGCCGGGATAGCCACCGTCCGGTGCCGGGACAACCCCGAAAGCATTCGGAGTCGACTCAAGCGCAAAGCAGCAAAGCGTGAGCGCGATGAAAATTCTGCGTTGCAAAGGAAACCGGTGGTTTGATTCTGTTAAGCGTAGAATTGTCATATTTTGGTTTTCTTATTTTGTCGGGCGGAATTGTTGAAAACGTGTACAGCGCAATGGGCAAATTGCAAAGACTGCCAGCTTCGATTGGTTGGGGTCTTAAAGGTTCTCAATCCAAATCGTACACTTCCACGAGTCCAACTCCGGTCGTATTGTTCACGCCGCGGACGATCGCGGTGTATCTACCTGGTTGCAGTGTTGCGATAATCGCCGACTCGCTTGGGTCTGTTGGAGCATGGCCGGTGTCCATTATGTCATGGACTTGGTCGCTGGTTATAATCCCTCCAATTACCGTGCTCATCCAGTTATCGTTAGAGGCAATCAAAGCTCCAGGGGCGTTGTGCAGCTCTAATATCGGGTCAGCCAATGGATTTGGGACACCGTGTTGAGTGAGCTCAGGACCAATGGCGCGCACAATAACTCTCTTTGGCCCGGTTCCTTCAATAATGAATCCTCCAATCATTACATCGTCGCCTGTCTGCACAAAGCTCCGAGTGCTAACGTTCCCTAGAACTGTGCCTCGAGTATTTGGAGATAAATCCGCATCTCGATCGTACACTTCCACCAGGGCAACTCCGGTCGTGTTGTTCGTACCACGCACGATCGTGGTGTAGTTACCCGGTGGCAGGATTACGATCATCGCCGCTTCCCTGTTGTCTGCCGGAGCATAGCCGCTGAACTGGATCCAGGCCACTTGATCATCGTTAATAATCCCGCCGATTATCGTATGCTGCCAGTTATAGTTAGACGCAATCAAAGCTCCGGTCGCGTCGTGCAGTTCCAATACAGGGTCAGCGAGCGCGTTCGGAACCCCATAACCGGTGAGTTCGGGCCCAATGGCGCGAATAACTACCTCCTTATAGTCCGGCCCTTGAATAATGAATCCGCCAATCATCACGTTGTCCCCGGTCTGCACAGAGCCACGCGTAGAGATGTTTGTGAGACTCGAAGGAAGCACATGCACGGTTCCGGCACCGGCAAACTCAGGAAGGATATGCGGAGCGCCGCTCGTTGGACCTCCGTATATGCCCGGGGGTTGCGAAACGCCGTCGACCACTAGAGAGGCGATCGTGTCCGGAGGCCCACTAAAGTCGAGGTTGATAATTGAGCCGCTTACGAGAATGAGACCGACCGTGTCCCCGATGCAGTAGTTTTGTTGCAAAGTGAGTACCCCACTGCCGACCTTGGCCAGCGAACCGCGATGGCCGTTATTCGAGATTCCGCCGGAAAAAGTGGTGTTGATGTTGTTTGTGCCCACCGTCAGGTCATTTGCTCCTAAGAAGACACCTCCATCGCCCTCGATGGAACCGATGGTCACGCCGGATTGGTGGTCGCGAATATCCAAGTAACCACTCGGCGCATGCGACGGATATCCGCGAAAAACTTCCACCCGTGCAGTGCCAGCAGTGGACGTACCATTGAAAAAAATCGCACCGTTGGAGGTCAAATCACTCCCTCCACTAGCGACTAGGATTGCGCTTCCGGCACTCGATGAATCGTTGAAGATAGTGTTGCCGCTGTTTATGATTGTCGCACCACCGGCAGTCGATGTGTTGTTGAATATTATTTGGCCTAAATAACCAGTTACGAAGGTTTGCAAAGCACTGCTATCGCTGGTGATCCCGGTGCCGTTAAAAGTCAGTTCGCCTCCAGGCCCCCCGGGACACCCGAGGCAAGGGGGCGGCGAGATGATTAAGCGGAAAGAATCGGAGTCCGAGGTGAAGACAATGCTATTCAGCTCTACCGAGGTCGAGATGTCGACGTCTGTCTGTGAGGAGGGACCGAAAGTCGCAGTATCGGACGGCCCATTCGGCGGCCCACCTGGCGTCCAGTTGCTGAGATTCTCCCACTCGGAGTCTTGTGGGGACAACAGCCATCTCGCGCTGCCTGCCAGGCTGGCTTGAACGCTGAGCAGCAGCAGCCCAACCGTACCGCTGCGGATGATGCACCCGCTGATCTTGGCGGTTGTTTTAGGGGAGTCATTTCTTCCGAAAACCTTCTCCGGAAATCGCGCAGCGAAAAACTTAAGAATCATACAAGATAGGAAAGTGGCCCCGAGGGTAATCGGGTGCGACAAACCGGTCAAGACAACGTTTTGTGTACGAGCGGCATGAATACCGATCGTGTGATACAACGCCTTCGATTGATATGTAATCCCAAAGGCCTCCGGGTTTGACTCGTTGGCTTTAGAAGGAGGATCAATCCAAATCGTACACTTCGACGAGTCCAACTCCGGTGGTATCGTTCACACCGCGTACGATCGCGGTGTAGTTGCCTGGTGGCAGAGTTGCAATGATCGCTGACTCCCTTGCGTCTGTTGGAGCATCGCCGCTGTTCCGGATATCGCGCACTTGGTTGGTCGTGATGATTCCGCCGATTATCGTTTGCACCCAATTATCGTTGCTAGCAATTAATGCCCCGGCGCCGTCGTGCAGTTCCAATGTCGGATTAGCCAGCGCATCGGGAACGCCAAACTGAGTAAGCTCGGGGCCAATGGCACGAATAATCACCTTTTTTGGCTGGGTCCCCTGAACGATGAAACCGCCAATCATCACGTTATCTCCCGTCTGCACAAAGCTGCGCGTACTAATGTTACTTAGAAACGAACCAGTAGTGCCGGTAAGATCGTACACTTCCGCGAGAGCAACTCCAGTGCTGTCGTTTACACCACGCACGATCGCGGTGTAGTTACCCGGTGGCAGCTCTGCGATGATCGCAGATTCTCTTCCGTCCCGGGGCGCGTGGCCGCTGGCTCGGATTTCAGCGACTTGGTTGCTCGTAATAATCCCACCGATGATTGTAGTCATCCAGTTATCGTTGGAGGCAATCAACGCTCCCGTGGCATCGTGAAGCTCCAGGGTGGGATTAGACATTGCATCGGGAACACCATGCTGAGTGAGCTCAGGGCCAATGGCACGCAGGATCACCCTTTTGGGTGTATTCCCTTGAACAATGAATCCTCCTATCATCACGTTATCCCGTGTCTGCACAAAGGCGCGCGTGCTGATATTACCCAGGAGCGTTGGGGGTATTCCATTAAACTCGAATGCGCCAACGTCCGGAACTCCCAAACGGCTATATCCGCGCTGGTCCTGGGGTGGCGCAGCAGGATCACCGCGGTTGACAGCCGGGCTGCCGGAGTGAAGAGCATGAGTTAAAGTTGGGCCGCCGTTATCGGCCAGAGGCCCCAGGAGCGGATGGATTGGAGAGGCGGGCGTACCAATTTGATCTGTAGGTTGCGAATTAATCACAGCGTCAGCATTGTTACCAATGATATTGTAGCCGGTCGACTCCAGTCCACCCGCGCCTGTGAAGTCCGGTCCAATGAAAGCACTGTTAAGAGCTATGATACTGCTGTCTGTTGTCGTAGGATCCAATAATCCAACCCGATAAATCCCACCGCCGAATGCACCGGCTCCACCTGTTGCTGAATTATGTGCGATGGTACTGCTCGTAATTTGAAGAACGCCACCATTCGAAATTCCGCCGCCATACCCCGTATCCAAAATCGTGGGGCCCACCGCTGAATTGCCGCTAATCGTGCAGTTCGTGATAGTCATGGAACCCGCGTTGTGAACGCCACCGCCATATGCGGTGGCTGAGACCCCGGGCTCATTGTTACTGGCAGAACTTGTATTACCGCTGATGGTAGAGTTAGTGATAATTAATGAGCCGCCGTTCAATATCCCAACGCCGTTCCATATCCCACCGCCTTCGGAAGACCGCGCCAAAAGAAAAAGGCCCAGTTGGCGCGCGAGATTGTTACTAATCGTACAACCCGTGATGGTCATTGTGCCTTCGTTCAGCACACCTCCTCCGCCCGGATAGTTGTCTATGCCTACGAGATTATCTGAAATGGTACAGTCGGTAAGTGTCAATACGCCAGCACTCAGAATACCTCCCCCCCCAGAGCCATCCACCGGAACGCCGTTTGAGATCGTCATCCCGGAGATAGAAACAGTTTCCGTACTCGAGCTGATGTGAAAAATTCGAGATGCGTTGGCGCTTGGCTGTACGGTCAAGCGGTTGGCTCCAGGGCCGGTGATGGTCAGGTTCTTGTCAATCACCAACTCGCCACTAGTTAGATTAACGGTAGTAACGCTTGGGGCGAAATTGATTGTATCTCCCGGCGAAGCATCAATGATCGCTTGCCGCAAGGAACCTGATCCGCTATCATTCTCATTCGTGACCGTGATGGTTGCCGCTGCCGTATTGGTCGCACTCAACAACAGCGCAGCGGTCACGCAAGGCAGATAGAAACGCCAACACTTAAACAAGTACCGGTTGAGACACACGGCAGCCCGCTGCAGATGGCAAGCTCGCACAACCAAGGTCGAGGATGAGATATCGGCGGAGATGTAGGTTTTATTCATATGGTATCCTGTTGGTAACCGAAATTGCAATGTATGGTGTTGCGACGCCTTCCTTAAAGGTTAAGAAGCAATACTTGGCTTTCGAAATTACCATCATTCCAAATCGTACACTTCCACGAGTCCAACTCCGGTGGTGTTGTTCACACCGCGCACGATCGCGGTATAGTTGCCTGGTGGTAGAGTTGCAATGATCGCTGACTCCCTTGGGTCTGTGGGAGCATGGCCGCTGTTCCGGATTTCGCGCACTTGGTTCATCGTGATGATCCCGCCGATGATCGTTTGCACCCAATTATCGTTGCTAGCGATTAGTGCCCCTGTTTCGTCGTGCAGCTCCAATGTCGGATCAGCCAATGCATCGGGAACTCCATGTTGAGTAAGCTCCGGGCCAATCGCGCGCAGAATCACCTGCTTTGGCTGTGTCCCTTGAACAATGAACCCGCCAATCATCACGTTATCGCCTGTCTGCACAAAGCTGCGCGTACTGATGTTGCCTAGAGTTGAATTAACGTCAGGACTCAAATCGTACACTTCGACGAGTCCAACTCCAGTGGTGTCGTTTACACCGCGCACGATCGCCGTGTAGTTACCCGGTGGCAGGTCTGCGATGATCGCAGATTCTCTTCCGTCTTTGGGCGCGTGGCCGCTGGCTCGGATCTCCGCCCTTTGGTCGCTGGTGATAATCCCGCCGATGATCGTATGCTGCCAGTTATCGTTGGAGGCAATCAACGCTCCCGTGACATCGTGCAGCTCCAGGGTGGGATTAGACATTGCATCGGGAACGCCATGCTGAGTGAGCTCAGGACCTATCGCGCGAATAATGACTCTGTTTGTTTGATCCCCTTGAACAATGAATCCTCCTATCATCACGTTGTCGCCTGTCTGCACAAAGGCGCGCGTGCTGATATTACCCAGGATCGTGGGGGGAACTCCATCAAACTCAAATGCGCCAACGTCCGGAACTCCCAAACGGCCATATCCGCGCTGGTCCTGGGGTGGCGCAGCAGGATCACCGCGGTTAATAGCCAGGCTGCCGGATCGAAGAGCATGAGTTAAAGTTGACCCCCCGTTATCGGCCAGAGGCCTCAGGAGCGGATTGATTGGAGCGGCGGGCGTACCAATTTGATCTGTAGGTTGGGAATTGATAACAGCGTCGGCATTGTTACCAATGATATTGTAGCCGGTCGACTGGAGCCCGCCCGCGCCTGTGAAATCCGGTCCAGTGAAAGCACTGTTAAGCGCTATGATACTGCTGTCTGTTGTCGTAGAATCCAATAATCCAACCCGATAAATCCCACCGCCGAATGCACCGTTTCCACCTGTTGCAGAATTATGTGCGATGGTACTGCTCGTAATTTGAAGATTGCCACCGTTCGAAATTCCGCCGCCATACCCGTAATCCAAACTCGTGATGCCCACCGCTGAATTGCCGCTAATCGTGCAGTTCGTGATAGTCATGGAACCCGAGTTGTGAACGCCACCGCCATATGCAAAGGCTGAAGCGAAGAAGACGTCTGGGTTAGTGGCAGAACTTGTATTACCGCTGATGGTAGAGTTAGTAATAATTAATGAGCCGCCCGAGTCGTTCACTATCCCACCGCCTTCGGACACTCCACCCGGAGCAATGCCTGATTGATTCGCGGAATTGTTACTAATCGTACAACGCGTGATAGTCATTGTGCCATTTTCGTTCAGCACACCTCCTCCTCCAATACCCCCTCCTCCAAAACTGTTCCCCTGGGAATTGTTACTAATCGTACAACCCGTGATAGTCATTGTGCCATGGTCGTTCATCACACCTCCCCCTCCCAGAACACCGCCGAAGAGAGAGCCTGCGAAACTACCTGAGATGGTACTGTCGGTAAGTGTCAATACGCCACCGCTCAGAATACCTCCTCCCCCGGGGCCATCCTGCGCAACGCCATTTGAGATCGTGATCCCGGAGATAGAAACAGTTACCGTACTCGAGCTGATGTTGAAAATTCGAAAATAAACAAAATCGTCTACCTGTACGGTCAGGCGGTTGGCTCCAGGGCCCATGATGGTCAGGTTCTTGTCAATCACCAACTCGCCACTAGTTAGATTAACAGTCGTAAGGGTCGGGGCGAAATTGATTGTATCGCCTGACGAAGCATTAAGGATCGCCTGTCGCAAGGATCCTGGGCCGCTATCGTTGCCGTTTACGACCGTGATGGTCGCCGCTGCCGCATTGATCGCACTCAATAACAGCACGGCGGTCATGCAAGGCAGATAGAAACGCCAACACTTAAACAAGTGCCGGGTGAGACACATGACAACACGTTTCAGATGGCAAGCCCGCACAATCAAGGTCGAGAATGAGATATCAGCGGAGATGTAGTTCTTATTCATATGGTATTCTTTTGGTAACCGAAATGCATTGCATGGTGTTGCGACACCTTCCTTCAAGTAAGAAGCAGTGTTTAGCTTTACAAATCATGATCAATCCAAATCGTACACTTCCACGAGTCCAACTCCAGTGGTACTGTTCACACCACGTACGATCGCGGTGTAATTACCTGGTGGCAGGTTTGCAATAATCGCTGACTCGTTTCGGTCTCCAGGAGCTAACCCGCTGTTCAGGATGTCGTGGACCTGGTTTGCCGTGATAATTCCGCCGATGATCGTAGTCGCCCAATTATCATTCGAGCCAATCAAAGCCCCTGTCCCATTGTGCAGTTCCAGCGTCGGATTAGCCAAAGCATCGGGAACGCCAAACTGGGTAAGCTCGGGGCCAATGGCACGAATAATTACCTTCTTCGGCTGGGTCCCCTGAACCATGAATCCTCCGATCATCACGTTCTCATCCGTCTGCACAAAAGAGCGGGTACTGATGTTCCCGAGAAGAGAATTACTGTCGGCGCTAAGATCGTACACTTCCACGAGACCAACTCCGGTGGTGTCGTTTACACCACGCACGATCGCGGTGTAGTTGCCCGGTGGCAGGTCTGCGATGATCGCAGATTCCCTCCCATCGCCGGGTACGTAGCCGCTGCCGCGAATCTCCGCGACTTGGGTGCTGGTGATAATCCCACCGATGATCGTCCTTACCCAATCGTCATTAGAGGCAATCAACGCTCCGGTGCTGTCATGTAGCTCCAATGTTGGATTAACCAATGCATTGGGAACGCCATACTGAGTAAGCTCAGGGCCAATGGCCCGAATGATCACCTTCTTTGGTTGAATGCCTTGAACCATGAACCCTCCGATCATCACGTTGTCCCCTGTCTGAACAAAGGCGCGCGTACTGATGTTATTTAAGTGCGACTCAGGTAAGGGCGATACGTCATAAACACGCGTTCCAGTGAAATCACCGAAATCAAAGGGGTATCCAGCAAAAAGATATCTGCCCGTGGAATCCACCGCTAATCTAGTTGCTAGCTCCGGACCAGAAATGGTTCCCAACGAGGTAAACGTGTTTGCGTCAAAGACCTCTATGCCGGAGGCAGTATGAACAGAAGCATACACGACCCGATCGTCTGGGCTGAAGGCCAGCGCCTGCGGGTATGGCCCAGTGACGTAAGCACCCAGGCTAGCGAAGTCAGATGTTCGGTACTTTGCGATTTGATATGGAAAGCCATTTGAATGGCAAATAAAGCTGCCATTGTGACTGAGCGTTAGATCCTCCCCATTCTCTCCGGTCTCCGTTTGCAATCTCAGAACCGGCGTCATGCCTGACACGTCGAATTTGTACATGGTAGTCGGAGAAAGCCCATATTGGCCGTAATAGAGCGTGGCTTGGTCAGGACTGATTTCTAAAGCGCCGCCGTAAATGAAAAAATCGTCAATGCTTGGGCCGGTCGAAGCACCTGTCGTGGCATCGATTTGGAATATCTGATCCTCTCCAAGGACCCACAGGCGGTTTTGGCTCCCAAACACGACGTCCTGCGGTTGCTCGGGAAGCAGGAACGAATTTACGATCGTCCGAGTCTGCGTATTAAGAACAACGACAAAGTTTGTTGTGCTGTTCGCGATGTACGCCTTCGAACCGTCTGGCGATAAGGCGAGGTTAGTTGGACCGGAGCCAACAAAAACGGTACTCGCCGCCAGCGTGTTTGTGTTGATGATCGCTATAGAATTCTGGGACGGAATTGTCGCATACATCAGCGGCTGCGTAGGACTCATGACGAATGACGACGCCGGAAAACTGTATTCCGCAACAACATCCCCAAAAGCAGCGTGGGCGTTAGTCGTCATGAGCGAACAGCTCAGGTACCACAGAAGGGCAAGGATGAGATGTCTTGAAAAACAGAGCACATCTTGCGCTTTGGTTTTGATTAGCTGGCCCGTGTAATGTCGGAGTGGTCTCATATGGGAAAAAGATGGCCGAATTTGATCACAAAACTTCCGCTAATTGCAAGAAAAATCCTACGCGACGCAGACGCGCGAATGCCCCGCAAAATTTCCCGTGCCAGGTTGGCAACCCCAGAATTACTGGTTACTGCTAATTACCACCATTGGATTAAACCCGATGTCATCGAGATCAATCAGCTCAAACGAAGCTCGCGCGAATTGTGAAAACCTAGACGGCTTGTTAATCAAGATCGTACACTTCCACCAAAGCAACGCCAGTAGTGTTGGTTATACCACGCACGATCGCGGTGTAATTACCCGGTTGCAGCGTCGCAATGATCGTTGACTCGCTTGGCTGAGTCGGAGCATGCCCGCTGCTTTGGATCGCGCTGACCTGGTCGCTGGTGATGATTCCGCCGATTACCGTGGTCTGCCAGTTGTTATTAGAGGCAATTAGAGCCCCTGCACTGTTGTGCAAGTCCAGCGCCGGGTCAGCCAATGCATTGGGAACCCCAAACGGCGTCAGCTCAGGCCCAATGGCACGCACAATGACTGTCTTGGGTCCGCTCCCCTCAATAATGAATCCGCCAATCATAACGTCATTGCCCGTCTGCACCAGGCTACGCGTACTGATGTTGCCTAAAATTGAAGCAGTATTGGCATTGAGATCGTACACTTCCGCTAGAGCAACGCCAACGGTGTTACTCACACCACGCACGATCGCGGTGTAATTACCTGGTGGCAGAGTCGCGATGATCGCTGACTCGCTCGGCTGAGTCGGACCATGCCCGCTGCTTTGGATTGCACTGACCTGATCGCTGGTGATAATCCCGCCGATTATCGTGGCCTGCCAGTTGTTATTAGAGGCAATCAAAGCCCCCGCGCCGTTGTGCAGCTCCAATGCCGGATCAGCCAATGGATTGGGAACCCCAAATCGCGTGAGCTCGGGACCAATGGCACGCACAATCACCGTCTTCGGCTCTGTCCCTTCAATGATGAATCCGCCAATCATCACGTTGGCATCAGTCTGAACAAAGCTCCGCGTACTGATGTTACCTAACAGCGACTCAGCGGAGGGAACGTCAACGGCAAAGATCTGGTTCGTGCGCGTAGGAGCCACGCCCGCGAGGGCGCCGCCACCTGGGATATAGATTTTGTTTCCGATAACCGATGCCCACGCCCCATGCCGTGGTAAAGGCATGTTGGGCAGCCGGCGCCAGCTGTTACTAACAGGATTATAGACTTCAACCTCTGCATGCAAGTCACCCTGCTCTTCCCCGCCGAAAACCCAAAGCTCGTCGTTCACCACCGCGGCCGCGATACCGGAGCGTGCAGTGGGCATCGTTGCACGAGTGGACCAGGTATTCGTCTGCGGATTGTAAACCTCGAGGGCCGTTGTTGAATTTGCCCCCGCTCGTCCACCTACAACATAAAATTTCCCATCGATCACGCCGCCAGCGGTGTGATTGCGCGGAACGCTCATGGGCGCCTTAATCGTCCATCTGTTTGCGACCGGATCGTACACCTCCAGTTCGCGCTGGCTCGGAGTACCCGTGCCGCCAGCGACGTAAATCTTATTGTCGATCACTGCCACCGCCGCAGTATCGCTGTGTACATAATGAGTGGAAGCGACCGCGCCCCAAGAGTTGTTGTTCGAATTGTAAGCAAACACCCCTCCTCCGGCCCCGAAACTGTAGAGTTTTCCTCCTGCCACAGCCGCGCTGTTGTGATTGACCACATAGGGAAGAGGATGCGCCAAAGCCCACGTGTCTGTAGCTGGATTGTAGACCTGCACTGTCGTCGTGGATCTAAAACCTGTATCGTAACCGCCGATGACATACAGCTTCCCGTTTAGCACCGCACTCGCGAGTTCTTGTCGGCTCACGGGCATCGGGGCCCGCGTTTCCCATGTGCCACCATCTTGAGTCCAACCGGTGCTGACAAGTACGAGCCAAAAGAGAAAGCCGAAGACAGGGGCGAGAAAATTCTGTCGCGCCATTCAATGATTCCTACAGGAAACAGCAGGCGAAGTTCCAGAAATACTTTTCTATTGGAAGAACGAGGATCACTGCGCGAGCAAACGCACAGCTACATTGCCGCCTATGATCCGCTGCCACCCGACGGCGTAGTCAGCTTGCGACACGGAAACTAGCTCAGTTGGGGTTTCCACCCGCTCCCTGATCCAAATCGTACACTTCCACTAAAGCAACGCCGATGATGATATTCTTCCCGCGCACGATCGCGGTGTAGTTCCCCGGTGGCAGGTTTACGATCATCGCCGATTCCCTTGAGTCCCCCGGTGCGTAGCCACCAGCACGAATAGCGGCGACCTGGTCACTGGTGATGATCCCTCCGATTATCGTAGTCACCCAGTTGTCATTGGAGGCAATCAAAGCGCCAGTGCCATTGTGCAGCTCCAAGTTTGGATCAGCCAATACATCGGGAACCCCATACTGAGTGAGCGAAGGACCTATGGCACGCACAATCACCCTCTTTGCCAGTGTCCCTTGAACAATGAAACCGCCAATCATCACGCTGTCACCCGTCTGGACAAGACTGCGAGTGCTGATATTGCTCAGAATCGAACTAGTAAGGGCGCTGAGATCGTATACGTCTACAAGACCAACTCCCATCGTGCTGTTTATGCCGCGCACGATCGCGGTGTAGTTCCCCGGTGGCAGGCTTACGATCATCGCCGATTCCCTTAAGTCCCCCGGTGCGTAGCCACTAGCACGAATAGCGGCGACCTGGTCACTGGTGATGATCCCGCCAATTATCGTAGTCCCCCAGTTATCATTAGAGGCAATCAGGGCGCCGGTGCTGTCGTGCAGCTCCAATGTTGGATCGGCCAACGGATCGGGAATCCCAAACGGAGTCAGCTCAGGGCCTATGGCGCGAATTATTACCATTTTTGATTGCATCCCTTCAACAATGAACCCTCCGATAATCACGTTGTCGCCCGTCTGAACAAAGGCCCGCGTACTGATGTTACTTAACTGCGACGCGGGTAAAGGCGGCGTGTTCGGCCCGTCAGTAATCGCATGAGTACTGGTTTCGCCTACAAGGCAAACCACCACGAATAACCACAGAAAAAGCTTTCTCATCGATTACCTATTCGCGCCTGATGGTTTAGAAGGTCGCAGAGCTTTTCAAAAAACTTAGGGTAAATTTATGAAGGGGATTATCCGCTACAACATCGGTGCGCGCGGGTGACTTCAGCGAATGCCGTCTTCGAGCCATCGCGCATGAGCCGTAAACGCGGGCTGCACGAGCAAAACTGACATGCGCGCTCTGAATCCACATCAGAGCGATTGACGCATTGCCATCATAGGCTAATTAACGCGGGATGGAACACGAATCGGCAGATGATTTCGGGAGTTTGCATCTGCGATCAGGATTGAGAGTTGATCTGCAAAGACAAGGTGCTTTAGGCCTTGCAGGATTATCTCCGAGCACCTGATATTGGGCGAAGGCCAGACGCCGCAACCTCTAGCGATGAACCCGCGACTAATTTCGATTCTGGCCTGTCCTCAATGCCGCCACGCTTTTCATTTGGAGCGCGATCGGCTAACATGCGAAAATTGTGCGCGCTCTTTTGAGATGCGCGATCAAACTGCCCTCTTTTTGCCGGACCCCGTGCAGATTGTTCCCGCCGAACATCAGAGCAATCCACTCGGCGCTGAGTACGAAATGATTCTTCGCGAAGGCAAAAAGTTTGTCTTAAACATCGGCGCTGGCGCGACCGCGACCCGATACGCGAATTGCATCGAATTCGAGCATAAGATCTTTCGTAACACTGATGTCGTCGGCGACGCGCATTGCCTGCCGTTTCGTAACGAAATTTTCGACTGCGTTTTTGCGTTCAACGTTTTCGAACATCTGGAGAATCCGCGCTGCGCTACGGCGGAAATTTTGCGCGTCTTGAAACACGGCGGTTCAGTGGCGATCCACACAGCTTTCCTGCAACCGCTCCACGAAGCGCCATTTCATTTTTACAACGCCACCGAACATGGCGTGCGCTCCTGGTTCAAAGATTTCGACGTGGAAAAATGCCATGTGAGCCCAAACTTTACCGTGCCATTCATGCTCGCGTTCCTGCTCAGCGCGGTTCTGGAATCGGTCGGAGCGAGCTGCGGACAGGAAGCACGTGAAGCGGTGGGTCAAACCAGGCTGCGGGATTGGGCGGACTTGTGGAGCGATCGCTCAAAAGTGCCAGCGGTATTCCAAGAGCTGCAAAACTTGCCTAACGAATTCCAGAGCAGGATCAGTGCCGGCTTCGAGCTCGTCGCGCGCAAGCCCTAACCCCCGGGTGAGCGAGCGAAACTGCGATGCACGCCTGAATCCATTTTAGAGCGATTGACGCGCTGCGGCCGTGGGCTCATTAATGCCAGGTGGACTCTCAACCGGGGCGCTCTGAATACAAGAAGGTTTGGTCTGCGCTTTCAACCACGCACGATCAGGCGAAATTGCATGTCATTGGTGTGACGGACGAGGATGCGCTGCGCGCGACGGGAGAGCAAACCTTGGGGTTTCTTCAGGAAAGGGTAGGTATTCGGGAACATGACGTAGTGCTCGAGATTGGATGCGGAATTGGACGCGTAGGCAGAATGGTAGCGCCGCTCTGTCGAAAATGGATCGGCTGCGATGTCGCTTCGAATATGCTTTCGCTGGCAGCGGAACGACTAAGGGATCTGCCTAACGTGGAGCTGAAGGAGATATCCGGTTATGATTTGAAAGGCGTTGCGGATGCTTCCGTGGATGTTGTCTATTGCACGGTCGTTTTCATGCATCTGGAATCCTGGGACCGATATAATTATATCCTCGAGGCGTTTCGTGTGTTGCGACCCAATGGTCGAATCTACGTCGACAACATAAATCTTTGCTCCGACGGCGGCTGGAAAGTGTTCGAGGTCCATCGTGCGATGTCCTCCACGAACCGTCCGCCCCATATGACACAGAACTCCACGCCCCAAGAGATCGAGACGTACCTTAGACACGCAGGCTTCTCCGACGTGCAGATTCGCACGAATGACGATTGGATCCGAGCTTCGGGGATTAAGCCGGAATCGTTGGCCAATAGCTAATACTGTGTAGTGAAGCTTCCGTCTCTTTTCTCTGACACAGCTCAGCGCAGGCGTGCCGTTGATGAGCGGATTACCGACGCAGAGAAGAGATATACCTGGTGGTTTGAGCACCCGCTGAACTGGCAGCGGCCGGTGCGAACGCTTTACATCACAGGTTGGTGCCAGAATCGTCGCGGGAAAGAAATTCGTAACATCCGTGCCCGGATCGGCCGGCAGAAGCTTTTTGGTAATTACGGAATTCGACGGAAGGATGTCGCGACTGCTCTCGGGATAGCAAAGACGCGAATCGGCTTTGCCATCGCTGTTCCGTTACCCCTTGGAAAATCTCGGGTCGTCATCGAGGTACAGGAAGCGGATGGCGTATGGCGGGCCGTTGCGATTCGGGACGCCTTCGGCGCCCCTGACAAAGACTCGGAGGCTCCAATCGATGCGAAGTATTTCATTCCAAATCCCGGGGCCAATCCACGAATTGAATTCTGGATCGATCGACCGTCGGTTTGGTCCAGAAAAACTCGTTATCTCCGCGTCTCCGGCTGGTGTGTTGCGATCTCGGGTGCTGAACTGACCGAGGTGCGGGCCCGCGTTCGGCAAAAAATTTTCCAAGCGCGCTTCGGCAGCGTGCGACCTGACATCGGTCTTCTTTTTGATAACCAGCCAGGCGCATTGCGAAGCGGTTTTTCGCTAGACGCAGTCATTCCGCCTGGTCGCAGCCAATTCATCATCGAAACACGGAGCGGTAACGAACCATGGGAAACTTTTTTCATTCATCCGGTGCGCGGTCCGATTTTCAGGGCGCAGTTTGATGAGACGCACGAAATGGTAGGCGATTATGCGCTCTGGATTCGGCGGTACGATCAGCTGGGAAGGGATGACGTGCGACGCATTCGAAAGCAGATCGCGCAGTTTTGCAATTCACCGCTGATTTCAGTTTTGCTGCCGGTTTACAATTCGAATTTAAAGTGGCTTCGGCGGGCCATTGAATCGGTGCAAAAGCAGTTGTATCCGCGCTGGGAGCTTTGCATTGTCGATGATGCATCCACGAACCGAAAGGTCTGGCCGTTCTTACAAAAGTACGCACGTCGGGATCCGCGCATTAAAGTCGTGCGTCGGGCACAGAATGGGCACATCTCAGCGGCATCGAACGACGCGCTGAGCATGGCAGAGGGCGATTTTGTGGCGTTGCTGGATCACGACGACGAGTTGGCGCCAACCGCGCTTTATTTCGTGGCTTCGGCTTTAAACGAAAATCGAGAATTGCAACTGCTCTACAGCGACGAAGATAAGCTCGATGCGCGGAGTCGGCGTTCCGATCCATATTTCAAATCCGATTGGAACCCCGAGCTTCTTCTCGCGCAAAACTTCGTCTCGCACCTCGGTGTTTATCGAACCGATTTGATCCGTCGCGTAGGCGGTTTTCGCGTCGGCTTCGAAGGCTCGCAGGACTACGATCTAACGCTGCGTTGCGTAGAACACGTCCAGCCGAAACAGATCGAGCATTTGCCACATGTGCTTTATCATTGGCGCATTACAGATGGAAGCACAGCGTCGTGTGCGACGGCGAAACCATACGCGCAGGAAGCGGCTCGCCACGCGGTGCAGGAACATCTCGATCGCACCGGCGTCGAGGGGGCGGTTGTGCCGGACTATGGCATGTACTTGCGGGCCAAATATGCGCTTCCAGCCGAGCAACCGCTCGTTTCGATTATCATCCCAACGCGGGATCGGGCGTCGTTTCTCCAGAGATGCCTCGAAAGCATTTTCGAGAAAACAGATTATCGAAACTACGAAGTGATCGTACTTGATAACGAAAGTCGCGAAACCGAAACGCTGGAATTTTTGGTCGCGCTGGAAAAGCGGGAGCGCGTGCGCGTGGAACGAATAGACGGCCCATTCAATTACAGCCGGTTAAACAATCGCGGCGTGGAATTGTCTCGAGGATCACTGATCGCACTGCTCAACAACGATGTGGAAGTCATCAACGATGGGTGGCTGAGCGAACTGGTGAGCCGCGCGTTACGACCGGAAGTAGGACTGGTTGGCGCACGGCTGTGGTATCCGAACGGCTCGATCCAGCATGGCGGAGTGATTCTGGGCGCTGGGGGAATTGCCGGTCACGCACACGTTGGAGTCCGGCACGAGCCCGGATACTTTGCTCGCCCGCATCTAGCACAAAATCTGTCGGCAGTAACCGCCGCTTGCGCGGTAATGAGACGGGATGTTTACTTGCAAATCGGCGGCTTCGATGACGTAAATCTCCCGGTCACTTTCAACGACGTCGATTTTTGCCTGCGGCTGCGTGAGGCTGGCTACTGGATCGTCTGGACGCCGCACGCGGAGTTGATTCACCACGAGTCAGCCAGTCGTGGATTTGACGATAGCACGCCGAAACAAGTTCGGTTTCTAGCGGAGGTCGACTATATGAAAGCGAAGTGGGGCGATAAGCTGCAATACGATCCCTTTTATAATCCCAACCTTTCGCTCGGAGAAAATCTCTTCACCCTGGCTTTTCCGCCACGAACGACCACACCGTGGCAGACTGTTGATGCTTAATTGTGCGACGTTAAAGACTGCCCAGATCCGATCGAAATGAGAGAGCCAATTGTGCCGAAGAGCGCGGTCGCAGATTATGTGTTTCATTTCGATGCGCCGCTGGAAGGCATTTCTTTCAACAAGCAATCCAAAATCACCGGTTGGCTTTTGCATCGCCAGGGTCTGCCCACTTACGGAATTCGTGGAGTTGTTTGCGGAACATTGCGACGCCGATCTATCTTCAAGGCGCGCCGGAAGAGGTCGAGACCGCTGGTTGCTGCCGTTTATCCCAATTTTCCGGAAGCAGGAGAAAGCGGATTTCTTCTGGAACTCGAACTGTCTCCTGGCCGAAGCGACATCACAATCCAGGTCCGGGACCATGAGAAAACCTGGCGAACAATTCTTGTCACCGAGATCTGGGCGTTCCCTCTTACGTTTCTCGGTCGAATTGGTCTGCCACGCGTCGAGCATGTTCTGGTGACCTCTCTCACGGAGCTCTTTCCTGGAAAAGCGAAAACCATTACGGCCTCCGCCCGCCCCGAGTTGGTTGCGCAGATCGAGGGCAATTCTCACTACGAAAGCATCAAAACGTCCATGGGCGCGCCAGGTCCAGTCCGACGCGAAATCAAGACCGTGCATTTATTCGTCACTTCGAAATCGAATTTGTTTATCCGCGAGATCGCCGAATTGCTTTGTGCTGGCTTCGGAGCCGCGGGCTGTGAGGCACAACTTTTCGTGGATCAAATTCCCGCGGAAGAAACCGAGGAGGGCAAAATCCAAATCGTAGTTACGCCTCATGAGTTTTTTAATTTATTCTTAGCCTATCAACTCCCCTGGGAGAAGATCCAACGCCTGACAAATCATCTTTTCTTGCTGGGCACGGAACAACCGGAGAGCGAGTGGTTTTACAGCAATCTGGTTATTCCATTTGCCACTCGGTTATCACCCGTTGCTTGAACAAAGGGATCCATCCGCAAATTCGGAAAGGGATGTCGATGTCTGCGTTCTGGCTGCAATGACTGACCGACGCGAAGAGTTCATAGCTGCCAACGCCGATTGGTTCGCGGCGCGCAATTGTCACCTTAGGCTAGTTCCGCTCGGGTTCGCGAAAACGGAAACGACGCGGAGTTATTTGGCGGCCACAAGGCGTAACGCACTACTACAGCGCACAAAGATCTTGTTGAATATTCACTACTCGGAGTTGCCCTATTTCGAGTGGCACCGAGCGCTGATCGGCTTGGCGAACCGTTGCTGCATGATTACGGAATCCTGCGAAGGATTTGCGCCGTTAATCCCGGGTAAACACCTGATCATGGCAAAAGCAGATCACCTAATCACCTGTTGCGAGTACTACCTGGAGCACGACGATGAACGCGAAGCGATCGCAGAAGCGGCCTATCATTTCGTGCGGGAGCGCTTCACGCAGAAAGATAATTGCTGCGCATTCTTGCAACAGATACAAAACGCCTTCCCCGGGGAAAATGCGACGGCACACTTCGCTTTTAACATGGGTGCGAATGCCGAAACTGCGTTAAAGACAGAACCGCTGCCGGATGCGTTGACCAAGCGCATTTCGCGGAAGCCCATTGGCCTGCTCCTTTCGGCCCTGCGCGATGATCTCTCAAACATGCTTCGACAAACGAATCGAAAATCGGCGACGATTGGCAGCAAACCCTCGGCTCTGACGAATGCAGCCCAACGCACCGCGGTTCTCTCTGACATGCGGCGTGGCTATGCGGAGCGGCATGATTCTCAGGAAAAAGCACGCCAAAGGGGCGAAGCGATTTTGCGATTGCTCGACAATCAGTGCTTTGATCGCAACACGCCGGCGATTTCAGTTGTCATCACGCTTTACAACTATGCGGCCTATATTCCTGAGTGTCTCAGGAGCCTGGAGGATTCTAACACCGCAACGATCCCTGGCGGGATCGAGATAGTAATCGTCAATGACGCCTCGAGCGACGATTCCCTGGCAAAGGCGATCAGCGCGCTGGAAACCTCGCGACACCCCATTCGTATTGTCGACAAGCGGTTCAATACGGGGCTGGCGGACGCGCGCAATATCGGCCTCGAAGTGGCGCGCGCGCCTTACGCCTTCATCCTGGACGCAGACAACATGGTTTTTCCGCGCGCCCTCGAACAATTGCATAGCAAGATTATTAATGACAATTCCGCAGCTGTTTATTCGATGCTTTGCCGCTTTGAGGGCGATTACAGCCAACGGGACGGACTGCTTTCTTATTTCGATTGGGACCCACAGATGTTAGTCGAGCGTCCATACATCGACGCGATGGCGCTATTTGATCGGCGGCAACTCATCGAAATCGGCGGATACGACAACGAGTTGTATAACTTCGGCTGGTTTGGATGGGAGGATTACGAGCTATGGCTGCGAATTGCTCAGGCAAAATTGCGGGTGAGCTTTTTGCCAAACGTTCTTTGCCTTTATCGTCATCACGAGACATCGATGAGTATCACCACGAATCTTTTCGATCGAGAGCTCGTCGCTCACTTGTACGAAAAATATCATGCTCTGGTCGAAACGTATCCGCCGAAAAACCGAATTCTCGGGATTAACCGGTTGCGGTTCGAAGAATCACGGAAAACGACCTCTGAAAAACGAAAACGCGCGGACGTTGGTTCTACTAGTGCTTGTCTGCCACCGCGCACAGATGCGCGTGAAGCGCGATCCCGTCCCGTGTCCGCAGCGGATGTTCAATGAACGAGAAAACTTCTACGCGCGAGAAATGGGGAACGAGAAGGTCGTGGAGACTGGTGCGGGTGAAAAAATTTTTGTGATCGCCCTCCAGCATATGCCAGGGGACAGCTTCCCAATCTTTGAAATAGGGAATGACCTCGATGTTCGGCACTGAGAAAAGCGCCCTCTGACGAACGACCCGTGAGATCTCTTCCAGAAACGGCTTCGGATCCTCGATATGCTCAAGCACCTCGATGCAGATTGCCTCATCGAACTCCTCGTCCGCGCAGGGAAACCGCTCCATCCCAGGTTCGATTTTTCGAAATGACAAACCGCGTTGCTCCAATAATTTCAAGCAGGCTGGACTAACTTCCAGGCCGGTCCATTGATGCCCTGCTGTGATCAGGGCCGGACCGTAGGCGCCTGCTCCGCATCCGACGTCAACGACGGAACTACGGGCTGACAGAAATTCGAGGATGAGACGCAACATCTCGACCCCTGGTTCCAGCACCGGCGGGCCGGAGCCATAAATGTTTTCGCGATGAAGCAGTTGTTCTTGCGCCGGAAAAACCACGTTACCGAAATGGCGTTTCTGCAAAAAAGCTGGAACAAGGTGCACGGACACCTTTCCAATTAGATATTCGGCGGAATCGCCCTTCCATGACGCAGTCAGTTCGATCGTGGCATCGCGCGACGCCTCGTAGCATCCAGTCGTGCGCGCTAGAAAGCGGAATGCAGTAGGCAAATCGTGTGGCAAAGACAGAAAGTCGGAGACATCTGGACGCGCAAACAGAAGCCTGGTTTCTCCAATGGAAGCGCCCTCGAGCCACGCGCGTACGCGACACGCTGCTGGAGCGCGCCTTTCGGCAAAGATCCAACCGGCGATCGGGATGCACTCATCGTAAACGGCTTGATCGGGCCGAGGAGCATCAATGCATTTGTGCATCTCTGGCAGCTTTTCAAATTCAACGATGGGCTCGTTAGCCATATTCAAGCGTGATTTACGAGCTTCAATCGGACAGCGCAACTTTGCAGAGTGGAAGAGAGCACTGGGCACCACGTACTTCCAGCCATTGACAATACGCCGCCACCCGGGATGCAAAGATTGCTGACTTATGTAAGATGAATCGTGGTGGGCGAAAAAATCAGAGGAGCTCGCAAGTAATCCCCGCACTCGACTATTACGTTGAAATGCAGGATAAAACAAACAAACCGATCTTTGTAGTAGGGTCGCCGCGTTCGGGAACCAGCATTCTCGCCTGGTGTTTGGGTCATCATCCAAATTTGTTTCCCGTGCCAGAGTCCAGTTGGATGGGAGAGTTCGCGATCAGCGTTGCTATCGCCTATCAAACTGGTGCGGCGCGCGGCGATTATTCAATTTTGAGCGCGATGGAGATTGGGAATGACGAATTGTTTGCTACGTTCGGCCAGAGCATCAACGACTTGATCCTATGCCATCGCAAAGATCTGGAACGAAAACGGGAAACCAGAAGTAGGGAGTTGCAAATTGACGCACGTTGGCTTGAGGCCACCAGCACCTCAGCCGGGCCGAAAGAACGTTGGGTCGATGGAACGCCCGAATATTCATTCTACATCTGCGGGTTGCGAAAGCTGTTTCCCAATGCTCTCTTCATCCACATTTTCCGTGACGTACACACGGTCGTGCGCTCGATGCTCAATTTCCACCGAGTTGCCGGCGTTCAGCTCGTTCCGAATGAACAAGAAGCCTACCGCTATTGGCTTCGAACCGTCAGCGCCTGTGTCGAGGCTGAACGAGCCTATGGTCCGAATGTCGTTTATCGCGTCCGATACGCAGATCTAATCGATAATGCGGAATTGGCGATGCGTTCATTGTTCGCTTTCCTCAAAGAGCCCTATACAACCAAATGCCTGGAGCCGCTGGCGCAGCGTATAAATAGCTCTGAAGTACCGCCCGATTTCAAGTCAGACGATCCGGCTACCGATCCTGCAATCGTTGAAGCAGCGCAGCGGCTCTCCGTCGAAATCGAAAACAGCCCTCAGCCAACGGAAAGCTCACAAGCCGCAGCGGACAAAATGGAATACGCGTTTAGCAAACGAGTTGAATACGTCGCGGCTCTGGATAGCGCTTACCACACGACGAAATCGAGATTGGAATCAACAATTGCCGAACTCGAGCGGCAGATTGAAGATTTGCGTAATCGGTTGGTGGAGACCAAGGAT
>WNGB01025507.1_pt1 | contig 23511 bp, 24 predicted proteins | sample 5400681 | NCBI WGS metagenome assembly WNGB01 (sample SAMN13153367, study PRJNA577476) | soil metagenome | isolation source: 115 cm soil or saprolite under grassland replicate 2 | place: USA:California | collected 2016-06-15
TGGCCGTGCCAGAGGGGGCTGGCTCATGACGGCTGCTCACAAATTTCCGATGTCGACTGTCTCATTCGACTTGACATCTTCCGCGGGGCGCGCAAGCCAGGAGCTGTGAGGTCACGCCGAATGACGCGGTCCAGCCATCCAATGGTGGCATTGACCTGCGCACCGAGTGCAATCTGGAAGAGGAGCTCGTCGGTGTCTGCAGCCTCCAAGAGTTCGTCTTTTAGGGTATCCACGGCCTGAGTTGACGGGAGTGCTAAAGCTAGCCAGGTCAGGCTGTCGACGTTAAGCGGGCCGTACACCACACGAATGTGTCCTGCCCCCCGCCTTAAGCTACGAACGATGTCAGCCGCACGATCTGGGTTTGTCGCAGCGATTTCCGCCGACAGTGCGCCATAGAATTCGAGGGTATCCCAGGCCGCAGATACTTTCTGCGTCGAGAAGTTGATCCACTTCTCCACCAGTTCTGAGTGGTGCTCAATGACGTCAGCGATGCCATGGCTTCGCATCGGACTTCCGAACAATCGCCGCCCCGCGCGCCGCGCCTCTGCGATCCGCGACCGGATACGTTCCTGGAACTCGCGGTGCTCATTGATGTAGCTCTCGAAGCCTAGACGCCCAAAGAACGCATCGATGTCGGTCATGCTCGGCCGCCGCCGCACGACCCGAATGCCTTTTACCGGTCTCTCTGGCTCAGGCCAGATGTTAGCGAGGTCGAACCCCGGTTCGCCGTGAGAGGTAAGGCGCGCCTTGTCGAACCCGAGGACCGCATCAGGCACATCTCCTGTTGTACGGGTCATAACGTGCCAGAGTTCATCTAGGTCGTTGGCGAACGCGTTGATGGCTTCGAGCCGACCATCTCGCGTCGCGAGATAGCCAAGCAAATCGAGAGACACGCGCCCTCGAAGGGTCTGATAGCTCACTGGATCACCAGCGGCTATCAGCGCTTGTGAGCCGTAGAAAACTTCAAGAGTGGCGTCTTCTCCTGCGGCGCTCCATCCGCTTGAGCGGAGTACTTGCAACGCCTCGGTGTCATTGCAGGCCACCGCGAGCCGAAAGGCCGAGGCGCGCACGAGTGCGTCGGAGTGGCCGAAGCGTTTGACAAGTGATTGCCTAGCCGGCGGGTTAAGCTGGAAACTGCTCCGGCTGAGGAACCATAGGAGACGGCGCAGTTCGTGAGGCGGCCGTTCGTCCACGGCCGTACAGAGAAGATCGTTCGCGATCCCGTCTGGCATGGAGGTGAAAAGGCATTCAAGGAGCCAGAGATCCTGGCATGCCGCAGGCCGCTCGATGAGTAGATGAGCTTGCTCGGGACCCTGATGGCGGCTGAGCAGACCGAGAAGGATGTATGCCTCCGTGATCGCGTAGTCGCCGCCCGTTTCCTCAAGCCTCCCGAACAGTCGGTGTCGCGCAATGTCGAGCGCTCGCTCCTCGTCTTCAGTGAGCAGGAACAGGTGCTTTGGAACCTCCCATCCAAGCTGTCGCAGCCGGACATCGTGGCGGTCCATGGCGGTCTGAAGAAGTCGCCGAAAGAACCCAGCAAGTGCGACAGGTGCAAATCGAGCGAGCATGGGTTCTATCCGTTCAAGGTGATGGTCTTCAGCGGTCATGGCAACCGAGTTACGCAAAGCGCCGATGTCGAGCTCCCCCAACACGTGCTCGGCTGCCAATGCAGTTGGAACGGATGATGAGGGATCGAGAGGGTCCGTCTCTTCTCGGTGGTGACCCCACAATTCGCTTCGCGGCGGCGCGGGCAGCGTCGTGAGCCGTGCTGCGGCACCCGGAGTGGCACACACTGCCAACAGATACCTCGCGGCCGTTGTTCCGAGCGCCGATCCATCCTCCAGAAGCCGATCGGCTTCGGTGAGCAGTGCCGCTTCAGTCTCCTGCGGATCGAAGTCGTTAAGTCTCAGGCACCAAGCGACCTCATCGAACTCATCCGGTAACGCTGTGATCGCACGGGACAGGGCCCAGGCCACAAAGCCACTGGCATGCGGCAATCGTGGCCCGTGCGATATCAGTAGCAGCGCTAATCGAGCGATCGAGGTGCCGTCCTGAGTCGGGGCTTCCTTGACGAGCTCCCTGGGTAGGCGGCTCTGCGGTGCTGTCAGGCATTGCAGATTGTCGTCGATCGACTGGCGATGGCGGGCGAGCTCTTCCGCTCGGCGGCTCCCCACGCGAGGCGATTCCGGATGCCACAGTCCGAGCCAGCGTGAACATCGACGTTGAATCTCCGCGGCAACCTCCGTGTGCCTTCTCCAACGAAGGAGCGCATCGGCAATCCACTCGCGCGCAGTCGGGAAATCTGAGCTGTCGGACCAGAACTCCTCAGCGAGGTCGAAAAACGCCGCGGGGTCCAGCGGGACGTATGCAGCGAAGTCATGCCAATGGTCGTCGGAGATATTGCGGAGCCGCAGCCATCTGCCCAACAGCATCCGCCGGACCTCACTCGGATAGTTGGGCTCTATGAGACTTATGGCGCAGGCGCCACGGAGTGACGCGGCTGTCTGATCGAACTCGGCCACCGGATCAATATTCGTAGCAATCAGGTGCTCGACGCCGCCTCGTCCCGATTGGAGGAAGGCCTCGTTCGCCTCGCGCGCGAGAAGCATCCCAAGAGCAAGTCCGACGTGTTGGACTCGCACGCGAAAGCGATCGGAAGGCGAACTTACGTGCTCGAACAGTTGCCCTTCGATGATTTCGTCGAAGTCTTTGTCGAGATGCCGATTTGGGCTTTGACGCGCTAAACTGGAGTATGCGTGCAGACGTGCAGGTTCGAACTCGACCACGCCCTGTCGGACATCACGGGCCAGGCTGATGATCAGGTTGTTGAAGTCGACCAACGAGTGTGCAAAGCCGGACTTTAGCCGGCGCCGGTCGGCCCAATCTTCCACGAGGAGACGTTCAACTGTCAGATCACCACTCGCTGCAAGGCGATCGATGCGACTTCGCGCAAGTCGCAAGATTCGCGGGGTGCGAATGAAATCACGCACGTGCTGGGGTAGTTCGGTGATTGACGGGGGATCAGGACCCCACGCCGCTGCAAGCTCCATATCATTGAACGGCGGAATGTCAATCCGTGTGGCCGGAACATTCTCTGGAAGAAATGGCTCGATGTGCTCGGACCAGAACGCCGGCCGCGATGTGGCAATAGCCGCCACGCGAGTCAGGAGCCGTGAATCTGCTAGCGACGCGAAGAGGGCATCCCAGGGTTCGCGACGGCGCTCGTTGAGCCCGTCAAGGATGAGTAGAACGGTCGGCAGAGGCCCTGGTGCGTGCCGGAACCACTGCTCGAGTCGTCGTGTCCAGAATGCTTGATCGCGTCTACCGGTCTGCCGGAGGAGGGCGCCAGCCAGGAGCGTTGACGCGTTGTCGTCGATGTCTCGATTGCTAGTGATAAGAATGGTTAGAGGCTTGACGCTGAGACGTCGCCACCATGCCATCGTCGTCCAGCTCTTTCCGTTCCCTTCATGACCAATGACCGCAGCGAGGGTTGGTTTTGCGGCCCAAGCGTCGTACCAGACGCTTAGGGCAGTCTCCGGCGTACGACGCTCGACATAATGCTGGAATGTCGAGTCACCTACGCATAACGCTTGTCCGAAGGCGGCGTTAGCGTCACTCTTCTTCGCCAGGCGAGCATCGATCCAGGCGTTCGCGACCGAGCGTGTTTGGTCCAGTCCGACCTCGGCCAGGTTCAGGCGTGTTCGAAGCCCTTCCAAGCGAAACGAGAAGGTCGACTCGTCTGCGAGGGCCTTCAGATCACCGGCGACCAAAGCAAGATCAGCCTGTGCGCGGCGCGCCGCTAACTCGGAGAGCACATTGTCGGAAAGCGCGGCGCACAAGATGCCAAGCTCCGGCAGCTGCGCCTCCTGCCAGTCGATGATCTCGACGGCAACGGCTTCCCGTTCGGCCATCCGCCGGAGGTCTTCTGCCTCCACGCTACCAATTGCCCCGGTACTGACCAGAAGCCAGAGGTCAAGCCGGCCGTCACTGGCCGCGATTGCCTGTGCCAGACCACCACACAGCTCTCGAGCTGTCGGCGATGTACCACGGTCAAACCGCTTGCATTCGATATCGACGTAGGTATCGCCATACCCGGCCGTCGAGACATCCTTTCCCCGCTGGGCTCCACTCTTCGCGAGGAAGAACCGACGACCTACTAAGCGGCCTATGAGATTGTGGATCAACCCCTCGAAACCGGAGTCCCCGCTCGGTTGGAGGCTGTGCAAAGCAGCACGAAGCGCGTCGTACATCGCTAGTCGATGAGGGGGCCGTGGTGGCGCATGACGGCCTCGAATCGCTCCGACCGCGAGGCCGTCATGATCTTTTCTGAGCGCCCGGCAGCATGCGAGGCAGGGTGCCGGAGGTCATGAGCCTGTGGATCTTGGCGCGCAGCCCGGACTCGGTTATTGGAGTCAGGGACGTTGTCTCGTCCCTGTGCTGACAGGGGGCCATTGGACGTCTACTCCTCGCTCGGCCGCTTCCAAGACCATCGCCACGACCTCTTTGGCAATGGTCTGTGCGAAAACCACTTGCCCCTTGACCGTCTCCAAAGCAGCCGAATTGAGAACGGGATGAGCAATGTCAAACCGATCTCGAAGGTTATAAAGATCCTCGATTCGCTTTCGCTGAGTGCGATTAAGTCGTAGGGCGCGTTTAGTAGGCTCATGGATTGGGTCGCCCAAGACGATCGCCGTTGCTTTGTAGAAGTTCAGAGTGGCCTCCGCCAGATAGAATTGATCTTGGGAAGGCCCCAGGTCAAGCTCTACGAGGCGGAATAACTCCCGGCGATAGAAGACGCCGCGCTGGTAGTAGGACAGAGCCCGCTCGAGCCTCGGATTGTCCAGGTGTGAGATTTCTCGGCAGGCAGACCTGACGTCGCCAGGTAGCCGCTCATGGGCTTGGTAACCTTCTTCCCACCACCGGATTTCGAGCCCATTCAAGATGGAATCTCGCGGCCCTCCCGATTTGCTGTCGAGGCCTTTGAACCTGGCGGATACATACCTACCGGTCTTCAGGGACAGGAGCCGCGTAAGGCCTTCGACGAAGTCGATCGTCCGCTGCAGGGCAATCTGCTTGTCCGAGGCGCAACAGCGTATGACGACGCGTGGCCCTTCGACCTGGAAAGAAGTAATGGGTGCGACCCCGCGTAGATCTCTGCTTTGGATGGCCGGAGCGGCCGTCTCAGCGAAGAACTTCTCGGGCTCAAGAGTATATTGGATCTCGTAGAGTGGCATGCTTGCCTCCGCGAGTTCTATGTGTCGTATTCTTGTGCTGAACGACCCGAGGTTGACGCGATGAGTGGGCCGAAGCAAGAATCATTTCCCGAATCGATCGCCAGGCGGCGCGGCGGTGACACGCCTTTCGCGCCGCTCGTAAGGCAGCCTCCAGCCCACGAAACTAGTTTACCGGACTTAGCCGTTCGCTCCCCGGCAAATCAAGCCACCGACCAGGGCGAAGACCATGGGCATGAGGCAAGATCCACCATCTTCAACAGGACACGACGATAACGTGCGCGGGAGTGTGCTGGAATGATCGGGAGTTTGCTCGAGTTGGGCACAAACCGATCGGGCTCCGACTGGATGGCCCCAGGGGCGGCGCCAATGTTAATGGTGAAGGAGCCCGTAGGGTGCGTGCCGACACCGTCGGCTTACGGGAAGCGAACGTGTTGCCGTCGGTCATCAGGACCATAGCTTTAGCCTGGGCCTCCGGCACCGGATTGCTTTCGACGGTCGCTCGCGTCAGCTGCCACGTGCCGGACAGCCGCCCGTAGTCGCTCTCCGCCGCCTCGCGCGCCGCGGTCCGAGCCGGCTCATCCTTCGCAGGCCGCCCGTCTTCACCAATAGGATCAACACCAGCGATGTAGGCTTCACGATCGCGGCTTCTGGTCGAGATCCGGGTCTCCATCCGGATCGGAGGCGTCGTGCCTGCGGCGCGGCGGCCGATCCGTAGCGAGCTCCTCCCGGAGTCCAGGCTTGTGAATCTTGCCGGTCGGCGTGCGAGGAAGCTCCTCGGCCTTCCGAAAGACGAGCCGGGTCGGGATCTTGTAGCTGGCGAGCCGCTCGCGGCAGAAGGCGACGATTGCCCCCGTGTCGGCCGCCGCACCCTCGCGCAGCTCCAGCACCGCGACCACGACCTCGTCCTTGTCACGGTCGGGAACGCCGACCACGTGCGCCTGCTTGACGTCCGGGTGCTGGAGGAGCACGCCCTCTACCTCGAGCGGCGCGACGTTGATGCCGCCGGTCTTGATCATCTCCTTCAACCGGCCCCGGAAGCGCACCCGTCCGTCGTCGCCGACCAGCCCGAGATCGCCGGTGTGGAAATATCCTTCGCCGTCGAAGGCCGCAGCGTCGAGCTCCGGTGCCCGAAAGTACCCTGGCGTGACGTGACCGGCGACGCACAATTCGCCTACCTCCCCCGTCGGCAGCGGCCGCCCTGTCTCCGGGTCCGCCACGCGAATGTCCATGCCGGGTAGCGGCAGCCCCTGCGTGTGCAGGCGCGACGCGGGCGGATCGTGGGCGTCGGTGACCGCGCAGTTGCCGTACGTTTCCGTCGATCCGTAGACATTGCAGAGCTCGCGAGCGCCGACGGCCTCCATCGTCATCTCGAGAGCGTAGACGACATAACACCCGTTCTCAGACGCGGCCGGCCGAGGCTGAGGCTCTTGCCTTGGCACAGCGCGGATAAATGCCTCTCTCATCTCGCGCCGATCCTGCCAGAGTGCGTCGGCAAGGTCAAACCGGAGCCTCGCCGAAAGGGGGCGCGAGTGCTCCACTTCGGCGCCGGGCAGCGACAGGGCAGACGTCTGGGGTGGCCCCGACCTCCGGCACCGCCTAGACGGTCACGCCGGGGAGTGTCGGCTGCTCGCTTCCAGGCGTAGTCATGGACCACGGAGGCGGCGGGTCGTCTCGCGTGCGCGGCAGCCCGAGATGGGCGAGGATCCTTTGAATGACGGCGGGGTCCTCAATCGTGGCGATGAGTTGCATCCGCCCTGAACAGCGCGGGCAGCGCAGCACGTCCAGGTCGAAGGCCCGGCGCATCAGCAGCGCCCACGTCCAGTACGCGGCCTGGGGCCGCCAGCCTCCGTCGCCCGGGGATCCGTCGTTCGGTCACGCTCCGCGCGCCGATAGGCGACGACCTCCGCCCGCCACTGCGCGTGCGGGGCCAGCACCCCGTGATAGAGCACCAGGTTGATCTCGGGCCGCGGCGTCAGGGCCGCCAGCTTCTCCAGGAACTCCACCGGCTCGAAGAGCAGGTGTGTCGTCCCGTCAGTCCAGCCATTGAGGTTTGCCTCGGTCTTCGCAAGCGCGCTGTTGACGTAGATGCCCGTGACCTTGGCTCGCGGCGGGATGCCTGTGTCATCCACCCGCCGCCAGGTGCTTGTGTGGCACCGGGCCGTCTCCGGCAGATAAGCCGGGAATGGTGTGAGGAACATGAGCGTATCGGTGTCAAGATTATGCAGCCGAACGCCGAGCTGCTCACTCGAAAGATAGACCATCGGCCGGAGATAAACGTCCTCGCTGAATCCGCTCCGCTCGGTGATCTCGACGGCCAGGTCGCACAGCCGGTCGGTAGATTCGCGAAGGTCGAGGCGCAGGATCCGGGCGCTCTGGGCGATGCGCTCCATATGCTCACGGAGCCGGAACAGCTGCGTGGTCTGCTGCGCCTCGTTCCAGTTGCCGCGAATCCCTTCGAATACCGCTGTTCCGTAGTTGAAGGCATGCGTCATGACGCCAATCTTCGCCTCGCTCAAGGGGACGATTGCGCCCTGGAAGTACGCATACGGGGTAGGCATGATGCAAAAGGCTCCTTCTACCGGCGGCAAGGGTTCGTCACAGTATAGCCGCGGAGACGCTACCGGCATCGGAAGCTCGGAGACTCCACTCCCGCGGCGGAGTCATGCCTCTGTCGCTCTCCCCTCGCCGCGCGCACAGGAAGCCGGGGCCTAGGATAAACCGGCTGCCACAACCCATCCCGGCAACTCCCACGGCTTCGCGCCATCGACACCCTCGCCAACCTTGACAACAGATGCCGACGGCGCCACCGGGAAGCCGGTCCCTTCGTTGAGTTAGGGGTTCTTAGCCAGTTGCCGGTGTCTGGAGCGAGTACCGCCTTTACTCGAGTTCCAATGGACGCGGCTCGGAAAAGCCCTCTATCGCTTCTACCTTTGCGTAGTTCTCGGCGATGCTCTCGGGTGTCAGATGTGGATCGTAGAAGCCAGGTCCCGTGACGATAGCGATACGTTGGATTGCTCCGGCTTCCACGCTGTAGATGCGGTTCGTTTCCGAACAACCATCGCTTGCCAGCCAGACGATCGCGGGCGCAACAGACTCAACGGGCGTGGCGGCTTTCCCCTCCGCTTCAGACACGCGGGACCCAGCGGCGGGGTGCATCCTCGTGTAGCCGACTGGCGCGATAGTGTTGACGAGAATGCCATGCTCAGCCCCTTCAATGGCGAGAATACGCATCAATCCGAGTACTGCGCTCTTGGCCACCGCATAGGTGGCCTGGCCACGCATTCCGAACAAGCCGACGACTGAAGTCGTGAGGATGATCTTCCCATGTCGCTGTGCGACCATGTGCGGCCAGGCAGCCTTCACCGTGTTAACCGACCCGCCGACGTGCACGCGCCAATAGTGCTCGAAATCCTCGAGGGTGGCGTCCTCGAATGGTTGGCTTCCGACGATACCAGCGTTGTTCACGAGTAGGTCGATTCTCCCGAAATGCTCGATGGTCGTCGCCACCAGGTCACTGCCACCTGCAGGGGTGGAGACATCACTGTCATTGGCGATTGCCTCGCCTCCGCGTGACCGAATGAGGTCAGCCACCCGTTCAGCAATCGTGGAGTCCTTCCCGAATCCCGATACGTCGGTCCCCAGGTCGTTCACCACGACCCGGGCACCGCGTTCGGCGAGAAGCTCGACGTATGCCCGGCCCAACCCGCGGCCTGCTCCAGTCACAACCGCGACCTTCCCCGCCAACGAAATTCGTTCGGTCATCTCGCTATCCTCCTCTGGGGAACCCCAGAAAGTGTGAGAGCCTGCGAGCTGGCGCATATCGTTAGCGTATCGAAAACCACATACGTGCCGGAAACACCACGCTGGCTTGCGACCCGGATAGCGATAGTGCCGCCCGCCGCAGCGGCAGCAACGGCTCGATCCGCGCTCGCTTCGGCGGCTCGCGGCTCATGCCCCGGCGCTACGCGGGAGAAATCAGGAGCGTAGACGACATAACACCCGTTCTCAGACGCGGCCGGCCGAGGCTGAGGCTCTTGCCTTGGCAGGATCTGAAGCGCGCGCGGCTCGCCGCTGGCGAACGCCTTACAAGCCAGGATATTGTAGCGCGTGATCAACCGTTCGTCTTCGAGTTCGTGAATCGGATGAGGAGCCTTGGATACCAGTATTCGGGACAGGGCGAGCCGTACTTCACGAACGAGAAGAACGTGACGATGTACCACCTACTGTTCTTTTCCCAGCATCCAACTTGGCTCACGCTATGGCGCAATGTTACCCGTGTTGAGGCGAGTGGCCAGCGGCGGCTGCCATTTTGAGGAGCACCGAGCCGCGCGGCCTGTGGCGTGGCACGCCCGTCGGCCGCTTGACGGCGGCGCTGTGCCGACTTAGCATCCCGCTCAGCCGGACCTGCTCCCCCATCTCGCGAGGAGGTCGTCATGGGCACTGTGCCATCGGGTCCTGGGCGGCTGGCGTCCGAGTTTCGGAGGTGACGTCACGGTGATGCGGCCACGGACGGGGTGACCACCGCCGGAGGGTGTTGATGTTGGCTATCCTCTATCCTCTTTGATCACGTGGTTGCTTCACACATGACGAAGACGGCCGACGGCGGTGCTGAGACTTCCCCTGCTTGTTGGTACCGAGCTCAAGCGGCCAGGGTAGCCGTCGAGCAAATCATCTGGAGCCTGAGGGACCTGTATCTCTACCTCCATCGGTTCCAGACGCCGGGGACGCAGCGAATTGCGTTCATCGAGTACGACAACTAGGTGGTGAATCTGCGAGCCTAAAGAAACGGGAGGGTCTTCAATGAAAGGTTTCCTAATAGGCTTCGCCGTGCTTTGTGTCGTGATTGTCGTTATTTTGGGACTCGTCTACTATTTCTACGAGCCGCCCCCTGTGCCGACCCACGTTGTCGATCGACTTTGCGCATACGTACGCGATGAGCAGAAAATGGACTGCGTCGCGGTGCTGGCGGCCGAGACGTTCATGAAGCCCGGCGCCGTCGTCGAATATCAAGGATCTACAGCAGAACCCGGTACCGTTCCCTTGCCGATCGCTGATCTGTTCGGCCCCAGCTGCCAGCTGCCGGGGGTTGATCTTACAGAGTTTCAGAGGACGATGGCAGAACCGAGCCAAGTATCGATCCCGCAATTCACCTACGAGGCCAATCGCGCGCTCACTCTCGGGACCGATGTCGAGATCCCAAAGTTCAGAGGTTTCACATTCAAGGCCGGTCCGCGGTGGCGCGACGTCGCCAAGATCGAAATGACTAATGACGATGCGTGGGTGATCAGGCTCGACGAGCTTGCTGCCCTCAATGCCTATAAAAGCTGCCGCATCGTTAAGGACTGCACGGACTACATTACGGCGTCCAAGTATCGCGTGGTTGGTACGGCAATCGTCGCGAAGGGACTCAGCTATAAGGTTTTCGACAAAAAGGGCAAGCTCATCTCACTCGATGCCGGTACAAAATCCAACGACTTCACTGTCGACTTCGGTGGGACGACCGACATCAACCAGACCACTGACGCCACCATCAAGGCGGCCGGGCCCCGAGTCATTGGCGTCCGCCTCATACCTGCAAATGTGTTTAGTCGTGAGGAGGTCTGCGGAGAACGTTGGCAATTCCAAACGCCGACCGCGACCGTGCAGGTCAGCGTCGCGGGCGGGGGCGGAAAAGGTAGCATCACGCCGATGAATCGGGCTAGCGAGGCGCTCGGGCAAACCGTGCAGGTCGCGGCGCAAGGAACCGAGCGGAACGAATGCAACGAAGGCGCACACCGGACCTCACGTGCGAGTGCCGAGGCGCGCGTGGAAGCGGATGGGCCCGGGGTCGTGAATTTCAGCTATAAACTTATGGGTGAAGGTGGCCAATACGAGACGGCGGAAAGGTGCCGCAGCGATGGTGGCGCGACGAAGAAGACCACGCATGAGACCTCGGCTACCGCGAGTGCCGATATGACGGTGAGCATCTTCGTCCTAATCCGAACCCGGTCGGCTCCGAACCTCCGCGTTGACTATGGGGATATGCCGCCGAGTGCGGCCATCCAAGTTGTCAACTGGAAGAATGAGCGCCTCAAAACCGTTCGGACCGAGTACGTCAGCGGCGACCGGGTTAGACGACGGGAGAATATGCCCGATACAGTCAGCGGAAGCGGCAGCAACGTTTTCGAAACCAGTGGACCGGGTCTTTACCGAGTTGAGGCCAAATTGCGCTTGAACCAGACCGTGACTGGCGCGGGCAAGGACCAGAAGTCCAATAAGGAGGCCAACGTTCGCGTGAACATAGAAGGAAAAGACTGAGCTTGATGGATGCATCCTGACTCCAGGGCCTGCCTTGCGTCCTGTTTAGAGAGGCATCCCACGGTCCAGAACCGCTGTGCCATCGGGCTCCTGGGGCGGCTGGCGTCCGAGCCTGCGAGGTGACGTCACGGTGATGGGGTCCACGTACGGGTCCCCGGCCGCCGGAGGGTGTTAATGCCGCCTACGCTCATTCTCCGACGGAAGACGGTGGAAAGGTGGAGCCAAGCTCGTCGGCGACAGCCATTAGCTCCATCAGAGTACGAACGGATCGGGTAGTGGTAGTCCTGAACGCGACATCATGTTGCCGGAGGGCACGTTGAACGGCGTCATCTGGCTCGCCCATGTTTCCGCCGCTTGACGGTCGATCGTAGACGGACACGACGGCCGTCAGATCCTTGCTTTCCGACAGCGCGAACCGGACACGTGGGTTGGCAGACCTCAGCGCCCTAGCATCTGGCAGCTGGCTAGCGCCAGCGACGAACGTGACGGTAACCCTCAATAGCCTGGTGCCCAGGCGCAGAGCGCGGCGTGCTGTGTCATAGCCTCTCAACTCCTGAATTCCGAGGAGTCCAAGACGAATGTGCTCGGTTCGCCTGGCCACGCAGTTCAGTCCCAGCACTGACTCGGCCAAGTCCTCGATGTCGGACTCGAGACAGTTCCGTCCTTCGGCCAGGAGGTTGCCAGATCGTCGCCCGCTAGCTGCCAGGAATCGAATGTGCTTCGAGTTCGCGCTTGCGAGGCGCTTGAGAGCCGTGGACGGGTGGAGGTCGTTGCGGCTGTAGTTGCCCATGTCTCGGGGAAAAATGGCCCATAGTTCTCCGCCGGCAAGTGCCCTACCAGAGAGGATAGTAGGACCGCGTTCGGCACGCCTGGATGCACAAAGCCGCCGGCGAGCCGGTTCACGCGTTGGCCCTGTTGTGTCCGACATGGCGGCTCTGCGGCCCGCGAGGTGTTTGTAGCACTGCATCAGGAGCTGAGTGACATGGGGTACATCCGAGGGCTGGTTGAGCGTCACCTCTCGCTGAAATGGAGAGAATCGATATGCCTTGGCGGCCTGACGGAGAGGACGTGTTATGCGAGCAGGGTCATCGAATGTCTCTGCGGTCTTGAGAGCCAGGACGATCTGGCCCTTCGTGACGGCAAGGATATCGGCGAAGTTTCTGTTCGTGGCGCGCCCTCGAAGAGCGAACGGAAGGAACTGCTTCGTGGGTCGCACATCTACCTGACTGGGGTGCAGTCGGGTGATGACGTCTACCAGCTCGACTAGCGCATCGAGCGCGAGCTGGCTTGCCGCGCGAAGTTTCGGGTGTCGACGGAGGGCCGCCTCGATGTGGGGTTGAAGCGTCATCGTCTGATCCCGTGACGTGCCATGAACATATCCAGAGCGGTTCGGTAGCACCGCTTGCAGAGGTCATGTCCTGGCCGACGACAGAATCTTGACCGCGGTGGCAGGACGCGGGCCCTGCAGCCCAATCGCCCGCCGCATTCGCAGGTCTGACGACCCACGTGTCGTCTCCTGCCCTTTCTGCCGAGGAGATTGATCATTGCTCCTCCGTCGCATTGAGTCGCTGCGCGCGGCCCCTGCGGGGTTCAGCCGATGTGCGCCGCCAATATATAGAGCGCGTACGCACGTGCGTACGGCCCCAGTTTTCGTTGTTTTGGTTCAATGTTCCTTGGGGTTAGCTCGAGGAAGGCGCGAAAGCCGTGTGAAAAACATCTCTTGAAGGCACCCGCTAAGTAGTTGTTACTTCTGCGGAATATTTTTTCGTGGAGTCGCGGGGGGACCGATGCTTGGCCGCCTCTAGATGGTCGACGGGGTACAGGATGAAGCGCGCGGCGACTCATCACGCGGCGGCGCGGCCTGCGGCGTGCACGCTGAGCGGTAGGTCCGTCCCGCGCGCTCATGTGCACGCCTTGGCCGCGGTCACGCGCGCGCGGTTGATCCGACGGTTGGCGACGCGGCCTTCGGCGTGCAAGGTGAAACGCACGCCTCGGCCGCGGTCACGCGCGAGGCCCTGATCATTACGTATCTCGGTAGGTTCCACCCGCCAGCAGACGGGCCCACGGGCCCGCGTCCAGTCAATTACATTCCCGTCCGCAGCACTTTCAATCGTATCGCCCCTTTCGCCTCCCTCAACCCCTCCGGGCTTCGCCCTACGGGGTCCTCCGCTTCGCTCCGGCCCTGCGGGTGACGGAGGCGAAACCGGCGGGAGGCGACCCGACTGGGTCCACGTGGCGCTGTGTCCTCTCGTCGGTCCGTGCGTTCCTCCCACGCGCGCGCCTCCGTGATCGCGCGCGCGCCCTCGCGAGCGTAGACGACATAACACCCGTTCTCAGACGCGGCCGGCCGAGGCTGAGGCTCTTGCCTTGGCACAGCGCGGATAAATGCCCCTCTCATCTCGCGCCGATCCTGCCAGAGTGCGTCGGCAAGGTCAAACCGGAGCCTTGTCCAATCCCTCAGTGCGCGCCGACAGGAAGTCGGCGTTCGCGAGTCTCTACGCCAGCTAGGGGGTCGACTTCGAGGGCTCGGCCAACAGCCTGGCCTGTGACCGAGGGCGCCCGGAGGGTCTGCGCTGCCTGTTCAAGACCGGAACCTGGGCCAAGCTGCGCCGCTTCAACCTGCCCGCCATCATCGAGCTGGCCACGCCGACCGGGGACCGGCGCTATGCGACAGTCATCGCCGTGGAGGATCAGGCCGCGACGCTCGACTTCGGCGGCCAGCGCCGCACCTTTCCACTTGGCGAGGTAGACCTCTACTGGGACGGGCCGTTCATTCTTCTCTGGAAAGAGCCGGCGCTGACCTCGCGGTCAATCGTGCCCGGCGCGCGGGGCAAGGACGTGGAGTGGGTGAGACAGCGGCTCAGCGAGCTCGACGGCGGGGCGGTCGGCGGAAGAGACCGCGCCGTCTTCGACGACGATCTCCGCAACCGCGTGATCGCCTTCCAGCGCAGCCGATCGCTGATCGCCGACGGCATCGTGGGGGAGGAGACCCTCACGCATCTGACCACCGCCGCGCGCGATCCGCGTGTGCCTCGGCTGTCGCGCACCGGGTCATAGGCGGGATCGCGCGCCATGTCCTACATCCTCGATGCGCTCAAGAAGGCGGAGCGAGACCGATCCGCGACAACGATCCCCACGCTCGAGACGGTGCACCAACCCCCTGCTGGTCCCGCGCGTCGGCTGTGGCCGTGGGTCGCCGCTGTCGTGATACTGGTCAACGCCGGGGTGCTGATCTGGCTCATGCGTTCAGGACCAATGCGCTCGACAGAAATCCCGGCCAACTCACCCGCCAGACCCATGGCGTCGGCGCCGGCGACGGTAACCGAGCAAGCTGTGCCGGCGCGCCCGGCTGATCCGGCTCTTCGCGGGAGTCCGTCCGAGACACCGGGGACGGTTGCCNCCGCCGCCGCCCAGCCAGCCGCAGCCCGGGCCCACACCGGCTGTGCCCAAGCGTGCCGAAGTAGCCCGCGACCCATCGGTGGCGCCTGCACCGAAGCCCGCCAACGCTCGCGCCGAACCGGCTGCAAAGCCCGCACCCGAGAAGCCAGCGTCACCGATTCCCGCGCCGCGGGTTCCGCCGATCGCGTCGGTGCCCAATCGGCCCGGCACGGCGCTGGTGGCTCCGAGCACGCCCGCGTCTGCGGGATCTCCGGAATTCATCCAGAAGATGAAGCTGCAGGTCCCTCTGTGCCAAGATGAGTGAGACAGTCCCTACTCCCGTAATTATTGTAGAGGGCGAGACGGGATGATCCCATGGACACGCAGGTGGCGGTAGTGGCGGAGGACGTGCAGGTGGCAGCAAAGCCGCGGCGGCGGACGTACACGGCGGAGTACAAGCGGCGCATTCTGAAGGAGGCGGATGCCTGCACGACGCCGGGAGCGGTGGGGGCGTTGCTGCGGCGGGAGGGATTGTACTCCTCGCACCTCGTGGTCTGGCGTCGGGCCCGTGGGCGCGGCGAGTTGGCTGGCTTGGCACCGAAGCCGCGTGGGCGCAAGCCGGCGCCCGTCGATGCCCGCGACCGGAAGATCACCGAGCTCGAGCGGCAGCTAGCCGCGATGACCGGACGGGCCCAGCGGGCCGAGGCCCTGGTGGACGCCCAAAAAAACTTGGCGGCGCTGCTCGGCCGGCCGGAGGCGAGCGCGCGGTCATGATCGCCCTGGTCGAGGAGCGTCGCGCGGAGATCGGCGTGGCCCCGTTGTGCGCGGCCCTGGGGCTGGCCCGCGCGACGTTCTACCGGCGGCGGGGCGGCCCGCCGCCGCCGTCGGAGACCCCGCATGATCGGCGCCCGCCCCGGCAGGCCCTGACGGCGCCGGAGCGCACGGCCGTGTTGACGCTGTTGCACGAGGAGCGGTTCGTCGATCTGCCGCCGGCGCAGGTCTGGGCTCAGGTGCTCGACGCCGGCCAGGTGCCGCCCTGTTCGATCCGCACGATGTACCGGGTGCTGGCGGCGAACGCCGAGGTGCGCGAGCGCCGCAATCAGCTCCGGCACCCGGCGTACCACAAGCCCGAGCTGCTCGCGACCGCCCCCAACCAGGTCTGGAGTTGGGACATCACCAAGCTCCTGGGCCCCGTCACGTGGACCTACTACTACCTCTACGTGTTGCTCGATATCTTCAGCCGCTACGTCGTCGGCTGGCTCCTGGCTCGGCAGGAGTCCGCGGCCTTGGCCAAGGTGCTGATCGTCGAGAGTTGCGAGCGCCAGCACATCGCTCCCGAGCAGCTCACCATTCATGCCGACCGCGGCCCCTCGATGACTTCCCAGCCCGTGGCCCTGCTGCTGGCGACCCTGGGCGTGGTCCCCTCGCACTCCCGGCCCCACGTCTCCAATGACAACCCCTTCTCCGAGGCCCAGTTCAAGACCCTCAAGTACCGGCCGGACTTCCCGGATCGCTTCGGCGCCTACGAAGACGCCGAGACGTTCTCCCAGCGGTTCTTCCCTTGGTACAACCTCGAGCATCGTCACGGCGCCCTTGGCCTGATGACGCCCCACGATATGCACTACGGCCTGGCCACGGCCAAGTGGCAGCAGCGCGCCGACGTCCTGCGCGCCGCCTACGCGGCTCACCCGGAGCGCTTCCCGCACGGAGTGCCGGTCCCGCCGCCGCTGCCGACGGCGGCGTGGATCAACAAACCCCCGGCGCCGTCGGCTCTTGCCGTGCCAGAGGGAGCTGGCTCATGACGGCGACTCACAAATTTCCGAGGCCGACTGTCTCATTTCACTTGACAACTTCCGGTGGTCTATTCGGATGTCGCCACGCAACGGATGATCTTCATCGACAATCGCAAGTACGTCGAAGGGCAATCGATTGACGGCAACGTGGTGGTCGAAAGTATCGTGCCCGACGGGGCGATCCTGCTCTACCAGGGCAAGCGCATCAAGCTCCGCGCGTCCGCCGACTAGAGCGTAGGTGACATAGCCCCCTGACGAAATTCTCGAAGCGGCCAACCTCTTGAAAAAAAGCGGTGGGCAGCGACGGGATTGAACCGCCGACAGTAGGATTTTTCACACCCAACCCCTTCACTTCCCCCAGAGATGCATGATTCGTCGTAATCCGTTGTCATTGCCCCTTCTAAATTACCGCATCTGGAACGGGTTCGGAGCGACCCGAAAGTAGATGCGATCCGTTCGACCGATAGTCGACTTCTTCTCCGCAAGCATCGCAATTCTCACCGTACTCCTGCCACTTGTATTCCTCAATCTCCAATTCGTCACTCGTGAACTCTAGCTCCATGTGTCTTTCACCCCCCGTAGGCACGATACCATAAACACTGGCTCACGACATCGGATGCGGCCACTCAAGCACCAGGCTTGGCTGTCCAACTAAGCGTTGCATGCCCAACGGAATCCGGTGATGTCCAAAATGAATCGGTATCAAACCAGGCACGATCACTCGGAATACCTGATATCCGAGACTTTGGATTTCCGGCGGCGCCAGATTGATGGCGTATACCTCGTGCCCCCCCCCACGAACCCGGTTGAGACACTCTTGCAGTCGCCGATCCTTGTCGAACGTGTGGATCGCCCCTGCAACTTCTTCCAGCCGAACGGTTCGGCTGTCAAACAGAAAATCAAAAGCCTGCAAACGATCTGGCTGCGCTGAGTAATAGCTCGCATGATCAGAGATGGATCGGACACCACTCGGACTCCCGATAGTTCGCCGTAAAGTTTTCCGGTATCGGAGTGAAGCGCGGACTTGAAGGCACTCCAAGAGAGATTTGTAAACGGCATGGCCCCAGGACAAACTGGCGGCACAACCTACGCAGACCATCGGATAGTCGGGCCGTGAGCTGCCTATCACTGCGAGGGATACGGGAATACCAAACTCGTTTGGCAATCTGAAGCAGTCAACGCGCAGCTCGCAGCTTAGAATCCGCTCTCTGAGATCGAGTATATGGGAATCTGTGTCACTGGGTATCTCGATTCGGGAAACACCTATGCGAGAGTACCAAGCCAGCATTAGTGCGTCCCGTTCAACAACCTCAAGCAAAGCATTCGATAGCGACGTTTCTTTATCTAACGCGGCGGCAACGCCGTTTGTATTCGACCGCCATAGTATCGGCTCCGAGCCGGAAACACCAAATGGCGTATAGACAAATTGCGCGGGCACAAAGGTGTCGTCACCTCCTGTGAGGCAATGAACATTCACCCACGAATATTCGCGTGCGTCAGAGAAAGGGAGGAGCGAAAACCCCTTTGCCCTGTACTGTTCTGGACTGAAGGCGACCAAGGAACGGGGATCCATCGCGGAAGACCCAAGTTCGCGAAATGTCGCACGTACAAGGGATTTTTCCTGATATACGCCAGCCGAATACCTCTCGACAGACTCACCGAGTACCGCCTCAAGCGCGGGTAAGACATCCAAATCTTTGCCGCTAGCCACAAAACGAGAGGGTCGCGACTGAAGGTTCGTGTAACCTACTGCCCGGTATTGGACGATCATTGGCTCGGAAGATTCGTGTCTCACTGCTTCAAGCTTTTGTAAGATTCCCGTCCTCGAGTCACAGAGAGCTTGTAGTCGCTCCGCTACGGGATCAGGCAATTGTGCAATGTTACCAGGGTGGAGATCAATTCGGGCAGCAGCCGCAGGAGAGAATGTACTGTTGCTTACTTCAATCGCATACTCGGCCGCTTCGATTAACCCTTTCTGCCTTAGCTGGGAAAGCAGTCCTGTAATGATTCCGGGGCTGACGGTAGTCAGACAATCTTGGATCTCTGTAGCTGTTCTCCGGCCGTCAAGCAATGGCAACAAGCTGTCGGCAAGAAGTTTCGTGAGATTACCCCTGAATACCACCGCCCGCCCTGGCGAAAGGAATACCACCTTATCGGGTGACGGACGGCGTATCCAGTACCCGCTAGCAAGCTTCAGTAACACCCTTCGCACAACCAACACCTCAGTAGTCAGACCCGTTCCGGTAAGGGACTTCTCCGGAGAATGGCGTGAAACGTGCCATCGGAATCTTTTCGAAGGGCGTGGAGCACTTGGTGAGACTTCGCGAACCAGTATCGGATCTTTACCCCAGGCCACTCGAGTCGAAGCTGACTGCCTCGAAGAGTTCCAGTGAAATGTCTATAGGCGCCGCGGATACTTGATTCCGGTTTGTCGCCCCAAGCGTAAATAACATGAGCCTTCGAAGCTTCAATCTTCTCGACGACGAGAATGTGAAGCAACTGCCCCTCCTTGTCGCCCGTCCATATTCCTTGCCAGCTTCCTAGATATGCTTTTATCGTCGGATCGATCCTCTTGTCGCCACGTTGGATCCTCACCTTGGGAGGTAGGGGCACAAAGAAGGCGCCGCGCTTTTGTAAAGCACCAAGAATCTCACCTTGAAGGAGAACATAGCCTTCTCGTGTTGGTTCATAGTCGACACGTCTGAATGGGACAATATCAAATGGAACATCCCCTTTAGACTTAGACTGTCTTAGTAATAGGACATCCTTGTTTTGCACATGGGCTATTCCAAGTTCGTAGAATACGTTCGCATTGTTCGTAGTGACATCTGCGATTATCAGTCCCGCGGAGTTTATGGCCCACCAGACATCCTGCATAATAATCTTGCCGCCCATCTCGTCGGCCCGGCTAACCTTTATTTTGTAGTCTTTGAGGGCCAATCGAATAGCACGCCATGTCTTCTCAGACCACTTCTCGGTAAAGGGCATTATTACAAAGCACTCCCCTGGGTCAGAGCGTGAGGGCGTTGGCCCGAAGATCGGATGCCGTAATCCTGATTTCATAAGGCGGGCTGAGAAACGTTAGCAGCTTGGAAAGCACCTACACAAGACGGCCGTCGCCTGCTTCCGGCTCATCAGGCTCCTGGCAGACTTCAACGTAGCCTGCCTTACGCATCCTTGAACGAGAACGGCGTTTGGCACTTCTTACAGACAGGCAGTGTTAGAGGTTCCGGTCTCACATACCGCCTGCTACCGCACTTCGGGCAGGCGAACTTGTCTCTGAAATAAGTGAACTCCTTCCAGCGTGCCTTCTCATCGCCGGATGACGCGCTCTCATTGGGGTTATCAGAAAAGTGGCTGCCAAAATTTTCGACACTTCCCTTCTGCAGACTCACGAGAAAGGGATTGGCCATGCCGGAAACCTGCGGTGGCACGATGCTGGCACTCTTGAGAAAGGAAGCCAAGGCGGCAGCAAGCTCGCTCCGTTCATACTTGTACGGATTGTCAACTGGCCGGATGATAGTTTTGGCTCTGAAGCCGCGGCAGATATCCAGTAGCCATTCTTCTTCCGCTTGTCGAATTTCGTTCGCCGCGCTTTGCCCGCTATCCAGTTTCAGTTGAATGACTTCGTCCGGCGTCTGGTGATCATGAAAGATTGGGCCAAGATCACGCTTGAGTTCGGTAATACGCCGGAACGTCCAGGCGCTTTGGGGCAGATGATCCTGAAGGAGCATGAAAAAGCGTTCATCTAGCGTGACGAGCACGATCTGATAGTGGCCCAAGTGTTTCGCAAGCATTGCGGCTATGTTCTTCCGGTGCTCAGCATCATAGGAGCTAACGATATCGTCCAGGACGATCACGGGGAAACGGGTATTGAATAGCCGGATGGCCGCAAGCCGAAGGCTTAGGGCAAGGGTATGAATCTGCGAGTCGCTGAGGTAGCCGCTTGGAACCACGCCCTTGCGGTTGTCAGCGAAGTTGATTAGGAGTTGAATGCGCTGTTGGTTGGTGTCTTCGTCATCCGGAAGCTCGAAGTGGATAGGTGGTGCTTCTGTGCCGTCTCCCTGAATGTCCTTGTACAGGCTATTTACGTTGTCCTTTAGCTCACCGACAAGTGACTGTGTGTGCTCCACAATAGCTTTGTTAATGATCAGAGACTGCTGATTTAGCCGAGCGTTGAGCGTGAGAAGTTCTGCATTCGTTCGGTCTACCCGCAGCAGGTCATCTTTCACATTCATCAGAGAGTCGACGGTTGTCAGGGCGTTGGCGTAAGTATGCTCGCCCTGCTGTTCCTCAATGCGCTGCCTCTCTGCTGAAATCTCTGTATGCAACGCGTCCAGCCGAGTAACAGCTGCAGTGCTGGGCGGCGTGTCACTACCGGTCTTCCATGTTGAGAGAGCCTGTTGGTAGATCTCCAAGGATTTGATCTTCCCAGCATAGTAGTCCGTATCCTTGAGGCTGGCGATCAGGGTTGCAAGGTTTTCGCCCAGCACCCGGTAGGCCTCCGCAATCGTCGTCTCTGCAGTTTTGCGGGCTCCTTCAGCCTGCCGGTATGCAGTAAGGTCTCCGAGCTTTGTAGTCAGACTTAGATGAACGGCATCTCGTGAGCCGTGGGGCGTCGCAGCGAACTGCGTATCGCAAACCGGGCACGCTTCGAGGAGAACGCTCTTCCCTTCCAGGATATTCTTTGCCGCTGTCCACACGCTGTCGAAAGCCGCCTGGCTCACGCTCGCCCGCTCCTCCGCCTCTCTGGACGCGGCGGCGCTGTAGGTGGACGCGGCGTTTTCAAAGGTAACAATCGCGCCGGCCGCGTTCTCAGCCTGATTGGTCGGCCGTTTGTAGAGGGTTTCGAGTTTCGTCAGAACCCGTTTCAGGGAGGTAATTCCAAGGGTCTCATCCTCGAGCGCCTTTTGGGTCTTGAGTTTCTGATAACCCGTGTCGCCTGCGGACAAGGCCCCGACGGTCAACGTGCTGTCGACCTTTGCCACCACCTGCTCATTGAGCCAGCTACAAACACTCTCTTCGCTCCACTCCGTTAAAGCGTTACCGGTAATTCGGGAAAGGTCCCTAAGTCGCTCCTGACGCTCGGTGGTGGACTCAGCCCTCTGCTTCACCTGCCTGCGGAGGACCCGCAAGTTCCTTTGAATGGTGAGCAAAGGCTGAAGGCCAAACCATTCAACAATCTCCTCGTACCTCTTCTCGGGCGTCTGCTGTTCAACGAACGCGCGAAGTTCGTATCCCCTGATGATGAAAGGGACAACACAATGAGGCCGAACCCGGTCTGCAGCCGCAGAGAGTCGACTGCCGTACTGTGTCACAGCGCGGCTATCTCCGAACTTGTCGGCTCCCTCACGAAAAGAGAACTCGATGGCGGGAGTCACGCCCTTTGTCTGTGCATCGACATGTTCCAGTGCCGCCCGTCCTGCATTGCGTTCTGCCGCTCGTATGCCAAGACGGCTCAAAGTCGCATCCGTCGAAAAATAGAACTCAAACGCGTCAACCAGGCTAGACTTGCCTTTGGCATTGGGTGCAAAGACCGCAAGGCTGAGAGGCATGTTTCCCCGGTAGAGGGAAAATGGCTGCGGCTGGAGGTAGGCTCGGAATCCCGTGAGACGAAGCCCCTCAATCGTGATCGGCTTGGCCATTGCCAGGCGACCCTCCGCGCTTGGATGCCAGCTTCTCGATGTCCTCTAGCGCATCCGCCACCGCCGTCTCCCCGGCGTTCATCGTCAGAATCCTCTTCTCGAGAATGTCGAGCAAACCTACATCTGTACCTTTGGCGTTCCGAAGTGATGCCAGGATTTCTGCCACCAAAGCAGCGGGCGCCACTGGTGCCTTTCCCGGGATGCTATCGCTCGACTGCATTTGGCCAGGTACCTCCTGAGAACGATCATTCCCCTTGAAGCCAGGGTCAATCGCAGCCGGGTGCTGGAGGTTACCGCACCTCGGGTCTCGCGTCTACAGGATCCGCGAGTTCGGCGAATCGGGCCGAATCATCGTTGGATCGTCAAGTGGACGCTCTCTCCCCGAAGCTTACTATCAGAAGCCTACTAAGGGGCAGTCGCGTTGCGGGAACTGCCGCCAAGCCGTGATTGACCACCTTGCGACGCGACCTCGATGAGACAAATGACTCTCGCGTGACTGAGTCAGAGATCTGAGCCGAAGACAATAGGTTTGCGTGTGATCGTAGTCAGCGAGAGCCAGCAGCTCCGTCATGCCCTAAGCGATCGCTGACTACGTCTCTACCGCACGCGGCGTTTGATACCACGGCGCAAGTTCGTCTCGAGCGATCCGTTGGCCAAAGAGGCTTTCGGATAGGCGACCCTCATTTTTTTCAATCGCCCTACGAGTGTCTTGGTCGTTGACTTCAATGTGCTGGCGCCACAACGATGGAAGATCCGCCGCCGCGTCGGACGCCGCCTCTTTCCATAGGTAGAACCGTCGATCTACACACCGCAGAAACAGGCGGAACGCCGCCCAGGCACGAACGGGGTCACGGCGCGCCAGGACCTGAGAGAACCATGCCCGCGCTCGCTCATTCTGCTGCAAACGACTCTCAGCCCAGTGAGCGATCTCGCCGAGAAATCCGGTTCGGCTTCGGAGTTCTCTGCGCAATGAGTCGAGGACGTTGCTTTCGTCGAGAAACCCGATGAGCGTTAACGCACGCGCCGGCCCTCTGTGCCAAGATGAGTGAGACAGTGCCTACCCCCGATATTACTGACGAGGGCGAGACGGGATGATCCCATGGACGCGCAGGTGACGGTAGTGGCGGAGGACGTGCAGGTGGCAGCGAAGGCGCGGCGGCGGAC
>WNGB01004563.1_pt1 | contig 23509 bp, 18 predicted proteins | sample 5400681 | NCBI WGS metagenome assembly WNGB01 (sample SAMN13153367, study PRJNA577476) | soil metagenome | isolation source: 115 cm soil or saprolite under grassland replicate 2 | place: USA:California | collected 2016-06-15
AGGCGCTCAATACGAGCGTGGCTGTCAACGTGGCTGTCAACCACCAAAATGGGCCGCTCCTTATTGGAACGGCCGTTCGGAATCTGAACTTGATTTTGAGGTGAGCCCCCTCGGACTCGAACCGAGAACCGGCTGATTAAGAGTCAGCTGCTCTGCCAATTGAGCTAGAGGCCCGTGGTGTGTGTGTGGGTGGGGAATCTTTGCGGCGGACGAGATTATACCGTAGCGATCGGCGCGCCCTGGGCCTACGGCACGTTCAGGCGTACTCGGGATCTGGGGGCTGGCGGGGTCGGGGTCGAGGCGGGCGAGGGGTGCGCGGATTGTTCGGGCGGGCATGGTGGCACCGGGGCGTGGGCGCATGCACGGCTGCTGGCGATTGGCGACCAGCGGCTACCGGCGAAAGCCGCCAGGACAATGGCGTACAGATAGGTGGTGCCGCCCTCTAGTCCACGTGTGCGCGCACTGGCCGTCGCTGTCGGCGGCGGGGCAGGGTGGCGCCACCACGGAGTGAGCAACGTTGCGGCCCATAGTTTGGGAGCAAGCGCGCCGGGCGACGAATAGAGCGGGCTGGCACACACAGCGGGCTGCAACAATGCGGCTCGGGTAACGGCGTGCGGGTGCGCGGGTTCTTGGACAGCGATCGAGCGTGGGTGGAAGGGCTCTTGGGGGAGGTGCTGGGCGGGCGGTGGCAGGCTCGGCGTGGGGAGCTCGTGGATGCGCTCGCGTTCGACGGGCTCGTGGCGGTGGGCGACTCGGGCGAGCAGGTTGGTTTCCTGAGTTATCGGCGGGAGGGCGGCGACTGTGAGTTGGTGGCGCTGGCGGCGGCGCCGCGACTGCGCGGGGTGGGGACCGCCCTACTGCGGGAGCTGCAACACAGGGTGCGCGACTGCGCCGCGGTGTGGCTGGTCACCACCAATGACAATCTCGAGGCGCTGCGCTTCTATCAACGCCGCGGGTTCAGGCTGCGCGCACTGCGACCTGGCGCGGTCGACCAGGCGCGGCTCTCGCTCAAGCCATCCATCGGAACAGTCGGTGAGTTCGGCATACCGATTCGAGACGAGCTGGAGTTAGAGGCGCGGGTCGACGGGCTCGCTCTCTAACGCCAGGACCGCGAACGCGCACTCATGCACGCGCCGCAGCGGCTCGTGGGCAACGAACCGCTCCAGCGACTCCACGCCCAGCGCGAACTCTCGCGCCGCCAACGCACGCTTGCGGCCAACACCACGCGACCGCAAGCGGTCGAGGTGCTCGGGCAGGGTGTACTCGGGGCCATAGATCAGGCGCAGGTACTCTCGGCCGCGGCACTTCAAGGCTGGCTGCACCAGGCGACCTTTCGCGTTGCGCGCGATGAAGTCAACGGGCTTCACCACCATGCCCTCGCCACCTCCCGCGGTGAGCTCCTGCCACGACGCGATGGCATCGGCAACACTCGATTCGAGCGCGAGGTCGACGAGCTGGTACGGCGTCGCCACGAACAGCGGATCGGACGCGGCCAGGCGGGCGAGCGTCGTCATGTGCCACACGTGGTCGCGGTCCATGTGGACGGCGCCTTCGCTGGCTAACAGATGGAACGGGGCCAGCTTCAGATCATCCAGCGCGTGCACGGGCCAGCAGTACTGGCGGTACGCGTTGACGTAGCTGGCCACCAGCACGGAGCGGGCATCGATCGCAGCGCAGAGATCGCCGACATCCAGGCCGCGCTGCGCGGCTTGTTCGAGGACCAACGTCGTGGCACTCAGCCCGGCGGTGGCGGCGGCGCCCACCGCCGCGTACTGCTGCCGCAACAGCTCCTGCGCCTTGGCCGACCAGGGCAGCAATTCGGCGTCGAGGATCAGCCAGTCGGTGGCGAGCTCCGACCACAGATCGGCCTCCGTCACCGCCGCGCGCAGGCGGTCGAGCAGGCCCGATTCGAGCGCCGCATCCTCGAAGAAACGACGTCCGGTGCGGGTAAAGACGATGCCAGCGCCCACCTCGCCGCCAGCGAAGCCGAAGCGACGCGCCGCAACGTCAACGGAGCGGCAGAGCACGACCACCGCGCGCGAGCCCATGTGCTTTTCTTCGCAGATGACCTGCTGCAGACCCTCGGCGCGAAAGTGCGCAAAAGCTTCAGCCGGGTGCTCGAGTAGGCCGGGCAGCGACGAGGTCTCCGAAGGCGACATCGTCGGCGGCAGATACACCAGCCAGCGCGGATCGACCGCGAAGCGGCTCATCGCCTCGAGCGCCGCGGTCGCCTGCTCCTCGCCGACCACCACGTTGCCCAGCAGCCGCGTCGCCACCACACGCCGGCCGACCACGTCCTCGAGATCGAGCACCTCGTCCTGCTCCTGCTGCGCAGTGCGGCCTGGCTCGGCCACCACCCCCAGCGGCTTCACAGGCGCGTAGTACTCGCGCAGCGCGGGCACGGACACGAGCTCTTTCTCGGGGTAGCGCAGCGCGGTCAGGGCGCCGCCGAACACGCAGCCCGTGTCAAGACAGATCGTGTTGTTGAGCCACTGTGGTGGATACGGGACGGGGGTATGGCCGTACACGACCATGGCTTTGCCGCGATAGTCGTTGGCCCACTGGTAGCGCACGGGCAGGCCGTATTCGTCGGTTTCGCCAGTTGTTTCGCCATATAAGGCGAAGTCGCGCACGCGACCCGAGCCGCGGCCGTGCAGCTCCTCCTTCAAGCCCGCGTGCGCGACGACCAGTCGGCCACCGTCCAGGACGAAGTGGCTCGTGAGGCCGTCCAGGAATGCCTTGACCGACTCTACAAACGCGGGTGGCTCGGCCGACAGCTGCGCCATGCTCTCGGGCAAGCCGTGGGTCAGCTGCACTTGCCGACCAGTCAGGGCGCGCAGCAGCTTCATCTCGTGATTGCCGGGCACGCACAGCGCCGCGCCGCTCTCGACCATACCCATCACCAGGCGCAGCACGTCGGGGACCCCGGGTCCGCGATCCACCAGGTCGCCCAGGAAGACCACCTTTCGACCAGGCGGAGGAGTCACGCCAAGGTCAGCGCCAACGCGATAGCCGAGTTGGCCAAGCAGCGCGACGAGCTCATCGAAGCAGCCATGGACGTCGCCGATCAGGTCGAATGGCCCGCACTCGTCGTGTTTGTGGCTGTACAGCGGCTCGCGCACGATGGCTTCGACGGCGTCGACCTCGTCCACGGAACGCAGCATGTGCACATAGCGGAAGCCCTCGCGTGGGAGTCCGCGCAGCGAGCGCCGCAGGTCTTGCAGCTGGCGGCGCACCACGTGCGGACCGAAGGCACGATCTGGCCGCTCGCGGTTGCGCTCGTGACTGACGCGCTCGGGCAGGTCGAACACGATGGCCACCGGGATGACGTGGAAGCGTCGCGCAAGCTCGATCAGCTGTTTTCGCGCGTTCGGCTGCACATTGGTTGCATCCACGACCGTGAGTCGAGCGGCGCCGAGTCGCTTCGCCGCGATGTAGTGCAGGACGTCGAAGGCGTCCGTCGTCGCGGCCTGATCGTTCTCGTCATCGGCCACCAGGCCGCGGCAGAAATCGGACGACAACACCTCGCTCGGCTTGAAGTGGCGGCGGGCGAAGGTGCTCTTGCCCGAGCCCGAGGCGCCGATCAGCACGACCAGCGACAGGCTGGGGATCTTCAGCTCAGCCACGACTGAACACCCCCATCTGCGTCGGTGGGCCGATGCTCGGGTCCTCCCCGCCGATGGGAAAGAATGCGACCCGATAACCGAAGCGAGTCGCAAGCGAGGATGACCACGCCTGGAACTCCGCGCGAGTCCATTCGAAGCGATGGTCGCGATGCCGCAACCGACCCGCCGGCAGGTTTGCCCACGTGGCGTTGAACTCCGCGTTGGGCGTGGTCAGCACGACCGTCTCTGGTCGGGCGAGGCCAAATACCAGTCGCGCGAACGTGTCCAGCCGGGGTGGATCGAGGTGCTCGATCACTTCGACCGCGGCGGCAGCATCGAAACCCTCGATGCGGCGGTCGCGATACGTCAGCGAGCTGTGCAGCAGCTTGATCCGCGACCGCTCGCGATCCGAGGCACGCTCGAGATGCAACTTCTCACTCGCGGCCTCGAGCGCGCGATAGGACACATCCAGGCCGACGATCTCGGTGAACTGACGTTCAGTGCGCAGCAAGCGCAGGAGGTTGCCTTCGCCGCAGCCCAGATCGAGCACCCGCGACGCGCCCGAGGCCTTCAACTGCTCGACAACGGCCGCGAGTCGAACATCGTTGAGCCGCAGCGGAGCTTCGACGGCGGCTTCCTCGGCGTTGCTGGAGACTTCGACCGCGTCAGGATCGGGCTGCTCTTCTGCAGTGAGCCGGGCCAACGCCTCGCGCGCGAGCCCGCGCTGAAAGCGTAGATAGCGCCTGGCGATTGCCTCACGAGCGGGATGCGTGGCCAGCCAACCCGCGCCGTGGCGCAGCAGCTTTTCGAGCTCATCCTCGCCCACCCAGTAGTGCTTCCGTTCATCCATGACTGGGACGAGCACATAAAGGTGGCCGAGGAGCTCGTTGAGGCGCAGCGTCCCTGACAAACGCACAGCGAAGTACGCGCTGTCGCCCCACTCGGCGAAGCGCGAGTCGAGCGCGTAGCGGGTAGCCGAAACCTCGTAGCCGAGCGGCTCGAACAGACTTCGCAGAAAGGTCTCGCCGCCGCGGCAGGGCAGCGACGGCAGCTCAGCTTGGAGCGGCATCGGCATCTCGACCAGCTCGGGTCGTTCGCGGGAGCGACCCGACAGGGCAGAGCCGAAGACCTGCGCGATAGCCACGCTCATGAACGACGACGCGGCATACGGCCGATCGTTGACGTACGGCTCGAGTGGCGTGCCGCCGCCGCGCACACCACGGCTGAGCGCGACCGGATCGACGTCCAGCAGGAGCGCGACGGTGCACCGCCGTTCGGAGGCCTCGGGATAGAAGACGTGCGCCGTGCCGAACGAGAGCGTGAACGACTGCAGCCGCTCCGGATGCTTGGCTAGCAGATAGCCGAGATCGGTCGCGGGGTGGTGGGTGGTCGAGATGGTGAGCAGCATGGCGCACGCAAAAGGCGCCCACGACGAACAAGCCGTCGGGACGCCTGCGTCGGTATAGCACGAGCGCGGCTCTCGACGAAAGCTCAGCCGGCGGTCAACCCGGAATCCATGGCCGCGGAGCGTTACTGGTGTAGGAAGCGCGCCGCGCCGGAGGGCAGCCGGGGGGAGCGCGGACGCCTAAAAGGGTCCGCCAACCAGAAGACGCCCGGCGTGGCGCGATTTCTCTGTCAATCTGGCACAGTTCCTGCTCCGGCGCTCCTGCGCGCTAGAGCGGAGCAGTGATATAGACACCAACGGCAAGGTGGCGGGACCGCACCCTCCTTCCTCTCCGCGCGAGCTTGTCTTTGTCCTTGTCTCGTTCGAGGGACCCGATGGCTACGCGCGAATTGGCGGACTCGCCACGCGGGTGTCGGGCCTGGCCGAAGCGCTGGCAACCCTCGGTCACGAGACGCATCTCGTGTTTGTGGGCGACCCGACTGAACCAGGCGAGGAGCGGCTGCTTGACGGCAACCTCGTCATCCACCGCTGGTGCCAGTGGCTAAGCCGCGCTTTCCCCGGCGGCGCCTACGACGGCGAGGACCACAAACGCGTCGACCTGACCCAATCGGTGCCGCCGTTCATCGTGGAGCAGATCGCGCAGCCAGCAATTCGAGCTGGCAAGCGCCTGGTCGTGATCTCCGAAGAGTGGCAGACCGCCGAGGCAGCGATCGAGCTGTCCGATCAGCTGCACCTGGCCGGGCTGCGCGAGAACGCCGAGCTGCTGTGGAACGCGAACCACACCTACGGCCTGGATCGCGTTGACTGGCAACGGCTGCGCTACACCAACCGCATCACCACCGTGAGCCGCTTCATGCGCTCGGAGCTGCAGCGATTCGGCATCAAAGCCGAGGTGGTTCCCAATGGGATTCCGCGGCGGCTCCTCAAACGCATCGGCAGCAGCGAAACCGCGCGCGTGCGGACAAAAGTGCGGAAGGACTTGCTGTTTTTCAAGATGGCGCGCTGGGCGATGGACAAAGGCTGGCCCGAGTGGCTGGAGGCGGTGGCGCAGCTGCGCGCGGCGGGCTACCACGTGGCGCTGCTCGCTCGCGGCTCAGGCGACCCGCACGTTGGCCAGGAGGTGACACGGATCGCCGAGGGCCTCGGCCTGCGCGTCACACACGCCGCATCGCAGCACGAGATGCTCGACGCCGCAGCGAGTCTGACGTGGTTTTTATCCGCGCGTTCATCGACGAGGCGACGGCACGCTCGCTGTACGCCGCCGCCGACGGCGTGCTCGCGAACTCGAGCTACGAGCCGTTCGGACTGGTTGGACTCGAAACGATGGCCGCCGGCGGAGTCGCGTACACCGGCGGGACCGGCGAGGACTACGCCGTGCCTGGCTACAACGCCGTGGTGCTCGATACGGGCAACCCGCGCGAGATCGTCGAGGAGGCCGAGCGACTGCAACGCTTCCCGGTCGAACAACGAGCGCTGCGCCGAGCCGGCCAGCGCACCGCGGCGGCATTCACGTGGGACAACGCGGCCGAACGACTCACGCGCAACGTGCGGTTCGCGGGCGAACCCTAGACCGCCTACAGCTCGGGGTGAAGCAGGCTAGCCAGACGCTCGAGGCCATCGGCTAGCCGCGGGCCCGGCCGACCGAACAGGTCCTCGGCGAACACGGCTACCTGGCCGCCGCGGACGGCTGGGGTGTCCTGCCAACCGGGTCTGTCGCGGATGCGCTGTGCGGTGGGCAGCTTGTCGTAGCCGCACCAGCAAGCCACCACCACCTCGGGCTGGCGGGCAATCGCTTCCTCGCGGGTGACGCGGATGCTCTCCTCATCGAGATCAACGTAGGCGTTCGAACCGCCGGCCATCTCGAGCAACGACGTGACCCAGGAGCGGCGGGCGGCGACAAACGGGTGCGGGGACCACTCCCAGTGCACGCGGGGGTGGTGCACGGCCGTGCCATAGCGAGCGCGGATGGCGTCCATGCGAGCGGCAGTGCGCTCGATCAGCGAGTGAGCGCGGTCGGAACGGCCCAGCCAATGGCCGATCGTGCGCATGTCCTGCCAGACACCCTCCAGACCCTCGCCGCCGACAGCGACATACGGCAGGCCAGCGGCCTCAAACTCGGGCAGGTTGTGCTCCATCCCTGGCACGTGCAGGGAGGCAACGACGATGTCGGGCTGCAGCGCAACCACGCTGGCGACGTCCACGTGCAAGTCGGAACCGACCCGCGGCAAGCGCTTGACTCGCGGCGGGTAGTCGGACCAGCGATCGACACCCACGATGCGGCGACCGAACCCCAGGGCGTGGAGGATCTCGGTGTTGCTCGGGCCGACGGCGACGATGCGCTTTGGGTCCCGCACAGGCTGCCCCAGGTTCGTTCGCGAGCCAACGATGCGCGCCACCAGGCGGATTATGCCGCTGCTTAACATCAGAGATCGTGCGCGCGGAGGTAGCCCTCACCCCCAGTCCCTCTCCCAGAGGGCGAGGGGAGGACAGCACGCACCGACTGCCCGCTGCGCTGCAGTCCCTCCGCCACCGCAACTATCGCCTGCTCTGGATCGGCACGCTCATCTCCAACTCGGGCGACTGGATGGACCAGATCGCGCTCAACTGGCTGGTCTATCAATTGAGCGGCTCGGCGGTACAGCTGGCGCTGCTCAACCTGTTCCGGCTGGCGCCGATCTTCGTCTTCACGCTGCTCGGCGGGGTCATCGCCGATCGGACCGAGCGGCGTCGCCTGCTCTTCCTCACGCAGTTCGTGGCGATGGTCCTGGCGGTGGTGCTGGCAACGCTCACGGCGTTTGGCATCGTCCAGATCTGGATGGTGTTCGTGATCGCGGTCGGCCGTGGCATCGTGCTGTCGTTCAACCAGCCCGCCCGACAGTCGCTGATCTCCGACCTCGTGCCGCGTGAGGATCTGAAGAACGCGATCGCACTCAACTCGGCCACGCTCAACCTGACGCGGGTCCTCGGCCCGACCATCGGCGGTGTGCTGATCGCGACGGTCGGCGTTGCAGGGGCCTTCTACCTCAATGCAGGCAGCTTCGTCGCCGTGCTGTACGGGCTGGCGCTGATGCGCTTTCCCGAGCGACCGCCGCGTGCGCGCGGCGGGAGCGTGATTTCGGAGCTCGCGGGCGGACTGGGCTACGTTGCCACGAGGCCGGCTCTGAGAACCTTGGTCGTGCTGGCGCTGGTGCCGTTCGTTCTGGGCATGCCGTACATGACCATGCTCACCGTGTTCGCGAGCGATGTGCTGCAAGTCGGCGGTGGCGGCCTGGGGCTGTTGACCGCGTGCTCGGGTGTCGGGGCCGTATCAGGTGCGCTGTGGGTAGCTGGTCAGGCACATCGCGCTCGACTGGGACAGCTGATGCTGATCGGCATGATCAGCTTCGGCGCGACCATCCTCGTGTTCTCGCTCTCGAGCTGGTTTTGGCTCTCGATTGTGATGCTGCTCGCGGTCGGCGCCAGCCAGCAAATCTACATGGCCTCGAACAATGCGCTGATCCAGACATCGGTCGAGGAGGAATACCGCGGCCGCGTGCTCAGCACCCTGTTCCTGAATCGCGGCATGGTCCCGTTGGGCACCGTGATCGCCGGCATTGGCACCTCGATCTTTGGCGTGCAGGCCACCCTCGCGACGATGGGCGGCGCCCTTCTGGTGCTGGCGCTGCTGGTGAGGTTCTCGTCGCCGCTGGCCAGCAATCTGGATTAGAAGCACCCTCACCCCTGGATAAAGCCTCTTCCAGAGGGAGAGGGAGACAAAATCAATGAAACTCGAACGAGCGCTTCGAGTTGGCTTTCCAGAAGCCGTCGATGGGCGTGGTGGACTCGGCGCCATCGTCGAGGCTCGCTCCGAGCGCGATGAACAGCGGAATGAAGTGATCCACCGTCGGGTGCGCGAGCGCCGCGGCTGGCGCGGTGTGCTGATAGTCGAGCAGGGTATCGATGTCGCGGCGGGCCATCACCTCAGCCGCCCACGCATCGAACTCGTGGATCCAGCTGGGCGGCGAGTCGCGGCCAGTCAGCATCGACAGGCGGATGGCCTCGAAGCTGTGCGTCAGAAAGCCGCTGCCCATGATCAGTACGCCCTCGTCGCGCAGCGGGGCGAGGCGCCGACCGACCTCGACCAGGTCGCGCGAGTCCTCGCTCGGGATGGAGATCTGCAACACCGGCACATCTGCCTGTGGATACATCGCCAGCAGCGGCACGTACGCGCCGTGGTCGAGCCCTCGGGTCGGCTCATTCGCGGTGGGGGTGAGATCGGCGACGAGTGTGCGGACCTGCTGCGCGAGCTTGGGGGCGCCCGGTGATGGGTAGGTGACTTCGTAGTATCTGCGCGGGAAGCCGTAGAAGTCGTACACGAGTGGGACGGTCGTCGTCGCGCCGATGGTCAGCGGCGCCTCCTCCCAGTGGGCGGACACCACCAGAACCGATTCCGGTTTCGGCAGGCGACTGGCCCACTCGGCTAGCTGGCCTGGCCAGATCGGATCGTCCATCAGCGGCGGAGCACCGTGGCCGAGGTAGATGGCCGGCATGCGGCCGGATTGGGGTGCGGGATCTGGCATGTGCTGACTAAAGATAACCAGGTTTAGGGCTGAACTATTCCCGCGTGGCACATCGGCTGCAACGTTGGTGAATTCTGAGGCCCAATATTCACATTCTGATCGCCGAGGACGACCCCGACGTTCGGTCGCTCGTGCTCGACGTCGTCAAGGATCTGGGGCACGCGCCCACGTGCGCAAGCAACGGCGCCGAAGCCTGGGACATGTTCACGCGCGGTGGCGCCGATGTGGTCGTCAGCGACTGGATGATGCCGCGCATGGACGGGGTCCAGTTGTGTCGCTGCGTCCGCGAGCGGCTGGGCGCACCGTACACGTACTTCATTCTGTTGACCGCGTTGGGCGATACCGAGCATCGGATCGCGGGGATGCAGGCGGGCGCGGACGACTATCTGGCCAAGCCCTTCAATCTCGGCGATATCGAGGCGCGGCTCATTGCCGCGGAACGCGTCACCCGACTGCACCGCCGCCGTGAGGCCCTGCTGCGCCTGGCGCGCCGCTTCGCCGCGGAGACCAATCCCGAGCGACTCCTGCACGACCTTTTGCGGGAGGCCATCGAGCTGGTCGGCGGGACTTCTGGTGTGGTGACGCGCTGGGACGATGCCGAGCAAGCGCTCATTCCTGTTAGCGATGACCCGCGGCTCGGAAAGCTGCGATTAGGCGAGGGGGCGAGCGGTCGGGCGGCGCAAGAGCGCGCGCCGGTTTTGCTGCACAGCTCGGATGGGGATCGACTAGAGCCGACCTTGATCCGCGCGGACTTGCGAGCGGCCGTGGCGGTCCCGCTGCTGCACGAGGCGCGGCTCGTCGGCACGTTGGCCGTTGGCACCGACGATCCGCGCAAGCAGTTCAGTCATGAAGACACCGAGCTGATCGAGATGCTCGCGTCTACGGCAGCCGCGGCGCTGCTGGCGCTCGAGCATGCGCGGTTGGATGGCGTGTTGTTGGCGGCGCGGACGGCGCAGCACGAGCTGAACAATCAGCTCGCGGTGGCGCGTGGGTACGCGGAGATGCTGCTCGGCTCGCCCGATCTGCCTGCACATCTGATGGAGATGGCCGAGGAGGTCAAGAGTGCCGCCGACGACGCCGCCGACACCGTGCGGCAGTTGCGCAGCATCTCACGCATCCACGAGCACCGCTGGTCTGAGATAGGCGACACCACGATCAATCTCGCCGCGTCATCTGGAAATTAGCGTTGGCACGCTACCTGCTTTGGTTCAGGTAGCTCAGGAGGTTCTCAGTGAGTCAAATCAACGTGAATCCACCCGGTGTGGAGCCAGTCGATACCAGCGGCGACCGCTCGGCGGCGGCTGGCATCAACCTGATCACGGTGTTGATCGTGCTCGGTGTGCTGGCGATCATTGCCTGGTACCTGTTTACGGGACCGCTGCGGAGCATTGGCGCCGGTGGCGGCACCACCAACATCAACGTGAACCCTGCGCCGACGACGGTGAACATCAACCCGCCACAGGCGCCGAATAACCCAGCGCCGAGTGGTGGCAACACCTCGCCTGGGAACAACACGAATCCCCCGCCGTCGAAGCCTTAAGCCGAAGTAACGGCTCGTAACGAAGCGGAGAGTCCGGTCCAGGTGGCCGGGCTCTTGGCTATTCGGACTCGGGGGCGTCTTCGGCCGGCGCTTCGGGCTCGGCGGCTGGCTCGGGCGCGCGCGGCGGGGCAGCGAAGTGGCGGTTGCCGAAGTCCTGCGTCCAGAAGATGCCGTACTGGCCGCCGCCCGTGGCGACGCCGATGCCGATCTCGCTGTAGCTCGGCGACAGCAGGTTCGCGCGATGGCCCGCCGAGTTCATCCAGCCGTCCACGACTGACTCCGGCGTCGGATACCCAGCGCCGATGTTCTCGGCAGCTGCGGTCAAGTCGACGTAGCCGGCCTGACCGATCCGATCGGTGAAGTTCGGCACCGGACCACACGTATGCGCGAAGCAGCCCGTCTCGGCCAGCACCTGGCTGTAGCTCTGCGCAGCGGCCGTGAGCTCGCTGCTCAGCGTGAGCGGCGCTACACCCGCCCGCTGGCGCTCCATGTTGGTGAGCTCGAGCACGCGCGACACTGACGCTTTGACATCGTATTCAGCGGCCGACACTGGCAGGGTTGGGATCAGGAGAGCGGCCGCCGCGAGCAGCACAGGTGTGATCGATTTCACCGAAAACATTGCGCGCCACATTAACCAAATTGACCGCTGCATCCCAAATCGATTGCCGATGCAACAGATGTTACGATCCAGTCACGGGCTGATGCGAACGGACGTTCCCGACTTCGATGTCCCGCTGGATGGGCTGGTCATGCGGCTGCGTCGCTCGGAGCTCGAAGCCGTCGCCAGTGGCCTGGGTGAGTTCGACTCGTCCGAAGAAGGCGATCTGCTCACGCTGGTGGCGGCACTGCGCAGGCTGCCGCCGAACGAGCGTGCACCGACCTGGGAGCTGGCGACGCGGCGCTTCGGGCGCCACAAGCCGCTGGCTCAGGCTGCCGGCGACATCGGCCTCGACGAGATCCTCGCTAAGGCGATGCTGGATCGATTCTGCCGCGGCCTGACCGAGGTCCCCGCGCCGGAGAAGCTCGCAGCCGATCGATCAGAAACGCAAGGTCAACGCCCGAAGCCCTAGGCTAAGAGCGTGCGCTGCTGGGTGTGCGGTGCGACGGCTGAAGGCGTGTGTCGTTTCTGCGGCCGCGCCATCTGCAAGACCCACGCGCGCACTCAGGCGTTTCTATTTGCTGCCTGGCCCACCGCGGCAGGCTTGCGCGGTCTGGCGATCGAGGACGCCGTCTGGTGTGGCGTGTGCCGGCCTCGACCTGATCCGATACCGTTGGAATTCCTCGACGCCGAGGAGAGTCAGTAGGGGTCTAGGCGGCGACGACGTCGTCGACTCCAACGAGGCCATCCTGAATGCGGCCGCGTAGCACGAGCAAGTGCATGAATTGGCGGGTGGAGAACGGGTACGGGGCGACCGCGCGAGGCTTGCGACCGAACTTGTACGGGTGGTCGTGGTCGGCGGAACCGGTGCCATCGAGGCTGCCCTGCTGGGCTTCAGGGGATTCGGGTGGGGACTGCATGAGTGAGAAACGCTCCATCGAGTGGATTTCCCGCAGCCTAGTCCCACAGAAATGTAATGACCGTATGCTGGCTCACGTTTGAGCGGTGAACTACTTCACACCTACGGCTAGTCGGTTCAGTCGCTGAGGTCAGCACCGATGCCGTCGTCATCGGCGAGATCGCCGTCGGCGTCGCCGGGGTCTTCGCCGGCCTCGAGGCGGTCGACCATGTCGCCCCAGTCATCGCCCAGGTCTTCACCCATCTGCTGACCGAGCTTGCGGGCCCAGCGGGCCACGCTCTTGGGGTCGTTTTCATCGAGGTCGCCGAAGCTCGATGGATCGGCGAGATCGTCGAGCTGGGCATCCTCGCCCTTGAGCTGGAAGACGCGCGAGACCAGCTTGCTGAGGTTCTTAGAACCGCAGTTGGTGCACGTGGGCACGGCCGCACTGGCGGCGGAGAAGGTCTGGTAGTAGAGGCTGATGCGGCGGTGGCAGTCAGCGCAGCGGTATTCGTAGATGGGCATACGGGCGGAACAAAATCGAGCGAATTGTAACGCCGAAATGCCTTGCCGACGCGGGGTTTGAGTGCTAGGGTTGCACTATTCCGCAGGTAAGGACCAGGGAGGTGCCAATGACTCTCAGAAAGCCACATGTCACCTTCTGTCGCTGGCAGGTCGATGGCTAGCGGCCCCATCGGCGAACGCGGCCGATCAGGGGCCAGCAGCGACGCGTCAGCGTGAGCTCAGGGCCCGTCGGTTTGCGCCGACAAGGCGGCCGGGGCCGATCTCAGGAGCCGGGAAGGCGCTACACGTGCCGACGCGCCGCACCAGAATCCGACTGAGCGTACAACACTGTTAATCCAGGAAGGCGATCTGACAAGGATCGCCTTCCTTTTTTGTGCCCGCACCGCGGACCCTATTGCGTGAGCTGATCGTCCTCGCTCAGTGGGGGTAGCGGTAGCGGTGTGCTCTGCTTGAGCAGCCAGCCGATCCACGCGGCCACGGCGTAGACCGCGGCGCCAACGAGCAGAGCACCCGCGGTGCTGACGTTCGCCGCCGCCGATGCCACCAACGGCAGGCTGAACTGGGCGAAGTTGCGCGGTACTGGTGTGAGCGACATCACCGGCGCACGCTCTTCGCGGCTCACCACCTGCGCCAGGTGCGCGTAGAGCACCGTTCCAGTGAGGGCCACGGGTACCGACCGCAGCCAGGTTGCGATCGCGACCAGCCACAGAACAGGTGACACCGCGGTCGTAGTCGCGGCCAGCGCCGCCACGACCATCGCCGGCCAGAACAGGCGGGCGGCGCCAATCCGATCCACGAACCGACCGGTCAGCCAGGTCGCGAACGTCGTGAGCACGCCATACACTCCGAGCACCAGGCCGATGGCCGGCGCGGGGTCGCGCGGAACCAGCTCCGCGATGCGCACCGGAAGATAGGTGTCGATGATGCCCATCGCGCCGCGAGTCAGATACCAGCTCAGGTAGTTCCAGCGCAGAACGGGCCTTCGCCAGACCATGTCGATCGACTGCCGCATGTTGGCGATCACCGCGAGCCGGCGATTCCGTCCAGGCGGCTCGGGCATGAACAGTGTGATCAGTACCGCCGCCAGCAGACAGCCCAGGCCATCGAGCAGCATCAGCCCACGGATGCCGATGGTCGGGATCAGCAACGCGCCGATGGGCGGCCCGAGGCTCACGGCGATCGGATTGGCAGCCTGCACGACCGCGATGGCCGAGGCCATACGACGATCGGGCGTGAACAGGCTCTGGGTGGCGATGATGATCGCGATGTTACCGAGCGTGAGGCCCAGGATCACGCGGGCGAAGAACAGCCACGCCAGGTCAGGCGCGGCCGCGCTCAGGCTGTACGCGACTGCCTCGATGTACTGGCTGCGGACGATGATCAGCTTGCGCGAGTAGCGTTCGGCGAGCGAGCCCCACAGTGGCGCCAGTGGAAACGCGACGGCGAAGGTCGCGGCGGTGAGCAGGCCAGTCCACGGTCCGATGTCGCTCTCGGGCAGCCGCAGGTCATCGCGCAGGAAGAGTGGCGTAAACGCGGTGAGGTGGCCGATGGCAAGCGATTCGAGCAGCGTCGAGGCGGCGAAGAGCGCGGTGATGGCACGCCAGTCGCGAAACGCCAGGCGCTCCAACAGGGCGCCGCCGGCGCGCGCCACGGCACCATGGTAACGACGGCGTGCCATAACCTTGGCGGATATGTCCGGCTGCTCGGAGCTCGCGCGGGCGTTTCTCGATGAGACCTTCACGGAGTCCCCAGTCCTGGCCAGCCAGCTGGGTGTGGACGGTTTCGACGATCAGTTGGATGACCTGTCCGAGTCGGCCATCGAGCAGCGGCGACGACGGTCGCAGGACTGGCTTCGTCGCTTCGAAGAGCTCACCGACGCCGACTGCGGCAGCTTCGACGAACGTATCGATCGCGACCTGATCCTGTCGCTGCTGCGCGGCCGCGCCATCCTCGATGACTGGCAGATGTGGCGGCGCCAGCCGGATCTGTATCTCGGCCCAGGTCTGGGTGGGGTCTTCACCTTGCTGCTGCATCGGCTCAAGCCCGAGCCGCACATCGCGCAGGCGGTCGTGTGTCGCCTGAGGCAGGTGCCGCGAGTCCTCGACGATGCCAGACGCAATATCGCGCCCGATCTGGCGCCGAGCGTGTACGTCGAGCGGGCGATGCGCCAAGCCCGCGCGGGAGCGCGCTATGCCCGCGAGTTGCTGCCCAGCGAGCTCGCCGATGAGTCGCTGCGAGCCGACGTCGCCGAGGCGGGCGCGATCGCCGGCGATGCCATGGATGCGTACGCGACCTGGCTCGAAGAGCTGCTGCCTCGGGCGCACGGCGAATGGGCAATCGGTCACGAGCGGTACACCCGCCTGCTGCGCGAAAAGGAATTGATCGGAGACGATGCCAGCTCGCTCCGCGAGCGCGGTCGCCGCGAATATGAGCGATTGGCAGAGGAGCTTCGCCGCTGCGCCCAGGAGATCGAGGGCACCGATGACTGGACGAAGGTGCTGCGAGGCCTGAACGCGGACCACCCGCCGACGCCGGAGTCAATGCGCCAGTCGTATGCGAAGGAGACCGAGCGCGCGAGACAGTTCCTGCGCGAGCACAACCTGGTCACCTTCCCGCCCGGCGAAGAGTGCGTGGTCGAGCCATCACCGCCGTATCAGCGGCCGGTCCTGGCGGTCGCCTCGTACAACAGCCCACCGCCGTTTTCAACTGCCATGCGCGGACACTTCTTCGTGCCATTCCCGCCTGATGGCGCTTCTGAGACGGAGATCCAGCAGCGGCTCGAGAACAACAGCTATGCCTCGATCCCGACCACGTCGGTCCACGAGGCATATCCAGGCCATCACTGGCACCTCGCCACCCTCAAGCACCATGCTGGGCCGGTTCGGCGCACGTTTCGGACGCCGTATTTCACCGAGGGCTGGGGCCTGTACGCGGAGCAGATGATGCGCGAGCAGGGCTACTTCTCCGATCCGCGTCACGAGATGTGCCAGTTCGAAGCGATGCTCTTCCGCGCCGCGCGCATCATCGTCGACACCGGCCTGCACATCGGCGACCTGTCGTTCGACGAGGCGGTCGAGTTCGTGGAGCAGCGCGCGAACTTGCCCGCGCCAACCGCGCGGGCTGAGGTGGGCCGCTACTGCTCGTGGCCGACCCAGGCGGCGGCGTATCTCACAGGCTGCCTGGAGATCCTGCGCATCCGCGAGCGCTTCTTCAAGGAGAAGGGTGGCTCCCTGCGCGAGTTCCACGACCGCCTGGCCAGCAGCGGTGCGCTGCCGATTGCTCTGGCTGAACAGATCGCGCTCAGCTGAACTTCAACGACAGCGAGAAGTGATCGTGTCCGACCACGGTCTGGGGAAAAACTTCCTCCGCCCGCGCTGCATATTTTGGCGGGTCGACCAGCGCTGGGCTGAAATGCGTGAGCAGTAGTTGCCGGACCTCGGCAGCCCGGGCAAGCTGCGCTGCCTCCGCGAAGGTCATGTGCTTGCGCTCGACTGCCCGCGGCTGATCCTCGTCATCGCCGTACGTGCCCTCGCAAATGAGCAGGTCGGCGCCGCGCGCAAGCTCCCGTAGCGCTGGCGTGGGCCGGGTATCGGTCACGAGGCCAATCGACAGCCCCCGCCGGGGCTCGCCGAGCACCTCGTCGGGCGCGACGATACGGCCATCGAAGCTGATGGTCTCCTCGCGCTGGAGGTGCTTCCAGTGCTCGATCGGCACCCCTAGCTCACGTGCTCGCGCGGGTAAAAACTCGCGGCCGCGGGGCAGATCGAGCCGATAGGCCAGGCAGGTCACGTGGTGATCGGCGAGCGCGCACGTGCCACGCAGGTCGTCCAACTCGAAGGTGTCGCCCTCGGCAAGGTCGCGGCAGCGTACGTCGAACGGCAGGTACGGCGCGATCACGCGCAGCTTGGTCACCGCGTCACTCAGACCCGGTGGCCCGAGAACGTCGACGGGTTCGGTGCGACCCGAGTTGGCCTGGGTCAGCAGCAGCCCCGGTAGCCCGGCGATGTGGTCGCCATGCAGATGGCTGATGAGCACCAGGTCGATGTCCTTGATGCCCCAGCCCAGTGACCGCAGGCTGATCTGCGTGCCTTCGCCGCAGTCGAACAGGATCAAGTGGCTCTTGAAGCGAATGAGCGCGCTGCTGAGCCAGCGGTTGGGCAGCGGCATCATCCCACCAGTGCCAACCAGCGCGACGTCGAGAACCACGACCCATTATCCGTTGGTACTACTGGACGCGTCCTTTCGGCCCACCACTCTTGCGTTACGAGTGAACCTTTGAGAAAACTCGCCGACTCGTGTCCGTTCCTATCCTCGTCGTGGTCGCATGCGCGCTGCTCGGGCTTGGCCTGCTGGGCCTGTTGCAGCGACGGCTCGCCACCAGTCTGCGTCATGCCGAGACGCAGGCCGCCGTTCTCGCCGAACAGGCCGCCCTGCTCGATCTCGCCCATGAAGCGATCCTCGTCTGGGACCTGAAGAGTGGTGCGATCCGCTTCTGGAATCGCGGCGCGGAAGAGCTCTACGGCTGGCCAGCCGCCGAAGTCCTCGGTCGAACGCCACAGGCCATCCTGAACACACAGTTCCCGCGGCCGCTCGCCGAGATCAACGCTGAGCTGGTGCGCGATGGTCGCTGGGAAGGTGAGCTGCGCCACAGCCGCCGCGGCGGTCCGACCGTGGTCGTGGCCAGTCGCTGGGCGCTGCAGCTCGATGCCAACGGCGAACCCTCCGCGGTGCTGGCCATCAATAGCGACATCACCACCCGCAAGCAGATCGAAGCCGCGCTCGAGCACCAGGCGCTGCACGATGCGCTGACGCGCTTGCCCAATCGCGCGCTGTTCTACGAACGGGTCGAGAAGGCGCTAGCCAACCTGCACGGCCGCAACGACCGACTCGCGGTCATGTTCCTCGACCTCGACAATTTCAAAGTGATCAACGATAGCCTCGGGCACCAGTCGGGCGACCTGCTCCTAATGGAGGTGGCAGTACGGCTGCGTTCGTGCCTGCGCGGCTCCGACCTGGTGGCTCGACTGGGCGGCGATGAGTTCACCGTGCTGCTTTCCCGAATCGAGCAGGAGTCGGAGGCGCAGCAAGTCGCCGAGCGCATTCTGGAGGCCCTCCAGGCGCCGATTCGGATCGCCGACCGCGACGTCTATGTCAGTGCGAGCCTCGGCGTTGCGTTGAGCGGTCCCGATCAGAATCACCCGGACAGCCTGCTGCGGCACGCCGACATCGCGATGTATCAGTCGAAGTCCGCGGGCAAAGCTCGATATTCGCTGTTCGATGCCCGGCTGCGACAGCATGCGATCGAGCGGTTGGAGCTCGAGACCGATCTGCGCCAGGCGCTCGAGAAGGGCCAGCTGCGCGTGCACTATCAGCCGATCCATTCGTTGTCCGATGGCCAGCTGACTGAGCTCGAAGCGTTGGTGCGCTGGGAGCGGCCGGGCCACGGCTTGATGTACCCGACCAGCTTCATTCCGACTGCCGAAGAGACGGGCCTGATTGTGCCGATCGGTCGCTGGGTGCTCGAGCAAGCTTGTCAGCAGGCCAGGGCATGGAACGAGGAGTTGCCGCTCGTCGTGAGCGTGAATCTCTCCGCTCGGCAGTTTCAGGACCCGAACCTGATCGACGATATACGGCAGGCGCTGAACACCAGCGGGCTCGAGCCGTACCTGCTCAAGCTCGAGATCACCGAGAGTGTCGCGATCTTCGACATCGAAGCGACCGTGGCCAAGCTCGAAGCACTGAAAGCGCTGGGGCTGCAGATCGCCATCGACGACTTCGGCACCGGCTATTCGTGGCTGCGCTACCTGAAGCGCTTGCCCATCGACACGCTCAAGATCGATCGCTCCTTTATCGAGGGGATCGATCACGATCTGCAGGACGCAGCCATCGTGCAGAGCGTGGTCGCGCTGGCCAAGACACTCGACCTCGACGTGATCGGCGAAGGCATCGAGAGCCAGGCGCAGGCGGCGCACCTGCGCGCATTGGGCTGCGATCGCGGCCAGGGCTATCTGTTTGCTCGGCCCCAGCCGGCTGAGAGCATCACGACGCTGCTGCGCCAGAGCACCGATCCGACTTCTTCTTTGACCGCCGCCTGACCTCACAAGTAGCCTCAACGGCCACAAGGGGGATAGCGGCGCATGGCCCTTGACACGGAGCGTTCCAGGGTCGCCCATCTGCTGCGCCGAGTTGGTTTCGGTTTCACCGAAGCGGAGCTCGACGAGTACACGGCCCTCGGTTTTGCCGGCAGCGTAGATCGGTTGCTGAACTTCGAGCTGGTCGACGATTCAGCGCTCGAGCAGCGCCTCGTCGATATGCAGATCGACCTCGGCAACTTCGAGACTGCGCGCTACTGGTGGCTCACGCGGATGCTGTACACGCGTCGGCCACTTCAGGAAAAGATGACGCTGTTCTGGCACAACCACTTCGTCAGTGCCTCCAGCAAAGTCCGCACTGCGCAGTTGATACTGCAGCAGCTGCAGTTGTTTCGGGACAACGCGCTCGGCAACCTCGAGGTTCTGCTACGCCAGGTCACGCGTGATCCGGCAATGCTCTACTACCTGGACAATCGTGACAACAAGAAGGGCGCGCCGAACGAGAACTACGCCCGCGAAGTCATGGAGTTGTTCACGGTCGGCATCGGCAACTACACCGAAGAAGACATCAAGGAAGCCGCGCGCGCGTTCACTAGCTACACGTCCGATCGGCAGAGCGTGTACGTCTTCAATCCGGATGACCACGACGATGGGCTGAAGACGTTCATGGGCGAGACGAAGAACTGGGATGCCGACGACATTCTGGCAACGCTCGTCCGACACCCGGCTACTGCGCGCTTTCTGTCTCGGAAGCTGTTCAGCTTCTTTGTCCACGACCAACCGTCAGCCTCGACACTAGACCGCCTCACCTCCGTGTTCGGATCCAGCGGGTTCGACATGCGCGCCGTGGTTCGTGACATCCTGAGCGGGCCGGAGTTCCTGTCTCCAGAGGCCTTCCATGGCCAGGTCAAGCAGCCGGTCGAGCTGGTCCTCGGCACGCTCAAGGCGCTCGATGTGCGCAACATCGCGCCGGACCTGCCGCAGGTCGTACGCAAGATGGGCCAGGACGTCCTCAACCCGCCCGATGTGAGCGGCTGGAAGGGTGGTGTCAACTGGCTGAATTCGAGCACGCTGCTCGAGCGCTTCAACTTCGCCGACCGGCTCACCAGTGGCCGGGCGCCCGATCAGCCCTACTTCACTGACATCAGCTCGCACATCAGCGGCCACGATCTGCGGACCGCCGCCGACATCTTGAACTACTACGTCGGCCTGCTGGTCGATGGCGACGCGACGGTCGAGGCCCGCCGCGCGCTGGTCGACTATCTGGCCGCGGACGCGGCCATCGAAGATGGGCGACTGCCCGACGACAAGATGCGCAGCACGCTGCACCTGGTCATGAGCCTGCCGACCTTTCAGCTCGCGTAGTCGGCTCCCAAGGAGCAGTAAGGAACGCCGCTATGTCGATCACTCGGCGCAGTCTGCTGAGCTGTGGCGCGCTGCTGGTCGCATCGGGCCTCGTCGCGCCATCCTTCATCGCTCGCACCGCGCTGGCGCTATCGCAATCCTCGGCCAATCCGAGGCGCATCCTGGTCGTGGTGCAGTTTTCGGGCGGCAACGACGGTCTCAATACCCTCGTGCCATTCGGCGACCCTCTGTATTACGAGCTCCGCTCTTCGCTCGCCGTTCCAGCCACCAGTGTGATCCCGCTCGCTGCTGGCGTCGGGCTGAGCCCAGAGCTGCCGGCCCTCAAACCACTGTGGGACCAGGGCAACCTGGCGATCGTTCAGGGCGTGGGCTACCCGAATCCCAATCGGTCGCACCTCCGCAGCATGGACATCTGGCACAGCGCTCGACCCGATAGCTTCGACGACCAGGCGCTGCCGGCGATCGGTGTTGGCGATCAGCTCAACACCATGTTCTGGACGGATGCCACGCTGGTGCCAGCGGTCGCCAACATTGGCGCGTTCACGTTCCGCACCGAAACGAACTATCGCAACGATCGCCACGTGCAACTGCAGACGTTGCAGAACATCTACTCGCAGGCAGGCAACTGGCCTGCTTATGTAGGTCTCATTCGCAAGGCCACGTTGAAGGCGCTGGCCGGCTCCGATCAGCTGCAGGCAGCCGCCGCGTCGTACCGCTCACCGGTCGAATATCCGAGTGGCAATCCACTTGCCAATCAACTGCAAATGGTCGCGCAGGTCATCGCCGGTGATGTGGGTGCGCGGCTGTTCTCGGTGCAGATGGGCGGCTTCGATACGCACGCCAATCAGAGCGGGCAGCACGAGTCCCTGTTGAACCAGACCGCCGCCGCGATCGCCGCTTTCCAGCAAGACATGGCCGCGCAGAATCGCCAGGACGAGGTGGTGCTGCTGACCTTCTCGGAGTTCGGCCGGCGGCCGCTGCAGAATGGCTCGGGTGGCACCGATCACGGCACGGCTGAGCCAATGTTCATCGTGGGCAATCGCGTTCGCGGTGGACTGTACAGCACGTATCCCAACCTGGCCGATCTCGACGACAACGGCGACCTCAAGTTCAGCACCGACTTCCGCTCCGTCTACGCAGGCGTCCTGCAGGATCATCTGGGCATCGATCCGACGCCGGTCCTGACCGCCCGTTTCGATCCTCTGAGCGTGCTCGCTACCCCCGTAGCGGCCGCCGCTTGATGCCCTTCGCTATGCACACCCCCGGCTCCGCGAAGCGTGATGACCGGCCCACACCCCTCCCCGAAGGGCGTGCCGACGCTAACCCCTCCCCCGAAGGGCATGATGACCGGTCCACACCCTTCCCCGAAGGGAACGACGACCGGTCTTGTTTCGGCCTGCCCAGGCGTTTCCTCCGCAAACGTCCTTTGCGCGCGTTTCTCGCCGTTGTTGTGGCGCTCACCGCCCTGGGGGCCGCACCCGCCGCCCAATCCCAGCCGCAGTGCTTCAACGAAACCGGCTACTGCATCGATGAACCGGCGTTCGCGCAGTACTTCACCGCCCGCGGGGGCGCGCGCACCCTCGGCTTCCCCGTCTCGCGCGTGTTCGTACTCGAAGGCTTCCGCGTGCAGTTCTACCAGCGTGTCGTTCTCCAGCTCCAAGGCGGTAACGTCGCGCGATTAAATCTGCTCGATCCGGGCATTCTGCCCGTAACCCACGCCAATCAATCCACGTTTCCTGCCCCGGACGCGGGACTGGCCGCCAACGCCCCGCGCTCCGATGATCCCGCCTACGCCCAACGAGTCGTGGAGTACCTGGGCGGTGTCTCGCCCGATGGCTGGAACGATCTACCCGTCGGCTTCTCCAATCTGTTCAACTCGACGGTGCCCGCGGAGGGCGTTACGCCAGAAATTCGGACGCTGTTGAACCTCGAGATCTGGGGCCTGCCCACCTCGCCGCCCGCGTTCGATCCCGGCAATCGAGACTTCGTCTACCAGCGCTTCCAGCGCGGGATCATGCATTACCGGGCCGACTGTCGGTGTTCCGAAGGCATCCTGGTCGGGGACTACCTGAAGACGGTGCTCACCGGCCGCGACCTGCCGCCCGACCTCGCTGCCGACATGCGGTCCAGTCGTTTCTTCGGTCAATATGCACCTGGTGCCAACGGCTGGGTTGCTCGACCTGGTGAGTTGACCGACTCCGATCTGACCGCTGCCTTCGAGCCCGGCACGGGCGGCCCCGGCGTCGTCATTGCGACACCGACCCCGGTGCCGGATGCGCCAACGGCTACGCCTGTTCCGCCGACCGCGACTCCCGTACCCGCGGCTGTTCCCAGCACTGTGTTGTCTGGGGTTGTGAAGCCAGCGCAGAGCGGCATCCGCGTGCTGTTCCTGAACCTGCCGCTCGAGGCCACCACCGCCGCCGATGGTGCGTACAACGTCAGCGATCTGCCCCTTGGCGAGCACTTCCTGTACGCGATGGATCCCAAGGGTCAGGTCAGCGACACGTACCGCCTGAACGTCCAGGCGGTCGGACCGGCGACGCTCAACCTGGATATGCAGGAGTTCAAGCCCGGCAGTCCGGGGTTGTACGTCGGCCACGTGGTCAATGCCAGTGGCGCGGCTGTCTCGGGCGCCACTGTGTGGCGGCTCGGCGGGGCAGGTCGCACGATGTCGGAGGGGCAGGGCCTCTTCCGGCTGGTCGACTCGTTCCCCGAGGGCGCCAATCAGAAGCCACCTGACAAAATCAACCTGGTTGCGGTGAGTGGCGACCGCTGGGGATTTGTCAGTGCCGACTTCGCGAGCGGGCCGAACAAGGACCGGCTGGAGATCAAGCTGTCTCGCATCGGATCACCGCCCGCGTCGCCGAGGCGTGTCTTCGACTTCATGTCGCCGAGCAACAAGGTCTTCGACACCAACGAGGC
>WNGB01006146.1_pt1 | contig 23508 bp, 17 predicted proteins | sample 5400681 | NCBI WGS metagenome assembly WNGB01 (sample SAMN13153367, study PRJNA577476) | soil metagenome | isolation source: 115 cm soil or saprolite under grassland replicate 2 | place: USA:California | collected 2016-06-15
CGACTTGAAGAACCACGCCGCATGGGTCGGCGCCGAGAACTTGGTGCCGCCGACGCGGAGGATCACGCGCGCGTCGTCGAGCGTCTTGAGCTTCTGCACCAGCGCATCGATCAGCTCGTCAATGAAGCCGCGGTCCATGGTGGGATTCGACGGCATGCCGATGTAGGGAATCTGAAACAGGAGGCTCTTCCTTGCCGACCGGATCAGCTCCAGCACCGCCGTGGAATAGACTGCGCCCTGCTGATCCGGCGTGAGCAGCGGCTTCACCTTGACGACCTCATTGTTGAAGGCGCGCGGCTCGAGCAGCTGGCTCGGCGGCTTGCGTTCCTCGATGAGGGCGACCTCCTCGATCGGCACATCGACAAAGATGTCGAGCGCGGCCTCCTTGCTCGGAGGCACCGGCCCGCCGCCCAGCTCCTCGGAGCGCTTGAAGTCCTGCTTGATGTGGTTGCGAAAGCGGTCGGCGAGCGCGGTGCTCTTGATCACCACATGCCATTCGCGGTTCCCCGGAAGGTCGGTCTGGGTGGCATCGTCGCGCATCTGCTGCGTGATTACCGGTTGGCTCGAGCCCTTCTTCCAATTGCCCGACGAGAGCCAGAAGGTATCATCTTCGCGCACCGTCACCTTGATGTGATAGGCATCTGAAATCAGCCCTGAGAGGCCCTCGGGCGTGACGATGCGCTTGAACTTGGTCTTGAATTTTTTCGCCCAGGCGTTGAACACCGGGATGCGGTCGAACTCCTCGTCGGCATCTTTCACCGTCGAAAAGGTCGAGTTGTCCATCACCAAGGTCAGCGACACCCCGTCTTTGAGGCGGGCCTCGAGCGCGTCCTTGATCTGTGGCGCGTGGAATTCATAGATCGCCGAGACCAGCGACTTTTCAGCGCCGTCGAGGAAGGTGTGCAGCTCGTCCCAGGAGAATTCCGGACCAACATGGGCGCGCACCGTCATGGCTTCTTCAACCGGAGCAAAGGAGAAGCCCTGCCCGGTGCGGGCGTTGTCATCATAAGCAATGCTGTCCACCGACTCGACCCCGGGCAGCGCCTCGATCTGCTCGGCGACATTTGCCGGCAGGTAGCGCACCTCGCAGCCTTGGAACGTTGCGGGCCCGGCGGCTTCGACTTCGCTCAGCCGGTTGGCCGGCACCGACGCCGCAATGAACGGCGTGTCGCCGATCGCGTCGCCCTCGTCGTCAAAGCCGACGCGCGCGGCGATCACGCCCTCCGGTCGCGATTTCCAGAACGCGATCACGGCCTTCTCGACGGCGGCGGGATCCTTTGGCGCCGCACTCCCGCCTCGAGCGTCTGCACCACCGACGCCTGCGCCCGGCCCCGGCTGGGCGACCCCGATCCTGATCGATTGAGGATCGACCGGCTGGCCGAGGCTCACCGTGATAGAAAGCGGCAGCGTGATCGTCACCGCGCCGGAGCCGATGTCAGCCGCGCCGGAGCGCGATGACGACGACGCTGGCGGCGCCATCTGCAGATCGGCCTTTGGCCGCGCTGGCGGCTTCGGCGTCTCGATGATCGGCGGGGTGTTCCAGCGCTTCTTGCTGACATATTCGGACAGCAGCGACGCGCGCACCGCGTAATTGGTCTCCTGGTAGAGCCCCGCGAAATGCAGGCCGACCGCTTCGCCGGTCGCAAGGTTGAGCACCGGCGAGCCCGACGCGCCGCCGAGAGTCGTGCAGTCATGCCGCGTCGCGCCCTCGGCCGGCGACATGGTGAAGCCTGGCGCCGCGCGCTTGACGTCGAAGCGGTCGCGATAGAGCTCTTTCATGAGCGCTTGATCAGGGATAACGCTGCGCGGCGCGCGCGCCGGATACCCGACCGTGAAGATCGGCACGTTAGCGCCGACGTCCGCCTTGGCGATGGCGATGTGGTCGCGTCTGGTGCCGTCGGTGCGGCGTTTGACTTTGAGAAAGGCGATGTCCGGGCCGCCGGCCGGCTCGATGTAAAGCACCTCCTCGATCGTAAAGATGCGCGCCTGGTCCACCGCAAGATCGTCGAACTCGTGCAGCGTGCTGACCGACGACGCGACCGGCTTGCCGCCCACCCCGCGCACGAACGCGAACTTTCGGCCGTCCCACCGCGCGATCAGTTCGGCGACGTGGCGGTTGGTGACGACGATCTCGGTGTCGACGAACCAGCCGGTGCCAAGAAAGTCGTTACCGGGAAATCCCGTGACATCGATGCGGCCGATCAGCGGCATCAAGGGCTGCATGTTCGCGCGCTTGGCGTCGAGGTCCTTGATCAGGTCCTCGGCCTCCTCGCCAATGGCGGTGACGTCGTTCTTATCGATCCAGTCGTTTTTGACGAAGAGAACCGGCCGCTCCTTTTTGACAATTGTCTCGCGGACGGCTTCGATCGCGGTCATGGGCGGAGCGCCCGCACGCGCTGCTGTGGCTTCGAAGGCGACACCCGCGGGCGGCGCTTTCGCCGCCGCCTCCTGCTCAACTTTCTGGTACTGCGCCTTGGCCTGCGGTCGGCGCGCGTAAAGCCGCTGGAGGAATTCTTCGTTGTGCTCTTTGCGCGATTGGTCGCGATGCGTCCGGTTGGATTGATCGTCCATGGGTGGCCTCCAACCCTAGGGGTTGCTTCGGGACACGCAGCAAATGCGCGCGCTAGCAACCGTCGGTCGCATTAAGAAACACGCACAACGGAAATGCAACAGAACATCAACACGCGGATTAACAATGCAACAGAACATCAACACGCGGATTAACATTGGCTCACACGGGCCCGTCCACCTTTTACGGAAATATTATGTATTTTGCGCTACGTGTATGCGGCTGTGCGGCGAGGGCCGTGAATCCCCCGCGAAGTCGTCGAGTTGACCGCGCGATGCGCACAGCCCTTGCAGCGAGTGTCGCGCACCGCCATGGATTTTTGGAAAAATCCAAGCCCTTCCAAAGTCCGGCAGAAGACGTCGGCTCAGAATAGAAGCCACGGCTCGGCCGAATGAAGATCGCGCGCTGGTAAAGAAAGCACGACTTCGCTCTATTGATTTAACTCACGCTCGCGTGCTTCATTCCCGCGAGCGCGGACCAGAGCGCAGGCTCACCGCCGCCCGAACAGCCGCTCGATGTCGCCGAGCTTGAGCTCCACATAGGTCGGGCGGCCGTGGTTGCACTGGCCGGAGTTCGGGACCGCTTCCATCTCGCGCAAGAGCGCGTTCATCTCCTCGGGCTTGAGGCGGCGGCCGGCGCGCACCGAGCCGTAGCAGGCCATGGTGGCGGCGACATGCATGAGGCGGCGCTCAAGCGGCAGCGCCTCGTCCCATTCCGCCATGTGCTCGGCGAGGTCACGCACCAGCGATTGCGCGTCGATCTCGCCCAGCAGCGAAGGCGTCTCGCGCACCGCCACCGCGCCCGGCCCGAACGGCTCGACCGCAAGTCCGTAACGCGTGAGCTCTTGCGTGCGCGCCAGCACGCGCTCGACGTCGGCCTCGTCGAGCTCGACGATCTCCGGGATCAGCAGGATCTGCCGCGCCACGCCGGTCTTCTCCAGCGCCGCCTTCATGCGCTCGTAGACGATGCGCTCGTGCGCGGCGTGCTGGTCGACGATCACGATGCCTTCGCGGGTCTGCGCCACGATATAGGTCTCGTGCACCTGCGCCCGCGCGGCGCCGAGCGGCCGGTCGATCAGGTCGGGCGCTGGCTCGGCCATGCCGACGCGGGCGTCGGCGGAGGGGCCGCCCACGTCGAAGGCCGCCTGTGCAGCCTCGGCGAACCCGACCGCGGCATTGCTGTGTGCCGCCAGCGCGGCACCGCGTAAATCCGGCCCTGCGGGCGAGCGTCGCCAGTCCCAGCCGCGTCCCCCTCCGGACCCTCGCCCGCCGGCCGCGGAGGGGGAAGGGCGGAACGCCGCGATGGTGGCGGAGCCGCCGCTCGTCGCCGCGCGCTGGCCCTCGCGCATGAGCGCCTGCTGCAGCGACGTGATCAACAGCGCGCGCACGAGCTGCGGATCGCGGAAGCGCACCTCGGCCTTGGCGGGATGCACGTTGACGTCGACCTCGCGCGGGTCGAGCGTGACGAACAGCGCCACGATCGGATGGCGGTCGCGCGGCAGGTAGTCCGCGTAGGCGCCGCGCACCACGCCGATCAGCAGCTTGTCGCGTACCGGCCGGCCGTTGACGAACAGATACTGCCCGAGCGCGTTGGCGCGGGTGAGCGTCGGCAGCCCGGCGAAGCCCTCGACCGCAACGCCATGGCGTTCGCCCTCGACCTCGACCGCGTTGGCGCGGAAGTCGGCGCCGAGAATGTCGGCAAGCCGCGCAAGCTGTCCGGGCGGGCCGGGCAGGGCGGCCGCCCAGGTCACCGGCGCGCGTTCCTCGCCGGCGAGCGTGAAGGCGACGTCCGGCCGGCTCATCGCAAGCCGGCGCACGATCTCGCGGATCGCTTCACCCTCGGTGCGGTCGCTCTTGAGGAATTTCAGCCGCGCCGGGGTCGCGTAGAACAGGTCGCGCACCTCGACGCGCGTGCCGTCGCCGAGCGCGGCGGGCTTCACCTCGGACTTGATGCCGGCGTCGACCGTGATGGTCCAGGCGTGCGGCTCGCCGGCATGGCGCGTGGTGATCGATAAACGCGCGACCGCGCCGATCGAGGGCAGCGCCTCGCCGCGAAATCCAAGCGTGCGGATGTCAAGCAGATCGTCGCCGGCGAGCTTCGAGGTGGCGTGCCGGTCGACCGCGAGCGCGAGATCGGCTGGCGGCATGCCGGAGCCATCGTCGCTGACGCGGATCAGCCGGCGCCCGCCGCCATCGGTCAGCACGTCGATGCGGGTCGCGCCGGCGTCGAGCGCGTTCTCGATCAGCTCCTTCACCACGCTCGCCGGCCGTTCGACCACCTCGCCGGCGGCGATGCGATTGACGACGGCCTCGGAAAGCTGGCGGACGGGCATGGCGAATCGGTACCTTTGGACGGGCAATCCTACACGCGCACCGAGGCGGAATCCCGGCGATCGCTAGTCCTGCGACGGCCGTTCACGCCGCAGGCCCTTGATCGTCGCGCGCCGCTTCTTCGTCTGGATGCGCCGCTCGCGCGAGGCCCGGGTCGGCCGCGTCGCGCGCCGCGGCACCGGCGGTGTCGCGGCCTCGCGGATCAGCTCGATCAGGCGCTCGCGCGCGTCTTCCCGATTGCGCTCCTGGGTGCAGTGGCGTTGCGCGGTGATCACCAGCACGCCCTCGCGGGTGAGGCGCCGGCCGGCGAGCCGTTCGAGCCGGACACGCACGCCCTCGGGCAGCGACGGCGAGTGGCGGACATCGAAGCGCAGCTGCACCGCGGTCGACAGCTTGTTGACGTTCTGCCCGCCCGGGCCCGACGCGCGGATGAAGCTCTCGTCGAGCTCGCCGTCGTCGATGCTGATGCGGTCGGTGATTCGAAGCATAGGCGACCGTAGCCCGGATGAAGGGCGCGCGAAATCCGGGTAATGACTATCCGCCCGCCAAATACTTCTTCGCCAAAATCTTTCCCTCCTCGACCGCCGGCTGGTCGAACGCATCGACGCCGAGCAGCTGCGCCGCGATGATCGTCTCCAGCATGAAATGCATGAGCAACTCGCCGAGGCTGGTCTCGTCGAGCCGCTCGATGTGGATCGTGCGCACCGGGCAGCCGTTCTTGGCCAGCGTCTCGGCGGTGGCGCGGCCCTGCGCGGCGACGAGATCGCCGATGGTCTTGCCGGCGAAGTCGCTCTCGCCCGCGAGCCGCGCGAGGTCGGCGGCGATGCGCGGTCCGCGTCCAGCGGTGCCGACGGTGACGATGGTGAACAGCTTGTCGCGCGGGCCCGCGATGTAGAGCTGCAGCTGGCTGTGCTGGTCGACCGGGCCGAGCGCCCCGATGGGCGTGGTGCCCTTGCCGTCCTTGCCGAGGCTCTCGGCCCAGAGCTGGACGTACCAGCGGGTGAAGCGCTCGAGCCGGTCCGCATAGGCCATCATGGTGAGCACGGAATAGCGCCCGCCCACGCCCGGATCGTGATCGAGCATCGGCACGCGGTGCTCATCCAACAGCACGCGCAGCCCGCCGCGCTTGCCGCCCCCGGCGGGCTCGGTGAGGCCGAGGAACAGGTCGGGGATGCGCACCGCGAGCCCGGCCGCCTTGACGGCCGCGAGCGCTGCGGTGGTCTGCATCAGCGTCTCGCCGGTGCCGCCCGATTTCGAGATCGCGACGAAGCGCGAGCTCGCGAGCGGCAGCCGTTGGAGCAGCGCGGCGTAGCTGTCGGGATCGAGGTTATCCATGAAGTGCAGGCGGGGCGGCGGGCGCAGCGCGCCGACGCCCGGCACCGCATGACCGGCAAGCTGCGCCAGCGTCTGGCCGCCGAGGCTCGATCCGCCGGTGCCGAGGATGACCACGTCGGTCGCGTTCGCGGTCAGCCGCGCGGCGGTATCGCGCAGCTCGGTGAAATCATCGTGCTTGGCGGGCAGTCGCAGCAGCGGCAAGGTGCCGTCGGCGTGGCGCGCGCGCAGCCAGGCGAGCGCTTCGGCGCTGCGCTTGAGCGTGTCGTCGAGCGCGGCTTTCGCCAGGCCCTGCAGGCCGATCCGGTCAGCCAGCGCGTATTCGATCGAATGACGAAACGGCATGGTGAAGAGCCTTGCTTGCTTTCCGCACAGCAACGCAAGTATCGGGCCGCATGGCCGTTACTTCGGGGTGACGCCCTGCGGCCGGCCGACGACCGCCACCAGCAAGCCGCCCTCGAGCAGGCGCTTGGCCATGCGCTTGACGTCGGCGAGCGTGACCGCGTCGATCAGGGACGAACGGCGCTCGATATAGTCGATGCCCAGATTGTCCATCTGCATGCTGACGAGCTGGTTCGCGATCTTCGACGAGGTGTCGAGCCCGAGCGCGAAGGTGCCCTTGAGATAAGTCTTGGCCTTGTCGAGCTCGTCCGCGCTCGGCCCGTCCTTGGCCATGCGCGCGATCTCGTTCTCGATCACATCGAGCGTTTCCTTGGTGGCGTCGCTGCGGGTGGCGGTGCCGCCGACCAGCACCGCGGCGTAGTACTGCCAGGACAGGTTGGCGGAAACGCCGTAGGCGAGGCCGCGCTTCTCGCGCACCTCGCGATAGAGCCGCGAGGAGAACGAGCCGCCGCCCAGCACGTGCGCCATCAGATAGGCCGGCATGAAATCCGGATCGGCGCGCTTGACGCCGGGACCGCCGAACTGCACCACCGCCTGCGGCACGTCGAGATCGACCAGGATGCGCCGGCTAACCCCCTGGATGGTCGCATCGGCGATCGGCGCAAGCTCGCTCTTTGTCGGCAGCGTGGAGAACGCCTTGTCGACCAGCCGCCCGGCGCTGGTGGCATCGATGTCGCCGACGATGCCGATCTTGAGGGTCTCGCGCGACAGCACGCGCTTGAGGTAGCTCCGCAGGTCATCGGTGGTGATGCGCGCTACCGATTCGACCGTGCCGTTGGTCGGCCGCCCGTAGGGATGATCCGGAAAGGCGGTGCCCCACCAGGTGCGGCTCGCGATGTCATTCGGATTGGTGGACTGGCGCTGGAGCCGCGAAATGATCTGCGCGCGGATGCGCTCCACCGCGCTCGTCTCGAAGCGCGGCGCGTTGAGCGCGAGCCGCAAAAGCTCGAAGGCTTCGTCCTGATTTTCCTTGAGCGTGCGCACCGTGCCGCGGACGGTGTCGCGGCCGACGTTGAAGGACAGCTCGATCGCCTTGCGCTCCAGCCGCTCGTGGAAGGTCTTGTCATCGAGGTCGCCGGCGCCTTCGTCGAGCAGGCTGACCATCATGTTGGCGGTGCCGGCCTTCTCCGCCGGGTCCTGCGCGGCGCCGCCGCGGAAGCCGAAGTCGATGGCGATCAGCGGGACCGCAGGATCGCGCACCAGCCAGACCTCGATGCCGGCTCCGGTGACGAAGCGTTCGATCTTGGTGGCGGCGGCGGCGGGAGCGGGCGTGAGTGCAGCGGTGGCGAGCGCCAGCGCACCGCAGCATAGCGCACGACCGAGCGCGAGGGGCCAAGACGTGGTCACGGGCGTTTCTCCACCGGTTGCAATTCCTTGACGAGATACCCGGTCACCGACCGGCGCTTGTCGAACCATTGGCGCGCGGCGTCGCGCACCTGCTCGGCCGTGGTCGCGCGCAGGCGATCGGGCCAGGTCTTGATCTGCTCCACCGAGCCGCCGGTGGTCAGCGCGGCGCCGTACCAGCGCGCCAGCGTGCCCTGGTTGTCCTGGGCGTAGACCGCGTCGGCGATCAGCCTGGTCTTGGCGCGATCGAGCTCGTCCGCCGTGACGCCCTTCTGCGCGACCTCGGCGATGACCTCATCGATGGCGTCTTCGAGTTGCGCCAGGGAGGTTCCCGATTTTGGCGTTCCCGCAACATAGATGCGGGTGTCGTCGAGCGCGCTGCCCGAATAGCCGGCGCTGGCGCTGACCGCGATGCTCTTTTCGACCACGAGCGCCTGATAGAGGCGGCTGTTGGAGCCGCGGCCGAGGATGTGGGCCAGCACTTCGAGCGCTTCGCTCTCGCCCGCCTTGGCGGTGGTGTAGGACGGCACCAGGTAATAGCGCTGCAGGCTCGGCTGCGTCACGCGCGGATCGGCGAGCGTCACGGTGCGCGGCGCCACCTGCACCGGCTCCTGCGGCCGCACGCGCGGGGCGACTTCGGTGACCCGCTCGACCTTGCCGTAGGTCTCCTCGGCGAGCTTCTTGACCTCGTCGGCGGTCACGTCGCCGGCGACGATGAGGATCGCGTTGTTGGGCGTGTAGAAGCGCCGGTAGAAGGCGAGCGCGTCGTCGCGGGTAAGCTTCTCGATCTCCTGCCGCCAGCCGATGATCGGCCGCCCATAGGGATGGTTGAGATAGAGCGCGGCGTCGACCTGCTCGGCGAGGCGCGCGGCCGGATTGTTCGCCACGCGCATGTTCTGCTCTTCGAGCACCACCTGCAGCTCGGGCTTGACCACGTCGTCGGTCAGCACCAGCCCGGTCATGCGGTCGGATTCGAACTCCATCAGCATCTTGAGATGCTCGCGCGCCGTACGCTGGAAGTAGCCGGTGTAGTCGGAGGAGGTGAAGGCGTTCTCCTGACCGCCGATGTTGGACACGGTCTGCGAAAACAGCCCCTGCGGATTTTTCTTGGTGCCCTTAAACAGCAGGTGTTCGAGGAAATGCGCGAGCCCGCTCTTGCCCGCCGTCTCGTCGGCCGAGCCGACCCGGTACCACAGCATGTGGGTGATGACCGGCGTGCGGTGGTCGGGGATGACGACGACTTCGAGCCCGTTGGCGAGGGTGAAGTGCGTGATCTCGGGGCCGGAGGCTGCGCCGGCGGGGCCGCCGAGCGCGCCGACCGCGACGGCGAACGCAACGGCCAGGGCATGTTTCATCGGAGGGGGCATGACAGGCCTCATATGGGTAGCGGCCGGTCAGCCAGCCAGACGCCGGCGGTCATGCCGGGATGGAAGTCCAATAGTCCGCGGGGTGCCCGCGGTTCAGTTCCCGACGGCAGGATCGTAGGGCGTGACCTTCCGCCGATCCTTGGTTTTGTCGATGCCGTAGAGTTGTGCCGGAGACGGGGTCTGATACCCGACCGGCGGCGCGGTCAGGCTGTCGCGCGGTGGTTCGCGGTCGAAGGTCGCCACCTCTTCCTTCGTGCCCGAACCGAAGCTCGAGAACAGGTTGCCCATATAGCCAAGCTCGGAGGGGCGCTTGGGCCTGCCGTCGTCGCCCATGTTGGTGTTCGTGCCGGTCTGGCTGGACCCGGCGCTGCGCGTGGAGCCGGTCGGATTGAGCTCGCTCGGGTTGAGGTTGCGGCCTTCCTGGTCCGGATCGTAGCCGCGGTAGTTCGACGCCTTGCGCTTGGCAGCGGCATCCTGCTTGCGCTTGACGTCGGGGTCGACCGGCCATGCGGCCGTGCGCCCGGTGCCGGCCTGTTCCGGCGGCGGCAGGGTGCGGCTCGGCGGGATCACCAGCGGCGAACGCTCGCGGTATTCGATGCTGCTCTCGTTGCCGTTGCGGAAGCCCAGTCCCCGCATCATCCCGTTCAGGATCTTCTTATCGAAGTTCCAGAACGTGGTCTTGTTATCGTCGTCGCTATCCTGGGCCCGCGCGGTCACCGGCGCGACCGCCGCCACCACCAACAGCCCGAGCGCGCCACAAAGCGCGATGCGCCGTGCGCGCCTCGTCCAACGGGATTTCCTCGTGACCGACATCATGGCCGCCCCCCTCACCGCAGGACGTTGCCGTCCCGCACTCCCAGAATGAGCCGCAAGCCCCAGATTATGTTGGGGATCGGGGCGCTTTTGCGGCGCGGTCCCCTAGCAGGGACTCATACAAGAGTCCGGCCACGCCGGCAACGATGGCGGCGTCCGCCAAGTTGAAGACGTACCAGTTAAAATGGATCGAGTCCGTTGTAATATGGAACAAAATGAAGTCCGCGACCGCGTCGTGCAGGAGCCGGTCGATCGCATTGCCAGCCGCCCCCCCGATGATCAGGCCGAGCGCCACCGCGGTCAGCCGGGACCCGGCCCGGGCAAGCCAGAGCCAAAGCAGCGCCACGGCGATCACCTTGAGGGCGAACAGGGCCCATTGGCCGAACGCACCCTGCTGCTGGAACAGGCCGTAGCTGATGCCCTTGTTCCAGGCCAGGACGAGGTCGAGGAACGGGGTCAGCCGGACCGGCATCCGGGCCTGCAGGTCGAACACGTAGAGGAGCCAAAGCTTCGACGCCTGGTCGAGGGCGGCGCTCGCCGCCGCCACCGCCAGACCGAGCCGCGTGAACGAGCCCCAGATCATTGCGCGCGCCACTAGAGTCTGACTCGTTCAGATTGAATCATGCTTGGCCCGCTTCCTTGCATTTGAGCATGATCTCTTCGGAAACCCGGTTCCCACTTTTCCGGATCATGCTCTAAGCCGTCGCCTTGCGGCGCGTCGCTTCCCATTCGCGCAGCGCCCGGGCGTCGCGCGGCGAGACGTCGGGGAAGCCCGGCTCGGAACCAACGCTCGGCAGGATCTTCCAGGAGCGCGCGCAACGCTTGCCTTCGGCCAGCCGCACCTCGACCGCCACGCCCGCCACGTCGTCGAGGCGGAACGCCTCGGGTGGGCCGTCGCCCTCGACCAGCGTCGCCGCCGACGTGATCGACACCTCGGCGAGATCGACAGCGACCACCGCCTCGAACAGCTGCGGGTTCGACACGTAGATCATCGGCGCGGCTTCGAGCGAGGAACCGATGCGCTTGCCGGCACGCGCGATCTCGAGCGCGCCGGTGACCACGCGCCGCACCGTGCGCACCTTGCGCCACTTTTCGGCGAGCGCGTCGTCGCGCCAGGCCGGGGGTATCTCGGGGAAGCGTTCGAGATGCACCGAGCCGTCGGTGGAGGGATAGCGCGCCAGCCACGCCTCCTCGGCGGTGAACGGCAGCATCGGGGCGAGCCACGTCACGGTGGCGCGAAAAACGTGATCGAGCACGGTCAGGCACGACTTGCGGGCCACGGACGAGATCGGATCGCAGTAAAGGGCGTCCTTGCGGACGTCGAAATAGAACGCCGAGAGGTCCGCCGTCATGAATGCGTTGAGCGCCGCGAAGATGCGCTTGTAGTCGAACTCCGCATAGGCGCGGCGCACGAGCGCGTCGAGCTCGGCGAGGCGATGCAGCATCAGCCGTTCGAGTTCGGGCATCTTCTCGTAGGCGATGCGGTCTTCCGCACGAAAGTGCGCAAGCGAGCCGAGCATCCAGCGCAGCGTGTTGCGCAGCTTGCGATAGGTCTCGACCGTGGTTTTCAGGATTTCCGGGCCGATGCGAAGGTCGTCGGCATAGTCGGAGGCACAGGTCCACATCCGCAGGATGTCAGCGCCCGACTGCCTGATCACGTCCTGCGGGGCGACCGTATTGCCGAGCGACTTCGACATCTTGCGCCCGTTCTCGTCGAGCACGAAGCCATGGGTCAGCACCACGTCGAAGGGCGCCAGGCCGCGCGTGCCGCAGCTTTCGAGCAGCGAGGACTGGAACCAGCCGCGGTGCTGGTCGGAGCCTTCGAGGTACATGACCGTGTCCTGCCCGCCGTCCTTTTTGCGCTTGATGCCGGCGAGGCTCGGGAAGTGCTTCGGGTCTTCCAGCACGAAGGCATGGGCCGAACCGGAGTCGAACCAGACGTCGAGGATGTCGTCGACCTTGTGCCACTCGTTCGAATCGTAGTCGGGCTTGAGGAAGCGCGCCGCCGCCCCGGTTGCATACCAGGCGTCGGCCCCCTCCTGCTCGAAGGCATCGGTGATGCGCTTGTTGACGCGCTCGTCGTTGAGGATTTCGACCGAGCCGTCGCCCTTCTCGCGCACGAACACGGTGATCGGCACGCCCCAGGCGCGCTGGCGCGAGATCACCCAGTCGGGGCGGCTCTCGACCATGCCGTTGATGCGGTTCTCGCCGGAGGCCGGCACCCAGCGGGTTTCCTTGATCGCTTCGAGCGCGCGCTGGCGCAGCGTGTCGTTCGCGCCGGTTGCGCCCGCCGCGGTCGCGATCGGCTTATCCATCGCGATGAACCATTGCGGCGTGTTGCGGAAGATCACCGGCTTCTTCGACCGCCACGAATGCGGGTACTGGTGCTTGAGGCGTCCGCGCGCGATTAGCATGCCGGCCTCGACCAGCGCCTTGATGACGGCGTCGTTGGCGTCGCCCTTCTCGCCCTTGTCGGTGAGCACCCGCTTGCCGGTGAAGCCCGGCGCCTGCTCGGTGAAGGTGCCGTTCTCGTCGACCGTGTAGGGGATCATCGTGTTGATGCCGCGCGCGGCGAGCTTGGCGGCATTGGCGGTCCACACCTCGAAGTCGTCGCGGCCGTGGCCGGGCGCGGTGTGCACGAAGCCAGTGCCGGTATCGTCGCTGACATGGTCGCCGGGCAGGAGCGGCACGGCGAAATCGTAGCCGCGGACTTTGCCGCGCAGCGGATGGGCGCACGTCATGTCGGTGAGGATTTCCGCCGGAACGACGTCGCGTTTCTTAAAGGCGGTGACGCGCGCCTGCCGAAAGAGCTCGACCACGAGCGGGTCAGCCAGCACAAAACGGTCGCCCACCTTGGCCCAGTTCTCGGCGGGCGCGTCGATGACCTCATAGAGGCCATACTCGATCCTGGGCGAAAAGCTGATCGCGCGGTTGCCGGGAATCGTCCAGGGCGTGGTCGTCCAGATGACGATGCTCGCGTCCTTGAGATTGTCGCTCCGGCTCTGCGCCACCGGAAACTTCACCCACACCTGGTCGGACACATAGTCCTCGTACTCGACCTCGGCCTCCGCCAGCGCGGTCTGCTCCACCACCGACCACATCACCGGCTTGGAGCCGCGGTAGAGCGTGCCGTTGCCCGCGAATTTCATCAGCTCGCGCGCAATCTGCGCCTCGGCAGTAAAGTCCATGGTGGAATAGGGATGCTGCCAGTCGCCCTCGACGCCGAGCCGCTTGAACTCCTCGCGCTGCACGCCGATCCAGTGCTCCGCGAACGCCCGGCATTCGCGGCGGAATTCGTCCACCGGCACCGCGTCCTTGTTCTTGCCCTTGGCGCGGTACTTTTCCTCGATCATCCACTCGATCGGCAGACCGTGGCAGTCCCAGCCCGGAACGTAGTTGGAGTCGTAGCCCAGCATCTGCTGGCTGCGCACCACCACGTCCTTGAGCACCTTGTTGAGGGCGTGGCCAATGTGGATGTTGCCGTTGGCGTAGGGTGGCCCGTCGTGCAGCACGAATTTCGTCCTGCCGCGCGCGGCCTCGCGCAGCCGTCCGTAGAGGCCGATCTCAGCCCAGCGCTTGAGCAGCTCGGGCTCCTTCTGCGGCAGCCCGGCGCGCATCGGGAAATCGGTCTTCGGCAGAAAGAGAGTCTCGCTGTAGTCGCGGTCGGCGTCGGTCATGGCTTTACCAGGGGTGGAGATGGCGGTGAGGGCTCGGCAGTCCCGGTCCTCCGCTGACCCAGGGTCAAGCGGAAGCCGGGCCGGTAATTGGCCGAGCGGCCGACCCGATCACGCAGGCAATTGCAACGCGTGCCATCATGGGGGCGGTTCCTAGCAGATCGATGGGCGCGCGGAAAGGCGGCCTCTGCCGGATTGGACTTGAGCCGGGCGGTCATCCGTTGCGGACGACAGAAGCCGCAGCGCCCCATGCCGACGGGCTCAAGGGAACTGTTCCATCGGTGCCGCGTTGTTTCCGCGGGTTTGCGGGTCCGGCGCAACCTATTGGGAGACAATGTTGGATTTCCTGCGCGCGCGCGCCGAGAGGCGGTATGCGCTGACGATCAGCGACCCACGCCCGGTCGACAGCGTCGACAGCATCTGGAGTTCGACGGCGCAGCTCGCGACGATCGGCATATTCGTGCTGCTCGTGGGAGCGGCGCTTTACGTCGGGCGGCCGCTGCTCTTGCCTGTGCTGGCCGCGATGGTAATCGGCACGACGCTCGGGCCGATCGTCAAGCATGCGGCGCGGTTTGGCGTCCCGCCCTGGATTACCGCGCTGTTTCTCACGCTGGGGCTGGTCGCCGCGGTTGCCCTGCTGGTGACGCTGATCGCCGCGCCGATCACCGAATGGATCGGCCGTGCACCGGAGATCGGCGCAAACATCAAGCAGAAGCTCTATGTGCTGGATCGTCCGCTTGCTGCCTGGCACGAGTTGCAGAACGTCATCATGCCGGCGGGAGGCAGCAGCTCGACGCCGGTCGAACCGCCCCAGATCGCGACGGTGGCGCCGGTGGTGCTGGGATTCATCACGCCGGCGCTGACCCAGTTGGTCCTGTTCCTGGTGACGTTGATCATGTTTCTCGCCGTCCAGGGAGAATTTCGCCCTTATGTGGTCTCGCTGTTCACGGACCGCGACGCCAAGCTGCGCGTCCTGCGCATCGCCAATGACGTCGAGCACAATCTCGCATCCTACGTGGCCGTATTGACGATGATCAACGTGGCGCTCGGCGTGATCGTCGCGGCTGGCGCGTGGGCTTTCGGCTTTCCCAATCCGTGGATCTTCGGGGTGCTGGCGGCGGTGCTCAACTACGTGCCTTATGTCGGGCCTGCGGTCATGGCGCTCATCCTGCTCGGCGTCGGACTGGTGACGTTTCCGACGCTCGGTTACGCGGTGCTGCCGCCGGCGTCGTTCGTTGCCTTGGCGACGGTGGAAGGCCACCTCATCACGCCGACGATCCTGGGGCACAGGCTCACCCTCAATCCACTTGCGATCTTCCTGGCGCTGGCGTTCTGGACCTGGTTGTGGGGCCCGATGGGAGCCTTTCTGGCGGTGCCCCTGTCGATCGTCGCGCTGGTGATCGCCAATCACCTGTTTCCATCGGACGAGTCGAAGCTTCCCGGATAAGCGGAACTTTTCTCCCCGCCTCCGGGTTAGCGAACAGAGACACAATTTTCCGACAGAGGGAGAGTGAGTTCATGTCGAACATGTCCAACATGGCGCGCGATACCGTCAAAGAGGCGAAGGACGCTGCGCGTGAGACTGGGAAGGCCGCCTCGGAGGCCTCGGGCGACATGCAGGCTGATCTGGCGGCGCTGCGCGATGATGTGGCGAAGCTCGCGTCGCAGATCGGCGACATCCTCGCCGCGCGCGGTGGCGCGGTATGGCGCAAGGCCAAGTCGAATGTCGGGGGCGTCGTGTCGGACGTCCAGGACAAAGGCATGGAAGCCGTCGGTGCGGTGCGCGAGGTCGGCGACAATGTGGTCGACGCCATCGACGAGTCGCTCAAGAAGCGCCCGTACACCACGCTCGCGCTGGCGGTCGGCATCGGTTTCCTGTTCGGCGCGACCTGGCGTCGCTAACGACTTCGCGGCGTAGGGCGCAGGACGAGCACATCCATGAGCGGCTGGCTCCGTTACTTGGAGCTGCAGGCCAAGGCGAAGACCGGCCTCAGCTCCAGCGTTGCCGTGTGGGCGATCGTCGCCGCCGTCGGTGGCGCCGTGACCTTCGGCTTTATCGTCTTGGCGGCGTTCATCTGGCTCGCCGATCGCTACAGCCCGTTGACCGCCGCGTTGATCCTCGGCGCGTTCTTCCTGCTGATCACGATCATCGCGCTGATTTCCTGCAAGCTGGCCCAGGGCCGCAATGTACAGCAGGCCAAGGTGGCGCTGGCGGCGCGCAGCAACGCGCCGTGGTTGGACCCGAGATATCTCGCGGTCGGCCTGCAAGCGGTTCGCGCCATCGGCCTGCGCCGGATCGTTCCGCTCGTGGCCGTCGGCATGCTCGCCGCCGGTCTCGCCAAGGAGTGGGGCGGCCGCGACAAGCCGGCCGATGACAGCGAGGCCGGCGAAAGTGACGCAGAAGAGGACAAAGCGGAAGAGCGCGAGGCGGCCTAGCCGGTCACTTCGCCCAGCGCCGGGAAGGCGTCGGGCGCGCGCGAGAGCGCCATGCGGGCGAGGCGGCTGTCCTCGTCCATCCGCCGAACGAGTTCCTCGACGCTGGGGAAGGAAAGCTCCGGCCGGATCCAGTCGATGAAGGCGACGTCGATCGTCTGCCCGTAGAGGTCGCTGGAGAAATCGAACAGAAACACTTCGAGCAGCACGGTGCCGATGTCGAACATCGGCCGGCGGCCGAAGCTCGCGACGCCGTCGTAGCGGCGCGCGTCGATGCCTGCGCGCACCGCATAGATGCCGTGGCGCAGCGCGCAGGCCGGGTCGAGGCGCAGATTGGCCGTGGGATAGCCGAGCTCGCGCCCGCGCTTGTCGCCGTGCACGACCTCGCCGGTGACGAACCAGGGATAGCCCAGGAGCTCGCCCGCCCCCGCGACGCGGCCGGCGGCGAGCGCCTCGCGGATCACGCCCGAGGAGATGCGGGTGCCGCCGGTCTCGACCGCCGGCACGATGTCGACCGCGAAGTTCCGCCGCGCGCCTTCGGCGGCGAGCAGGTCGGGCGTGCCCGCGCGGTTCTTGCCGAACCGGAAGTCGAAGCCGACGGCGGCGCCGGCGATGCCCAGACGATGCAGCAGAATGTCGTTGACGAAGTCGCCGGGCGCCGGCTCCGCCAGCGCGGCGTCGAACTTGAGCACGATCGCGCCGTCGAGGCCGGTGGCGGCGAATAGGCGCAGCTTCGCGCGCTCGTCGGTGAGGCGGAACAGCGGCTCCTGCGGCCGGAAGAACGCCCGCGGATGCGGCTCGAAGGTCAGCGCCGCCGCCGGCCGGCCGAGCGTCCGCGCGCGCGCGATCGCCGCCCCGATCACCGCCCGGTGGCCGCGGTGGACGCCGTCGAAATTGCCGATGGCGACGACCGCGCCGGCGAGCGCCGGAACGGGGGGCGTCGCCCCGCGGTGCACGAGGAACGGGCCTTTCCCGTTCATGGCCCGCGCCCGCCGCCCGACCTGATGGGCCCAGTCCCGAGATCGCTGATTTTGTTCAAGGAATTTCCCCGGCGGGCTAGTGTCCCGATTCCGAAGTTCGCCAGCGCTCGCGGCACATTCTCTCACGGCGAACTTCGGAATCGAAGGACACTAGCAACTCTATGATTCTAGTGCCCTTTTGAACCCGAAGTTCGCGATCGAACTCGCGGCACTGGCGCGCGAACTTCGGGTTCAGGGCACTAGTCGGCTCTGGCTCCCTAAATCGACAATTAACCGGAAATTCAACGGCTTTTGCTAGGGCATCGTTTGGGGGATTGGGCCCGAGCAGTCCCGGGCAGCGCGAATCTTGCCCTGTGTTGATCTGGACTGCGCCCGTTGCCAGTGTGCGCGGCGATGCCCGATGGAGCGGGATAATGGCTGTTGACCTGTCGATGCCGATCCTCGTCGTTGACGACTACAATACGATGGTTCGCATCATCCGCAATCTTTTGAAGCAACTGGGCTTCGAGAACGTCGACGACGCTTCCGACGGCACGGCGGCGCTCGCCAAGCTGCGGCAGAAGAAATACGGGCTGGTGATCTCCGACTGGAACATGGAGCCGATGACCGGCTACGACCTGCTGAAAGAGGTGCGGGCCGACCCGGACCTCGGCAAGACTCGGTTCATCATGGTCACCGCCGAGTCGAAGACCGAGAACGTCATTGCCGCCAAGAAGGCGGGCGTCGACAACTACATCGTCAAGCCGTTCAACGCGCAGACCCTGCAGCACAAGATCGCCGCGGTGTTCGAGCCGGCGCCGCACGCGGCCGCCTAGGTTCACCAGGCGAGCCTTCGCGTCACCGCCTTTGGGTAGACGCCGGCGGCGGCGAAGATGCCGCCGAGCGCGACCGCATCGGGCTGCTCGCGGCCGCCCAGTTCCTCGGCGTGAATGCCCGCAGTCACGAACAGGCAGTCGACGCCGAATGCGGCCGCGCCCATGAGGTCGGTGCGCACCGAATCCCCGATCGCCAGTACGCGCGCCGGCTCGACTTTGCGGCCGCGGATCGCCTGCGCGCGAGCGAGCGCCTGATCGTAGATCGGCCGGTGCGGCTTGCCGGCATAGAGCACCTCGCCGCCGGCCGCCGCATAGCGGTCGGCGATCGCGCCCGCGCAATAGACCAGATGCTCGCCGCGTTCGACCACGATGTCCGGGTTGGCGCAGACCATGAACAGGGCGCGCGCCCGCATGGCGTCGATCAGCGGGTCGTAGTCCTCCGGCGTTTCCTTGGTGTCGTCGAAGAGTCCCGAGCAGACCACGAAGTCGGCGCGCTCGACCGGCACAACCTCGACGTCGAGTCCTTCGTAGGTCGGCAGGTCGCGCTCGGGCCCGAGGTGAAAGACGCGCTGGCCGGTGCGCCTGGCGACCACCGCGCGGGTCACGTCGCCGGAGCTGACGATGCCGTCATAGGCCGCGCGCGGCACCTGGAGCCGGTCGATGAACTGCATCACCACCTCGCCCGGCCGCGGCGCGTTGGTGATCAGCACGACGGTGCCGCCCCGGCTGCGGTAGCGGATCAGCGCGTCGCAGGATTCCGTCGTTGCGATGACGCCGTTGTGCACCACGCCCCAGACGTCGCAGAGCAGCACGTCATAGTCGGACGCAAGCGTTGCAAAATGCGGCGTGAGCGGGGGCGTCAATGGCGGGCCGGGAAACTGAAAACTCAAGGGCGAGCCTCGTCCTTAGACGATCGCGGGCGCGGCATCAAATGCGCCGCGCGAGCTGCGCCAGGGCCGAGGCGCGCTTGCCATTGTCGGTCACGGTCACCTCGTCGGCCGCGCGCGCCGCGCCAGCGGGCGGCGCGCTCTCGTCGGTGGCGCTCGCCTCGCGCCTGACCACGTCGCCCCGGTCGGCTACGCCCTGCAGCGCCTCCGCGCGCACCGGCCGCGGCGGCGAGAACAGGAAGCCCTGGCCGAACCGCACGTCGTAGTCGAGCAGGTCGACGACCGCGCCCTCGCTCTCGATCCTCTCGGCAACGAGGTCGATGCCGAAGCGGCCGAGCAGGTCGGAGAGATCGGCAGGGTGGATGTCGCTGCTGGTGGTACCGGCGCGATTGAGCAGCAGATTGGCCTGCACCTTGACGAAGCGGAAGCCGCGGGTCGCCAGCTCGCGCGGCTCGAGGCGCAGGTCGGTGACATTGTCGAGCGAGAAGCGGTAGCCGCGCTCGGCGAGCGCCGACAGGCTCTCGGTCTCGATCGGCCCGATGCTGCGCAGCGCGCTCTGGGTGAATTCGAGCACTAGCGACGGCGCGATCGCGCGGTTGGCGTCGAGGAAGTCGAGCAGCTGTGGGAACACGGTGCCGTCGGTGAGCGTCGCGCCCGAGAGGTTGCAGAACAGCCCGATGTCGCGATTCTTGATCAATAGGCGGCGCACCACCTGCACGCAGCGAAACACCACAAGGTTGTCGATCTTGGGCATCAGCCCGGCGGCTTCCGCCGGCGCGATGAAATTCGCCGCCGGCACCACCTCGCCCCGGTCGGTGCGCAGCCGCGACATCGCCTCGTAGTAGCGGACCTTGCGCTGCGGCAGCGTCACGATCGGCTGCAGGTAGAGATCGATGCGATTGGTTTCGATGGCGGCCGCGACGGTGGCGAGCATCGGATCGTCGGCCGCCGGGGCCGCCGGGGGCGGGGTATCCGTCGGCGCCGGCGCGACACCGGGGGTGGAAGCGGCGGCCACGGGCTCGGCGGCGGGCACCGCTCCCTCCGCCGGTACCGGAGCCACCGGCGGCGCGGCGGCCGCTTCGGCTGCGGGCGCGCTGAGCGGCTGCAAGCGGGCGGCCTCGGTCAATATGGCCTCGTGCGCGGCCACGGTATCGGCGAGCTGCCTGACCAGCAGGCTGAGCTCGCCGATCTCGTTCGCGAGCGGGTCGGTCGCGGCCCGCGTCTTGTCGAGGGTGCCTGCGACCCGCTTTTCCAGCGCCGCCAGGCCGCGTTCGGTCTCGGCGATGTGGCGGGCCATCTCGGCGCAGCCGCGCGACAGGTCGCGCAGCTGGGTGCTCACCACCGAGCGCATCCCCATCCGGCCCGCCACCGTGTTGTAGATGCTCAGCGCCGTGAGGATGGCGACCGCCACCAGCACGGCTTCGGCCGGCCTGAATCCAAGTGCGAAATAGGAGGCGGCGCCGGCGGAACCCGCGATCAGCACCATGCACAGGGCGACGAAGAGGGCAGCGAGGCGCATAGACGCTCCGGGCCCCGGCGCTTGCGGCCGGTGGCGGTGATTCGCCTTCCGCCGCCCAATCTCCATGACCGCGACGCCCGGCGCAAGCGCTCTCGAAAAATCGCCGGCTTACGCCTGTAGCCGGGAACCGCGTTGTCAGGGTCGCGGCGGCACGAAGGCATAGATCACGCGCACCGGCGCGACCGGATGCCAGGTCTGGCGCGCCAGCACCAAGGCCGGCTGGATATCGAGTTCCTGGAAGGTCTCGCGCCAGTCGTCGGGCCGGGCGCGCGGGTCGCCCTCCTCCCATACGAACACCGCGCCGCGTCGGCGCAGGTCGTTCATATCGACCCAGGGGGCGAGCTTGGGGTCGCCGTGCGGCAGCACGTGCGGGCGGTCGGCCGAATAGACCGCGAGGTTGTTGACCGTGAATTCGGTGCCGCCGGCATAGACGACCGGCGTCCCGTAGGTTTCGCGCCAAGCGCGGGTGATGGCATCGGCCATCACCTGGCCGGGGAACTGGGTCGCCTTCGGCCGGTCGCGCCAGAACGGCTCGCCGATCTCGACCGCCGCATAGATCAGCGGAACGGCGATGAGGACCGCGATGGCGCCGGCCGCGAAGCGGCGCAGCTGCTGCGCCGCGTCGCTCGGCCGCAGCCACACGAGCAAGGCGAGCGGCGCGAACGACCACAGCGGATAGCCCCACATCGCGATCGCGAGCCGGCCGAGCATGGCCGCGACCACGGTGGTGACCAGGAACGGGCCGAGCGCGAGCGCCGTGACGTAGTGCCGGTTGAACGTCGCGCGTTCGTCGGCGGCGGCTGGCGTGCGCACCCCGCCGCGTCGGTAAAGGAGCGCAAGGAGCGCGAATGCTGGAACGAGCAGCAGCGCCTGGCTGCCGGCCCATTGCAGCGGATAGACGACGTACATGTACCAGCGCGCCGCGGTGCGCGCGCGCTCGTCGACGTAGTGGAACGGCATGAAGTCGTTGGTGACGAGCCACCAGGCGTTGGGCGCGATCACGATCGCGAAGGCGGCCGCCATCACCCAGGGCCCGGGCGTGCGCCAGGCGCGCCGCGCCACCGGATCGAAGAGCAGGAACAGGCCGAGCGTCGCGGCGAGGGCGAAGGCCGCATATTTCGACCAGAAGGCACCGGCCAGGAACGCGCCGGCGAGCGCCCAGTCGAGAAGGCGGCCGCGCACGAGCGCGCGATAGAAGAACAGGCCGGTGAACGCCCAGAACGGCAGCTGGATCTGGTCGTGCGCGAACTTCACGACCGAGAAATTGTAGAAGTGGATGCCTTCGAGCGCGATGACCGCGATCAAGGCCGTGAGCTCGTCGGTGACCTCGCGCGCCAGCCGCCAGACCGCGTAGAAGCAGAGCACCGCCGCCAGCGGCCCCAGCACATAGATCGCATCGAGCTGCCCGGTGGCGCGATAGATGAGGTCGGCTGCCCACCACGGCAGCGGCGGATGCTTCCAGTAGCCGAGCTGCCACTCCTTGCCGAGCGCGAGGTCCTCGAGCAGGTCGAGCTGGAGGTTCGGGCAGATGAGCGCGGGGATGAGCGTCCACGCGACCAGATGCAGCACCAGCACGGCCGCCAGCACGCGGCCCGGACGGCGGCGGGCATAGGTGATGAGCCGGTCGAGTGCGCCACCTTCCGCAATGACGGTGCTGGAAACATGCTGTGTCACGTGGCGTGGAACTCCGGCATTTATCGCAAGCGTGGCGCCACGCTAGCTGATCGAGCCGGATGAAAGATAGGGCGCGGATATGTCGCGCGAGCCGCGGGCACATACCCGCGCCCCGCGCCAGCGGGGAGAGGGTCGCCCGAGCGAAGCGAGGGCGGGGTGAGGGGCGGTTTTCGCACATCGTGCGCTGCCGATTGCCCCTCACCCGCCCCGCGCCTTCGGCGCTCGGCACCCTCTCCCCGCTTTCGCGGGGCGAGGGTACGGAGTGCGCGGCTCGTAAGGAGGCCAACTGACAGGCCGCAGCAAGTTGGCCAGTCCGCTGGCACGATGCCGTTGCGGAGGCGGTCGCACGGCCCCATAGTGGCGCCGCATTCGCCGAGAAGGAGCAATGGCGGCCCCGCTTCCCGAGTTCTCGATCGTGCTGCCCGCGCACAACGAGGCCGCCAATATCGGCCCGATGGTGGCGGCGTTGCGCGAGGTGCTGCCGCCGCTCGGGCGCTGCGAAGTCATCTTCATCGACGATGGATCGCGCGACGAGACGCTTGTTGCCTTGCGCGCCGCCGCGGCCGCCGATCCGGCGGTGCGCTACGTCTCGTTCACCCGCAACTTCGGGCACGAGGCCGCGCTGCGCGCCGGCTTGCGCTACGCGCGCGGCAAGGCCGTGATCGTGATGGATGCCGATCTCGAGCATCCGCCGAGCCTGATCCCGGAACTGGTGAAGCAGTGGCGCGACGGCTTCAAGATCGTGACCGCGCAGCGGATCGGCTACGAGTCGATGCCGTGGTTCAAGCGCGTGACCTCGCGGCTCTATTACCGCGTGTTCGACGCACTCGGCGACGTGCACATCGAGGCTGGCAGCGCCAACTACATGCTCTTGGACCGGGTCGTGGTCGAGGCGGTCAATCGCTTCGAGGACCAGGATCTGTTTCTGCGCGGCGTGGTGCGCTGGCTCGGCTATCCGCTCGCCAGCGTGCCGTACCGGCAAAGCGTGCGCCAGCGCGGCGACAGCAAGTATTCGCTGCGCCGCATGGTCGAGCTCGCGGTCACCGGCATTGCGGTGCACAGCGTGCGGCCGCTGCGGTTCGCGATCTACCTCGCGCTCGGCTTCGCCGCGCTGGGCGGCGCGTTCGTGATCTATTCGATCGTGAGCTTCCTGTTCGTGCAGCACACGGTGGCGGGCTGGACCTCGATCATGGCGGCGATTGCGATTCTCGGCGCCGCGCAGCTCTTGGTACTCGGGATCGTCGGAGAATATGTCGGGCGCATATTGCGCGAGACCCGCAAGCGGCCGAGCTACGTGGTGGCGGAGACCGAGGCGGAGCGCGTGCAGGGCGACGGCGTCGAGCGGCTGGTGCGGCCGGCGGAATAGGGC
>WNGB01004268.1_pt1 | contig 23494 bp, 19 predicted proteins | sample 5400681 | NCBI WGS metagenome assembly WNGB01 (sample SAMN13153367, study PRJNA577476) | soil metagenome | isolation source: 115 cm soil or saprolite under grassland replicate 2 | place: USA:California | collected 2016-06-15
CTCGCGCAACGCCGCCAGTGTGTTCCGCAGGCTCTTGCGCGCTTGTTCATCCGATGTCTCGCCCGCGAGCAGCGTCGCCAACGCCTCGCGGGTGTGGACTGTCCCGGTGATGGCGAGATAGCAGAGCAGCGCCTCAGCTTTGCGGCGCGTGAAGATCAGCGGGACGCCACCCAGGCTGATCTGCGGGGTGCCCAGCAATTGGAGACGGAGTTCGTGCATGGTCGTCTCCTTGACTCACTCATTGGCGCGTGCTTTTGAGACGATTTTTAGTCGTTGTGCTTGTAGTATACACCACATCGCACCGCGCCACGAGTTCAGTGCCACAGCGCTGGCGCCTCTTTGTCGTGACAGTCGGTGTCCAGCAACCAATGACGAAGGATGGCGCGCAGCATGCGTTCCGCAGCCTCGGCGGATTAGTCGGTACGCAGTGCGCGGAAACCCTCTGACACCGCACATCAGTGCGATCAGAGGGCGAGGCTGTGCGCCGCTACCTTGTTTTGTGACCGATCTGTAACTCAAGGAGACCACTAGTGGTACGCGTTCTTGTTGTGGAAGACGACCCAGCCGTCTGGGATTGTTGGCCACCCGGCGGTTGAAGGCGGATGCCCGAACGGCGCATATTCCCGTGCTTGCGCTCACCGCGCGTGGCCTGGCCGACGAAGCGCGGGCGCGCGCGGCCGGCTGTGATGGCTTCATCACCAAACCATGTGCCATGGAGCACCTTTTGGCGCAGGTGGCGGCCTTCGCTGGGCGCGGTGATGGGGGCGGCGGCGCGGACGATCAGTGGAGCCAGAGAGTCGGTGTGGGGACATGCTGATCGCACGATCAGTGGAGCCAGAGAGTCGGTGTGGGGACATGCTGATCGCAGCGTTGCTGCGCTCCGGCAGCGCAGCGGCTGGCTAATCGCGCGCGGGAGCCTTCCAAAGTGGCGCTGATTGGCCACCGGTTCCTGCCGCGCGCAGGTGATGCGCATCGTCAAGTGAAACCAGTCGAGAAGGTGCTCGGCGAGTGGGCTGAGGTACAGCTGCAGGTCACGCACCTTGTCACCGCCGTCGGAGAGAAATGTGATCGCCTGATTCATCTGCAGCCCCTGGACCTTGAGCAACTCAGCAAGCCGGCGCTTAGATTTGGTGTCGTAGCCCGTCACAAAGCCAAAGCACTTGGCGCCACCGTCCGTCGGCACACTTTTGCCGACGATCACTTCAAACCAGCCAGCCTTGCGCTTGTCGCCATCGCGGGCGTGGACGTAACCACCGTCGATGCCGACGGTGAGCGGACCGTCGGGCCGCGGCAGGGCATCCCAATCGCGCTGGCACCCCTCAATGAAGAACGGCTGCTCGTCGCCCAGCTCGCCCTCCAGCTGTTCTGCCACCTGCTGCGCATGCCGGTAGACCGTCGCCCGGTTCGCCTGCAGTGGTAACACCTCCTCCAGCACGTCGACGGTCACGCCGTAGGGCAGTAAGGCCGCCCACTTGGCCTCCAGGTAGCGCAGCTCGGGGGTCGTTCGCTCGGAAAAGCAATCAGCCAACGGGCTGCTGCTCCGCGGCGTGTCCGCCGGCTGGCACCGGCAGGTGTACAGGCGCGGGCTGGACAGGGTCAGCGTGCCGAAAAGCGTGCGGAGGACAATCAAGTCGTGGCCTTTGCACCGGCGCTGCCTACCACACTGCGGGCAGGTCTGCTGCTGGGCAACGTAGGCCGCAGCCTGGTGGGGGACAAGGGTCTCGTGGAGCTGCGCCAGGATGGTCTTGGCCTCGGCCAGCATCAGACCAAGGGTCTCAGGTGTGAGAGCATCTCGCTCGAGGCACGCCACCTCGTCGACGATGGGCGGTTCGTCGTCACGTTCGATGATGACCTGCAGCGTCACTTTCATGTGTGCGCCTCCTTCGCAATGGACGTGGCTGATCCGGGTGCGCTCGTCACCTGCCGCAGTTGGCGATTAACAGAGCGCCGGTCGAAACGATTCACCTCGGCCCAATACTGCAACGTGTGGAGTTCGGCGCGCGGATCGTCAACGTCGTCATCTTCCAGGAGCGCCAACAGGCGCTCGATGATAAAGAGCGGGTGGTAGTGCTGGCGGAGGGTGAGAAACGCATGCGGCCCTTCACACTCCTCGGGTGGCGCGGCGCGGGCGCCACCGATGCAGATGGGATACTGCTGTCCAGAGGTTTGGGGCAAGATCTGCTCGACGCGGATCTCGTGCCGCCAGAGGACGTGGAAGTTATACTCGTAGTGGAAGCGATCCCGCGTACGAACGCAGAAATCGGCCAGGCGCACCTGAGCCGGGTCGTCGGCGAAGGTGATCCCGCCGAGGTAGGCAATACCGTAGCTCTTGCCGTGGATCACAAAGCGGTGGAGATGCGAGTCGGTCCAGCTGAAGGCGATCTGAATGATGGCAAGGTAGATTAGCTCTAAGATTCCAGTGCCGCATACTGCGGGAGCGCGGCCTGCATCGCCTGCCGCTCGTAGGTGGTCCAGTCATCGGCGGATGGGATGAGCCCGGCGATCGACTCAAGCGCCAGGCCGACTTGCCGTGCCATCACATCGATTGCTGGCGATTGGTATCCGGCGAGGTCATGCAGCCCGACCACGCGGGCACGAAGTTGTGCGGTCAATCTTGCTCGCTCGGCTGGATCTGCGGCCATAAGCGCGGCTGTTCGCTCCGGCGCCCACTGGAGATACACGCCGGCCTGAAGCAATGCGCCGGTGCGCCGGCGCGCTTGCGCCAGCCCGACGACCTTCCGTCGCTCGACCACGACTTCATAGGGCGACAGGCCGCCGAAGCAGACCCGCCGCAGCAGCGAATCCAGCATCTGCGCGTCAGCTCGCGCAGTGGCGATATCGACGACGCTGGCCGCGATGCCCAGCGCGCCCAGCGCCGCCGCCCACACCGCGCCGAGCCAGTGGTACGACTCGGTTACGTCGCCTGTATAGAGCGGATCTTCGGGTGGCAGCGCCAGGTCGAGCAGCAGCAGCGAATCGCTCAACACGGCACCCCCCCCGCTGCGCCGCCGGTGAACCGGGACGCCGGCGGCGGCACACGCCGCCAGGTCTACCTCGTGGGGCTGCTGCGATGAGCCGAGCAGCAGCGCCGGCGGGCGGAACTGATACCAACGCATGGCTGGTACACCGGTCTGCTCCAGGCCGGCGAGCAGCGCAATACTGCCGGCCAGCTGCTCGCCGGCGGGGGCCGCGCTGGAGGGCAGCACGCGGATCGGTCGATCGTTGGGGGCGTGGCGCATCAGAGCTCCTGCTTCCAACCGTATGGGACAAGGACGCCACTACTATACCAGGATTTCACACGGCCGGGCGGCCCAGCGCAGGTGCGCCCGATCACACTGAAGCTGGCGATCGAATCTGCTTTGCATGTTCTAAGCCCTTGCCCGTTTATCTTTCTTACCTCGCGCTAGATACAAAGTCTTCACCAACAGCGATCATTTCTTTCCTGAGCATTGCCGCACATGCAGCTATAGTATGTATAACGGGATACAGGAGGGGGGTATAGGAGCTCTTGCGATCGATTACGCAGACACAGCTGTCTCGCATCACCATTGGAGGTAGATCATGGCACGCAAAAGGATTGTGGTCGTCGGCACCAGCTTCGCCGGTTTCACCGGGGCGCTGGAGCTGCACGAACTGCTCGGCAATGACCACGACATTACCGTAGTGGCCAACACGCACGATTTCGTCTTCATCCCTTCGCTGATCTGGTATCCCTTCGGCCTGCGCGACAAAAAGGATATTGCCTTTGACGTCCGCCCGATCTACGCTGAACACCAGATCAACTTCGTCGAGGCCAGCGTCACCGGATTCGACCTGGAGCAACGTCTGGTCAAGACCGACGGCGACGCTATTCCCTACGACTACCTGCTGATCGCCACCGGCCCGAAGGTCGATTTCGCCAGCGTGCCGGGGCTGGGGCCGCACCAAAACTCCTGGTCGATCTGCAATATCGCGCATGCCGAAGTGACCCGCCATGCCTGGGAGCGCTTCCTGCGCGACCCTGGGCCGATCGTGATCGGCGCGTCGCAGGGCGCGGCCTGCTTCGGCGCGGCCTACGAGTTCCTCTTCAACCTGCGCTATCAGCTCAAGAAGCACCACCTGCTCGACAAAGCACCGCTGACCTACGTGACCGCCGAGCCGTTCCTGGGCCACTTCGGCATCGGCGGGCTGGGCAACGCCCAGTGGATGTCCGAAAAATTCTTCCACATGCAGGGCATCACCTGGCGCACCGATGCGACGGTGAAAGAGGTGCTGCCGGATGGCGTCGTGCTCGGCAGCGGCGAGAAGCTGCCATCGAAGTTCACGATGATCATCCCGCGCTTCCTGGGGATCGACGCGATCCGCAACACGCCCGGCCTGGGCAACGCCAACGGCTTTATCGAAACCGACGACGGCTACCGGCACAAGCAGTACCCCGAGGTCTACGCCGCCGGTGTCGCCGTCTTCGTACCACCAGTCGGCGAGACGGCGGTGCCGTGTGGCGTGCCGAAGACCGGCTATCCGTCGGAGGTGATGGCCAAGACGGCGGCGGCCAACATCGCGGCCGATATCAAAGGCGGCGAGCGCAAGACCATGCCATACTCGATGATCCACGCCTACTGCATCATGGACACCGGGAACATGGGCATGCTGATTCTGGGCGACCACATGCTCGGCGCGCGCCACCTGGAGTTCATCATCCCCGGGCCGCAGGCGCACTGGGCCAAGCTGGCGTTCGAGAAATATTTCCTGTACACGCGTAAGCACGGCCACGTGTAGCACATCACCGCAGCCGGGCACATGAACGCCGCTCGCATCTAGCGAGCGGCGTTTCTTGGATGCAGCCGGGTTTGTCCGCTATACGAGCAGTAGGCACACCTGGTTGCCTAAGTCACCACCACCCGCCGCGCCCGATCGTACGCTACGCCGGTTCCGCCACGCGGGTGCGGGTGCTAATTGCAAACGCCGGCGGGTATGTCTGCACACCTACAACAGAATGACCGGCATCACTTACGCGCTTTGGTGCTGACGTGCCCGAATGGCGTGGGCCGCCGTTGCCGCCGCTGTCGTGAGGCGCACCTGATCGAAGCCGTTGTTACTACTGACCCATCCTGTATCGTGGACCTGGATCGCGGCAAGCGCCGGCAGACTCTCGCGGGTCCCGAGATCGGTGAGCGCCTGGATGCTGGCGAAGCGGATATACGGGTTCTCGTGCGTGAGCAGGCCAATCAGCGCAGGCTCCGCCCGCGCGTCGGCCAATGTGCGCAGCGCCGCAATCAGCTCTATCTGCACCAGCGCGTCGGCGCTGGTGAGCGCCGCGAGCACATCCGGCACACACGCGCGATCCTTGAGCGCCGCCAGCGCCGCGACCGCGGCCAATCGTACCTGCGGATCAGAATCCGTGAGAAGTGCCCGCAGCGCGGGGATGGCGTCTGCATACTGCTGCACGCCAAGCAGTTTGGCGGTGGCCCGGCGGGTGCCGGGGTTGGGGTGGCCGAGCTGCTCCAGGAGAACCGACAGTGATGGGCCAACCTTCAGCTTGCGCAACGCGGCCTGCGCGCTCTCGCGCACGCCCCACCAGTCGTCGATCAGCGCCCGCGACAGGGCATCGGCCGCGCGCGCGTCCTTGAGCTTGCCAAGCGCGGTCGCGGCGCTGCGCCGCACATCGCGATTGCTGTCGTGCAGCCGCGCAATCAGGGCATCGACCGCGCGCGTGTCCCCAAGATCCCCCAATACACGTACCGCTGCCCAGCGCACCGACTGATACCGATCCTGGGTGGCGAGGATGAGCGCATCGAGCGCCTGCGGCGCACGTAGGGCGCCGATGGCATACACCGCCCGCGTACGCACCTTGGCGTCGCGATCCTGGAGCAGCGGCAGCAGCAGATCGGCCACGGCTGGGTCAGCCCGCTTTTCGAGCAGCTGGATCACCTGTGCGCGCAGCTTGGCGTCATCCACATGCAGCCCCTCAATCAGCTGCTGATCCCGGCCTGCCTCGCCCAGCTCGGCCAGCGCAATCACCGCTGCCAGGCGCACATGCTCGCTACGATGCTGCAACAGTGGCTGGAGACGCGCGCCAAAGCTGGGGTCGCTGTAGGCGCGCAGGGTCTGCACTAGCTCTTGTAGTACGATCGGATCGTCCTCGTGTTGGAGGATGTCGAACAAGGTCCCGATCGCTGCACGCGGCGTATCTACCGCCAGCGCGCGTGCAGCCGCGCAGCGCTGCCGTGGATCTGGGTCGGCCAGGGCGGTGAGATTGCGCTGCAGCCGGTGCGGCGGCGTGAGCGACTCGGCCAGGCTCGAGATCCCTTGCATCAGCGCATCCACTCGCTCGGCCAGGGGTGCAGCGGCGCCGGATTCGGCGCCGGCGTGCGCACGCAAGCTGGCGGCGAGCTCCTGCAGGTCGGGTAGTGTCGGCCGGCTGTGCCCGCTCAGAGAGCCGAGGACAGCCCGCGTCACCGCAACCGTATCGACAAGCTGCGCCATCTGAGCCACCTCCGGTGTCCAGCCGGCGGTGCCGCGCAGCAGGGGAAACGCCTGTATGAACCACGATTGGGCGGCCTGCATGTCGCCGGCGTCCTGGTGAGCCTTCCCGATCTGGTACAGCGCGATCCCCTCGTACTGGGGCGCCTGTAGCCGATGGTAGAGCTGGCGCGCCTGCTCGTAGGATACGATAGCACGCTGGGTTTCGCCGAGGCTGGCCGCCAGCTGACCGAGCTCGACGAGGATATCGGCCTCCAATGTCGGTTCGTTCACCGCCCGGCTGGCGGCGAGCGCCTGGACGAGCTGTTCCTGCGCTTGGAGGTGGGCGCCACGATGCTGGAGCGCCTGGCCCAGCAGCCGCAGAACGTATGCGACCTCAGCGTGGTTGTCGAGGTGGCGCCAGAGCGCGAGCGCCTGCTCGAGGACGAACTGCGCCTCCTGGAAGCTCCCCTGATCGATCAGGGCGCGGCCGCGTCGCGTAAGGGCGGTGGCGTGCGTATCTGGGGGAAGCGGCATGCCGGGCCTCCTTTGCCGGATGGATGGATCATGCGCAATCGACAGCACGCGCGTGGCGGCGCCCGCTGCGCGTAGCGCTTCGTGCAACATGGATACCGTCTGACATGTGCGGTGCGATGCGATGCTACCTGGGGAGGTGTGGGGGCGACGGAGCCGCCTCCAGGCGCCCACCTCGAAGTGTAACGTTCGCAAGAACCTTGTCTAACCCATACATCTGCATCTGTGCGATATTGCCCTGGTCGCGCGCGATATCGGCGAGGCCCAACAACCCAACTCCTACGCCTTCACGGTCACCGATCTCGCGGTGCAATGTCACACACTCTTCGAATAGTGCTTTGGCGCGAGCGAAGTCACCCTGTTCGCGACGCACCATGCCTAGCAGCACGAGCGACAGTCCCAAGCCAGCGCTGCTCAGGCTCCCGCGATCGCCTCGCGCGCGGTGCTGCGTCATGGCGTCTTCCAGCAGTGCGGCCGCTTGCTCGTACTGCCCCTCCACACGCGCCGCGATCGCCGCGCTCCCAAGCACTGGTGTTGTGTTCTCGGGTTTCCCGAGGGCACGACGCACTACCATACTCTGCGCGAAGAGCTGTGTGGCACGCGCGAAATCGTACTGGTGGGTGGCTAATCGGGCCGCCCCCTCCAGCGCGTGGAGGCGTGTGGTCATGGCACTGGCCTCTGGCGTATCGTCGTCCAGCGTCAGCAGTTCCTCCAGCCACATGCGCCCCTCGCTGAGATAGCCGCGGCGCTGCCAGAACTTTGTCAGCGCTCCGGCGAGCTGAAGCCCAATCGCCGTGTGGCGACTGTCGCGCGCCCACTTTAACGCGGCGCGCAGGTTGTCGTGCTCGCGATCAAGCTGCGCGATCGCCAAGTCTGCCGTTGGGCCCACCCAATCTGTTGCGACCGCTTCGGCCAGCGCCAGATAGTAGCGCGCATGCCGTCGTTGGACCGCCTCCGCCTCCGGCCGTCCACCGAGCTGCTCCAGTGCGTACTCGCGAATCGTTTCGAGCATCCCAAAGCGCGAATCAGCCTCCGCATCAGCAGCGTCAGGCGCGGCGCTTGCGGCGCTGGGCCTCCTCGGAACCACCGGGCCTAGCAAATTAGGCATCGCACAGGCAAACGAAAAGGAGCAAGACATGTCAGAACACTCTGAGTCGCCCAAGCCACGGATTGTCCTGATGCACGGCGCCTGGGCCGATGGCCCTGGGTGGCAACACGTCATCCCGCTGTTGGAAGAGGATGGCTACCCGGTGATTGCGGTGCAGAATCCGCTCACCTCGTTCGCCGACGATATCGCGACGACCAAGCGGGTAATCGATGCCGAAGCCCAAAAGGGTCCGGTCGTCGTCGTCGGCCACTCGTATGGCGGCGCGGTGATCACCGGTGCGGCCGACAACCCCAACGTGAAGGCGCTGGTCTATATCGCTGCCTTTGCGCCGGAGGCTAACGAACCGGTCGGCGCATTGCTTGGCCAGTTCCCGCCGACCCCGCTCGGCGCCGCCTTTGTGCCCGATGCGGCTGGTTTTGTCTATATTGATCGGGCGAAGTTCCGCGCTATCTTTGCCGCGGATGTCGATCGCACCGAGGCGCAGGTGATGGCAGCCGCACAGAAGCCGGCATCCGGTGCGATCTTTAGCCAGTCGGCCGCAACCGCAGCGTGGAAGACCATCCCCCAGGACAAGGAGCTGCCGCTCTCGGCGCTGAAATCCGCCTTCCCAGTCCTGAGCAATCCCTTCAACCTCAAGCGCGCCGTGTCGCTTACCGCGCCCCAGTTCCGCTTCGGTTTCACCAACGCCGTGTCGGAGCAGGAAGCCAAGGAGATGATTTCACTACAAAGACACCCAGTTCACAAATCATTCGTGTCCTTGGTGTCTTTCGTGTCTTTGTAGTGAATCTCTGGAGAATCTTCCGTGTATCGTCAACGTGTGCTCTATCCGTCGTATCGAAAGGAGCATATCCATTGCCGCCCTACGGCGCCTGGCACGCATTGTGCTGTAGTACACATGTGCGAGCAGAAGGCGCATTGCGCGTTCACTTTTGTGTGAAAGGTGCGAATATGGATACGAAAAAACGCGATCAGGATAACCTGGATCAAAGCAATGTGGTGAAAGATCCCGACGAGTGGACAACTGGAGAAGAGCCCATGACCGGCGCACAGCGATCATATCTGAAGACCCTTTCCAACGAAGCGGGTGAGCCGTTCGATGAGAATCTCACGAAGGCCGAGGCATCCAAGAAGATCGATGAGTTGCAGCACAAGACTGGGCGCGGTCTGAGCAAGAGTTCGCACTAGGGTAGGGGCCGATAGCACGAACCGGACGATCGGCGGGCCCGCCGATCGTCCGGTTCGCTTTGCGCGGTGGCGGTTAGCGCGCGCCAGCCCTGATAGCGACAGCGCTACTGGCCAGGCGCTGTCCATCCGGACTCCACGCCAGATCGTAGAAACAGTTGCCGCTAGCGAATGGCATTGTCCCATTCGCTGCTGGCTATCCATTGGCCGTCCGAGCTTGGAAATGTACTAGTGAAGTGAGATGCACACCTATGCACAAGGGGAAAGCACAGTGCTGTGGAGTGACATCCCGCGCCGAATAGCATAGAGTAGACATACGATCGTTACAAGGTATAGGTGCAAGAATGGCGGGTTGGAGAACACTATCGTATTGGTGTATCATTCGTCCATCAAGCAAAAGGAGGAAATCTCTATGATCTCGCAACCCAGCGAAGCCGATCTACAGCGTGTGCCGAGCAGCCAGCCACAGCTGTACCAGCATGGCCAGATCATTCAGGAGTTCGGCACGCTCCGGCTGCTGCCGATCGCGCTGGCCCACGACGCGCGCCTACAGAGCTGCCAGCTGCTCAACCAGATCCTGGCCGACACCATGATCCTCTACAGCCTGTACAAAAAGCACCACTGGCAGATGCGCGGCCCGACGTTTTACCAGCTGCATTTGCTGCTCGACAAGCACGCCGCCGAGCAGCTCGCGCTGGTCGATATGCTGGCCGAGCGCGTCCAGATGCTTGGCGGGGTGGCGATCGCCGACCCACGCCATGTCGCCGAGCTGACCACGATCGACCGCCCGCCCAGCGGCGTCGAGGAGGTGCCGGCCATGCTCTCACGGCTGCTCTCCGCGCACGAGGCGATCATCACCGAGGTGCGCGCGGCGATCGCGCAGACCGCGCAGAGCGGCGACGGCGGCAGCAACGACCTGCTGATAGGTGATATCCTACGCACGCACGAGCAGCAGGTCTGGGGAGTGGCCGAACACCTGGTCGAGACGCCGCTGGTGCGCGCGTGACTTTTTAACGCACGTTGTAGGTTCTTGTTTCGCCCGGCTGGGCGAAACAAGAACCTACAAAAGAAGGAAAATCCCATGCTGCCGTCCATCCTGAGCTGCTCCCCTGAGCGGCGTCGAAAGGTGTCGAAGCTACGTCCTGAGGTGCCCCCTGAGCCTGTCGAAGGGCTTACCGAAGGGGGCAGGCGAAAAGTACCTTTTGCGTAAATCCTAACACATGTCGAGATCGCGTTGTCAATCGTACCAGCAGCGCGCTATAATGAAGGAGCAAGATCATGAGTAACACGATCGTCTTCATTCATGGAGCCTGGTTGACTAGGCTGTCGTGGGAGAACTTCAAGCCCTACTTCGAGCAGCAGGGCTATACCTGCGTCGCCCCCGAGTGGCCCTACCGCGACAAATCGGTCGAGGAGCTGCGCGAGAGCACACCGCCTGAGCTAGCCGAGGTCGGCGTCAAGGAGCTGACCGACCACTTTGAAGCGATCATCCGGGCGATGCCCGAGCCGCCGATCCTGATCGGGCACTCGTTTGGCGGGTTGATCGTGCAGCAGCTGCTCGATCGTGGCGTTGGCAGCGCCGGCGTGGCCCTCGATGCGGTTGTGCCGGAAGGCATTCTCGCGGTGGATTGGACGGTGCTGAAAGCCAATATGCGCGTCCTGTCGACCTGGATGGGCTGGGATAAAGTGCTGACCATGTCGTTCCCCGAATTCCAGTACGCCTTTACCAACACCTTCCCAGAAGAGGAGCAGCGCAAATACTTCGAGCGCTATGTCGTGCCGGAGAGCGGGCGCCTGTTCTTCCAGGTCGCGTTTGCGCCGCTGGACCCGAACCACGCCACTCGCGTTAACTTCAAGAACGATAACCGTGCGCCGCTGCTGCTGATCGCCGGCGAAAACGACCATCTGGTGCCGGCGCACGTCGTCCAGACGAACTACCAGCACCACAAAGAATCGGCGGCCCGCACCGATTTTCACGAGTTCAAAGGCCGTTCGCACTTGCTGACCGCCGGGGAGGGCTGGGAAGAGGTGGCCGGCTTCGTCGCCAGCTGGCTCGCCGAGCTGCCCACGCACACGGCGCGCCCGGCCAGCGCATAAGCGTGCGCTTGGTGCTTGATGCTTGAGTACAACCTCCGATTCACGCATCATGTACCACGCATCACAGCATGAAAGGATCTGGTATGGCGAAAGGTTTTTTCTCACGCGGCTTTCTGGGCCGGCGGCGTGATCCCGAGCAGGCCGCTCGGCTCCCGCCTGGGCAGTATCTCACCGACGGCTTTCCGGTGCTCTCGGCCGGGCCAACACCCTACACGCCCAAAGAGCGCTGGGATTTCACCGTGGTGGGCGCCGTCGAGACGCCGCAGCGCTGGACATGGGATGAGTTCCAGGCCCTGCCGCGCGCGCCGATCACCGCCGACATCCACTGTGTGACCAAGTGGTCAAAGCTCGACACCATGTGGTCCGGGTTCTCGCTTGATACGATTATAGGCGCTGCCAAGCCGCAGGCACAGTATTTGCTCGCCTTCTGCGACGGTGGCTACGTCACCAACCTGCCGCTGGCCGATGTGACAGACAATAAGGCCTGGATCGTCGACACCTACGATGGCGCGCCACTGCCGCTCGAGCACGGTGGGCCAGTACGGCTGCTGGTGCCGCACTTATATTTCTGGAAGAGCGCCAAGTGGGTGCGCGGCCTGCGCATCGTCGAAGACGATCAGCCTGGTTTCTGGGAATCGCTTGGCTACCACAATTATGGTGATCCATGGAAAGAACAGCGCTACCAAGGCGATTAGCCTGGCAGCTAGGCCGTGTGGTTGCGATCATCGACGAAACGCCGCGCACCAAAAGCCTGATTCTCGACGTGCCGAGCTGGGCCGGCCACAGCGCGGGGCAGCACGTCGATGTGCGCCTGACCGCTGAGGACGGTTATCAGGCCCAGCGCAGCTACTCGATCGCCTCGCCGCCGGAAGATCGCCAGATCACGCTGACGGTCGAACGACTGGACGACGGCGAAGTATCGCCCTACCTGACCGACGCGCTGCAACCAGGCGACCAGGTGGAGCTGCGCGGGCCGATCGGCGGCTACTTCACCTGGCAGGTCGCCGACGGCGGGCCGCTGCTGTTGGTGGCCGGCGGTTCGGGCATCGTCCCGCTGATGGCGATGATCCGCCACCGGGCTGCGCACACCAGCACGGTGCCGACGCGCCTGCTCTATTCGTCGCGCGCGTTCGAGGAGATCATCTATCGCCAGGAGCTGGCGCAACTGGCCAGCGCCGACCCCACGCTGACGGTGGCGCACACGCTCACGCGCCGCCAGCCGCCGGACTGGGTCGGCTATCGGCGCCGGATCGACCGGGCCATGCTGGCCGAGGTGGGCTGGCCGCCGTCGGAGCAGCCGCAGGCCTTTGTCTGCGGCCCGACCGCGCTGGTCGAAACCGTGGCATCGGCACTGGTGGAGCTCGGTCACGACCCCTTGCGCGTCAAGACCGAGCGCTTTGGAGCAAGTGGAGGAACAGCATGACGAGTGATGCACAGCACCTCGACGGCAATGCGGCCGGCGGGGTTCTCGGCCAGATCTTCGCGTTCGAGATGACCACGGCGGAAGTGATCTGCGCCCACTGCGATGCCGTCGGCCCGATCGGTGCGGCGGTGGTGTACGCCACGGCGATGGGCACGATCATTCGCTGCCCCGGCTGCGGCGAAGCCCTGATTCGCATCGCGCACGGCCCGCAGCGCTACTGGGTCGATTTCAGCGGCACGCGGCTGATGCAGCTGCGCGTGCCTCAATGACAGGACTTACGCGGTGCCCAGATGTGGTCATTCGCAGCGGTGCTTTATCTTCTTTTTGTTGTTCGTTTTTTCGCTCTGCGAGCGAAAAAACGAACAACAGATGCAATGGGAAGTACCATGCTGCCGAACATCCTGAGCCTGTCGAAGGGCAGGCAAAGCGGCGTTTGAAAGCGCGACCGCGCAAGTCCTGTCAATTACGGGGCGGGGCTGGGCATGGACGCGATCGCCGATGCGGGGACGAAAAGGGGGAAAGCCGTAGGCCGATCACTGCCCCAATCCCGGCAAAACGCTTACTGGCCGACGCCAGATTAGTTCTGATGGCACAAGTGACCACTACAGAATCGCTGTCCTTCCCGCGCGCCCTAGCCTACTCGCGCCTCGGCGGCCGCGGCAGCCCAAATGGCCTGGCCGACTTCGGGGTGCGCGATGTCGTTGTGGCCGCCCTCCAGGAAGCCGCCCTTTTGGATGTAGGTGCTGCCGTTGATGTTATAGATTGCGCCCGGCTCGAACGTGTATGGCTCGGCCAGGGGTTTCATATCCAGAGCTGTCGCGTTCACAGCCTGGGCACCGAAAGCGCCCAGGGCGCTATACTTCTTCGGCTTGCGCTCGAGATCGTCGAAGGACGACTGGCCCGCGATCCCTGCCCCCGCAGGGTAGATCAAACCCACGGCGCGGTCGGCTAGACTGTAGACTGTGAGCAGCGGACCCTGTACCAGACGATCGCGCACGATCGCGTGAAAGTAGCCGGTCTGGCCCGGCTGCTCGGGAATATCGGCGCAGTAGGCCCAGCATGAGAGGGCGCCCTGCACCAGGGTGGCCGAGTGGACCGGCACAGGCGTGCGCGGGTGCGGAACTGCTTGCGCTCGGGGAAGCCGCCGCCCGTCGGCTTCCCCGAGGCGTCGAGGCCGGCCAGCGGCACGATCAGCTCGTCGGCGCTCAGCTGGGTTGTGGCGTCGAAGGCGTGGCGTGGGGCGAAGAACAGCACCTCACGCGCGTTGGTCGGCGCGTGCTCGGTCTCGTAGCGCACCAGGTGCTCGACGTAAGCCGCGTAGTCGGCAGGCGCGGGCAAGTGCAGCCGGCCGGTGGCGTACTCGGCGTTCAGGCGCTGGCTGAAATCGAAGGGGATGCGATCCGGGCTGCCGACGATCAGCAGGTAGTAGGGCACTTTAGTCGGGTCGACGGTGCCGGCGCCCACGCCCTGATCGATCAGCCAGGCGCGATGGTTGGGCGTGCTGTAGGTCAGCTCCTTTGCCAGCGCGGCGCCGATCTGTTTACGACGATGCTCGATCAGCGGCTGAAGGGCCTTGCGCACCTCGGGGGCCTCGTCGGGGTGGAAGACGATCGCCCAGCCAGCCGCCGTCGGGTCTTCAGGCTTGACTCCATGGGGCAACCCGAAGGTGCCCTGTTTCTGCTTGCGGTACAGGGCCTGAAGCCACTGCCTAAGCTCGGGAGCGAGGGGCGTACGCTGGGCCAGGGCAGCCACGCCGGCAACGTCCAGTGGCGGGATGGCATACTGGCCGGTAGTGCCATCAATGCCATTGGCGTAGATGAGGGCCGAATCCTCACTTTCCACTGGGCGCTCCTTTCCTTCAGGCTCTCATGCGGCGGCCTCAAGATCGTGGAGACTTGGACGGGCTACCGCCGGTGCGCCGACCGGCGCCACCGGCAGGCGCACGGCCGGGTCGCCGAGAATAATGTAATTGCGGATGTCGGTCGTCGTGCGGTGAAGTATAGAAAGACCGAGCTCGTCAACGTCCTCGCGGCCTTGCCCCTGCTGCACGAGTCCCTCGGCCAGACGCGCGGCCAGAATCGCATAGCGCTGCGCAAAGGGCTCGATTGCGGCACCGACAGTCGCGCCGCCGAGAAGTCGCCGAAACATATCGCTGAACATGCCGAGCTGGGGTTTATTATCTACCATCACCGACGAGGTCGAATTATTGTCGACATGGGCGATCACGGCCAGGGCGCCGCCGTTGGCCTGGCCGAGTAGTTGGCGCGGTAGATTGGCGATGAAGGCCTGCCTGGCTATCTCGCGCGGAGCTTTGACATTGAGCGGGCCAAAATCATCGTAGCGGCTTAGGCCGGCGCTCGAGGGCAGCATCATAAAGACCACCAGGCCGAGCAGCCGCCCGGCATCCAGGATGTCGTCGCCGGTGAAATAATGCTCGCGCCCGTAGGTGTCGCTGCCGTTCCAATCGTCGCAGAACGGCGCCCCCTGGTCGCTGAGCTGGGCACTGTTGTCAATCGGGAATTGGGCGGCGCTGCCTATGGCGAACAGGAACGTCGGAGTCATGGAGCCACCAAGCACTTCGCGCAGCTGGGCTTTCGTGGCCGTCGGACCCAACGTTTCTGTCAGCCGCCAGTTGGTGGCATCCTGGTCGACAACCTTCCGCAGCGCTTGCAGCAGGTGGGTGGATGCGGTCTGAAGGGACTCGAGCTGGTTGCCGTAGGATGGGGCAAAAAACGTGATACTCCGCTCCAGGGCCAGGGCGCGCTCCTCGGCGGCGGCTACGCTGCGGGCGTAGGTGGCGTACTGCTCGAGCTTGTCGAAGGCGATCCGCCCGACCGAGTGCTGGACATCAAGGCTATATTGAAACTCAAACGGGATCGTTTCGGGATCGCCGACAATCAGCAGGTAGTAGGGCACGCCATCGGGGTCGAGGATGCCAGTCTCAGCCCCCAAACGAGTGAGGAAGTCGTGGGCGGTGTCATTGGGGCGATACCCGATCGGGCCGCTGAAGACCTTATAGCGCTTGCCGGCGGCCCGGCGGCGGAGCTCGATCAGGGGGTCGAGGGCAGCCAGGATCTGCTGCTCCTCGGAAGTAGTGCCCCAGATCGCGGGAAAGATCAGTCCCCAGCCCAGCTCGGCCAGGTTGGTGCGCAGAAGGGAGCTTTTGCGGGCCTGGACGGCTGCCTCGGATTCCTTAAGAAACTCACGATCGTTGGCGCTCAACAAGCTGCTATTGTCTCTGGCCCAGGCTCCGGCCTCGCGCAGCGCATCCTCGGTGAGCAGATGGCTGGCCGATCGGTTGCGCTCCCAGAGGGCAGCCTGATCCTGGAACGAGTGGAATCGTGCGGGCGACGCCTTCCAATCGGCATTACTCTGGAGCACCGGTTCGATCAGCCGGTCGTGGGCTAGCTCGTACCATGTGCGCCCATCTCGCCGCTCGGCCCGCACGAGGTGGGCGTCAGCCAGATCCTCGATCAGATCGTTGGGCAGTCCCTGAGTCTTCTTATCCTGTTGGAGCACCTGGCTGCGAATGTTTTGGATGATCAGACGGGACTCGAACCAATCGCGAATATCGCGCTCGCTGATCGCGGCGTTCCGGGCGACTGGGCTGGCCGCTACCTCGCTCACGACCTCGGCGTAGTATTCGGCCAGGGCTTTGTCGACGCGTCCGATCGCTTCCAGATCGTGCATTGCGATGGTCATTATACCGCTCTTGGGTGGAGGGCTCGTGGCGCTCAACGCCTTCCACAGCCGGTGGCAGACCACCTGCAGCTGCACCGGCTCGATATAAGGTCCCGGCTGAGGCCGCGGATCCACGCTGCCGTCCGGTCGCTGGACCCGCACCGCGCGCAGGTCGTCGATCAGCTTTGTCACGACTCCGCGTGCGAAGTGAACCCGCTTGCGCATCGCCGGACCTTTGATAGCCTCGCGCGCCCCCTCGGTGGCCAGCAGTTCGAGCCGGAGGCGGGCGCTCAGGCTATCGGGAAAATAGTCCAGATATGGGGCGAGCGAGGCTACATGCTCATCGCGCATGACGAAGATGGCCCAGAAGCGGCCATGATCGTCGTAGAGCACCTGGCCGATCTGCTCGAAGAAAGTGTGCTTTGCTTGGATATCGTTCGGATCGAGGGTGAAGATCTCTTCAAATTGATCGAAGATCAGCACCAGGGGGTTGCGAGCAGTGAGGGCTACCTTCGCGCCCGTGAAACGTTCGTCCAAATACTCCAGAAGATTCTTGCCGGCGAGCGCGGCCGCGCTCAACGGTGTGCCGACGTATGTCCCGCGGCCGAGCGCCGCGAGGTTGCTGTTGATCGAGAAGAGCGTGCTGAAGCAGTAGCGGTTGTTGTGCGGGGTGACCACGCTGAGGGTTGCCGGCTCCTTATTCACCCGGATCGGCTTGGGGAGAACCTTAATCTTCGCGGCGAGCAGGCGCGGGATCAAGCCCGCCTCGAGCAGCGACGTCTTTCCGGCGCCTGACGGCGCGTGCAGCAGCACCACATGCTTGGCCACCAGCAGGTTGCGCAGTTCTTCAACCTCCCACCGGCGGCCAAAGAAATACTGCTGCCGGTCGAGGGCAAACGGGCTCGGGCCGTTGTACGGATTATCGTTTGTCGGCGCCATTCTGCCTCATGCGTTCGTTTAGCTCATCGATAAAGTCCTGCGCACCACCCCAGTACATGCTGACGCTCGCACCCCGGAAGTAGCTCTCGAGGTAGCGGCGGGCGTGGCGCGGCCAGAATTCGCTCTCGCCAGGGTCGAGCTGCACGGCTACCGACGCCTCAGGCTCGCGGATACCCGAAGCGCCAAGGCTGGCAGCTGGCAAGATACTGCGAAAGAGCACGCGGAACTGCCAGTCTTCCATCTGAAAGCCGACGAAGAGCAGCGGCCGCTCGGCCAGTGCGGCCAGCAAGGCACTTGGGATGTGCTGGGTCTGGGCGCGGCTCTTACTGAACGCCATCATATAGTCGAAGTAGTCGTCTTCGGTGAGCACCAGCGAGTCAGGGTTGCTGAGGTGGCCGAACAGATGATATACCAGGGGCGCTTGGACGGTCGGGGTGGCCGGCTTTTCGCCCCTTGCTCCGCTCTGCCGGGCGCCGCCCCTACCCGTCTCAACCGCTTGCTTCAGCAGCTTCAGATTCCAGGGGAAGATCGCGACTTTCGGCTCTTTCCTCAGATCGGTGAGCGCGTCGGCGAGCAGATTGTCGTAGTTGGCCGTAATGAAGACCGGCAGATTGAGCGAGGCCAGCACCTTGTACGGGTCGCTTGGGCCATCGACTGCGGCCCGCCGGAATCTGCCGATCACTGTGATCAGCCGTGACACGGCCGTAACCCGCTCACTGTCGTCATACCGATTCCACTCCGCGCCACTCTCTCTGACGGTTTGGTCGAGCTCTGCCCACCTGTCGACAACCGCATTCGCACCCTTGTCGGGCGGCGTCACTGTCGAGTAGGCCTTGATCAACTGCTCGCCGACATAGTCGATCAATCGCTGGCTGAGCGTGGGTCGGCCCTGTTGGGTTGCGATATACTGCGCGATCTGCGGCAGCTCAGCGCGGCCGAGGGCCGCGGTGGGGAAGCCCTCGCTCTCGGCCCACTGGCGGGCTATCTCGCGCGGCGTCCCGATCAGCGACTGGGTCAGGCCTGGCCCGACGATCGGTAGCAGGGGCGTCTGCTTGTTGCGGGTAATATGGTAGACCAGGCGTACCCAGCGTTGAAACGGCTCGTCGCCGGCGAGCGGCGATGATCTCCAAATCCGGCCCCGCTGCAGCCGCATGAACAGGGTCGGCATCCAACGGTCGTCGAAGCGATTTCCCTCGCGCTGGATGGCGCCGCGCGCCACCGCCACTGCTCGGTCGACCTGGCCGTCTCTGCGCAGCTCGGTGAAAAAGACCGGCATAAAACGCTCGAGGGTCGACATATAGACATCGCCCTGCATAGCCAGCACGGCCGGCACCCCAGCCAACACGAGCTGTGGGCCGAGGGCGGCAAAGACACCCTGATCGGTGCTCCGACGGCTGTCCTCGCCGTCAGGCGCCGCTGGTTGGCCGGTACCCGCGCTCTGGCACGAGGCCAGAACCACCAGCACCGGCGGGCGCGCCATATTCCGGATCTGGCGCACCAGCTCAGTGGCTGGCACTTCGTTCCGTTCTTCGTCGTCTACGGTCTCCAGCCAGAGGTGGGGAACATCTACTCCGTCTTCGCGGACCAGCGCGCCATGGCAGACAAGGTAGAGCACATCGAAGCCCTCTTGCACCCGACTGATCAGCGCGCCCAGCGTCACTTGATCCTGGCCGCTTATCAGCGTGCCTTTGATGTTGTCGCCCAGGCTATCTTTGGCGCGCTTAAACTCGGCCATGACATCCACCGGGCGCAGCTCGCGGCCTCCAGGGTTGGGCCGCTGCTCGAGCAGGGGCGGGTTGGCGATCACCACCAGAACCTTAAGGTTGCCATGCGTCCCCAGCGATACGCTGAGCCAGTCGGCGCTACTAAGGTAGCGCGAGAAGTACACATCGTCTTGTGCGAGCAGCCAGGGGTCTTTGTCGTCAACGCGCATGGGGTCACATAGGGTCTCCCAGCGCAGGGTATGGAGCTCGCCGGCGTTAGGGGCGATGCGCAGGCGCAGGCGCAGCGGACGCCCCTTCGCTCGCGAGACAGTGCGAGCGCGATCATACTGCTTCCGTATGTCGCCGCCTTCCTTGAGCAGAGTGTTGGTGAGCAGGCGTCCATAGGCGACGTGATCGTCCTGCAAGTTAGCAAGGGCCAGCAGGTCAAACGCGACGTGTCCATAGGCGTCGTCGGGAGCCGCCTCATCGTAGGGATCCCAGTAGCGGGCAGTGATCGTGTAGGGCAAGGGAGCGACAACTGGCTCCGGCCGAGCGGGCTGTTGGCCGGCCGCGGCGACAGGCGGATCGTCGAGCCTCGCACGGCCGATCGGCAAGACAAACTCATACCGCGAGAGGCTGATCTCCAGATCGATATATTCCAGCGCCATGCTAACCTCTCAAATACATGGGAGATTACTCAGAGTATAGCACAGCACAGCGCCAGATCGAGTCTACAAATGGTAAAAGCGAACTGCATCTTATTATGGCGCCTACTTGACACCCACCGCTCCACCTGCGTATAGTTAGAACATCGCTGATCTCAATGAGATACCCTGCTAAGTGCGCACCGCGCTGATCACCCGACCGCTTGCCCGTAGGCAACCACCAAGAAGGAGACCCTTATGTCTGCCAAGGATGTGGTGACAGTTGAGCGCGCCCGTCTGGCCGCATTGCTGGCCGAGGTGCGAGTCCTCGAGACCCGCCTCCACCAGATCGCTGCTGATTTGGTTACCCTCGGTGCCGAGAGCCAGCCGGAGGCCGAGCAGCAGGCCGGCGCCGACAATCGTCTGGCCGCAGACTCGCCGAACCTGGCAGCCGCTGCCCCGCCCGCCACGAGCAGCCCAGCTGCCTGGTCGATCGGTCGGGCACCAGTAGTCCTCAGGGAGTCTGCCGAAACAGGGCAGCTTGGGTTGCCAACCAATGGCATCGACATTCGGAGCGGCAAGTATCTGCTCGAGATCGACGCTGCGGCTGCGGCAACGATGGCGCAGAAGCAGCCCGACTTGCCGAAGCTCACCCGGCTCCACGAAAGCAAGCGGCGCGCGGCGACCGAGAGCACCCTCGGCCTTGTCGGCGGCTATGGCGAGGATCGGCTCGAGGATAGCCGCTGGGCGGTTGTGGTCAGCGCCACCGACGATGTGGCCATACTCGACGCCCTGCGCCCCCTGATCGAGCACCGCGCAGCCCAGCAGGGTATCACCCTCAACCCCGCGCATCTGATCTTCAGTCCGGGCGAAACCTGCGCCGCTTGGTATTACCGGATCACTAGCGAGGAAAAGCAGCGCAAGCAATGGTACACGCTGCCGCCGGTTCTCGTGTACCGCCGGGATTACGGCGAAGACATGGCGGTCAACACCTGGCTGGCCCGCTACGGCGTGTCGCAGGGCCCGGTCGATCCGGCCCGCGGCGTCCCATTCTACCTCATGCTGGCAGCCCGGCCCGGCCCGCTCCACGCAGCCGACGAGGCCTTTATCCCGTTTGGCTTCCAATACGAGCTCGATATGTTCTGGGGCGTCGGGCGCCTGTGTTTCACGGCCCCCGACGGCAGCCACGACTACAAGGCCTACCGCACCTACGCCGAGCGGTTGGTGGCGTTCGAGCAGCGCGCCGATGCCGCTGAGCGGCTGCGCAAGGAGATTGTCTACTTCGGCACCGATCATGGCGCCGGCGACGCGACCAACTTCAGCGCTACCGAATTGATCGCGCCGCTCTACACCTGGCACAGCAGCAACTCCCGGACTGGGCCCGGCCGCTTTGGCTTTGGCCGGCGACTCTTTCTAAGCCAGGGTTCCGCATACCCCTACGAGGGCGCGATCATCCAGCCGGACGGCAAGGCGGAGCGCGCAGACCTCGAGCGGCTGCTCACCGGCAACGACGATGACCGGCCGCCGGCGATTCTCTTCAGCGCGACGCACGGCGCCGGCCTCCTAGAGGCGACGGCCGATGAACTGCTGCGCTACCAGGGCGCCCTGATTTGCCAGGATTGGCAGGGCGAGGGCCACCTACCGGCACGCGACCACTGGTTCGCCGGGGAGGATCTGGGGAACAGCGCGAAGGTTGAGGGCATGATCAACGTGCTGTTTGCCTGCTACGGTGCCGGCTGCCCCCGCGAGGACGAGTTCGTCTTCGAGGGCGACGCCCGACCGCAGATTGCACCCTTCCCTTTCGTTGCTCAGCTGCCGCAGCAGCTGCTCCTCAACGGCTCCCTGGCGGTATTGGGCCATATCGAACGAGCCTGGACCTATGCATTCCACGGGACGAGCGGGGTCGCGGCGCAATCGCAGAGCTTCGAGGATGTGCTGAGCAGAATATCCGAGGGCAAGCGCTTGGGCTTCGCTACCGATCAGTTCAATATTCTCCAGGGCTCGCGGTCGGCGACCCTCGCCAACACTCTCGAGGATATTCGCTTCGGCCGCCAAGTTGATCCCTACGAACTAGCCCAGCTCTGGATTGCCCGCAACGACGCACGCAACTACGCGCTGCTTGGTGACCCGGCTGTGCGACTGCCGTTTCGTGGTTAGGCGAGCGCTGATGTAACTCCTTGCGTGGGGGTGTGGGGGCGGCTTCGCCGCCCCAGAGCAGTATCCTGAGATGGAAGTGGTGCTGTTTGAAGGCACACCGCAAGAAGTGGGGGAGTGGCTTGCGAGCAGCATCATTGATGTCGGGTTTGTACCCCTCTCCGCGACAGGGACGGATAGTACGCTGATTACGACGGACGAGCTGGTTGTAGTCGTTGCGCCTGGGCATCGTCTAGGCGCTCAGAGGGTAGTGGCTGCCAGCGAGTTGCATGAGGAAGGATTCATCATGTCAAAGAACGATTGTGCATTCCAGACACTGGAGATGGCCGGCCTTGAGCCGAGCAGGAGCAGGCCACCTATTCGCTATCATGCCAGTGACAGCACCACTATCCTAGCGATGGTCCGCGAAGGACTCGGTATCACGCTCCTGCCTCGCATGATGCTCCCTCCAAAGCTCGAGGGCAGCGTTCGCCGAGCTCCAGTACCTAGGCGTGCGCAGGTCGGTGATGACTGTCGCCTGATGGCTCAACCGAACCGCTTAGGAGTTACGCGGTTGGGCTTTTCAGCGTCGATTTGAGGGCTTCGCCGCTTATTATGACCCCTCCGTTTGGGCCTTTAGGCGGCATCGCGCCTCAAAAAGTCGCGTTCAACGGCTCTTAAAAGGTCAGAAATGGTTTGAGCCATTTCGGCAGTTGGGCAGTGCTCATCATAGTAATACCCTCCTCATTCATTGTGCATGCACAGCGGCGCGTATCCCTGTGTCGGGAGTGTACGCGCCAGCGGGGATCGCACGGCGGTAATAAGAAACCACATAACACTTGACATGCAAGTAAATACTTGCTATCATAAATGCAAGTAAATACTTGCATTTATGATGTGCGATGGATACAGTATTCAAAGCTCTTGCCGATCCCACGCGGCGAACCTTGTTGGATCGGCTGTATGCGAAAAATGGCCAGACCTTGAGCGAACTCTGCGAGCAGCTTGGCATGACCCGCCAGGCCGTCACGCAGCATCTCGCCCTGCTGGAGGCGGCCAATCTGGTCGTTACAGTCTGGCGTGGCCGCGAGAAGCTGCACTATCTTAATCCGACGCCAATACACGAGATTTACGAGCGTTGGATCAGCAAGTATGAACGCCATCGACTGGCGGCGCTGACCGAATTGAAGCGCGGCCTTGAAGCAGACGAGCAGGAGTAGCACCATGGAAAAACCAGAATTCGTGTATGTCACGTATATCGCCACCACGCCGGAGCGGCTATGGGCGGCACTCACCCAGGGCGAGTTTACCAAAACATATTGGTACGGCCGCCGGATCGAGTCGCAGTGGACCGTTGGCGCACCGGTGGCGTTCTTTGACGGCGACAGCGACACCATCACCGATAGCGGCGTCGTGCTGGCAAGTGACCCGCCACGCCACCTCGCGTACACGTTTCGCAACGAGTTCGACGCGCAGGCACGCAAACAGGGGCATTCGCGCGTGAGCTTTACTATCGAACCGCACGAGGGCATGGTCAAGCTCACACTCGTCCACGACGAGCTGCCGAGCGAGGAGGCCGCCGAGGGCTTCCGCGAGGGCTGGTCGCCAA
>WNGB01003806.1_pt1 | contig 23491 bp, 19 predicted proteins | sample 5400681 | NCBI WGS metagenome assembly WNGB01 (sample SAMN13153367, study PRJNA577476) | soil metagenome | isolation source: 115 cm soil or saprolite under grassland replicate 2 | place: USA:California | collected 2016-06-15
ACCTGGATCACGCCCTCCTTGCCGACGGTGTCCATCGCCTTGGCGATGACCTCGCCGATCTCGGGGTCGCCAGCCGACACGGTGGCGGTGTGGGCGATCTCGTCGCGGGTCTCGACGTCCTTGGCCTGGTTCTTGATGGACTCGACGGCAACCTCGACAGCCTTCTCGATGCCCCGCTTCAGGCTCATCGGGTTGGCGCCGGCCGCCACGTTGCGCAGCCCCTCGCGCACCAGCGCCTGGGCAAGCACGGTGGCGGTGGTGGTGCCGTCACCGGCGATGTCGTCGGTCTTCTTCGCTACTTCCTTGACCAGCTCGGCGCCGATCTTCTCGTAGGGCTCCTCGAGCTCGATCTCCTTGGCGATCGAGACGCCATCATTGGTGATGGTCGGAGCGCCCCACTTCTTCTCGAGCACGACGTTGCGACCCTTGGGGCCCAACGTCACCCTCACAGCGTCGGCGAGCTGGTTCATGCCCCGTTCGAGCGCCCGGCGGGCGTCCTCATCGAAGGCGATGATCTTCGGCATGCGCGGCTACCTCCCTCACGGTGGGCCTGCCTGTTTCGCGTCACTCCTGGGTCCGGCCCTCGGCCGCGCAGCATGTTAGCACTCATGCCAGTCGAGTGCTAAGGGCGTTCCCCAGCGAAGGCTACAAGCATCGCCACCGCCCGAGCGCGCAGGCTGCGCGGCTCGCCGGACGGCCGGGCGAGCGCGGCGACGAGCTCCCGAAGGGGCTCGATCGCCCCCGGGTCCGCGCCGACCGATTCGAGGTCGGCCACCAGCGCCGCGACCTTGGCCGCCATGGCGTCCAGGCGCCGGCCGAGCGCCGGCTCCGGCGTGGCCGCCAGCTCCCGCGCGAGCTCGCCGGCACGGCGCCGGTAGGCGTCGAGGCCGGTGGTGACGGCCCGGTCCTCCGGCCCGACCTGGTCCAAGGACGTGACCTGGGCCGGCAGGGAGCGCCAGAAGCGCCGGCCATGGCCGCCCCTGGGGGCCGGCGGCACCGGAGGCACGCGCCTCCCCGGCAGGTCCACCGCTGGGCGCAGGCGGGGCGGGGATGCGGACAGGGGCATCGCGGGGCGGGCCGAAACGGTCTCTCCCGACAGGAGCCCGCCGCCGAGGCTGAACGGGAACGCGACCGGGAGGTCGGGCTCCGCGCCGGGCCACTCCCACCCGTGCGGCACGTCGACCGGCTGGGTCACGCGATGCAGCCGGCCGTCGCGGTTGACGACCACGGTGTCCAGCGCGACGAAGGCGGTGAAGCGCGACAGCACACCATGGTCCAGTGACGTGCGGACGATGCGCCGCTCCAGGTCATCGTCCTGGGCCACGCCGGTCGCGTAGCGGTCCTCCAGGTCGCGGACGTGCGCGCGGGCCCACACCTTGGCGACCGCGGTGTCGCGGGCAGGCACCACCGGGACCGTCACGCGCCAGCGCACGCCGCCCGCCCCCAGGCCGCGCACCGCCAGCGCGCCCTCCGGACGGCCGCGGTAGCGCCCGCAGACCACCAGCGGCGCTCCTGCCAGCAGCGCCGGAAGGCGGGGCGGCGTGACCGACGCCGGCTCGACGTCCAGCCCATCGGCGTCCAGCTCCAGGTCGGTGACCACTGGCGTGCCGATCCGCTGCCGGACCCGGTCCAGCGCCTCGTCCAGCCGGTCCTCGGACTCGACCAGCTCGCAGGCACCGCCACCCGCGATCGCCAGCCGCCGCAGGAACCCCTCGTTCACGGCGGTGTCGATGCCCACCGCGTAGACGCGCACATCCCCGAGCCGGGGAGCGAGCAGCCGCAGGATCTGGTCCTCGTTGCCGACCTGCCCGTCGGTGACCAGCACCAGGATCCGGTCGCGGTCGGGCTCGGGAGCGCCGAGCTGGTCCAGCGCCTGTAGCAGCGGCGCCGCCATCTCGGTCCCGTCCCGGGCGTCGAGCCGGGCCAGGAACTCCACCGCGCGGAACCGGTGGCGGTCCGTAGCCGCCCTCAGGGCGCCGCCCTCCGTCGGGGACGGGCACTGGACGTCGCTGGCGAACGCGAGCACCGCGAGGCGATCGCATTCGGAGAGGCTGTCCACCAGTCGCGCGGCCGCCCGTCGCGCGGCCACCATCTTCCAGCCCGCCATGCTGCCCGAGCGGTCGAGCACCAGGGCAACGTCCCTGGGGCGCTCCATCCCCGCCGGCGGAGGCACCACGGTGAGCACGAAGGTGCCGCGCTCGCCGGGCTCGCCGCGCTCGTCGGGCACGGCCAGCGCCGAGCTGTCCACCGCGCCGGAGCCGACCTGGAGGCGCAGCACGAAGTCGCGGTCGGGCCGCTCCCCTGGCTGGACCCGGACCACGCGCACGAGCCCGCCCGGCCCCTGGCGCTCGGAGACCACGATCGCATGCAGGCTCGAGCGGATCGTCCCGACCGGAAGGCCGGCCGGGTCGATCTCGGCCTCCAGGTCCAGGCGCACCGGGCTCGGGAAGCCGGGCAGCAGGACCGGCGGCGTTATCCGCGACGCGTCCGGCACCGCGTCGGTGTCCTGCTGGACGCCGTTGCCGGCCGGCGGCCACCCGAGCGGCCTGCCCGGCACGTAGCGCGGTGCCACCACCAGCGGGAAGCGGAAGGTGGCCTCAGCCTGGTCGTAGGGCAGCGGCCCGAGCATCGCCAGCCGGACGCTGGCGCGCTCGCCCGGCGGCAGGTTGCCGACCCGCATGGTGAAGACGCCGGGCCGCTCCTCCTCGGTGATGGCGGCCAGCCTGCCGCCGGCGACGGCCTCGTCATAGGCCGCGCGGGCTTCGGCCCGCTCACGCAGGACCCCCTCGACGACCCGGTCGCCGGCCTCCATGCGGAACTCCGTGACCGCCGCGCGGTCCGGCAGCGGGAACACGTAGGTTGCCTCCAGCGGCCGGTCGAACCGGTTGACGAACGTCTGGGTGAGGACCACCTCGGCGAGCAGGCCGGTGATGTGGGCGTGCACCCCGAGCCCCTCCAGCGGCAGATTGCCTCGCTCGGTGACCAGCGCCCCGATGCCCGGCTCGTCGCCGGCCGGCCGGCCGCGCGTGATCTCCTCGTCGCCCACCAGGGGTAGCGTCCCTCGGGTACCGGCGTCGTTCATGATCGCTCCCTTCTACGGCGCACCACCTCGAGCAGCGGCCCCGCCGCCACCCGGATCGCCGCCACCTCGTCAGGCTCCAGTGGTCCCGCGCCCTCCAGCAGCAAGGTCACGCCCTCCCCGAGGCGCACCCCCCGCAACGCCACCACCTCGCCCGCCGCGCCGGTGGCGGCCGGGGGGCCCGCGGGCACCTCGCCCGCGGCGGCGGTGGCGGCCGGGGGGCCCGCGGGCACCTCGCCCGCGGCGGCGGGGGCGGCCCTGCGGGTGGGCGCCGCGGACCCTGCGTCGCGCGCCGCCGTGGGCGCCGCGGCGGCGCCCGGTAGAGACGCGGGGGCCGCGCGCTTCCAGAAGGCGGAGCGATCAACCGGAGCCGAGGCGGCGGCCGGCGCCCGCTCCGGGGCCGCGGGGGCGGGCTCGTCGAGGGGCGGGACCCTGGCGACGCGTTCGAGCTGGGCGTCGGTGGCGCCGGCGAGCTCACGCTGGATGCGGGCCAGCGACAGCCCATCGGCCTGCAAGCGCTTGATGGCGACCAGTTGGAGCAGGTGCCTGCGCACGTACAGGGCGGTGCGGCCCCGCATGGCCGCCGGCCGGTCAACCAGCCCGATGGTCGTGTAGTAGCGGATCGCCCGCTGATCGGGGACCTCGCGGACGCGGCCGCTGGGCGGCCCGTCGTAGTCCACCGACAACGCAACCCCGACCCGCTCCGCGAGCTGGTCCAGCGTCCATCGGGTCATTGGCGGTCTGGTCATGCCGGCCATGTTGACACTGACATATAACAGTGTCAACAACTTGCCCGCGCACCGCAAGCTCCAGACCGCCTCGACCATCGACGCTGGCTGGGAAGCCGCTCGACCGGCGAGTCGCGGAATCGACCGACGACTCTGGCGACCTATCCGCTGGGGGCGAGGAGATGCGGGGTGAGCGGGGTCAGTGCCTCCTCCAGCGCGTCGATGTTGGGGCGCACGGTGACGGTGGCGCCGGCGCGGCCGTCCAGGACCTCTCTGGTCTTGAGGCCATGGCCGGTCACCAGGGCCACCACGCGCTCTCCAGGGGCGAACGCCCCGGCAGCGGCGAGCCTGGCGGTGGTGGCTATGGTCACGCCGGCCGCCGTCTCCCCGAAAACGCCGGTGGTGCGGGCCAGCAGCTCGATCGCCTCGACCACCTCGCCGTCGCGGATCGCCTCCGCGCGGCCGCCGGTCGAGCGGATCACCTCCAGCGCCTCGACCCCGTCGGCGGGATCGCCGATGCCCAGCGACTTCACGATGCCGGTGGGCTTCACCGGGATCACGTCGCCGCGCCCCTCCGCGAACGCCGTGGCCACCGGCGGGCAGCCGTCCGACTGGGCGCCGTGGACCTTGAAGGGCACGTCCGGCACCAGACCGTACTCGGCCAGCACCCGGAAGCCCTGGTGGACCTTGGTGAGCAGGGCGCCGGAGGCGATCGGCACCACCACGTGGTCCGGCAGGGACCAGCCGAGCTGCTCGGCCACTTCCAGCCCGACGGTCTTGGAGCCCTCGGCGTACCAGGGACGCAGGTTGACGTTGACGAAGCCCCAGCCGAACGCCTCGGCGGCCTGCGAGGCGACCCGGTTCGCCTGGTCGTAGTTGCCCTCGACGGCGACCACGGTGGCGCCGAAGGCCGCCGCCGAGGCGATCTTGGCCGGCTCAAGGTCGGCGGGGATCACCACCACGCAGTCCATGCCCTGCGCCGCGGCGGCCGCGGCGGTCGCTCCCGCCAGGTTGCCGGTGGAGGCGCAGGCCAGCGTGGTCAGCCCGAAGGCCCGCGCGCGAGCCGCCGCGACCGCCACGACGCGGTCCTTGAAGGAGTTGGTGGGGTTGCGGGTGTCGTCCTTCAGGTACAGCTCGCCGGGGACGCCCAGCGCCTCGGCGAGCCGTGGCGCCGCCACCAGCGGCGTGAAGCCGGGAGCCAGGTCCCCGGAGCCGGGCCGGGCCGGGAGCAGCTCCGCGTAGCGCCAGATCGAATGCGGCCCCGCCTCGATCGCGGCCCGGTCGAGCCGGGAGCGCAGCGTGGCGGGGTCGTAGGTGACGTCGAGCGGGCCCAGGCAGTTGGAACAGGCGTAGCGGAGCGAGGGCGGGTAGTCGGTGCCGCAGCCGCGGCACCGCAGCCGCACATGAGCAATCGAGTCGCCGGACAGAGTCGGTGACCTCCTTCCGAGGCTCGTCGGCGAGCGCCGCGCGCCCGGTCACCGACCGCAACGCGCATCTTCCCCCGCGCGCTGGCGCGGGGACGGACGTGGCACCTTCCCCGCCCGAGATCCTCCGATCCGGGTGTTCGGGGGGGTTGCCGGGGCTTCGTCGGGCCGGTCCCTCCACCCCTCTTGATGCGTCGCCGCCTGTTGAGTTGTCACATTCAGATTGCCCTGGCACGCTCCGGATGGTCAACGTGACGGGGCGGGAACGCACGGCGAGCCCGCCGGAACCGGAAGGGAGACCGGATTCCGAGCCGAATGGAACTCGACCTCCGGGAATGGTTCGGGAAGCGAACCTTCCACTACAGCCAGTTCGAGCCCATCAGCGCGCTCCGCGAGGCCAAGGAGCGGCTGGGGAGCTCGGTGTCCGTCTGCATCCCGGCGCGCAACGAGGAGGCCACCATCGGCCGCATCGTTCGCGTGCTGCGCCGGGCGCTCGTGAACCGCTCCGGCGTGGTCGACGAGATCGTCGTCATGGACGGCGGGTCCACCGACGGCACCGCCGCCATCGCCAGGGCGGAGGGGGCGATCGTCTTCTCTGAGGAAGAGGTCCTGCCAGAGGCGGGCCCCGGACGTGGCAAGGGCGAGGGCATGTGGAAGAGCCTGCACGTCTGCCACGGCGACATCATCTGCTGGGTTGACGCGGACATCCAGAACATCCATCCCCGCTTCGTCTACGGGCTGATCGGCCCGTTGCTGGTCGACCAGACCATCCAGTACGTCAAGGCCTTCTACGAGCGCCCCATCCGCGACCGCAAGATCACCCACCCGACCGGCGGGGGCCGGGTCACGGAGCTGGTCGCGCGGCCGGTGCTCAACCTGTTCTGGCCGGACCTCGCCGGCATCGTGCAGCCGCTCTCCGGCGAGTACGCCGGTCGGCGCGAGGTGCTCGAGCAGGTGCGGTTCTCCTCCGGCTACGGGGTGGAGCTGGGCCTGCTGATCGACATCGCGAGCCGCTGCGGGCTGGACGGGATCGCCCAGGTCGACCTCGAGGTGCGCGTGCACCGCAACCAGGACATGCAGGCGCTGTCGCGGATGAGCTTCGGCATCTTGCAGACCGCGCTGACGCGCCTGACGGAAGAGGGCCGCATGTCGCCCGATTCCTACTCGACCACCCTTCACCAGTTCAGCAACGGGCTGCGGGACTACGAGATGCAGCCGCAACAGATCGTCACCCTGGAACGGCCGCCGATCGCCACCGTCGACGGCTACCGGCGCCGCCGCGAGGCCGTGCTGGCCGGCAGGAGGTGAGCAGTGACCGCCATCCCGCTGGCCGACGCGGACGCGGTCCTGGCCGCGCTGGACCCGCGGGTGCTGTTCTCCGACGTCGACGGCACGCTGGTGGGCCGGGGCGGGTCGCTGCTGGCCGACCTGGACGGCGGGCCCTCGCTTCTGGCCGCCGAGGCGCTTGTCGCCGCCAGGCGCACCGGCCTGGAGATCGTGCTGGTGTCGGGTCGCACGCGCACCCAGCTCTTCGAGGCCTGCCGGCTGCTCGGGCTGCGGGACGCCATCGGCGAGCTGGGAACGGTGCTGCTGCGGGACGGCAGGGCCGAGCTGCAATGGGGCCAGACCCCTCGCGAGCTTGGCGCCACGCCGCTGGAGGCGCTGGAACGGTCCGGGGCGCTGACGGCGGTGCTGGACAAGTTCGCCGGCAGGATCGAGCCGCACACACCCTGGCACCAGGGCCGCCAGGGAACCGTCCTGCTGCGCGGTCAGGTCGAGGCCGCCGAGGTCGACGCGCTCCTGCGCGCGGAGGGGTTCGGCTGGGCGCACCTGAAGGACAACGGGCGGCTGCGCGGCGCCTACCCGCACCTCGGCGCCGGTGAGACGCACGCCTTCCATATGCTCCCCGCCGGGGTCAGCAAGGCGGCGACCGCGGCCCTCTACCTGGCGGAGCGGGGGCTGGAGCCCGCCGGGGCGGCCGCGGTCGGCGATGGACCGGCCGACCTGGAGATCGCCGACGCGGTGAGCGCCATGTTCATGGTCGCCAACGGCGCCTGGGCGGCGGAGATGGACGCCTCGCGCCAGGTGATCGTGACCCCGTCCAGTGCGGGCGGCGGCTTCGCCGAGGTGGTCGAAGCCCTGATCAGACGCCTGGAGGCGCAGCGCCGGACCACCCTGGGACGGTAGCTTGGAGGCCGACAGCCGGCAGGAGCACGTACGAAACGAAAGACGAGGCGGATGCTCATGGCTGAGCTGGTGGTGGCGTCCAATCGTGGTCCGGTGCAGTTCGAGATCGACGACGACGGGAATCTTTCGGCGGGCCGGGGAGCCGGCGGCATGGTCGCGGCGCTGGGCCCCGCACTGGCGGCCCATGGCGGGACGTGGGTGGCCGCGGCGATCAGCGACGGCGACCGCGTGGCCGCGCGGCGGGTCGCGCGATCCGGCCGGCGGCGGCGGATCGACCTGCCGCAGGGGGCGGTGCAGCTCCGCAGCCTGGTGATCGACCCCCGCGAGTACCAGAACTACTACAACCGGGTCTCCAACCGGACCCTGTGGTTCCTGCAGCACTACCTGTTCGACGTCCCCAGGCACCCGCGGTTCGACGCGAGCTTCCGGAACGCCTGGCGCAACTACCGCGAGGTGAACCGGGCCTTCGCCACCGCCTGCGACGAAGAGGCCGACCGCGACGCCGAGGTCTACATCCAGGACTACCACCTGGCGCTGGCGCCGGCGATGCTGCGCGAGCGCCGCCGGGACCTCGGGATCGGACATTTCACCCACTGCCCGTGGGCGGAGCCGTCATACTTCGAGATGCTCCCCCGGCCGATCCGCGAGGAGCTGCTCGAGGGCATGCTCGGCGCCGACATGTTGGGGTTCCTGGTGCCCCGCTGGTCGCGCAATTTCCTGCGCTGCTGCGCCGAAGGGGGCTACCAGGTCGACCAGGACGCGGGTACGGTGCGCGCCCCCGATGGCCGGCCGGTTCGCGTGCGCTCCTATCCGCTGGGCGTGGACGCCGACGACCTCCGCGGGCGCATCACCGAGCGGGACGTGCAGGCCCAGGTCCGTTCGGTGCGCGACCTCGCGCACGGCCGCGCCCTGGTGGTCCGCGTCGACCGCATGGAGCTGTCCAAGAACATCCTCCGCGGCCTCGACGGATTCGCCACCTTCCTGGAGTCGCACCCGCGCATGCGCGGCAGGGTGGTGCATTTTGCGCTTGCCTACGCCTCGCGTAGGGACCTGCCGGAGTACCAGTCCTACACCGCCGAGGTGAAGCAGGCGGCCGAGGCGATCAACGAGCGCTTCCGGACCAAGACCTGGGAGCCGGTGCGGCTGGAGCTTCGCGACAACTATCCGCGCGCGCTGGCCGCCATGGCCCAGGCGGACGTGCTGGTCGTCAACCCGGTGTGGGACGGCATGAACCTGGTGGCCAAGGAAGGGCCATCGGTGAGCGAGCGAGACACCGTGCTGATCCTGTCGCGCAACGCCGGCGCCGCCGACGACCTTGGCGATGGCGCCATCCTGGTCAACCCGTTCGACACCGTCGAGCTGGCCGAGGCCATCGGCACCGCGCTCGCCATGCCTTCCGAGGAGCGCGCCTACCGCGCCAAGCGCCTCCGCGAGCAGGCCGCGGCCCTCCCGCCGCAGGATTGGTTCTCGCGGCAGCGCGAGGACCTGGAGAAGCTCCGCTGAGTCACGAGGCAGGCCGAATGTCGCGGTAGTTGTCGCCGATGATGACGTGCAGGACGATCTCGCGGGACAGTCCCGTCTGGGCCTGGCCGGCCGGCAAGGACTGCTCGAAGGCCGGGAAGCGCTTCTGGAAGGCCTCGGCGTCGGCCTTGTGCCCGCCGGTGTAGTAGATGCGGGACACCTTGTAACTGCCGAGCGCTGTGTTGGTCGCCACCACCTCGTAACCGGCGTCGCCGATCATGCCGGCGACCCGATGAGCCAGCCCGGGGACGAACACCGCGTTGAGGACCTGGACTGTGACCCCCTTGGCCGAGCGCAGGGTGGAGCTGGTCACGGCGGCCGGCTCGCCTTTGCTGGTCGTGGCCGTCGGCGGCGCGGTCGTGGTCGACGAGGAGCTGGTCGATGGTCGCCGGGTGGTCGGTGGCGTGGCCCGCGACGTCGTGGCCGGCGAGCCGGGACCGGCGCCGCCGGCAACCGTGGTCCGGTCGGACCGTTGGGCGCTCATGCGGTCCACGACGACGAACAAGGCAAGGAACACCACCAGCACCGCCGCCGCACGAGCGGTCGGACCCGGTCGCAAACTCGACCTCCCTGGAGCAGTGGGGACCAATGCAAACAGCGGAGGCAGGACCGCCCGCCCAAGGCGAGGCCGGTCAGCCTCCGCTCGTCTTGCGCACGCCGAGACTACGGGATGTGCGTCGCCTGTGCCGTGTTGCGCGCAGCCGTCGCAACTGGTCGATGAGCGCGGGGTCGGCGTCCAACGCCGCCGGGTCGTCGAGCAGCCTGCTCAGTGCCTGGTAGTAGTCGGCTGGGCGGAGTCCCAGCTCACGGCGGATCGCTTCCTCCTTGGCCCCGGCGTGCTGCCACCAGCGACGCTCGAACGCCAGGATCTCGAGGTCACGAGCTGGCAGGGCTCCCGGGCTCGCCTCCGCAATCGTCCCGGCCTCGTGTACGTAGTTGTCAGGGTTCGTCTCCACGCACTTCTCCGTACCCGCCACCCGGTCGATCTCTGGAAACGTCCATGGCCGGGTGCCTCGATGAGCCCAATATGTAGTGGTCAGCGGCACCATAACCCCTAGATATAGTGAAGGCAAGGTGGCTGTGGACGAAGGGCGGGCACTGCCCGGGATACTTGAGCCCTGCCCGGAGAGCGAGTAATCTGCGCCCCGCTTGATCACGGAATGGTCACCGACGGGTAACAAGCCGACACCCGCGGACACCCGCGGGCAGAAGAAGTACCGAGCACCGGATCGCGCCGGTGCCCAGGCGGGCCCCTCCGGCCCCCCACGGAGGGGAGGACCGCTTCCCCAGCTCCACAGGTCCGCCTCGCCTGGCCCACAGGCTCGAGGGAACTCGAGGAAAGGAGGGTTGGGCTTGCCGTCCTGCGGTCGCCGGTCCCCCCACCGCCGAACGCATCGCCACGCGATGCGATTGTTGCTGATCGCAACGCTCTCGCTCCCGCTGGCGATGCTCTCCTCCGCCGAGCAGGACGGCGCCCAAGCCAGTCCCTCCCGCATCAACGCACTGCGATCCCAGCTCGAACGGCTGAACCAGCAGGCCGACCAACTCGTCGAGCAGTACCTCCAGGCAAAGCTCCAGCTCCAGCTCACAGACAGCATGCTCTCGTCGCTGCGCTCCGACGCCGAGCAGGCCGCGCAGGTCTTCCAGGCTGCGCAGGAACGCCTCGGCGCCCGCGCCGCGGCCGCCTACATCCAGGGCCCGGGCGTGGACCTCTCCGCCCTGCTGGAGTCCAAGAACCCCAGTGACACCCTCGACCGCGTCCAGGTGCTCGACCTGCTCGCCAGGCAGGACGGCGACCTGATGGACACGCTCAAGGTCGCCGGCGACACCTACCAGCAGCGCAAGCGCACGCTGGAGGCGTCCCAGCGTCAGCAGGCGCAACAGGTCGCCAGCCTCGACGCCAAGAAGCGCGAGATCGACCAGACCGTCTCCCGCACCAGGGCGCTGCTGTCCCAGGTCAAGGCCGCCGACCGGGCCAAGCTGCTGGCGGCCGCCAACAGCGCGCCCGCGCCGAGCCCGAGCCCGAGCACGCAGACTCCGGTCTCGTTCCCGAGGGTCGCGGCCAGCGGCGGCGCGGCCGAGGCGGTCGCCTATGCCAAGGCGCAGGTCGGCAAGCCCTATGCCTACGGCGCCACCGGCCCGGACAGCTTCGACTGCTCCGGCCTGACGATGATGGCCTGGGCGCAGGCGGGGGTCTCGCTCCCCCACTCCTCGAGCGCGCAGTACAGCGCCACCCGCCGCATCTCCTCCGGCGAGCTCCAGCCGGGCGACCTGATCTTCTACTACAGCCCCATCTCGCACGTGGCCATCTACGTCGGCGGCGGCATGCAGGTGGCCGCGACCCACACCGGGGACTACGTCCGGCTCCAGGCGCTGCACGACGGCATCACCGGCTACGGCCGGCCGGGCGGCTAGCCGCCGCCCCGTACCCGGGAGCGCCTCCCCCCAGCCTCCCGGGTATCCCCCACAGGGAAGGCCCGTGCGAGACACGGGCCTTCCCTGTCTGCGATGGATGGGTGCTCGGTGTTGCGGCCGGGGCCACGGAGGCCATCTACTTGGAGCCGATGACCACCGACGAGACCTTCCGCCGCATGCGGCCGGCGCCAGCCGGGCGCGGGGTCACCGCCACGCTCCTCGGCATGCTGGCGATCGTCGCGCTGACCTGGCTGCTGTCGCTGGTGGTGGTTGCCCCGCTGTCGTACGGGCTCGGCCTGTTGCTGGTCCACGACGGCCGCACCCCGCTGGTGACCGGGGTGCTCTGCTGGACGGCCAGCGCCGGGCTGGTGCTGCTCCGCCCGGTTGAGTCGCGGTTCGCCCGGCTATTGTTCAAGTTGCGCCGGCCGACCGGGCAGGAGCTGGAGCGGCTGCGCCCGGTGTGGCGCCGGACCTGTAGCCGCGCCGGCGTCGACCCGAGCGGCTACACCCTCCGGGTCGAGGACAGCCGCCTGGTCAACGCGTTCGCGCTCGGCGCCCACTTCGTGGCGGTCACGCGCCGCGCCCTGGACCTGCCCGACGAGCTGCTGGAGGCCGTGCTCGCCCACGAGCTCGGCCACCACCGCGACCTGCACCCACTCGCCGCCACGCTCGGCTGGTGGTATCTGATGCCGTTCTCGCTGCTGTCAATCGTGCTGCGGCGGGTCCGCGGCGCCACCAGGGCCACCTCGCGCGGCTTCTCGGCGCTGCGGCACAGGATCGGGCAGACCTCCGGCGGGCGCCCGCTGGAGGGCCCGCTCGGCCTGGTCGGGGTGCTGGTGATCCTCGGCGCGCTGGTGCTGGTCGGCGCGCTCCTGCTGGTGCTGCTCTGCGCGCTGTGGCTACCGCTGTGGCTGGTGACCTCGGGGTCCCGGCTGCTGTCGGCGGCGCTGTCACGGTCGTCGGAGTACGCGGCCGACCGGCACGCCACGGGGCTCGGCTACGGCACCGGCCTCATCCGCGTACTGGAGCTGTTCGAGCTCGACGAGCAGCGCGGGCAGCGCCGCGGCGGCCTGGCCGCGCGGCTCGCCTCCCACCCCACCTGCCGCGCCCGCATCCAGGCGGTGCAACGCATCCGCGGCTGATCGCCAGTCCGCTACCGGCGCCCTGACCTGGGCGTCCGCGCTGGACCAAGCGTTTCGGCGATTTCGGGCACGAACAGGCTGAAATCGCCGGGCCGGAATCGAGGTTATGAGGTTGGCCAGGAAACCCAACCCCACATCGTCTGGCGCAAGGAGGCGCAATGGCAGCCTCGGCACCACCAGCGAAGCGCACCGATCCGCGGCGGTCGATGAGACCGCGGCTGACCAGGCTCGCACTCGTCCTCGGCGTGACCGCCGCGATGCTCGCCGTCGGGCCCTCGGCGGTCGCCCAGGCGGACGACGTGCAGCACACCGCGTACCACCAGACCAACCTGGTGTCCGACATCCCGGGTCGGGCCGCCATCACCGACCCCAACCTGGTGAACCCCTGGGGCCTGGCGGCCGGCCCCACCACACCGATCTGGTCCAATGACAACCGCCCCGGCCTGTCCACGCTCTACTCGGGCGGGGTCAACGGCTCCATGCCCGCGATCGTCCCGGTGGTCGTGCACGTGCCCGGCGGGCTGGACACGGGCATCGTCTTCAACAGCTCCAGCGGCTTCACCGTCAGCGCGGGCGGCGTCACCGCCCCGGCACGCTTCATCTTCGTCACCGAGGCGGGGACCCTCAGCGGCTGGGCCCCCAATGTCCCGCTGGACGGCAACGCCCAGCTCAAGGCGACCGTCGCGGGTGCCGTCTACAAGGGCCTGGCGAACCTGACCACCGAGAGCGGCACGTTCCTGTACGCCGCGAACTTCTCGGCCGGCCGCATCGACGTCTTCAACTCCAACTGGGACCAGGTGCCTTCCAGCGGGTTCCGCGACCGGCACCTGCCCAGCGGCTATGCGCCCTTCAACATCCAGGCGCTCGGCGGCAAGCTGTATGTGGCCTACGCCAAGCAGGACCACGAGCGCGTCGACGAGGTCGCCGGCCCAGGCCGGGGGTTCGTGGACGTGTTCGACTCCAGCGGGCGGCTGCTGAACCGCCTGATCCGCCGCGACCAGCTCAACGCCCCCTGGGGCCTGGTGATCGCCCCTGACGGCTTCGGCGAGTTCAGCGGCGACCTGTTGGTGGGCAACTTCGGCGATGGCCGCATCCACGCGTTCGACGCGCGGAGCGGCGACTTCCGGGGCGAGCTGCGCGACCAGCAGGGGCGCGGGATCGTCATCGACGGGCTGTGGGCGCTGCGGTTCGGCAACGGCGTCTTCGGCGACCCGACCGACCTGGTGTTCAGCGCGGGCATCGACGACGAGGCCCACGGCCTGCTGGGAACCATCGAGGCAGTCAGCTAGGAACCGGACCCGGGCCCGGAACGACCGGGACGGGTCACAGACGGCTGGAGGGCCGGGCCGGCGCGAGGGGCACCGGCCCGGCCCCCGCCATCCCGACGCGCGCCGCGCGGTTCATCCCCCCTTGAGCCGGTAGGCGCGGGTTATTAGCATGCTTCCCGGCGGCACCCACTCTGGAGAGGAGCCCGGGATGGCTGCATCGAGCGTCGTCGGCGACGAGGTCGTCTACCCGGATGGTCGGCACGCGCTCGCCGGCCATGTCGACCTCGCCTCCAGCCCGCTGTACAACGAGGACCTGGCCCCGGTCCCGATCGAGCGGCGGACCTGGAACACCTACAACTACGCCGCTCTGTGGATCGGGATGGCGCACAACATCCCGTCCTATCTGCTGGCGTCCGGCCTGATCCTGCTGGGCATGGACTGGGTGCAGGCGATCATGACGATCGCGCTCGGCAACCTGCTCGTGCTGGTCCCGATGCTGCTGAACAGCCACGCCGGCACCAAGTACGGCATCCCCTATCCGGTGTTCGCGCGCGCCTCCTTCGGCGTGTTCGGCGCCAACCTTCCCGCCATCCTGCGCGGGCTGGTGGCCTGCGGCTGGTTCGGCATCCAGACGTGGATCGGCGGGCAGGCGATCTTCACGCTGACCGGCGCGGTCATCGGCAAGGGCTGGACCGACGCGGCACAGCTCGGCGGGTACCCCTGGACGCAATGGCTCTCGTTCGGGATCTTCTGGCTGCTGAACATCTACATCATCCTGCGCGGCATGGACACGCTGCGCCGGTTCGAGAACTGGGCGGCTCCGTTCGTGCTGCTCGTCACGATCTTCCTGCTGGTGTGGATGGTCACCAAGGCGCATGGCTTCGGCCCGATCCTGCACCAGCCCTCCAAGCTGGGCTGGGGCGCCGACTTCTGGCCGGTGTTCTTCCCCGCGCTCATGGGCATGATCGCGTTCTGGTCCACGTTGTCGCTGAACATGCCGGACTTCACCCGCTTCGGCGGCAGCCAGCGGCAGCAGGTCATCGGCCAGGTCCTGGGCCTGCCCACCACGATGACCCTCTTCTCGCTGCTGGCGATACTCATCACCTCGGCGACCACCGTCGTCTACGGCCAGGCGATCTGGGACCCGGTCGTGCTGACCGGCAAGTTCTCGAACCCGGCGGTGATCGTGTTCGCGTTGTTCACCCTGGCGGTGGCGACCCTCTCGGTGAACGTGGCCGCCAACGTGGTGAGCCCGTCCTACGACTTCTCGAACGCCTTCCCCAGGGTGATCAGCTTCCGCATGGGCGGGATCATCACCGGGGTGCTCGGCATCCTCATCCAGCCGTGGCGGCTGCTCGCCAACCCGCACCTGTACATCTTCACCTGGCTCGACTTCTACGGCGGCTGCCTGGGGGCGATCGCCGGGGTGCTGGTCGCCGACTACTGGATGCTGCGCCGGACCGAGCTGGCGCTCGGGGATCTGTACCGGGTGGACGGCGCCTACCGCTACACGGGCGGGTGGAACTGGCGAGGCGTCGCCAGCGTGCTCCTCGGCATGCTGCTGGCGGTCGGCGGGGCGCACTCGGCGCCCAACCAGGGTCCCTTCCCGGGTGATGGGTTGATCCCGTTCCTGCGGCCGCTGTACAGCTATAGCTGGGTGGTGGGGCTGCTCAGCGCGACCGTCGCCTATTACGTGCTCAGCGTGCTGTTCCCGGCCCGCGGGCGGCTGACCCGACCCGCGACCACTGGTGTCACCAGCTGACAATCTTCGCCGGCTCCGGCACCGGCCGATAGAGAACGCTGACAGCGTATTGGAGCGGCCGGTGGTCCGGAGGCCGGCCACTCGAGGCACGACCGGGGATCACGAGGAGGGCACGACATGCTCGAGTTCGGCGTTTGCTTCTCGGCCGACCCGCCGCCGACCCGCACGGTCGAGCTCGGCCGCGCGGCCGAGGAGGCCGGGTTCGACTACGCCTGGGCGTGGGACTCCCACGTCCTCTGGCAGGACATCTACCCGATCTTCGCGCTGCTGGCCGATGCCACCTCGCGGATCCGCATGGGTCCCTGCGTGACCAACCCCGCCACCCGCGACCCGACCGTGACCGCCAGCACCCTGGCGACGCTGAACGACATCTCCGGCGACCGTATGGAGATGGGCATCGGCCGCGGTGACAGCGCCCGGCGCGTGATCGGCCAGCCGCCGGTGACGATCGACCGGCTGGGATGGGCGGCGCGGCTCATCAAGGACCTGGCCGAGGGCCGGCCGGTCATCTACGACGGCACCGAGATCCAGCTCAAGTGGGCCAAGGGGTCGCTGCCGGTGTGGATCGCCGCCTACGGGCCGAAGGCGCTGCGGCTGGCCGGACGCATCGCCGACGGCGTGATCCTCCAGCTCGCGGATCCCCACGTGATCCGGTGGCTGCTGCGCTGGGTCCGCGAGGGCGCCGAGGAGGCGGGGCGCCGCTTCGAGGACGTGAAGGTGATGGCGGCCGCGCCGGCCTACGTGTCGGCCGACCTCGAGCACGCCCGCGAGCAGGTGCGCTGGTTCCCGGCGCTGGTCTCCAACCACGTGGTCGACCTGGTCAACCGCTACCCTCGTGACGAGCTGCCAGACGAGCTGGTGGCCTACATCGCGACCAGGGACCACTACGACTACGCCGACCACGGGCGCGTCGGCGCCGAGCACGCCAGCTTCGTCAGCGACGAGGTGGTGGACAGGTTCTGCGTGATCGGCGGCCTGGAGGACTGCGAGCGGCGGCTGCGCGAGCTGGAGGCCGTGGGCGTGCACCAGTTCAACATCTACTCGATGGTCGACGACCCCGACAGCGTGATCCGCACCTTCGGCAAGGAGCTGATCCCGCTGCTCGGGCGGGACCGAGGAGGGCGGCAATGACCACGATCCGTGCGGCGATCATCCAGGCGAACGCCAACCTGCCCAAGGAAGAGGCGATCGACAAGCACGTGGGCCTGATCGCCAAGGCGGCGGCCGAGGGCGCGCAGATCACCTGCCTCCAGGAGATCTTCAACGGGCCGTACTTCCCGGCCGAGCAGGACCCCAAGTGGTACGCGACCGCCGAGCCGGAGGACGGGCCGACCGTGACCCGCATGCGCGAGCTGGCCCGCGACCACGGCATGGCCCTGATCGTGCCGTTCTACGAGGAGGCCCAGCCGGGCGTCTATTACAACTCGGCGGTGGTGATCGAGCGCGACGGCACCGTGCTCGGCAAGTACCGCAAGACCCACATCCCCCAGGTGGGGCCGTGCTTCTGGGAGAAGTACTACTTCAAGCCGGGGAACCTCGGCTACCCGGTGTTCGAGACGTCGGTCGGTCGCGTCGGGCTGATCATCTGCTACGACCGCCACTTCCCGGAGGTGGCGCGCCAGCTCGGCCTCAAGGGCGCCGAGCTGGTGTTCAACCCATCGGCCACGGTCGAGTCGCTGTCCCGCTACCTGTGGGAGCTGGAGCAGCCGGCGCACGCGGTGGCCAACGGCTACTGGATCGCGGCCATCAACCGGGTGGGCACCGAGGAGCCGCTGAACCCGCACCGGTTCTACGGGTCGAGCTACTTCTGCGACCCGCGCGGGCAAATCGTCGCCAGAGCCTCCGAGGACGCCGACGAGGTGCTGGTCGCCGAGCTGGACCTCGACAAGGCCCGCGAGGTCCGCAACACCTGGCAGTTCCTCCGCGACCGCCGCCCCGAGACGTATTCCGAGTTGACCGAGCTCCTGCCGTAAGCCGGGAGGATCCATGCGTACCCTGATCAAGGGCGGCACCGTGGTGACCGCCAGCGAGACCATGTCCGCGGACGTGCTGATCGACGGCGAGCGGGTGGCGGCGGTGACCTCGAGCGGGGGCCTCGACGCCGAGGCCGACCGCATCATCGAAGCTGGCGGCCGCCTGGTCATGCCGGGCGGGATCGACGTCCACACCCACATGGAAATGCCGTTCGGCGGGACCTTCTCCTCCGATGACTTCGCCTCTGGCACGGCCGCCGCGGCCTGGGGCGGCACCACCACGATCGTCGACTTCGCCGTGCCCGAGTTCGGCGAGTCGCTGCAGACCGCGGCGCAACGCTGGCACGACAAGGCCGCTCCCAAGGCGCACATCGACTACGGATTCCACATGATCGTGCGGGAGGTCAACGACCAGACCCTGGCCGACATGGACAGCCTGGTGAACCAGGGCATCACCTCGTTCAAGCTGTTCATGGCCTACCCGGGGGTGTTCATGGTCGACGACGCCTCGCTGTTCCGCGCGATGAGCCGCTCCAGCGACAACGGCGCGCTGATCATGCTCCACGCCGAGAACGGGGGGCCGATCGACGTCCTGGTCGAGCGCTACCTGGCCCAGGGCCGTACCGACCCGGTCAACCATGGCCTCACCCGGCCGGCCTCGATGGAGGGCGAGGCCACCCACCGCGCCATCAGGCTCGCCGAGCTTGCCGGGGTGGCGGTCTACATCGTCCACCTGTCCTCGGCTGACGCGCTGAACGCGGTGCGGGAGGCGCGCGACAGCGGTGTGGCGGCGCTGGCCGAGACATGCCCCCAGTACCTCTTCCTGTCCGTGGACGACCTGGCGCGGCCGGGCTTCGAGGGCGCCAAGTACGTCTGCTCGCCGCCGCTGCGGCCCAAGCCGCACCAGACGGAGCTGTGGAACGGCCTGCGCTCCGACGACCTGCAACTGGTCGCCACCGACCACTGCCCGTTCCATTTCAAGGACCAGAAGCAGATGGGTGTCGGCAACTTCTCGAAGATCCCCAACGGGTTGCCGGGGGTCGAGGACCGCTACACCCTGCTCTACGACGGCGGCGTGCGCGGCGGGCAGCTCACTCTCAATCGCTTCGTGGAGCTGGTGGCGACCGCTCCGGCCAAGCTGTTCGGCCTCTACCCGCGCAAGGGCACCATCGCGCCCGGCTCCGACGCCGACATCGTGGTGTTCGACCCGGAGTCCGAGCGCGTGCTGTCGGCCGCGACGCACCACATGAACGTGGACTACTCGTGCTACGAGGGCCGTTCGGTGCGCGGTGTGCCCGAGGTGGTCATGCAGCGTGGCCAGGTGCTGATCGACCACGGCAAGTTCCTCGGCCAGCCGGGCCACGGACAGTTCCTCGCCAGGTCCCGCTCCGGGGTGTAGGCGGCGCGGCCCGGCCTTCCTCAGGCTCTTCGGCGTCGGGGCAATAGTTGCCATGGCTATCATTTCCATGTACTGTATGGGCATGCTGCGATCTTCCGACGACCTCACCACCGGCTACCTGCTCTGGCGGGTCACCACCAAGTGGCGCACCGCGGTCGATCGGGCGGTGGCTCCGCTCGGGTTGACCCACGCGCAGTACTCGCTGCTCGCCTCGCTCTACGGCCTCTCACGCACGGGCGCGCAGCCCAGCCAGCGGGAACTGGCCGACTACACGGGGCTGGAGCCGATCTACGTCTCCAAGCTCGCCCGGGCGCTGGAGCAGACCGGCCTGCTGGCCAGGACAGAGCACCCGGCCGACCCCAGGGCGGTGCAGCTACGCCTGACCGAGCACGGCGCCGACGTCGTGCTGCGCGCCATAGCCATCGTCCGCACGCTCCAAGAGGAGCTCGCCGCACCGATCGGCGGGACTCGCAGCCGCCGGAACCGAGAGCTCGTGCGCACCTTGCGCACCCTGCTGGGCATCCCGCCGGCCACCGGCGGGACCGATGAGAACGAGAGGGAAACCATGCCGCAACCACCGACACTGACCGGCCAGGACATCGGCGAAGCCGAAGGAGCCGTCCGAGCCCTGCTCGACCGGACCCTCGCCGGCACCGCCACCACCAGCACCGAGTACGTCGTCCTTCGGGTGCTGGCCATCCGCGGTCCCGCCGCATCACCCGCCGCCTTCCACGAATTCCTCGCCGGGCAGCGACAGCTCGGGCTCGACCCGCCCGCGGCTGCCGAGCTGCTTGGCGGGCTCGAAGCCAAAGGGCTGGTCAGTGGCAGCGCCCCGGACGGTCCGGGCCCAACGCAGCTGACCGCGGAGGGCGCCGCCCTGCACGCCAGTTTGGCCGATGCCGTCGCGAAGGTCACCAAGCGGCTGTACGCCGACTTCGATCCGGACGACCTCGCAACCGCGCACCGTGTGCTGGCACAGGTCATCGAGCGGGCCGACCGCCTGCGCGGCGAACTGTGAAGCCCGCGAGGTAGCTCGGCACGAACCAGGAGGACGGCACGACCTAACCGGCGCGAGCGGCCAGGGCCCGGGCGTATGACCGCCCGGGCCCTGGCTTTTTTCCTTGCCAAGCGGCTGAATGCGAGCGATAATTTTCGGCCGCCGCGCCGCTCGGCGCGGCCCTTCAGTGTCCCGTCCTCGATCCCGAGCACTCGCGCGCGCTCACACGCGCGCGCCCGACGCTGCGCCGAGGTGTCCGCAAGATGCGCCAGGACGACCTGGAAACGGAACTGGACCATGAGTTGCGTGCCGAGCGGGACATGCTCGAGCACGCGCGCCGATGCCTGACCGACATGCGACGGCGGGCCGAGTCGCTGACCGCCTCCAGCGGCGGCGACTGGGTCTCCGAGGAGGTGCTGCACTGGCGCATCCAGCAGCGCATCGCCTCGCTCGCCGACGACGGCTCCAGCGGCCTGTTCTTCGGCCGAATCGACTTCGACTCCACCGCCGAGCTGCCCGACGCGCGCCTGTACCTCGGGCGCAGGCACATCGTCGACGACCGGGGCGACCCCGTGGTGATCGACTGGCGCGCCCGCCTCGCGCACGCCTTCTACCGCGCGACCCCCCGCAACCGCTTCGGCGTGCGGCTGCGCCGCCGCTTCGGCTACCAGCGGGGCGCGCTGACCTCATTCCAGGACGAGCCCCTGTACCTGGGAGAGGACGACGGCACCGCCGACCGGCTGCTCGCCGCGGAGATCGAGCGGCCCCGCATCGGCCCGATGCGCGACATCGTCGCCACCATCCAGCCGGAGCAGGACGACCTGATCCGCGCGCCGCTGGACGAGACCATCGTCGTGCAGGGCGGCCCCGGCACCGGCAAGACCGCGGTGGGCCTGCACCGCATCGCCTACCTGCTCTACGAGCACCGGGAGCGCCTGGAGCGCGACGGCGTGCTGATGGTCGGCCCCAGCGCGGCCTACCTCGCGTTCGTCCACGACGTGCTCCCAGGCCTCGGCGAGGTCCGCGTCGAGCAGCGCTCGCTCGCCGATCTGGTGCCCGGCGTTCGCCCGGGCGGTGCCGACCTGCCCGAGGTGGCTGCGCTGAAAGCGGATGCGCGCATGGCCGAGGTGGTCCGCCGTGCCGTCTTCCGGCACGTGCGCTGGCCCACCGAGCCGTTGCGTCTGCGCTGGTCGAGCCGGGTCGTCGAGATCCAGGCGGCGGCGCTGCGCCAGGAGGTGGCCGCGCTGCTGGCGCGCGGCGTCCGCTACCACATCGGCCGCGCCCAGCTCCGCCAGTGGCTGCTCGACCGCTGCTACCAGCACCTGATCTCGACCGACGCGCTGAGCGCGCTCGACAGCGCACGCGACGTCGAGCGTGCCATCTCCGGCTCGGCGGAGCTTCGCCGCTTCATGGACCGCACCTGGCCGTCGCTGAGCCCGCCGAGGGTGGTCTTCAAGCTGCTCGGCGACCGAGCGACCCTGGCGGCCGCCGCCTCGGGCCTCCTCGAGGAGGCCGAGGTCGAGCGGCTCGCCCGGGCACGCCGGCGCGGCGGCTTCCGCCGGGCGTCCTGGTCGCTGGAGGACGCCTACCTGATCGACGAGGCCATCGACGTGATCGACGGCAACAGGACCTATGGGCACGTGGTGGCCGACGAGGCGCAGGACCTCTCGCCGATGCAGCTCCGCGCGATCGGGCGGCGCTGCCGCTACGGCTCGGCGACCGTGCTCGGCGACCTGGCCCAGGGGACCTCGCCGTGGGCCGCGGGCGACTGGAGCGACGCCCTGCCCCACCTGGGCAAGACCGGCCCGCGCATGGAGGTGCTGCCACGCGCCTTCCGCGTGCCACGGCAGGTGCTCGACTTCGCCAACCGCCTGCTCGGGTCGATCGCGCCGCAGGTCACACCGGCCGCGTCGGTCCGGAGCGTGCCCGGGTCGCTGGAGGTTCGGGTCACCTCGCCGGAGCGGTTCACGCTCCAGTGGCTGGAGGCGCTCGGCGAGGCGCTGGACGCTGAGGGGTCGGTCGGCCTCATCGCGGCCGACCACAGGATCCCCGAGATCCGCGCCGAGCTGGAGCGCCAGGGTCTGGAGTTCCGCATGGTCGAGCGCTTCGATCTGGCGACACGGCTGTCGCTGGTGCCTGCCTCCACCGTCAAGGGCCTCGAGTTCGACCAGGTCGTGATGGTGGAGCCGGCGGACGTGGTCGACGCCGACCCGCAGGGCCTACGCCGGCTCTACATCGCCCTCACCCGCGCGGTGAGCCATCTCTGCGTCGTCCACGCGCGGCCCCTGCCCGACCCGCTGCTGACCGGAGCCGCGGCCTAGCGTGCTGATACTTGCGGGAGCGCCGGTCCACAGCACGATGGATTCCGGAAGACTCCCAGCTCCACCTATCTCTCGTGGGGTGTGTCTGCTGACATTACGGTCAGACCGTTCAAAACCTCTGCGACACTGGAACGGCTTACAACGCCAGCCTGGCGTGGTCGATGATCGCCTCCAACGACAGCCGAGGGTGGGCACAAAGCGGGACCATTCGACAAAGTGGTGACTATACTCATCACTTTACTCAGTGGAAGAAGGGCGGCTCCTTCGAACACCACACCTTCATTCACTACCAACACTTGTTCGGCGGCGAGGTCCACCAATACTGGAGTCCGTATCTCACAAGCTGCAACTGCATCGCGATGAGGGTGGAGACCAGCCAGTACGCCACAACAGACTTCAACCCCAACGGCTACTGGGCGGGGCCCTGGCTCACCGAGTATGCCGGTGAGGTAACCGTGGACGGGTCCGACGTGCCCGGAAATCCCACCGACAGGGTGGGCTTCGGTCACATGCAAAGCCAATCGTCAACGACCACCTGGGAACCTCAGCAGAGCGGCATTGAAGCTCAAAACTTCGTGCATCCTGAGCGGTGGGACCAAGTGACCTGCGGATGCAACTCGCGCGCCATCTGGACCTACAACCCGCACGGCTAAGAACAAAGGATGGCGACATGATCCGATCCCGCTCAACACTCATCCTGGGGTCCGGACTCTGCGTAGCCGGCGCGCTCGTTGTCGGAATCGTGTTCTTCTCCCGAGACAGCAGCGCTGCGCCGACACGCCCGAGTATCGTCGGGAAGCAGCAGGCGACCGTGGAACGGGTACAAGACCGGCTGGTGATGCGCCCCCCTGGTGCGCAGGCTCTGGCCACTCGTACGGTCAGCGCAGATACCGCGCTGACGAACCTTCTGGCAGAGCAGCCGCTTCCTCAAGTCGATCAGGTCACCGCGACCTTGGCTGCGATCACTGACGAGCAGTTCGGAGACATCGGACCGGGCGATACCGTCAAGCCCAGATACCAGGATGTTCTGGCATGGGTGTTCACGGTACCCAACACCTCGCTCGTGGGATCCGGCGGCCCAATCCCTGGCCCAGGTGAGACAGCACCCGCAGAGCAAGTGTCCATGTGCACCGCATACTTTGTCGTCGATGCGCACACTGGAGAGCCCCTCTTCGCGACCGGATGTTAACGGATGAACAACACCCTACCAGTGAGGCTCCGCCTCGGACCGCCGAGCATGCCGGGGTTGAGCTGGACAAATAGCGTCGCCGGGAT
>WNGB01015437.1_pt1 | contig 23477 bp, 14 predicted proteins | sample 5400681 | NCBI WGS metagenome assembly WNGB01 (sample SAMN13153367, study PRJNA577476) | soil metagenome | isolation source: 115 cm soil or saprolite under grassland replicate 2 | place: USA:California | collected 2016-06-15
CGGCGGGCAGCCACTCGCGCCGCCACCGCCACAGGGCCAGCCCCGCGCAGATCACCACGGGCCAGAGCACGAAGCCTGAGCCGAGCCAGGTGAGCGTCTTGGCCAGTCCGGTGAGCCAGGGCACGCGGTGGCCGACGACGAACGCCAGCACACGCGGATCGAGCCGGGCACTGTTGATGTGGTTCAGCACGCTGTTCGTCAGCGACCCGAAGGACCATCCGCACGCACACAGGGTGAGCACGGCCACGGTCAGCGCGAACCCGGTGGGAACACCCGGCTGGAAGCGTGCCCCGAGCCAGGCGAGCTGGGCGGGGAAGCGGCGCTGCAGCCAGGAGACCAGCCGGCTGCTGGCCAGCCTGGCCACCTGCCTGCCGGCCCAGGACTGCGGGTCACGCGCGCTGCGCGCCAGGTGCCCGGTGATGAGCGCCAGGACCACCACGGCGAACAGCGCGATACCGACCTGGGTGGCGTAGCCGGCGACCCGCTTCCAGCTCGCCCCGGCCAGGTAGCCGAGCAGGACCATGATCGTGCCCCAGATGGCCCCGCCGGCCACGTTGAACGGCAGGAACACCCGGTACGGCATCCTCGCCACCCCGGCCAGGCCGGGGACCAGGGCTCGCAGCGCGGCGGTGAAGCGGCCGAAGAACACCGCCCGGCCGCCGCGTCTGGCCAGGTAGTCCTCGGCCCGCTCGATCCGTTCCGGCTTGACCAGGCGGCGCCCGGGCCGGCTGGCGAGGATGCGGCGGCCGAACTCGCGGCCCACCACGTAACCGACCGAGTCGCCGATGATCGCCCCGGAGATGCCCGCGATCAGGACCTGCCACAGGGCGACCCGCCCGTAGGAGGCGAGCACCCCGCCGAGGATCAGCGCGGTCTCCCCCGGGAACACGAAACCCAGGAACACCGAGGACTCGAGGGCCGGGACCGCGAAGACGATCAGCAGCGCCAGCCATCCGCTGAGACTGAGGATGTGCTCGATCAGGCTGGTCACCGTCACCAGCGTACGGGCATCCGGGTGCAGGCCGCCGTGACCGGGACCCGGCGGTCGCCTGACACGGCCGCGGCAGGTGCCTAAAGCTGTCACTCCAAGCGATTGGAGGACTACCTTGAGCGATCAGCGCCCCCGGCCTCTACCAGCCCGCCCCCGGCTCACCGTCCCAGGGAGGCCATCCGCAGGGCCCCGGCGGCCCGGGCAGCACGCCCCCGCTTGGGCGGCGGCACCGGGCCCGCAACATCGTGCTCGGCGTGCTCGGCGTGCTCGTCATCATTATCGTGGTGGCCGCTTCGGGTGGCGGTGGCGGGTCCGCGGCACCGTCCGCCAGCGGCACCCCCCGGGTACCCGGCAGCCTGCCCCCCGGCGCGGGGCACAGCCGGCCCCAGGAGGCGCCCCGGCGCGTTCGCGGACGCGGTCCTCACCGTGCGGGTATGGCTGGAGGCCTAACGGACGTCCAGGCCCGTGACGGCGCGGCCGATGATCATCCGCTGGATCTCGGAGGTTCCCTCGAAGATGGTGAAGATCTTCGCGTCCCGGTGCCAGCGCTCCACCGGGAAGTCGCGGGTGTAGCCGTTACCGCCGAGGATCTGGATGGCCTGCTCGGTGACCCGCACGGCGGTCTCGCTGGCGACCAGCTTGGACATGGATCCCTCGGCACCCTCCAGGGCCATGCCCTGCCGGGCCATCCAGGCCGCCCGCCAGGTCAGCAGGCGGGCGGCATCCACGGCGGCCTGCATGTCGGCCAGCATGAACCCGATCGCCTGGTTCTGCCCGATGGGCCGGCCGAACGCGACCCGCTGGGTGGCGTAGTCCCGGGCGAACTCCACGGCGGCCCGGCCGACACCGACCGCCATCGCGGCCACGCTCGGCCTCGAGGCCTCGAACGTCTTCATCGCGGCCTGCTCGCCGCTGCGGCCCCCTGACCGCACCCGGCCCAGCGTGGCCTCCAGCCGTTCCTGGCCGCCGACCAGGCAGCGCCCGGGGACCCGCACGCCGTCCAGCACCACCTCGGCGGTGTGCGAGGCCCGCACTCCGTGCTTGCGGAACTTCTGGCCCTGACTGAGCCCGGGGGTGCCCGGCGGGATCACGAAGCTGGCCTGGCCCCTGGCGCCGAGCGAGGGGTCCACCGAGGCCACCACCACGTGGACATCGGCAATCCCGCCGTTGGTGGCCCAGGACTTGGTGCCGTTGAGGATCCATTCGTCGCTGGCCTCGCGGTACTCGGCGCGGGTACGGATGGCGCCCACGTCGCTGCCCGCTTCCGGTTCCGAGGCGCAGAACGCACCCAGCTTCACGTCACCCGGGCCGCCGAACATCTCCGGGAGCCACTCGCCGATCTGCTCGGGGGTGCCGTTGCTGGCCACGGCGACCGCGGCCAGGGTGCTGCCGACCAGGGAGAGCGCGATGCCCGCGTCGCCCCAGAAGAGTTCTTCGAAGGCGATCGGGATGCCCAGCCCGCTCGGCTCGAGCCACTGGCTGGAGAAGAAGTCGAGCGAGTACAGCCCGATCTTGGCGGCGTCTTCCAGGATGGGCCACGGGGTCTCTTCCCGCTCGTCCCACTCGGCGCCGGCCGGCCTGATCGCGTCCGCGGCGAACCTGTGCACCCAGTCCCGCATCTCGCGCAGGTCGGGCCCGGGCTCGAGGGAGAATCCGCCCGCGGCGTCAGGGCCAGTGGTCATGGTGCTCCTCGGGGATCCTGCACGGGGACGTATGTTACCGAAGAGTAGCACGCCTAAGTTACCTGCGAGTAGCCCTCTGGCTGACTATTCGGTGTCGTGGCGGTCCAGGAACTCGTAGACGTCAGACTCGTCCACCCCGGGGAAGCTTCCCGTCGGCAGGGCGGACAGGATGTGCGACTGGGCCCGTGCCGACGGCCAGGCCATCCCCTCCCAGCGGGTGGCCAGGCTGGCGGGGGGGCGCTGGCAGCAGTCCCCGTCCGGGCAGCGCGACACCATCCGGGTGGTCGTGTCGCGGCCCCGGAACCATCGCGAGCTCTCGTAGCCGGTGCCCAGGGTGATGGCGGAGCCACGCTCCGCACCCGGGTCCACGTGTGCCATGCACCAGAAGGTGCCGGCCGGGGTGTCCGAGTACTGGTAGTAGGGGGAGTAGGGGTCGGGCGACCCGAACACCTGGCGCCCGGACCATTTGCGGCACATCCGCTGCCCCTCGATCGCTCCCGTGGAGTCGGCCGGGAGGACCAGCCCGTCGTTCTCGTACGCCTTGTAAATGATGCCGCCTTCGTCGTTCTTGACGAAGTGGCAGGTCAGGCCCAGGTGATGGGTGGCGAGGTTGGTGAACCGGTGTGCCGCCATCTCATAGGACACCGAGAACACATCCCGCAGGTCCTCCACGGACAGGTCCCTGGCTTCCATGGCCTCGCGCAGGAACCGCGAGGCCGGCCGCTCCGGTACCAGCACGGCCGCGGCGAAATAGTTCGCTTCCACCCGCTGGCGGAGGAAGTCCGCGAAGTCCGGCGGGGCCGAGTGCCCGAGCACGAAGTGGCCGAGGGTCTGCAGCAGGATGGTCCGGGGCGTGTGCATGCCCATGGATTCCTGCTTCAGGAAGATCCGCCGGTGGCGCAGGTCGGTGACGGAACGGACGGACCGCGGGAGATCCTGCGCGTACCTGACCGAGAAACCGTGGTGGCCGACGATGGCCAGCAGCGCCCCCTGCGACAGCGCCCCGCCCCGGTAGCTGACCGACTCGAGCGCCTCCGCCGCCGCGTCCTCGATCTCGGCGAAGTAGTTGCCCCGCTCCCGCATCGCGTCCCGCAGCCCCGCGTTGGCCATCCGCGCCTCCTCCGGGGTGGCCGTCGGCCGGGTGCGCTGCCGGCGCAGTTCCGCGTACACCGCGACCAGGTGCTCGAGCACGTCGTTGGGCACGCGGGCACCGACCTTCAGGTGCGGCAGCCCCAGGTCGCCGTACAGCGGGTCGCGCTGTGCATCCTCCACCGCGATCTCCAGCTGGGCCCGGCGGCTCGGCGGCTGGTGCCGCAGCAGTTCCTCGGCCGGCACGGACAGGGCCTTCGCCAGCGCGTCGATCAGGGACAGCTTCGGCTCACGGCGGCCGTTTTCCAGCAGCGACAGCGCCGAGGGGGCCCGGCCCACCCGGGCACCGAGCTCGGCCAGCGTGTACCCGCGGGCCCGGCGCAGGTGCCGGAGCCGCTGCCCGAATGTCGCGAGGTCTAGACCACTTGATGGAAATCCTGGCAGTTCTTTCTCCAAGAACTCTGTCACATCTTCATCCTAGCTGAAATCTGGGCATTCTTCAGGACGTTCGGCCCTAGCTTTACCCCGGGCTGGCCCGCAGGCTCGGGAGTAACCAGGGGACGGCAGAACGTCGGGAGGACCAGTGAACGAGAGTCGCCTCGAGGGCACAGCGAACGGCACGAGCAACGGACATACCCCGAAGGCCCCGGTCAACGGGCCGCAGCAGCAGGCCGCGGGTCTCGCCCGGCAGTGGGCCACCGACCCGCGCTGGCGCGGCACCGAACGCACCTACTCCGCGGACGACGTCATCCGGCTGCGCGGATCCGTCCAGGAGGAACGCACTCTGTCCCGCCTCGGGGCCCAGCGGCTGTGGAGCCTGCTGCACGAGGAGGACTACGTCGCGGCCCTCGGCGCGGTCACCGGGAACCAGGCGGTCCAGCAGGTGCGGGCCGGCCTCCAGGCCATCTACCTGTCCGGCTGGCAGGTCGCGGCGGACGCGAACCTGGCCGCTGAGACGTACCCCGACCAGAGCCTGTACCCGGTCAACTCCGTTCCCCAGGCCGTCCGGCGGATCAACAACGCGCTGATGCGCGCCGACCAGATCACCTGGGCCGAGTCGGGCGGCACGGACAGCCAGTACTGGCTCGCGCCCATCGTCGCCGATGCGGAAGCGGGCTTCGGCGGCGTGCTGAACGCGTTCGAGCTCATGAAGGCGATGATCGCGGCGGGTGCCGCGGGGGTGCACTGGGAGGATCAGCTCGCCTCCGAGAAGAAGTGCGGCCACCTGGGCGGGAAGGTTCTCATCCCCACGTCGCAGCACATCCGGACGCTGAACGCCGCCCGGCTCGCGGCCGATATCGCCGACGTGAGCACCCTGGTCATCGCCCGTACCGACGCCCACGCGGCCACCCTGATCACCGGCGACGTGGACGAGCGTGACCGGCCGTTCATCACCGGCGAGCGGACCGCGGAGGGTTTCTACCGGATACGGAACGGGATGGCGGCGTGCGTGGCCCGCGGCCTGGCCTACGCCCCGTACTCCGACCTGCTGTGGATGGAAACGTCCACCCCCGACCTGGACGAGGCCCGCGAGTTCGCCGAGGCCATCAAGGCCCGGTACCCGGACCAGATGCTGGCCTACAACTGCTCGCCGTCGTTCAACTGGCACCGTCACCTCGACGACGGCACGATCGAGAAATTCCAGCGCGAGCTGGGCCAGATGGGCTACAAGTTCCAGTTCATCACGCTGGCCGGCTTCCACGCGCTGAACTACTCGATGTTCGACCTCGCGCAGGGCTATGCCGCCGAGGGCATGCCCGCCTATGTGCGGGTCCAGGACGCGGAGTTCGCCGCGGAGTCGCGTGGTTACACCGCCACCCGGCACCAGCGGGAAGTCGGCACCGGGTACTTCGACCTGGTCACCTCCGCGATCAGCCCGCAGGCGTCCACCACCGCGCTGAGCGGGTCGACCGAGAGCGAGCAGTTCGCCCCGGCGCACTGAGCAGCCGCCCCGAGCCGCCGGGCCGGGCCGTACGGATCAGGCAGTGCCGCCTGGGCCGCGCGGCCCGGCCCGCGCGGTAGCGGGGCCGGGCTACGAGAGCAGGCGCGTCTCGGTGGGGCGCCCGGGGGTCCCGTCCTCCTCGCCGGCGCCGTCGGCATCGTCGCCGCCGGCTCGCCGCCACCGGGACGGGACGAACACCGTGCAGATCATCAGCGTGCCCAGCAGGACCAGCACGCCGCTGATCAGCATGGCGCGGAAGCCCGTACCGTACCCCTCACCGCGCAGCGGGATGATCCGCACCGCGAGCTGGGCGTTCAGCCCGAGCAGCCCGGTCCAGGCCAGCATGACCGCTCCGGGAAGCGCCGTGCTGAGCGGCGACACCGGAGTCACCATCAGGATGCCGAGAAACAGCCCGACCAGCAGCAGGATCCCGAGGGCGCTGAGGCCGCCGATGCTGGTCAGGCTGACGTCCTGCGCCGCCAGGGTGGTCATGTGCGCCACTCCCCAGCCTCCGCCGAAGAAGATCGCCGCCGCCAGGGCGACCGCGAACGCTACGCCCAGCAAATGCCTCGGCACGTGATCACCACCTCCCGGCCGCCGGTTTTATGCGCATCCCGGCGCAAAACTCTACTTGAGTGGCCTATGACCAGCAGCCAGGACTGCTATTCCCGCCTGCCACATCGGTCCCAGCCCGCGGCAGGCGCAGGGCGGGAAGCCCGGCTGGATAGCGCCGCCGCCGCGCGGCCCGCCGGGGCCGCGCCCCGGGCTGCCCACGTGGGGGAACTGTGCGGGCAGCTCATCGTGCCGGGCGGCCAGGAATGGCCCGGGAACCCAGCCCGTGACACCAGGAATGGTGACCAGAATGGCCTGGCCAATGCCTGGTCAAGGCTTACTGCGACGAGGACTGCGCTTATCCGGCGCGCAAATGGCGCGCTAATCCCCGGCCGGCCCGGCGGCCGGCGCGCTGGTTAATCCCCGGCCGGCCCGGCGGCCGGCGCGCTGGTTAATCCCCGGCCGGCCCGGCGGCCGGCGCGCTGGTTAATCCCCGGCCGGCCCGGCGGCCCCGGGGCCACGCTGCCCTCCTGGGCCACGGCACTCCCGGGGTCACGGGCACGCCAGGTGCCGCTGGCCGGGCGTGCGGGCGCGGGGACAGCCGGTCCCGGCCCGAGGTGCGCGGACGGTGCTGGCGACATCCTGCCGACACCAAAATCTCAGTGCCCGCTCAGGCCGGTCGTCGTAACCTTGCGCGGTGCATATCGACAGGGTCTTCCGGGGGATCGGCTCTTTTTCCGTTCGTTTCCGCTGGTTCATCGTTGTCGCATGGCTGGTCGCGGCGGGGCTCGTGCCGCAGTTCCTGCCCTCGCTGGCCAGCGTGACCCAGGGCAACAACGCCAACTTCCTGCCGGCCAGCGCGCCGAGCGAGCACGCCGCGAAACTGGCCGCGCCGTTCGGGACCTCGAACGTGACGCCGGTCCTGGTCATCGCCGCGCGCACCAGCGCCCCGCTGACCGCCGCCGACCAGGCCTGGCTGACCGGCCTGCAGAAGGACCTGCGCGCGGTGCACACCGTCACGGTGGTCCGCGACCTGGGCGCGTCGCCGGGCGGCCATGCCGAGCAGGTGGAGGCGCTGTCCACCGTGTCGCAGGGCGACTCCACCGCCGTGACCAGCCTGATCGACGGGCTGCGGTCGGCGATCAGCCGGGCGGGGCCCCCGCAGGGCCTGTCCGTGCACCTGGCTGGGGCCATCCCGGTCGCGGTCGACCAGCAGAAGCAGACCGGGAACACAGGAAACCAGATCCAGGGCCTGTCGGTGCTGTTCATCATCGTCCTGCTGCTGCTGATCTTTCGGGCGGCGCTGGCTCCGCTCATCACTCTCCTCCCGGCCTTCATCGCGATCACCATCGCGGGCCCACTGGTCGCCGAGGCGGCGCAGGCCGGGCTGAAGGTCTCCCAGCTGGCCCAGATCCTCCTGATCGTCCTGGTCCTGGGGGCCGGCACCGACTACGGGCTCTTCCTCGTGTTCCGGGTCCGGGAGCAACTGCGCGGCGGGATGGAGCCGAAGGAGGCGGTGATCACCTCGCTCACCCGGGTCGGCGAGTCCATCACGTTCTCCGCCGCCACGGTGATCGCGGCCCTCCTGTCGCTGCTGGTCGCGACGTTCCAGATCTACTCGACCCTGGGCATCCCGCTGGCCATCGGCATCGGTGTCATGCTGCTGGCCGGCCTGACCCTGCTGCCGGCGCTGCTGGCTATCTTCGGCCGGGCCGCGTTCTGGCCCAGCAAGACCCGCGAGGGCACCGGCAAGACGGGGGTGTGGGCCCGGGTCGCAGTACGCATCACGCGGCATCCGGCGGTGATCCTGGTGGTCGGGCTGGTCATCTTCGGCGCCCTGGCTGTGGCCTCGCTCGGGTACAAGGGGGCTGGCTTCGGCGGCGAAACGAACGCGCCCGCCCACAGTGATTCCGCGGCCGGGCAGGCCCTGCTGTCCAAGTACTTCCCGCGTAGCACGGCCAACCCCACCAACGTCATCTTCAAGCTCAAGCAGCCAGCCTGGGACGATGGGACCGCGCTCGCCAGCGCCGGGCGACAGCTGTCCGCCAGCGGGCTGTTCACCAAGATCGCCGGGCCGCTCAACCCGACCGGGTACGCGCTGACCCCTGCCCAGTACGCCGCGCTGCACGCCCGGCTCGGGCCGGCCAACCGGCTCCCGGCGGTGCCGCCTCCCGGGCTGAAGATCCCGGTGGCCGGCTACCAGCTGTACCGGGCGACCGCGCAGTACGTGAGCCCGGACGGGCGGACGGTGCAGTTCGCCACAGGGCTGAAGGCCGGCGACGCGGCCAGCACGTCAGCCCTGGACGCGGTGCCGTCGATCAGGGTCGAGACCACGCGCGTCGCCCGCAACATCGGCGCGATCGACTCGGGCGTGGGCGGGGAGGCGCCGGCGCTGTATGACGTGAGCAGCATCTCCGGCAGTGACCTCTCCCGGGTGATCCCGGTGGCGATCCTGGTCATCGGCCTGCTGCTGGCCCTGGTCATGCGCAGCCTGGTGGCGCCGCTGTACCTGATCGCCTCGGTCGGCCTGTCCTACCTGGCCGCCCTGGGTCTGGCGGTGCTGCTGTTCATCGACATCGGCGGGTCGGCCGGCCTGACCTTCATCCTGCCGTTCCTGATGTTCATCTTCCTGCTCGCCCTCGGCGAGGACTACAACATCCTGGTGATGACCAGGATCCGGGAAGAAGCCCGGACCCTGACGCTCGGGGAGGCAGTGAGGCGCGCGCTGACCGCTACCGGGACCACGGTGACCTCGGCCGGCCTGGTGCTGGCCGGCACGTTCGGGGTGTTCGCCCTGGTCGGTGCCCGCACCTCGGGCGGCAGCCAGTTCGTCAACCTGGCGGTCGGGCTCGCGCTGGGCATCCTGATGGACACCTTCCTGGTGCGCACCCTGCTCGTCCCGTCCACCGTGCTGCTGCTCGGCCGCTGGAACTGGTGGCCCTCCCGGATGAGCCGCAGCATCGGCAGCGGCCCGGCAAGCGGCCCCCGGGAGCCGGAAACGGCGGAGGTGAGATAGGCCAGCGCTGAGATAGGCCAGCGCCGGGACGGGCTAGGCCAGGGAGGTCTCGCCGGCCAGCGTGTCCGTGGCCGAGGGGTCGTCCGCAGGCGCTCTGCGGACTATCCGCGTTCCGGCCACCCGCCCGCCCGGCCGCGAATAGTGTGCGGTGATCTGCGGGACATGCCGGCCCGGTACTGGCCAGGAGGGCCTGCGGCAGACAGACTCGTCCCCGGGGGAAGTCCGAGCTACACCCTCGCGCGGCATCACGCTCGCCGGCCTCGCCGGCTGGCGCAGAAGGGACGCCGATGCAGGAACTGCGCATCGTCGCGGTGAGCGAGGACGGCAGTTACGCCGTGCTCGCGGTACCGGGGCGCGGCGGGCGCTTTTCGCTGCCGATCGACGACCGGCTGCGGATCGTCGCGCGCGGGCAGTTCTCCCGGCTTGCTCAGTACGAGATCGAAGTGGAGAGTCCCTTGCGACCCAAGGAGATCCAGGACCGGATCCGTGCCGGAGAGACCGCGGAGGAGATCGCCGACGCCGCGGGCGTGCCCATCGAGCGGGTCCGCCGCTTCGAGGGCCCGGTACTGGCCGAGCGGGCGTACCGGGCGCAGGAGGCACAGGGCGCGTCCATCCGGCAGCCCGGGGACTCCGGTCCCGGGCCCCGCCTCGGCGACATCGTCGCCGAGCGCCTCGCCGCGCTCGGCGTGCCCGCCGAGGAAGCACAGTGGGACTCGCGCAAGCGGGGGGACAACAGCTGGCAGGTCCAGCTGATGTTCACGATCGGCGGCCGCCCGCTGATGGCGGAGTGGGTCTTCGACCCGCGGCGCCGCCACGTGACCCCGGCCGACGACGACCGGCGGCTGCGCCCGAGCCCGCGGTGAGCCAGGCGCGGGCCGCCGAGGTGCACCCGGCGCGCGCGGCCGAGGTTCCGGCCCGCGCCGCGGAGGCGCAGCCGCCGCGGGTCGCCGGGGCGCAGTCACCACGCGCCGCCGAGGCCCGGCCAGCGCGCGCCCCCGAGGCCCGCCCGGCGGCCGAACTGGCCGAGACCGCACCGGACGCAGGCAGCCAGGAAACGGCGGTGCCGCAGCGCAGCCGGGCCCGCAAGGCCGCCGGAGGCCGATCCAGGCGCTCATCCGTGCCGTCCTGGGACGAAATCATGTTCGGCACCTCACGCCAGCCGGAGTAATGCGGCGGCCCGGTTTAGCCTGCCCCGCGGGACTGCCTTTCCGGCTCTTTCCGGGCCCCGCTTCGGCGGGTTAAGGCCTGCGCGGCCCGATTCTGTGGTTTATCCCCCCGTGATCCGCGTGGCCGGATCGGGGTGTTCCCCGGACGGCCCGGAAGCACGGCGTGGAGCGCGATTAGTCATCTCCCGGTAATAGGCGGTAGTCACCGTGGGTAATCACCGGCGCCGGACCGGCGCTGGACCGGAGAAGGTGGCGCCGCCAGCCCGCGGTCCGCGCCGATTCAGCATCTGTTCACGATCCGCACAAGGCGGCCCCGGGGACCGTGCGGGAAGGCCCGCGCGCTCACCCGGCAGCGAGCCTTTTGCCGGTGAAACCCCGGGCCGGATCACGGCCTCTTCCGGCCCTGGCCCAGGTCTCCGCGGGGCCGCCTGTCCCGCACCGCCGCCGGCATCCGCGTCCTCACCCTGGCGCAACACCTCGCGGTCCCGGCGGCTCCTGGCCTACCCGGGGGGCCGGACGGCGTACGATCGGCCAGCGTGAGCCGTGCACCGCAGAGACGTGGGGACCGGGAAGCGGGCCGCCGGGTCCGGCGGGCCGTCCGGGCGGCTGCCGCCTCGCTGACCGCGCTTGCCCTGGTCAGCGGCTGCGGCCTGGTTGGCGGCCCGAAGACCATCCCGGCGGACGTCCCGAACCAGATGACCGTGACCAGCCAGGCGTTCAACTCGCACCTGTTCCCGCCGTCCTACACGTGCCACGGCCGGGGGCAGAGCCCGTCGCTGCACTGGTCCGGCGCCCCGCAGGGCACGAAATCCCTGGCCCTTCTGGTCGACGATGCCTCGGCGCCGATCCAGCCCTACATCTACTGGATCATGTTCGATATCGGATCGCAGACCACCGGGATCCAGGCCGGGCAGGTTCCGCCGGGCGCGCGGCAGGCGGACAACAGCAAAGGAACCGATCGATATGATCCGCCCTGCCCGGTGAATGGCCTCCACACGTACCGCTTTACCGTCTACGCCCTTAGTAGGTCGCTGTCGCTGCCCGAGGGCGTGGCCATGAAAACCGCCTGGAGCGCAATCGCACAAGCGGCCATCGCACGTGGAAGACTGCAGACAACCGCCAGCCCGTAATCGGCCGATCGCAACGGGTAAACGGACTTGGCAAAAAAATCCCTAAACGCATGACACCGCCCATACGGTCCGCCAGACTGACTGATCAGTAGCTCAGCCTTGGATGGAATCGAGGCGCTAGCGATACAGGGGAAGGCCCGCGTGATGGCCGCGTTGGCCTCGCCCATACGGCCATGGCTTGTTGGGTGGTGCGATGCTTCTGCTCGTGATCGGCCTCGTCGCCGTTATCATCGCGGTCCTCGTCGCGGTTTTCCTCGTGACGCGGCGTCGTGGTGATGATGACGAGCCAGGCGGGCGGCAAACCGTCCGGGACCGGCTGCACGGCCGGGCCCGCGATACCCGCGGGAGCACCGACCCGCGCATGGCCCGCAAGCCAGCCGGGCGCAGCACCGGGCTGACCCGGCGGCCGGCTGGGGAGCCACGTGGCTACGGCGGCCCGGACCGTGGTTACCAGCCGGCCGACTTCGACCAGTCCCGCGGCTACGAGCCCTCGCCCCGCGGCTACGGTGACCGCCCCGCCCGGAGCCGCGAGGGGCAGCCCACTGAGCGCCTCCAGCCCGCCCGCCCGGGCGGGCGCAACCAGGACGCGCCTGAGCCCGTCGGCGCCCGTGTCCCCCGTTCCGCCACGGCGTCCCGCCGGCCGTCCGTGGGCACGGACACGGGTCCCGGGCCCGGGCTCTACGACACCGGGCCCTCAGCCGCGGATGTCGCGACCACGCGCGTCAACGCCGACCCGGATCTGGCGGATTCTGACGTCTTCCCCCGGGTCCGGGCGGACATCCCGGAGACCGAAGCCAGGGCCCGCCCGAAGAATCAGGCCAAGGGCCGCGGCCGGCCGTCCCGCGGCCGGCGCGACGACGATGACGACGACTGGCCGAGCACGGAGTGGGACAAGCTCTCCGACGAGCAGTACTGGGCTGAGCTGTCCGCCGACAAGCCGCTCGCGACCACGGCCCGCAGCGCGCAGCCCAGCACCGCTCCCCCGCCGGCCAAGCCCTCCCCGGCTGCGAAGCCGCCGCGGGCCGGGGCCCAGCCCGCCGTCTCCGGGCGCGCGGCCTCGCGGCCTCCTGCCGCCCCGGACGCCGCCCCGGACAGCGCCGGCCGCCGCCAGCCCGCCGGCCGCCCGGGGCGGACGGGCAGCCGCCCGGGTGCCCCCCGGCGGCAGGACGGCGCGGATACCGATCCGGGCCGCCCGGGCCTGACCGACCGGCTTCCTGCCGAGGCGGCCCAGGCCACCGGGCGGCTGTCGGCCAGGAACCGCCGCCAGCCCGCAGACCCGCCGCCCAGCGCGGCACCGTTCATGCCCGCGGCCCCGGCCCCGGCGCAGCCGTCGGCCCGCGGCCAGGCGAGCCGGGCCCGCGCCGACGACGATCCGCTGACCAGCCCGTCCTTCGCGCGCGGGGCGGCAGCAGACGACAGCAGGTCCTACCGGGCCCCCAGGCGTGGCGCCGCCCCGAGGCCAGGCGGCAGCTCCCCGGGCCTTCCCCGGGCGGGCTCCGCTGATGAGCTCACTGGCAGCTACCCCGGGCCAGCCGGCAGCCCCGCCTACCCGGGCTCGCCGGACGGTTATCCCTCCGGCTACCCCGGTGCCTCCGGCGGGTACCCGCCGGCCGGCCGGGAGGGCTATACCAGCCCGTCCCGCGCGCAAGACAGCTACCCCGGCCAGGCCCGGGACAGCTACGCCGACCCGGCCGCCGGATACGAGGCCTACCCGGCGGCGCCCGGCGGGAGCCGGGACTACCCGGCGTCTGGGGGCAGGCACGGCTACCCGGCCGGACAGGCTGACCGCACCGACCCGGGCGCCTCCCGGACTGACCCGGGCGCCTCGCGGCCCAGCCCGGGCCGGCGGCGCAGCACCCCGGCCCGCCAGTCCCCGTCCCCGGCCAGTCAGGCCCAGCCCCGGACCCCGGGCAGCTCCGGCTACCCGGCCGGGGAGGCGCCCGGAACCCCGGGCTGGGGCAGCGACCGGGGCGCCGCGGCCGGGGCCCCGTCGACGCAGGCCGGGATGGGAAACCCATACGGCAGCTACGTGGACACGGCCCCGCCAGCCCCCGCATCCCCGGCACCGCAGGCTCCGGCGCGCACCGGCCCCCCGGCCCCGGCCGGCGGCAGCAGCTATCCCGGCTACACGACCGGCCCGGCCGCGGCCTACTCAGACCCGTACCGGCCCGGCCCGGCCGGATACGCCGCCGGCAGCCCGCAGCCGGGCACTGACGGCCGGGCGGATCAGGGCACCACCTGGTACCCGGCACCGCCAGCGCCATCGGCCACGCCGCAGTCGCCGGCCAGCGGCTACCCATACCAGCCCGATCCCGCGTACCCGGGCTCCGCCGAGTACGGCACCCAGCCCGGCCAGGCCGGGTATCCCGGCACGCCGCCGGCCGGACCCCGGGGTGACACCCGGTACCGGAACGGGCAGACTGAGGACCCATACGGCCCCGACGGGTACAGCGGCTATCACTCCCGTCAGGGTTGACAAACCCACCCCGCGCGCCGCGACAATGTGCCGACCGACGCTAGGCAGGGGAAGATGCTGGACAGAACCCGGGATCACGCACGCAGTTATCATCTGCACCGGCTGGCCACAGCCCTGGATACCAAGGGCCTGCACGCGTCCGTGAAGACCACGTACCCGGCCGCGCTGCACATCTTCATCCCGGGCGCGACCATGCTCGCCGAGAGCATCGACTGCACCCCCGGCACGGACGGGAAGGGCCGCCTGCGCTGGTACTACCGCTGGTCGTGGGGAGAACTGCTGCACGACGCCGAAGATCCCTCCGCGGCGGCAGCGAAGATCGCTGAGGTGCTGTCCGCCCGTTGAGACCTGCCGGCGGCCAGCACTGGCCATCGGTCACGGGGCGCCGGGTGCGGGGTATTCCAGCTCGATCGCATGCCGGAAGGCGATCCCGCCGCCGGATTCCGCAGGCAGCCAGGGTTTGATCTTCCTGACCTCATCGGCGAAGTTCCGGTGCACGGGGGACTGGCCGGCGCGGCTGGCCGCCCTGTGCCTGCCCTGGCTCGCCGGTCGAGGACCTGCCCCCGCTGATGTGGCACGCGGAACTGGGCCGCTCACTGGAGGACCTCTGGTCGGGGAGCCGGCACCGCGGCGTCCAGCTGCATGACCTGCGGTCCGCCGTGGAGGTCTGGACGGGGCGGTACAGGCAGGACGCCTGGCTGCGCCAGCTGGAGCACCCGCCGCTGCCCGGGATGGAGGATGCCCTGCTGCGCACCATCGCCCGGCTGGACGGCACCCCGTTCCCCAGCACCGCCCGCCTCGCCAGCCGGTGGCTCCTGGGCCGGGTGCCGCCGCCGCCCTGGGCGCGGCCCGGCCCCTCCCGGCCGGTGGGGCAGCCTGCCGCCGCATCCCCGGGCCGCCCGGACGAGGCTCTCCAGGGGCCGGACCGGGCCCTGGAGAGCGCGTACTGCGCGGAGGTCGTGGCGGCCACGTACCAGGCCATGGGCCTGCTGTCCGGCCGGCCGGAACCGCAATGGTACGACCCCGGCCGGTTCTGGAGCGGCGACGAGCTGGACCTGGAGGCCGGGGCCCGGCTGGGCGGCGAGATCGCCGTCGAGGTCCCGCCCCGCAGCCAGCGTGACTGACACAGGCATCCGCGCGGGCCAGGGCCGTTACCCCCCGGCTGGCCTGGACTGCGCAGCACCACGACCGAGCGTGGGCCGACCGCGAGCTTGTCCCCGGCCCGGCCGGCCACGGCGGGGCCAGCCAGCGTGCCCGGGTCGGCGGCCGGCGGGCCGAACGTATCCACCTCGGTGTGCCACCCGGCCCCCGGCCGCGTCTGCGGAAGCACGAGGTCGAGCGGCTCCCACCAGGCGTTCACCAGCAGCAGGAAGTCAAGGTCGGCCGCCTCGGTCCCGGCCAGGAAACGCCTGCGCCGGAACACCGGGTGGGCCTTGCGCAGCGCGATGACCTGCCGATGCCCGGCAGGAAGCCGTGCCAGACTCCCGCGTCAAAATCCCGCAACGAAACCCGGGTGGTCTCGGCGCCGGCCTCGTCGAACAGGCAGAGGTCCACGCGGCCGGCGATCCCGGAGGCCACCGCGAAGTTGGTGCCGCCGCGGCGGGGGGTCGCGCCCAGCGGGAACGGGGTACCGGGGAGCGGGATGCCCGTGTCTGCAGGCGTGCCTGCCGGGGCGGTGCCGCCTGCCGCGGGGGCGGTCACCGCTGCGCCCGGGTCCCGTAGAGCCGCAGGATGTCCCCGACGGTCTGGACGTCGCCGTGCCGGCGGCGGATCACGTCCGCGATCAGCGCGGTCCAGCCGGTCTGGTGCGCGGCGCCGATCGCGGCCCCGTTGTCGCCGTGGAAGTACTCGCTGAAGACCAGGTTGTCGTGCCAGGCCGGGTCGTCCTGGAGCAGCCGGGTCCCGCCGAAGCAGGGCCTGCGGCCGTCCGGGCCGCGGGTGAAGATCGAGATGAGCCGGTCCTGCAGGTCCCGTGCGATCACGTCCAGGGTCAGCCGCTGGCCCGACCCGGCCGGGTACTCGAGGGTCACCTCGTCACCGAAGAACCGGTAGTACCGCTCCAGCGAGCTGATCACCAGGTAGTTCAGCGGGAACCACACGGGGCCGCGCCAGTTGGAGTTGCCGCCGAACATGGACGTGGTCGACTCGGCGGGCTCGTAGTCGATGGTGGCCCGGACTCCCTCGACGTCGATCTCGTACGGGTACTCCCGGTGGTAGGCGGACAGGGCCCGCAGCCCGTGCGGCGAGAGGAATTCGGACTCGTCGAACAGGCGGGCCAGCAGCCGTTCGAGCCGGGCCGGGCCGGCCAGGCTGAGCAGCAGCCGCTGGTTGCCGGGCTCCCCGCGGAGCAGGCCCAGCTCGCGGAGCTTCCCCGGGTCGGCCATCCCCTCCCCCGCCAGGAAGCCGGCGAAGGTCTTGCCCAGCGTGAGGGCCCGGTCGAGATCCGCCTCGTCGATGACCGCGGCGGCCAGGGCGGGGATGATGCCGACCATCGACCGGGCCTGCACGGGGACCGCCGCCCCGGACGGCAGCACCAGCCGGTCGTAGAACAGGCCATCGACCTCGTGCCACAGGCCCTGGGTGTCCAGCGCGACGCGGATGGCCGCGAAGTGCTCGAGGAACTTCAGCACCAGGTCGGTCGCGGGCCGCTGGCCGGAGCGGTTGAGGATGGCGGCCATGGCGCCGAGGGCGATTGCGTAGAAGCCCATCCACCCCGTGGCGTCGGACTGTTCCAGCATGCCGCCGACCGGCAGGTGCGAGCGGTCGATCGGGCCGATGTTGTCCAGCCCGAGGAACCCGCCCTCGAACAGGTCGTTACCGTTGGGGTCCTCCAAGTTGACCCACCAGGTGAAGTTGACCAGCAGCTTGTCGAAGACCCGGCTCAGGAACTCGATGTCACGGCCGCCGTCAATGGCGAACACCTCGAGCGCGGCCCAGGCCTGGACCGGCGGGTTGACGTCGGAGAAGTCCCACTCGTAGGCGGGAAGCGCCCCGTTCGGGTGCTGGAACCACTCCCGGCAGAGCAGGATCAGCTGGTACTTGGCGAACGCGGGATCCACGTGGGCCAGGGCCACGCAGTGGAAGGCCAGGTCCCAGGCCGCGAACCAGGGATACTCCCACTTATCCGGCATCGACATGATGTCGAACGCGTTGAAGTGGCGCCACCGGCTGTTCCGGCCGGCCTGGCGCTGCGGCGGCGGAGCCGGCTGGGCCGGGTCGCCGTCCAGCCAGCGGGCCACGTCGTAGTAGTACAGCTGCTTGCTCCACAGCACCCCGGCGAACGCCTGCCGCATGACCAGGGCCTCGTCGGCGCTGGCCCCCGCGGGGGTCAGCTCGGCGTAGAACTCGTCGGCCTCGGCCCGGCGGGCCGCCAGGGCCTGCTCGAACCCGGCCCCCAGCGGGTCCGGGCCCGCGGCCGCGGCCGCGGGCCGCAGCCGGAGCCGGAGCTCCGCGGTCTGGCCGGGCGGCACGGTCAGCTGGTACCAGAACGCGCACTTGGTGCCGGTCCGGTCCGGGTTGACGGTCGCCGCCCCGCTGATCACGTGGTCGTTGATGCCGTCCTTGGGGTACGGCGTGGGGGACGCCGTGCCGTACAGCCGCTGGGTGTTGGTCTCGTTCTCGCAGAACAGCAGGTCCGGCCCCGTGGCGGAGAACCGGCTGCCGTCCGGGCCGGCCGCGGCGGTCAGCTCCAGCTCGCCGAGGAAGGGGTGCCCGATCGTGACCGTGTCGTCCGCCGACGCGGCCAGGACGGGGCGCGGTGCCCCGTGGTCCCAGGACCAGGTGTTCCGGAACCAGGCGGTCGGCAGGACGTGCAGGGTGGCCTGCTCGGGACCGGCATTGGTCACCGAGATCTGCATCAGGAGGTCATCCGGGCCTGCCTTGGCGTAATGGACCTCGGTAATCCAGTAACGCCCGGAATCGAAAGCGCCGGTGTCGATGAGCTCGTATTCGGGGTCGAGGCGGCCCCGGCCCGCGTTCTGCGCGACGAGGTCCTGGTAGGGATAGGCGCACTGGGGATAATGGTAACGCCAGCGGTTCCACGAGTGGGTGGGGGTGGCGTCCAGGTACCACCAGTATTCCTTGACGTCCTCACCGTGGTTGCCCTGCGGGCCGGTCAGGCCGAACGGCCGTTCTTTCAGGATCGGGTCGCGGCCATTCCACAGCGCCAGGCCCAGGCAGAGGCGCTGCTCGATGTCGCAGAAGCCGGCCAGGGCGTCCTCGCCCCACCGGTAGGCACGCGACCGCGCGTGGTCGTGCGGGAAATAGTCCCAGGCCTGGCCGCCAGGGCTGTAGTCCTCGCGGACCGTGCCCCACTGCCGCTCGCTGACGTAGGGCCCCCACCGGTACCAGTCGCCCGCCTGGCGCAATCCATCCTCCAGGTGACCCAGCCCGCTGACCCGCTCCCGCTCGGCACCCATCGCCGTCCCCTTCCGCTCAGCCCGCCCCGCAAGCAGCACAGTTGCTGCCAAGGTGCCAGACATCACGCGGGTATGCCATCACCTGTCGTGAGTGAGATAAACCACGGCGCTGCGGCGCGGCGCGGCGCTGCCGTCAGCCGCCGGGACCGCGCTGCGCGGTGCGGCCAGGAGGGCCGCTCCCAGTAATGGCGGCGCGAGCCCACGGCGTGCCCGAGCGAGCCGCGCAACCGCGGGATTCTCGGCAGTTTCGTGACGCCATTCCAGTAGGCCGCGGCTGGCCGAGGCCGCGGATGGCGGGGGGTCCAGGGGGGTCGCCCCTGTCACCGCTTATCGGCGGCCCGAGGCCAGGCCCGCCGCAGGCGGGTTCTGGCCGAGGCCGCGGATGGCGGGGGGTCCAGGGGGGTCGCCCCCCCGGACTAGTAGGGTTGCGGCGTGGTGACAGCGCCAACATCGACCACGGCCGGCGTCCGCCGGCAGGGAAGCCTGGACGTGCTGGCCTGGCCGTCGTTCGACGCCCTGGGCGTGGACGCGTTCGTGACGACGCGGCACGGGGGCGTCTCCGCCGGGCCCTACGCCACCCTCAACCTGGGCTTGCATGTCGGTGACACCCAGGCTGACGTGCTGGTGAACCGGCGGCGGGTGGCGGCGGCGCTCAGCGCCGACCTGGGCGACTTCGTCTTCTGCAACCAGGTGCACGGCCGGCGGGTCGCGGTCGTGTCCGCGGCCGACCGGGGACGCGGCGCGCTCCGCCTCGACGACGCTGTCGCGGTCACGGACGCCCTGGTGACCACCGACCCGGGCACGGTCCTGGCCATCCTCGTCGCCGACTGCGTGCCGATCATCCTGGCCGATCCGCAGGCCCGGGTGCTGGCCTGCGTGCACGCGGGCTGGCGCGGGACGGTGGCCGGGGTGACCGGCGCCGCGCTGCACGCGATGCAGGGGCTCGGCGCCCGGCCGGAGCGGATCCGCGCGGCGATCGGCCCGGCCGTCGCGGCGGACCGCTATCAGGTGGGCCCCGAGGTGATGGCGGCGGCGGACCGGTACTTCGGCGGGAACACCCGCGGGATCATGCACCCGGACGGTGCCGGACGGTGGCTGTTCGACCTGGCCGCGGCCAACAGGCGCGTGATCCGCGAGTCCGGGGTGCCGGACGGCCAGATCACCGGCAGCGGCCTGAGCACGGCCAGCCGGGCTGGCGGCCCGGGTCAGTACGGCCGGGGCATGAACCACCAGGGCCCGGAGTTGTTCTTCAGCGACCGGGCAGCCCGGCCCTGCGGCCGGTTCGCCACGATCGCCCGCCTCAGGCCCAGGGAGGACGCGTGACCAGCCCGCCGTTCCGGTACGAGGGGTACCAGATCGATCCCGGTCCCGGGCGGCTGACCTGCCGGTACTCGCTGGGTGAGGACCGGTTCAGCGAGGTGGTCACGGTGACCGCCGGCCCGGGCCGCTGGGACCGCGAGGAAGTACGGCAGGCGGCGCGGCTAGTGTTCCTGCTGGCCGGCGTGTCCTACTACAAGACGGCCGCCCCGGCGGTCATCGACCTGGGCGACACCGCGGTCACCGATACCGAGCGGGCGTTCCTGCGGTCGTTCTACACCGAGGGCCTGGCCGAGTACGCCTACCGGAACGGGCTGGACCTGTCCGGGCTGCGCATCGAGGGCCCGTCCCGGCCCGCGACCGCACCGCCGGCCCGGCCGGCCCGCCCGGCCGGGGAGCCTGGCCGCCCGCTGGTGCCGTTCGGCGGCGGCATCGACTCGATCGTCACCGCGGAGATGATCCGCGAGCGGGCCGAGCCAGCCCTGTTCATCGTGAGCCGGCCCGGGGACCGGTTCGAGGCCATCGAACGGCCCGCGGCCGTCACCGGGCTGCCCATCCTGCGCGCCGGGCGCGAGATCGACCCGCAGCTGCTGCGTTCGCGTGAGCTGGGGTTCCTCAACGGCCACGTCCCGGTGACCGGCATCATCTCGGCCATCGCCGTACTGGCCGCGGCGCTCGACGGCCGGGACGCCGTGGTCATGTCGAACGAGTGGTCCGCGTCCATCCCGACGCTGGAAGTGGACGGCGTGCCGGTCAACCACCAGTACTCCAAGAGCGGGACGTTCGAGGCGGCCTTCCGCGGCGTGCTGGCCGGCTCCCTCGGCCCGGACTTCGAGTACTTCTCCGCGCTGCGCCCGTTCAGCGAACTCTGGGTGGCCCGGCGGTTCGCCGCGCTGACCCAGTACCACGACACGTTCCGCAGCTGTAACCGCGCGTTCCACATCGACCCGTCGCGCCGGCTCGACCACTGGTGCGGCCGCTGCGACAAGTGCTGCTTCATCGACCTGATCCTGGCGCCGTTCCTGCCCGCCGCGGACCTGCAGCGCGTCTTCGGCGGCCACGAGCCGCTGGCCGACAGCGACATGGCGGCTCCTCACCCGGGAAGCACGGGCAGCGGCCATGAATCACTCGCCGACAAGTTCCGGTCCCTGCTCGGCACCACCCCCACGAGCAAGCCGTTCGAGTGCGTGGGCGAGGTCGGTGAATGCCGCGCCGCGGCGCTGCTCGCCGCGCAGCGGCCCGACCGGGCCGGCACCAAGCTGCTCCAGGTGCTGGCGGCGGAGCTGGACGGGCTGCCGCAGCTGTCCACGCCCGCGGAACTGCTCCGCCCGCTCGGCCCCCACTTCGTCCCGGATGCCTATGCGCCCGACGATCTCCTGGTCTGACCTGCGGGCTGGGCCGGGCAAGCAGCACGCCGGCCCCGGCAGCGGCCCCGGCAGCGAGCAGCGCAGCGGCCAGGTTGGCCTGTGGGGCCTCGGCGTGGAGGGCCTGGCCAACCTCCGGGCGCTCACCTCCCTGGGGCGCCATCCCGTGCTGGTCGACGACCACCCGCCGGCCGGGGGGGTGGACGGCCACCCGGTCCTCGCCACGGCCGGCGGCGGCCTGGCCGCCCTGGCCGCCTGCGCGATCGTGATCAAGTCGCCGGGCATCAGCCGGTACCGCGACGACCTGCGGCAGCTCGAGGCTCACGGCATCCCGGTCGTGGGCGGCCTGGGGCTGTGGCTCCAGGATGCCCCCCGGGACCGGGTGCTGTGCATCACCGGGACCAAGGGCAAGAGCAGCACCACGGCCATCGCCGGCCACCTGCTCGCCCGGTGGGGCTACCGGTGCATGGTCGGCGGGAACATCGGCCAGCCCCCGTGGGACCCCGCCCAGGCCAGCCTGGCCTACGACTACTGGGTGATCGAGACCTCCAGCTACCAGGCCACCGACCTGGGCTGCTCACCCCCGGTCGTCGCGGTGACCTCGCTGCATCCCGATCACCTGCCCTGGCACCAGGGCGTCGAGAACTACTACCGGGACAAGCTGTCCGCGTGCTCCCAGCCGGGCGCGGACCTGACCGTGGCCAACGGCGACAGCAGCCTGCTCCGGGACCGGGTGGCGCTGCTCGGCCCGCGGGTGGAGTGGGTGCACGCCGACGACGACCCGGACGCGGACTGGATGGGCCCGCTCGGCCTCCTGGGCGCGCACAGCCGGCGCAACGCCCTGATCGCCCGGGCCTGCCTGCGCGCGCTGGGCGTGCCGCAGGCTGGTGACGACGCGGCGCTGCGGGAGGCGGCGGCCGGGTTCCAGCCGCTGACCAGCCGGCTGCAGGCCATCGGCACCGTGGCCGGCGTCACGTTCGTGGACGACAGCCTGTCCACCAACGTGCTGCCCACGCTGGCGGCGCTGGACGCGTTCCCGGGCCGCCGGGTGGCCCTGATCGCCGGCGGCCAGGACCGCGGGATCGATTACGCGCCGCTGGCCGCGGGGCTCGCGGACCGCTCCTCGCCCACGCTCGTGCTGACCATCCCGGACAGCGGCCCGCGCATCGCGGCCGCGATCGAGGCCGCGCATCCGGGCAAGGCCGAGGTGATGTCCTGCCCGGACCTGGATGCGGCCGTGCGGCGCGGCTTCGCCTGGGCCCGCCCGGACGGGGTGGTCCTGCTCTCCCCCGCCGCGCCCAGCTTCGGCCGGTTCCGCGACTACCGGGACCGGGGCGACGCGTTCGCCCGGGCCATGCGCGCCTGCACCGCCGGGTAATCCCGGTGCCGCACGCCCATCCGCGGGCCCTCCCGCCGGCCCTGCTCCGCGGCCTCACCGCCGTGGTCGGCGGGCCGCACGTGCTGACCGGCGGCGCGACCGCAGGCTACGCGGTGGACTGGACGGGCCGCTTCCGGGGCGACCCGCCCGCCGTGGTGCGGCCGCGGGACACCGCACAGGTCGCCGCGGTGCTGGCGCTGTGCTCCGGGGCCGGCCTGCCGGTGGTCCCGCAGGGCGGCAACACCGGCCTGGTCGGCGGGGGTGTCCCGGTCCACGGGGAGGTCGTGCTCAGCCTGACCCGGCTGGACCGGCTCGGCCCCCCCAACCTGGACGCGGCGCAGGTGACGGCGGGAGCCGGGGTGACGCTCGGCCAGGTCGCGGCGGCCACGCCCGGGCTGGACCTCGGCGTCCTGATCGCCAGCCGGGACAGCGCGACCGTGGGCGGCGCGGTCGCGGCCAACGCGGGCGGGCTGCGGGTGCTCCGCTACGGGCCGATGCGCGCCCAGCTGCGCGGCCTCGAGGCCGTGCTGGCGGACGGCACGGTCCTGTCCCATCTGTCCGGCCTGGTCAAGGACAACACCGGTTATGACTACCCGTCGCTGCTGGCCGGCTCGGAAGGAACCCTCGCCGTCATCACCCAGGCCCGGCTGCGGCTGGTCCCCCGGCCCCGGAACCTCGTCACCGTGCTGTGCGGGTACTCCACCCTGGCTGAGCTGCACGCGTCGGCGCGGATGGCCGTGTCCGGGGTCCCGGGCCTGCTCTCGGCCGAGTTCTTCACCCAGGCCGGGCTGGACGTGCTGGCCAGCCGGGCCGGCCTGGGCCCGCCGCTGGCCGTCCGCGCCCCGGCGTATCTCCTGCTGGAGGCGGCCGGCCCGGGCGCGCTGGATGACCTGGCCACCGTGGCCGGGGACCGGCCCGCCGCGGTGGCCCAGTCAGCGGCGGACCGGGCCCGGCTG
>WNGB01014305.1_pt1 | contig 23471 bp, 19 predicted proteins | sample 5400681 | NCBI WGS metagenome assembly WNGB01 (sample SAMN13153367, study PRJNA577476) | soil metagenome | isolation source: 115 cm soil or saprolite under grassland replicate 2 | place: USA:California | collected 2016-06-15
CAGCGCCCGGCCGTACCAGCGCCCGGCGTCGGCCAGGTCGCCGGCGTCGGCGCAGATCCAGCCGAGGAACTGGGCGTGTTCGGCGGCGAGCCCGCCCAGTGCCGCCCGTACCGATTCCCGGACCGCGTGCCGGTCGAGGGTGCGCACGAGCTCGAGATCGGCAAGTACCGGCCGGATCATCAGGGCCGCGCCCACGGTGTCCTCGGCGCGCCGGCGGACGGCCAGCACCTCCGCCAGAGCGGAGACCGCCGTGATGTCCACCGTCTGCGGCTTGCGGCTCAGGTGCGCGAACCGGTTGGCCGGCTCCTCCAGCACATCGACAAGCCCCACCTGTTCAAGCGGCACGGCGAGAGCGGCGGCGAGCGCGCGCACAGTGCCCGGATCCGCGGTGCGGTCACGTTCGACACGGGAGACGGTGGACTGGTCGCAGCCGGACCGCTCGGCGAGGTCGCCCTGCGTCCATCCGCGCCCCGTTCGTGCGGCCCGGATCACCTGACCGATGCCGCCCCGCCGACCCATGCAACCGAGCGTAACTGCCGATATGCGGATCCTGCATAGCCCCTGGTGACTGTCCGCGGCACGGCGGGACGGTGGCCTACATGGAGTCGCCGAGCGGTCGCATGTCAGCACTCTGGGATGCCGTCCAGGCCGCCGAGAATCGCGCCGTCCGGGACTTCCTGACCCCGCCGGGTCATGCACTGGGCTGCCGGGCGGGGATGGCGGGAGCTTGGCCGACGGGACCGGTCCCCCGGCGGCCAAGTTCTCCGCCGATCGCGCCGCAGCCCGGACCGAGGGTCACCCGGGCGGCCATCGCCTTCCGCACGTGATCGACGCGCCCGAAGTCGCTGTGCGCATCCTGGCGCGTCGGGCAGCGTGCGAGCGCCTCGGGACCATCGCGGGCGACCTGCACCTGACCCCGGGTGAAGTCTCCGGCGTGATTCGCGCCGCGGGAGGCAGGCCATGACGCCGGATCTGGATGAGCGGACGCTTACGCTCATTACGCGATACGCCGGACCCGACGCCCGCGGGTGGCGAATGGACGCGACCGACATTTATTACCGCATCACCCGCTGGCATGGCGTCAAGATCACCCGAGAGCAGTTAGCGGAGGCGCTGGCCGCCATTCCTTTGCCCGATGCTATCGCCGATCTGGCCCGCCGGATTCACCACTCCCGGCCGGAAGTCGTGCCGTTTGCCGACGTTGCGTTCCGACTCCGGCAGGCCGGCTATGAGGCGACCGTCGAACAGGTACGCCGCGCGATATTGAGATGAGGGGACCCCGAGGTGACCACGGAAACGCAGCCGACTCGGCTAGTCGATAATCCGATGGAGAGGCAGGGCGGACGCTGGACCGGAGCACGTCCCTGAACGGGCTTTGCGGCCTGTGCGGTGGCGCGTGGCCGTGCACGACGTGCCCCGGTTGGAGGATCGCCGGATGGATCGAGAAGGCGTGATCAAGGGCGACGGCATATGCCGGGTCTGCGGTAACTCCGGCGTCGATTCGGACTCGGCGGAATGGTGGAGTTTGCCCCGCCGGGCGGACGGCGGAAGCGGAATACAGGGAACGGGCGCTGATCGCGGAATGGGAGGGCCTCGGACCCCTGTCCGCCGACTGGACGAAGATCCCACCGCAGCGCACGCGTACGGTCCCGCCGCTGGCTCCCGGCACCGGCTGAACGTTTCCCGCAGCGCTGCGCTGACCGTTCTCGCAGACTTCGCTCGCATCGTGGCCCGTCCGGGCTGCCGCGGATCACGGTCCACGGTCTGCGGCAACCTGGGCGACGCTGGCGCTGACCGCGAACGTCCACCCGAAGGTGGTGCAGGAACGCCTCGGGCACAGCGCCATCGGGGTCACGATGGACGTCTATTCGCACGTGTCCGAGGGGATGCATGCGGACGCCGCCTCGCTGGTCGCTGCGTTGATCGCGGGCGGGTCCGTTAGCAAGCCGTTAGCAGCGAGGGACGGTGGGTCCGGCGACTGGCGCTCTGATGACCTGCGTGTTCCCGGTGCGGAAGGGGGGACTCGAACCCCCACACCCGAAGGCGCCAGGACCTAAACCTGGTGCGTCTGCCAGTTCCGCCACTCCCGCGTGCGTTCCACTGTACCGAGGACGGCGCCGTGGGTTCAGACCCCGAGGTCGCGGCGCAGCTTCGCCACGTGGCCGGTGGCCTTGACGCCGTACATCGCCCGCTCGACCTTGCCGTCCGGGTCGATCACGAACGTCGAGCGGATCACGCCCACGACCGTCTTGCCGTACGACTGCTTCTCGCCGTACGCGCCGTACGCCGCCAGCGTCGCCTTGTCCGGGTCGGACAGCAGCGGGAACGTCAGCCCCTCCGCATCGCGGAACTTCGCCAGCTTCGCCGGCTTGTCCGGGCTCAGCCCGAGCACGGCGAACCCGGCGGCGGCCAGCGAGCCCAGGTTGTCCCGGAAGTCGCACGCCTGGGTGGTGCAGCCTGGGGTCATCGCGGCCGGGTAGACGTACAGGATCACGCGGCGGCCGCGGTACTCCGACAGCGACACCGGCTTGCCGTCGGCATCCGGCAGGGTGAAGTCGGGTGCGGCGTCGCCCGGCCGCAGGCGGGTCGTCTCGGTCATGGGGCCACGCTAGCCGGTCCGCCCGGTTTGCCGGGCCGGGCGGCGGCGCGGCCCGGGGTGCTTCGTGTCAGGCTATGCCGCATGAGTCGCGACCCCGAGACGATCCAGCAGGAGATCGAGCAGACCCGTGACGCCCTGGCGGGCACCCTCGACCAGCTCGCTGCCCGGTACAGCCCGAAGGCGGTGGCCGGCCGCGGCAGGCGAGCGGTGGTGGCCAAGCTGCGGACGCCGGCCGGCATGGCGGTCGCCGGGGTGAGTGCGGGGCTGCTGGTCCTGCTCGTGGTGCGCCGGATCCGCCGACGCTGACCCCCACCGGCGCCGCCGTCCCGGGTGTTGACCCGGGAATACCCCGTAGGGGTATAGTGGCCGCATGCCGGGATACTCCTCCACAAAATCGCAGCTCGTCACCCGCCTGCGCCGCATCGAGGGCCAGGTCCGCGGGCTGCAGCGGATGGTGGACGAGGACGCGTACTGCATCGACGTCCTGACCCAGGTCTCCGCAGTCACCAAGGCTCTGCAGGCGGTCGCGCTCGGGCTGCTCGACGAGCACCTCGACCACTGTGTCCGACACGCCATCTCAACCGGCGAGGACGCCGACGCCAAGCTCGCGGAGGCGACCGCGGCGATCGCCCGGCTGGTCCGTTCCTGAAAGGCTCGTCCGTGAACCCTCGTACCTACACGGTCACCGGCATGACCTGCGGGCACTGCGTCTCCTCGGTGACGGAGGAGGTCGGCGCCGTCCCCGGCGTGACCGGCGTCGAGGTCGATCTGGCCACCGGGCGGCTGCGGGTGACGGCCGGGTCCGTCGACGACGCGGCGATCCTGGCCGCGGTGGCCGAGGCCGGCTACTCGGCGGCGCCCCATTCGGCAGCGCCACCGACATGAGCACCGGGACGGTCGGTACGGCGCACGTCGAACTGGCCATCGACGGGATGACCTGCGCGTCCTGCGCGGCGCGGATCGAACGCAAGCTGAACAAGCTCGACGGCGTGCAGGCCACGGTCAACTACGCCACCGAGCGGGCCACCGTAGCCTTCGACCCGTCCACTGTGGACAGTGCCGGGCTGGTCGCCGCGTTGCTGGTCAGCGCCGCGCTGGCCGTCCCGGTGCTGGCGCTGTCCATGGTGCCGGCGCTGCACTTCCCGCACTGGCAGTGGCTGGCCTTCGCGCTTGCCACCCCGGTCGCGGTCTGGGGCGCCTGGCCGTTCCACCGGGCCGCCGCCGCGAACGCCCGGCACGGCACGGCGACCATGGACACCCTCGTCAGTCTCGGCGTCGCCGCGGCGTACCTGTGGTCGGCGTACGCGCTGGTGGCCGGCGGCGAGACGTACCTGGAGGTGGCCGCCGCGGTCACCGTGTTCATCCTGGCCGGGCGGTACGCCGAGGCGCGGGCCAAGCGGCGGGCCGGCGCGGCACTGCGTGCGCTGGCCGAGCTCGGCGCCAAGGAGGCGTCGGTACTCGGCGCGGACGGCCGGGAGCGCACCGTCGCGGCGGCGGCGCTGCGGGTCGGCGACCTGTTCGTGGTCCGCCCCGGGCAGACCATCGCCACCGACGGCACCGTCCACGAGGGACAGTCCGCGGTGGACACCGCGCTGCTGACCGGCGAGCCGGTGCCGGCCGAGGTCGGTCCCGGCGACACCGTCACCGGTGCCACCCTGAACGTCGGCGGCCGGCTGGTGGTGCGGGCCACCCGGGTGGGCGCGGACACGGCGCTGGCGCAGATCACCCGGCTGGTCGAGCGGGCCCAGGCCGGCAAGGCACCGGTGCAACGGCTGGCCGACCGGGTCTCCGCGGTGTTCGTGCCGGCGGTGGTGGTGCTCGCGCTGGCCACCCTGGCCGGCTGGCTGTTGGCGGGCGGCGGCGCGGCGCGGGCGTTCACCGCCGCGGTCGCGGTGCTGATCATCGCCTGCCCGTGTGCGCTCGGGCTGGCCACGCCGACCGCGCTGATGGTCGGCACCGGCCGGGGCGCCCAGCTCGGGGTGCTGATCCGCGGTCCCGAGGTGCTGGAGTCGACCCGCCGGGTGGACACCGTGGTGCTGGACAAGACCGGCACCGTGACCACCGGCACGATGGCGCTGCACGCCGCGTACGGCGACACGTGGGCGCTGCGGCTGGCCGGCGCGGTCGAGGCGGCCAGCGAGCACCCGATCGGGCGGGCGATCGCCGAGGCGGCCCGGACGGAGTACGGGGCCCTGCCGGCGGTGACCGGGTTCGCCGCCCAGGCAGGGCTCGGGGTGGCCGGCACCGTCGAGGGCATCACCGTCCACATCGGACGGACGCTGGCCGGCCACCGGGCCCCGGCCGGCGGGCTGGACACGGCGCGGCGGGAGGCGGAGGCGGCGGGGAGCACGGCCGTGCTCGTCGGCTGGGACGGCGCCGTCCACGCGGTCCTGGTGGTGGGCGACTCGGTGAAACCGACCAGCGCCGAGGCGGTACGGCGGTTGGCCGGGCTGGGGCTGCGGCCGGTGCTGCTGACCGGTGACGCGGCCGGCGCGGCCCGGGCGGTGGCCGCCGCGGTGGGCATCCCGGCGCAGGACGTGGTCGCCGAGGTGCTGCCCGCGGACAAGGTCGCGGTGCTGCAACGGCTGCAGGGCCAGGGCCGGGTGGTCGCGATGGTCGGCGACGGGGTGAACGACGCGGCCGCGCTGGCCCAGGCGGACCTCGGGCTGGCCATCGGCACCGGCACCGACGCCGCGATCGAGGCCGGCGACCTGACCCTGGTACGCGGCGACCTGCTCGCCGCGGTGGACGCGATCCGGCTGTCCCGCCGCACCCTGGCCACCATCCGGGGCAACCTGTTCTGGGCGTTCGCCTACAACGTGGCCGCGCTGCCGCTGGCCGCGTTCGGGCTGCTCAACCCGATGATCGCCGGCGCCGCGATGGCCTGCTCCTCGCTGTTCGTGGTCACCAACAGCCTGCGGCTGCGCCGCTTCCGCGCCACCTCAGGCTAGCGAGCCGGACGCGGCATCGTCAGCAGCGGCATCATCACCTCATCGACCAGCCTGATCACGAACGGCTCGTCCAGCGGCTCGCCGGTGACCATCAGCCGCAGGATGAACGGTCCGGCGGTGATCGCCGGCAGCAGGTCGAGTGGCGCCGACCCGTGCACCTCGCCGCGGTGCGCCCCACGGCACAGGATGTCGTGCACGCCGGACTGCAGGGTGGCCCAGAACGAGCTGCGGAACGCGCGGGCCAGTTCGGCGTTGCGGGGTACCTCGCCCACCACCGAGGTGGCCACCCGGCCGAGCCGGCCGGACAGCAGGTCCGCCATCGACAGCCCGAACCCGACGAGGTCGTCGCGCACCGAACCGGTGTCCGGCACCTCCAGCCCGCGCAGCGCCAGCCTGCTCATCGCGTCGACGACGAGGTCCGCCTTACCCCGCCACCGCCGGTAGATGGTCGCCTTGCCAGCCCGGGCACGGCCGGCCACCCCGTCCATCGTCAGAGCCGAGTACCCCTCCTCGGCCAGCAGGTCGAGTACCGCGTCCAGGATCGCCTCGTCCCGGCTCTCGTCCCGGGGTCGTCCCAGGCCCGACCGTGAAGTGCGTCTCACAACCGACCTCCCACGCGTGCGGGGACGGTACCGGATATCTCGCGCGCAGGTGGGCTCCGGCGAAAGCGAGCAGGTACGGCAGGCCGGCCCGGGCGGCGTGCCAGGTGTGCGACTGGCCGGCCTCGACCCGGAACGCCACCTGCTGCCCGCGGGCTGCCAGTGCCAGGCCGAGTTCGCGGGCGCGGGACACGTCCGCCGGGTCGCCGCCCGGAGCGTCCAGCATGACGGCCATGCGGTGCAGGAAGCGCATCGTCCGGATGTACCCGCTCGGCGTGTTCGCGGCCATCAGCGACCGCCGCCACGCCAGATGCGAGTAGCCGACCCGGCCGGGGTCGCCGTACGGCTCGGAGGACAGGATCACCGAGTAGCGGTCGGTGTGTCGCAGACCCAGGTTGAGCGCGCAGTACCCGCCGCTTGACATGCCGCCGATCGCACGGGCCGAGCGGTCCGCGACGGTCCGGTAGTGGCTGTCCACATAGGACACCACGGTGCCGGTCAGAAACCTGCCCTCGGCCGGGCCATCGACCGCGTCCAGGCACTCCGAGTCGTACAGCCCGCGGCCGGCCGCCGCGTCCGGGCTGGCCAGGATCATCGGCGGCACCAGGTGCCGGCCCAGCAGGACGTCCATCGCACGGCCGGCCTGCCCGGCGGTGAACCAGTCGGCGGCCCGGCCCGGGAAGCCGTGCACCAGGTACACCACCGGGTACCGGCGGCTTGTGTTGCCCGGGTCGTCGTACCCGGGCGGCAGGTACACGTACAGCCGGCCGGGCCGGACGCCGAGCGCGGGCGCACCGACCTGGTCCACGACGACGCGGCTCCGGTACCCGCCCGGCACCGCCGCCCCGGCGCCGCCCAGCCCGCCGGAACGGCTGCCCGCGACGTACGCGGCGAAGCTGCGCAGCGTCGGGAAGTACCCGACGTAGCTGTTGATCCCGGCGCCGACCGCCCCGGTGGCCAGCAGCAGCACGGCCAGACCGCCGGCCACCAGCCTGGCCCACCGCCGCCAGCCGGCCAGCTCCTGCCGGCGGCACCACCAGACCAGCCCGGTCAATGCCAGCACGCTGGCCGCGGCCAGGGTGACCCAGACCCACGGCGTCTCCAGGTTCCCGGTCCGCGCGAGCTGCTGGCGGACGTCCGCCGGCAGCGCCGGTCCGGGCGCGAGCGTGGCGGGCGAGTGGTGCGACATCGGCGGCTCCGTACGCTACGGGTCCTGGGTGTCACCTTCGAAGACGCGGTCGCCTGGCCGGAGGTTGAGCTACCCGAGGACGACCGGGTCGCCGAGCCGGACCGTGCCGCCGGCCAGCACGTCCGCGTGCACGCCTAGCCTCATGTCGTTGCGGCCGGCCACCGTCTTGAGGATGTCGCCGCAGTGCTCCAGGCCGGGCTGCGCGGCGTTGGCCATTGCGCAGCGCTCGGTGCGGTGGGTGACCTGCAGCCGGACCTGGCCGCCGATCCGCAGCGGGCGGCCGACCCAGGCGTCCTCGACCAGCCCGGCGCGCTGCTCGGTGCGGACCAGCAGGTTCGGTCGCAGCCGCCGTTCGTCCACGGTGGCGGCGGGCACCGCGTCGGCCAGCCAGCCGAGCGACGCGGTGGTGACCAGGTGTACCGGTGCCTCGTCGTGGTGCGAGAGGTCCGCCTCGGCGGCCAGCCGTACGCTGTCCCGGCCGAGCGCGGCCCGCAGTTCGTCGTGCACCCGGTCCTCGTCCACCCGGACGGTGCGCCCGTCCGGCAGGGTGAGCACCACGACGCCGTCCGGGCCGTAGCGCGCCGTGCTGGCCAGCAGAGCCTCGAACTTCCGGAACCGGCGGTTGCTCTTGCCGCTGCCCAGCTTGCCGTCGGCGTCCTGGACCGCGTAACGCCGGTCGCCGACCAGGCCACGCTGCTCCAGTTCCGCGGACTGCAGGGGCTCGCCGAGCATCGACTTGACCGGGTACCGCCAGATCCGCTCGACGACGCCGATCCTCATTTGCTCACTCGCTGTCGCCTCGCGGGTCCACATTGCTCGGCTCCGCGCTCGCTCCGCTCCTCGGGCCGCGGTTCGGCCCGGGCGGTGTCGTGGGCCGGCAGGGCGGCCCTGCGATGCTCACTCGCTGTCGCCTCGCGGGCTGTCACCGGAGCAGGTCCCGGGAGATGACCAGCCGCTGGATCTGGTTCGTCCCCTCGAAGATCTGGGTGACCTTCGCCTCCCGCATCATCCGCTCCACCGGGTAGTCCCGGGTGTAGCCGTACCCGCCGAGCACCTGCACCGCGTCGGTGGTGACCCGCATCGCCGTGTCGCTGGCGATCAGCTTGGCCACCGCCGCCTGCCGGGAGAACGGCAGCCCGCGGTCCCGGCGGCGGGCCGCCTCCAGGTACGTGGCCCGGGCCGACTCCACCGCCGCCGCCATGTCCGCCAGGCCGAACGCCAACCCCTGGAACTCCCCGATCGGCCTGCCGAACTGGCGGCGCTCCCTGGCGTACCCGGTCGCCACGTCCAGCGCCGCCTGGGCCAGGCCGGTGGCACACGCCGCGATGCCGAGCCGACCGGAGTCCAGCGCGGCCAGCGCGGCGGCCAGCCCCTGACCCTCCGCGCCGAGCCGGTGGTCGGCCGGCACCCGTACCCCGTCGAAATGCACCGCGGTGGTGGGCGAGCCGGTCAGCCCCATCTTGCGCTCCGGCGCGCCGTAGCCGAGCCCGTCCGAGCCGGCCCGGACCAGGAACGTGGAGATGCCGCGGGTGCGGTGCTCGGAGGTGCGGGCGAACACCGCGTAGAAGTCGGCCTGCCCGCCGTGCGTGATCCACGCCTTGCTTCCGGTCAGCACGTACTCCTCGCCGTGCCGTTCGGCCCGGGTGGTCATCGCGGTCACGTCCGAGCCGGCGTGGGCCTCGGACAGGCCGTACCCGCCGAGCAGTTGGCCGGCGAGTAACTCCGGCAGCATGGCCTGCTTCTGCTCCTCGGTGCCGTAGGCGTACAGCGGGTAGCAGGACAGGATGTGCACGCTGGTGCCCACCCCGACCGTCATCCAGGCGGCGGCCACCTCCTCCAACGCCTGCAGGTACACCTCGAACGGCTGGCCGCCCCCGCCGTACTCCTCCGGGTACGGCATTCCGAGCAGGCCGATCTCGCCGAACAGCCGGAACGCGTCGCGGGGGAACGCCCCGGCCGCCTCGTCCGCCGCCGCGCGCGGGGCCAGCTCCTTGGCCGCGACGTCGCGCACCAGACCGATCAGCTCGGCGGCCTCGGCGGTGGGGAGCACCCGTTCGGCGGGCATCATGACCTCACGAAGGAGCAGGCGGATTCGGTACGTCGACCGTACCGGAGCCGCCCGGTCGCCCAGTGTCACGTCTTGCCGCCGGATCGGCGGGGCCGCCGGGTCGGCAGATCGGCAGGGTCGGCGGGTCCGGGATTGTCGGTGGCCGGGTCCAGAATCGGCGATGTGCTCGTCGCCGCGGTACCCACCTGGGACGGTGCCGGGCGGCTGCGCGCTCTGGACGACGCCGGGCAGCCGGTCGGACCGGTGGAGGAGGTGCCCGACCTGGCCGCAGCGGTGGCCGCCCGGGAGCGCGCCGACTCCCCGCGCTGGCTGTGGCCGGCCGCCGCCGAGGTGTACCCGGGGCTGCTCGCGGCCGGCGTCCGGGTCGGCCGCTGCCACGACCTGGCGCTGGTCGAGGCGGTGCTCCTGGGGTACGCGGGGCAGTGGGGCTCGCCGCGGTCGCTGGCCGCCGGCTGGGCCCGGTTACACGGCCTGCCGGTGCCGGACGACCCGCCGCCGCCCAGCCGCGAGATGCAGCCGGCGCTGTTCGAGCCGGAGCCGGCCGACCTGCCCGGCGGCGCCGACCCGTTGGACGCCGCGGTCGCGCTGTACGCCGATCAGCAGCGCCGCGCCGCCACCACCGAGCATCCGGGCCGGATGCGGCTGCTGCTCGCCGCGGAGTCCTCCGGTGCGCTGGTCGCGGCGGAGATGGCGCACGCCGGGCTGCCGTGGAGCGCCGCCCGGCACGACGCGCTGCTGACCGGGGCGCTCGGCCCGCGGTCGGCCGGCGGTGCGCGGCCGCCCCGGCTGGCCGATCTGGCCGAGCAGGTCCGGCAGGCGTTCGGCGGCCGCGCGGTCAACCCCGACTCGCCGGCCGACCTGGTGCGCGCGTTCGGCCGGGAGGGGATCGAGCTGGCATCCGCCCGGTCGTACCTGCTGCAGCAGGTGGACCATCCCGCGGTGCAGCCGGTGCTGGCGTACAAGGAGCTGTCCCGGCTGCACGCCGCGCACGGCTGGTCCTGGCTGGAGGCGTGGGTGCGGGACGGGCGGTTCCGGCCGGAGTACGTGGTGGGCGGCGTGGTGTCCGGCCGGTGGGCGACCAGGGGCGGCGGCGCGCTGCAGATCCCGCGCATCGTGCGCCGGGCGGTGGTGGCCGACCCGGGCTGGGCGCTGGTGGTGGCCGACGCCGGGCAGCTCGAGCCGCGGGTGCTGGCCGCGGTGTCGCACGACCCGCGGATGGCCGAGGCGGCGGGGGCGGAGGACATGTACGGCGCGCTGGCCGAGCAGGCGTTCGACGGCGACCGGGCCAGGGCCAAGCTCGGCCTGCTGTCGGCGATGTACGGCGGCACGTCCGGCGGCGCGGCCGAACTGCTGGCCGTGCTGCGGCGGCGGTTCCCGGACGCGATGCGGTACGTGGAGGCGGCCGCCCGGGCGGGGGAGGAGGGCCGGATCGTCCGCACCTACCTCGGCCGCACCTGCCCGCCGGCGGGGGACCGGTACTGGGCGGCGCAGTCCGGCGCCGGCCTGCCCGAGGCGGGCGACGCGGCCCGGCGCAGGGCAACGCAGGTGGCCCGTGAGCGCGGTCGGTTCACCCGGAACTTCGTCATCCAGGGCACCGCCGCGGAGTGGGCGCTGGTGCTGCTCGCCTCGCTGCGGCGCCGGCTGGCGGGCACCGCGGCGGAGCTGGTCTTCTTCCAGCACGACGAGGTGGTGGTGCACTGTCCGGCCGCGCTGGCCGAGGAGGTGGCGGCCGCGGTGGGGGAGGCCGGGGACGAGGCGCGCCGGCTGCTGTTCGGCGACACCCCGGTGCAGTTCCCGCTCGGCACGTCCGTGGTGGACTGCTACGCCGACGCGAAGTAGGCGCCAAATAAGCGGACTCGGGCTCGACATCGTCGTCGCCAGCCCACCCCCCACCCTCCTCGGGGGGACGACCCCACGTCCATGGTCCGCCCTGTCAAGACCCGGCGGGAGGTGTCCGGCGCAATCTGTGGACGGCACTTTCCGCTGTGGACAGCCGGCCGACGTTGTCGGTGTCCCGTGCTACCGCTCAGCACTCGATGACGTTCACCGCGAGACCGCCGCGCGCGGTCTCCTTGTACTTCACCTTCATGTCGGCGCCGGTCTCCCGCATGGTCTTGATGACCTTGTCGAGGCTGACGAAGTGCTCGCCGTCGCCGCGCAGCGCCATCCGGGCCGCCGCGATCGCCTTGATCGAGGCGACCGCGTTCCGCTCGATGCACGGGATCTGCACCAGCCCGCCGACCGGGTCGCAGGTCAGCCCCAGGTTGTGCTCCATCGCGATCTCGGCGGCGTTCTCCACCTGCGCCGGGGTGCCGCCCAGCACCTCGGCCAGCCCGCCGGCGGCCATCGAGCAGGCCGACCCGACCTCGCCCTGGCAGCCGACCTCGGCGCCGGAGATGGACGCGTTCTGCTTGAACAGCACGCCGATCGCGCCCGCGGTCAGCAGGAACCGCACCACCCCGTCGTCGTCGGCGCCGGGCACGAACCGGGTGTAGTAGTGCAGCACCGCGGGGACGATCCCGGCCGCGCCGTTGGTGGGTGCGGTGACCACCCGCCCACCCGCGGCGTTCTCCTCGTTCACCGCCAGCGCGTACAGGCTGATCCAGTCCATGACGCGCAGCGGGTCGTCGCTGGTGTCGCGGACCAGCGTGCGGCACAGCTCCGCGGCACGGCGCCGCACCTTCAGCCCGCCGGGCAGCGTCCCGTCGGTGTCACAGCCGCGGACCACGCACTCCTGCATCACGGCCCAGATGCGCAGCAGCCCCGCCCGTACCTCGGCCTCGGAGCGCCAGGACAGCTCGTTGGCCAGCATCAGGTCGCTGACCGACAGGCCGCCCTGCCGGGCGACGGCCAGCAGTTCGTCGCCGGTGTCGAAGGGATACCGCACCGGGGTGTCGTCGGCCTTGATCGGGTCCGCCCCGTGCGCGCTGTCGTCCACAACGAACCCGCCGCCGACCGAGTAGTACGTCCGCCGGCGCAGGACCCTGCCTACAGGCTGCTGTCCGAGGACGCTTTCGCCCTGCTGCGGCTCGTCGCCGCCCTCGCCGTACGCGGTGAAGACCATGCCGTTGGGGTGGAACGGCAGCCTCTCCCGCCGGTGCAGCACCAGGTCCTTATCCGGGTCGAACGGCACCGGGTGCTCGCCCAGCAGCGCCAGCCGGCCGGCCTGCCGGATCCCGGCGCAGCGGGTGTCCACAGTGGACACGTCCACCGTCTCGGGGTCCTCGCCGAGCAGCCCGAGCAGCACCGCCCGGTCGCTGCCGTGGCCGTGCCCGGTGGCGCCGAGCGACCCGAACAGCGCCGCGTGCACCCGCCGGGTCCGGGACAGCAGGCCGTCCTCGCGCAACCCGGCCGCGAACATCCGGGCGGCCCGCATCGGTCCGACCGTGTGCGAGCTGGACGGCCCGATCCCGATCGAGAACAGGTCGAAGACGCTGATGGACATCTGCCCAGTCTGCGCCCTAGGGCGTGTTTCAGAAGTCCCGGTGGATGCGGGCGGTGATCCAGGCGGCGGTCCGGCAAGGCGGAGGAGGAGCCGATACCGTTGTTGTATCGGCGACGACGACAACGCCGCCGGTCGTCGTCTGGGCGCCGATCCGGAGACCCGCCCGGTGATGCCCCGGATCACCGACCGCGGGGTCAGCCGCAGCGCGGCCGCCAGCGCCTTGTTGGTCGCGCCCGGGATGCAGAGCGCGCGGCCGGCGGACACCGCGGCCAGCCCGGCCCGCGCCACCGCGTCCGGGTGCTGCCAGGCGAAGCTCGGCGCCCAGCCGGCGTCATAGTTCGCGGTGGCCTGGAACTCCGTCCGGGTCAGCCCCGGCAGCAGCACGCTCACGTGTACGCCGTGATTCTTCACCTCGCCGTGCAGCGCCTCGCTGAACGCGGTCACGTACGCCTTGGTGGCGCAGTACGTCGCGTTGTTCGGGGCGGGGGTGAGCGCGGCGTTCGAGGCGACGTTCAGCACGCCGCCGCGGCGGCGCCCGATCATGCCGGGCAGCGCGGCGTGGGTGAGCCGGACCAGGGCGATCACGTTCACCTCGATCTCGGCCAGCTCGCCGTCCAGCGGCAGCTCGGCGAACGGCCCGGTGGTGCCGTACCCGGCGTTGTTGACCAGCAGGTCCACCGGGTCGTCGGCGGCCGCCACCCGCTCCTCCACCGGGGCCCGGCTCGCCGGATCGGCCAGGTCGGCAGCGAGCACGTCGGCGCGGACGCCGTACCGGCCGGCCAGCTCCTCGGCCAGCACGGTCAGCCGGTCCGCCCGGCGGGCCACCAGGATGAGGTCGGTGCCCGCCTCGGCGAGCTGCCGGGCGAAGTGCTCGCCGATCCCACTCGACGCCCCGGTGACCAGGGCCAGGCTGTATAGCGGCATGCTGGCGAGCCTAGCTCGGCGGCGCGCTCCCTCCGTTGCGAAGGCGCATGTCGACCGCCCGAGACCCCGGGATGTGCCAGCTCGGACCCGCTCGCGGTTCGGCGGCGTCCGGTCAACCCGGGGACCGGGGTGGGTGGCCGTGCAGCCGGCGGGTCAGCGTGGCCGCGGTGGCGCGCACCCGGTCGGCCAGCGCCGGCCAGTCTTCGGCGGGGCGGGCGTCGCGGCGGAACGTCACCCCGATGGAGGCCGTCGGCCGGCCGCCGTGGTCGAAGGCCGCCGCCGCCACCGAGGCGTAGCCCGGGCTGACGTGCCCGTCCTCGGCCGCCCAGCCGCGGCGCCGCTCCTCGGCCAACAGCCGGCGCAGCTCGGCCGGAGTCCGTGGGCCACGGCCGGTGCGGTCCACGAAGGACGCCGCGGTCGGGTACAGCGCGCGGACCTGGGCCCGCGGCAGGTGCGCCAGCATCGCCCGGCCGGACGCGGTCAGGTGCGCCGGCAGCCGGACGCCGACCGCTGTCAGGATCGGCTCGGGGTACGGCGGCTGCTCCTTGATCAGGTACAGCGTCTCGTTGCCGTGCAGGATGCCGAGGTGCGCGGTCTCGCGCATGTCGCCGACCAGCCGGGCCAGCAGCGGCCGGGCCAGCCGCTCCAGCGGCCCCTGCCGCAGGTACGCCGAGCCCACCTCGAACGCCGCGACGCCGAGCGCCCAGCGGCGCTCCTCGGGCAGGTGGGTGACGAAGCCGCCGTCTGCCAGCGCGCCGAGCAGGTGGTACGTCGAGGAGCGCGGCAACCCGACGGCGCGCCCGATCGCGGCCGCCGAGGCGGGGCCGGACTGCCCGGCGAGGTGCCGCAGCACCGCCAGCGCCCGGGTCACCGCCGGCACCTGCCCGCCGTCCCCCGCCACCGCCACCTCCTCCCGCCGACCCGCGCCTCCTCCCGCCGACCCGCGCCTCCTCCCGCCGACCCGCGCCTCCTCTCCGTGGCCGCCCGCCGCCTCTTCCTGCGCCGCCTCTCTCCTTGGGCCGCCTGGCCCCGGGCCGCCTCTTCGTGCGGGGCTCCGTGGGGCAAGTGTCTCGTATCCGAGACGATACTTGGGCGGAGTGACTTTCGCGGCGAGGCGGTACGACGTGAAATGGCGGGATGACCAGCACGCAGACCGCGGTACCCGTCGGGCTCGCCCCGCTGACCGCCGACCAGGTCGTCGCGGTGGCCCGCGGTGGCGCCCCGATCGCGCTCACCGACGAGGCGCGCGAGGCGATGGCCGCGTCCCGCAAGCAGGTCGACGACCTGGCCGCGGCCGACACCCCGGCGTACGGCATCTCCACCGGGTTCGGCGCGATGGCCACCCGGCACATCCCGCCGGACCGCCGGGAGGCCCTGCAGCTCAGCCTGATCCGTTCGCACGCCGCCGGCTCCGGCGCGGAGGTGGAGCGCGAGGTGGTGCGCGCGCTGATGCTGCTGCGGCTGCGCACGCTGGCCTCGGGCCGCACCGGCATCCGACCGGGCACCGCCGAGACGCTGGCCGCGATGATGAACGCCGGCATCGCGCCCGTGGTGTACGAGTTCGGCAGCCTCGGCTGCTCCGGCGACCTCGCGCCGCTGGCCCACGTGGCGCTGGCGCTGATGGGCGAGGGCGAGGTCCGGGACGCGGCCGGCGACCTGCTCCCCGCCGCCGAGGCACTGGCCGCCGCCCGCATCGAGCCGGTCCGGCTGGCCGCCAAGGAAGGCCTGGCGCTGATCAACGGCACCGACGGCATGCTCGGCATGCTGGTACTCGCCTGCGCCGACCTGCGTCGGCTGGTCAGCACCGCGGACCTGGCCGCGGCCATGAGCGTGGAGGCGCTGCTCGGCACCGACCGGGTCTTCGCGGCGGACCTGCAGGAGCTGCGACCGCACCCCGGCCAGGCCGCCAGCGCGGCCAACCTGCGGGCACTCCTCGCCGGCTCGGCGATCATGGAGTCGCACCGCGGGCCCGACTGCAACCGGGTGCAGGACGCGTACTCGCTGCGCTGCGCCCCACAGGTTGCCGGCGCGATGCGCGACACCCTGGCGCACGCCGAGGCGGTGGCGACGCGTGAACTGGCCGCCACCATCGACAATCCCGTCGTGCTGCCGGACGGCCGGGTGGAGTCGAACGGGAACTTCCACGGCGCCCCGGTCGGCTACGTGCTCGACTTCCTCGCCATCGCGATCGCGGACCTGGCCAGCATGGCCGAGCGCCGTACCGACCGGATGCTGGACAAGGCGCGCTCGCACGGGTTGCCGCCGTTCCTGGCCGACGACCCCGGGGTGGACTCCGGGCACATGATCGCGCAGTACACCCAGGCGGCGATCGTGTCCGAACTGAAGCGTCTCGCGGTGCCGGCCAGCGTGGACTCCATCCCGTCAAGCGCGATGCAGGAGGACCACGTCTCGATGGGCTGGTCCGCCGCCCGCAAGCTGCGCCGCGCCGTGGACGGGCTGCAGCGGGTGCTCGCCGTGGAGATCCTCAGCGCCGCCCGCGCGCTGGACCTGCGCGCCCCGCTCACCCCCGGCCCGGCAACGGCCGCGGCGGTGGCCGCGCTGCGCGCCCGGGTCGGCGGCCCCGGCCCGGACCGGCACCTCGCCCCCGAGATCGACGCCACCGCCGCCCTGGTCGCCGACGGCACCCTGCTCGCGGCGGCCGCCCACGTCACCGGAGGACTCGCATGAGCACACCCGACCAGGACGTTCCGCGGATCGGCAGGGGCCCGGGCATGAGCACCAGCGGACCGCGTACGGTACGGGCACCGCGCGGCGGCCGGCGCACCGCGCGGGGCTGGCCGCAGGAGGCCGCGCTGCGGATGCTGATGAACAACCTCGACCCCGAGGTGGCCGAGCACCCGGACAAGCTCGTCGTCTACGGCGGCACCGGCAAGGCGGCCCGCGACTGGGCGTCCTTCGACGCAATCGTCCGCACCCTCACCGGTCTGGCGGACGACGAGACGCTGCTGGTCCAGTCCGGCCGGCCGGTCGGGGTGATGCGCACGCACGAGTGGGCGCCCCGGGTGCTGATCGCCAACTCCAACCTGGTCGGCGACTGGGCGACCTGGGAGGAGTTCCGCCGGCTGGAGGCGCTCGGGCTGACGATGTACGGCCAGATGACCGCCGGCTCGTGGATCTACATCGGGACGCAGGGCATCCTGCAGGGCACGTACGAGACGTTCGCCGCGGTGGCCGCCAAGCTCGCCGCCGAGCGCCAGCGAGTCGGCCATGGGCATGGCGTCGGCACCCTGGCCGGCACCGTCACCCTCACCGCGGGCCTCGGCGGGATGGGCGGCGCGCAGCCGCTGGCCGTCACGATGAACGACGGGGTGGCGATCTGCATCGAGTGCGACCCGTCCCGGATCCGGCGCCGGCTGGACCACGGGTACCTGGACGTGCAGGCGGCCGACCTCGACGACGCGCTGCGCCAGGCGGAGCAGGCCCGGGCCGGGCGCCGGCCGCTGTCGATCGGGGTGCTCGGCAACGCCGCGGACCTGGTGCCGCGGGCGCTGGCGCTCGGCGCGCCGATCGACGTGGTCACCGACCAGACCAGCGCGCACGACCCGTTGGCGTACCTGCCGCTCGGCATCGCCGTCGAGGACTGGGCGGCCGCGCGGGAGAAGGACCCGGTCGGGTTCACCGAGCAGGCACGGGCGTCGATGGCCCGGCACGTCGAGGCGATGGTGGGCTTCGCCGACCGCGGTGCCGAGGTGTTCGACTACGGCAACTCCATCCGCGCCGAGGCCAGGCTCGCCGGCTACGGCCGGGCCTTCGACTTCCCGGGTTTCGTGCCGGCCTACATCCGCCCGCTGTTCTGCCAGGGCAAGGGGCCGTTCCGGTGGGCGGCGCTGTCCGGCGACCCGAAGGACATCGCGGCCACCGACCGGGCGGTGCTCGACCTGTTCCCGGGCAACGAGTCGCTGGCCCGCTGGATCAGGTTGGCCGGCGAGCGGGTGCAGTTCCAGGGGCTGCCGGCGCGGATCTGCTGGCTCGGCTACGGCGAGCGGGACAGGGCGGGGCTGCGGTTCAACGACATGGTCGCCCGCGGTGAGCTGTCCGCGCCGGTGGTGATCGGCCGCGACCACCTGGACTGCGGCTCGGTCGCCTCGCCGTACCGGGAGACCGAGGCGATGGCGGACGGCTCCGACGCGATCGCCGACTGGCCGCTGCTGAACGCGCTGGTGAACACCGCGTCCGGCGCCTCCTGGGTCTCCATCCACCACGGCGGCGGCGTCGGCATCGGCCGGTCCATCCACGCCGGGCAGGTCAGCGTCGCCGACGGCACCGCGCTGGCCGCCGCCAAGCTGGAACGGGTGCTGACCAACGATCCGGCCATGGGCGTCATCCGGCACGTGGACGCCGGCTACGACGACGCGGTGGCGGTCGCCGACCGCACCGGGGTGCGCGTCCCGATGCGCGAGCCGTGACCGTCTACCGCTGCGAGGCGGCCTGGCTGGACGACCGCGTGGTACGGGACGTGCTCATCGAGGTGGCCGGCGACCGGATCGCGTCCGTCCACAGTGGAGCGTCAGGCGACCCGCGCGGTAGGTCCGGCGGATCGCCCGACACTGCGGGCCCGGCGACGCCGCCCGGGGGACCGCCACGAGGAGGGCCGCCGGAGGGAACGCAGCCGCGGGTGACGCCGTTGGGGGTGACGCCCGCCGGCGGGACGCCGCGGGCGCTGCGCGGGCTGACGGTGCCCGGCATGGCGAATGCGCACTCGCACGCGTTCCACCGGGCGCTGCGCGGGCGCACGCACGGCGAGCGCGGCACGTTCTGGACCTGGCGGGACGGGATGTACGCGGTGGCCGAGCGGCTCGACCCGGACTCCTACTTCGCGCTCGCCTGCGCGGTGTACGCCGAGATGCTGCAGGCCGGGATCACCTGCGTCGGCGAGTTCCACTACCTGCACCACGGGCCGGGTGGCGCGCTGTACGCCGAGCCGAACGCGATGGGCGAGGCGCTGGTGGCCGCCGCCGGCCAGGCCGGCATCCGGATCACCCTGCTGGACACCTGCTACCTGGCCGGCGGGGTGGGCCGGCCCCTACAGGGCATCCAGCAGCGTTTCGGCGACGGCGACGGCGCGCGCTGGGCGGAGCGGGTGGACGCGCTGCGCCCCGCGCCGCATGCCCGGATCGGGGCCGCCGTCCACTCCGTCCGCGCCGTGCCGCCGGCCGAGGTGGACGTGGTCGCGGACTGGGCGGCCCGGCGGGGTGCGCCGCTGCACGTCCACCTCTCCGAGCAGCCCGCCGAGAACGACGCCTGCCTGGCCGGGTACGGCGTCACGCCGACCCGGCTGTTGGCCGAGCACGGCGCGCTGGGCCCGTGCAGCACCGCGGTGCACGCCACCCACCTGACCGCCGACGACATCGCGCTGCTCGGCGGCAGCGGTACGTACGCCTGCCTGTGCCCGACCACCGAGCGGGACCTGGCCGACGGCATCGGGCCGGCCCCGGCGCTGGCGGCCGCCGGCTCGCGGATCACCCTGGGCAGCGACAGCCACGCTGTGATCGACCTGTTCGAGGAGGCGCGCGCGGTGGAACTGGACGAGCGGCTGCGGTCGCTGCGGCGCGGCCACTTCGACGGCGCGGCGCTGCTGCGGGCGGCGACGGTGAACGGTCACGCCAGCCTGGGTTGGCCGGAGGCCGGGCGGATCGCGGCCGGCGCGCCGGCCGACCTGGTCAGCATCCGGCTGGACACCGCGCGCACCGCCGGGATCGACCCGGCGCAGGTGGTGTTCGCCGCCACCGCCGCGGACATCGACACCGTCGTGGTCGGGGGCCGCGAGGTTCAGCGGCAGGACGCCGGCCCGGCGCTGGCCCGGGCGATCGCGGCGGTCACGACGTGACCGGGACTGCGCGGTCACCGGCCGGCGCAGCACCGGCGGTCGCGGTGCCGGCGGTCGCGGTGCCGGCGCGCGCGGTGCCGGTGGGCGCGGGCGAGGAGGCACGGTGACCGCCCTGCGGCTGGACGGCATCGCCGAACTGGTGACCAACTCACCCGGCGGGGACGGCCCGCTCGGCGTGGTGCGGGACGCGGCGCTGGTCGTCGAGGCCGGTGTCGTCGTGTACGCCGGGCCCCGGCACACCGCCCCGGACGCGGACGGCCGGCTCGACCTGGGTGGCCGCGCAGTGCTGCCCGGCTTCGTGGACAGCCACGCGCACCTGGTCTTCGCCGGCGACCGGTCCGTGGAGTTCGCCGCCCGGATGGCCGGCACCCCGTACAGCGCGGGCGGCATCCGTACCACCGTGGCCGCCACCCGGGCCGCCCCGGACGAGGTGCTGCGAGCCAACGTGGCACGGCTGGCGGCGGAGGCGTTGCGCCAGGGAACCACCACGATCGAGTGCAAGTCCGGGTACGGCCTCACCGTCGCGGACGAGGCGCGGTCGCTGGCCATCGCCGCCGAGTTCACCCCGGAGACCACCTACCTCGGTGCGCACGTCGTGCCGCCCGAGGTCGACCCGGAGTCCTATGTGGACACCGTGCGCGGCCCGATGCTCGCCGCCTGCGCGCCGCACGCCCGCTGGGTGGACGTGTTCTGCGACCGGGGCGCGTTCGATGCCGACCAGACCAGGGCCATCCTGGACGCGGCAGTCCACAGTGGACTAGCACCGCGGCTGCACGCCAACCAGCTGGAGCGTGGGCCGGGGGTGCAGATCGCGGTCGAGTACGGCGCCGCGTCGGCCGACCACTGCACCCACCTGGCACCGTCCGATGTGGACGCGCTGGCCGGATCGGACACGGTGGCCACGCTGCTGCCCGGCGCCGAGTTCAGCACCCGCTCGCCGTATCCGGACGCGCGCCGGCTGCTCGACGCGGGCGCCACCGTGGCACTGGCCACCGACTGCAACCCGGGCAGCAGCTACACCACCAGCATGCCGTTCTGCATCGCGCTGGCGGTCCGGGAGATGCGGATGACCACCGAGGAGGCGGTGTGGTCGGCCACCGCGGGCGGCGCCCGGGCGCTGCGCCGTACCGACCTCGGCCGCCTCGACCCGGGTGCCCGGGCCGACCTCGTGGTGCTGGACGCGCCGTCGTACCGGTTCCTGGCCTACCGCCCGGGCGTGCCCCAGATCGCGCAGGTCTGGCGCGGCGGCCATCCAGCCACATCCGGCTGACCCGCGGTGCAGCACCGCGACACCCGCAGCCGGCTGCGTCGCAGAGCTGTCGGCGCGACTGCGGGAACGCGGGGCGTTACCAGCTCGACTGCAGCGGCATCCCCTCGGCGTACCCGGACGCGCTCTGCACGCCCACCGTGGCCAGGTCGTGGAACTCCGCCAGGGTGCGGGCGCCGGCGTAGCTGGACGCGCTGCGGATGCCGGCGACGACCGCGTCCAGCAGGTCCTCCACCCCGGGGCGGACCGGGTCGAGGTACATCCGGGAGGCCGAGACCCCCTCTTCGAACAGCACCTTGCGGGCCCGCTCGAACGGCGTGTCCCGGCTGGTGCGCTGCTGCACCGCGCGCGCCGAGGCCATCCCGAAGCTCTCCTTGTACAGCCGGCCGTCGGTGTCCCGGTACGCGTCCCCGGGCGACTCGTACGTGCCGGCGAACCACGACCCGATCATCACGTTGCTGGCCCCGGCGGCCAGCGCCAGCGCCACGTCCCGGGGGTGCCGGACGCCGCCGTCCGCCCAGACGTGCCGGCCCAGCTCGCGGGCCTGCGCGGCGCACTCGGCCACCGCGGAGAACTGCGGCCGGCCCACGCCGGTCATCATCCGGGTGGTGCACATCGCGCCCGGCCCGACGCCCACCTTGACGATGTCCGCGCCGGCCTCCACCAGGTCCCGCACGCCCTGCGCGGTGACCACGTTCCCGGCCGCGACCGGCACCTGCGGGGCCAGCCCGCGGACGGCGCCCAGCGCCGCCAGCATCTTGTCCTGGTGGCCGTGCGCGGTGTCGATCACCAGCACGTCCACGCCGGCGTCCAGCAGCGCGGCGGCCCGGCCCTTCACGTCGCCGTTGATCCCCACCGCGGCGGCCACCCGCAGCCGGCCACCGGCGTCGGTCGCGGGCGCGTACAGGGTGGCCCGCAGCGCGCCGGTCCGGGTCAGCACGCCGACCAGCCGGCCGGCGCCGTCCACCACCGGGCCGAGCCGGTGCCGGCCGGCGTACAGCAGGTCGAACGCCTCCCGCGGGCTCACCCGGTCCGGCAGCGTGAACGGCTCGCGGCTCATCACCTGGTGCACCTGGGTGAAGCGGTCCACCGACGCGCAGTCCGCCTCGGTGACCACCCCTACCGGCCGGCCGTCCGCCACCACGAGGACCGCGTCATGCGCCCGCTTCGGCAGCAGCGCCAGCGCCTCGCCGACGGTCTGCGTCGGGGTGAGGGTGATCGGCGTGTCGAAGACCAGGTGCCGGGACTTGACCCAGCCGACCACGTTGGCCACCACGTCGGTCGGGATGTCCTGCGGGATGACCGCGATGCCGCCGCGGCGGGCCACCGTCTCGGCCATCCGCCGGCCGGCCACCGCGGTCATGTTGGCCACCACGATCGGGATGGTGGTGCCGCTGCCGTCCACGGTGGACAGGTCCACGTCGAGCCGGGAGCCGACCGAGGACCGGCCGGGTACCAGGAACACGTCGTTGTAGGTCAGGTCATGGTTCGGGGTCGAACCGGTCAGGAATCGCACGGCCTCGAGAGTAGCTCCGGGCCGCCGGGCCGGCGGGCCGGCGGCTCAGGCGGCGCCGCGGGCCAGACCGTCGGCGTCCCCGCCGTCCGCGACCTCCACCCGCCCGCTCACCTCCGCCTGCCCGCTCACCCCGCCGTCCCCGGTGACGCCGCCGTCCCCGGTGACGCCGCCGTCCCCGGTGACGCCGCCGTCCCCGGTGACGCCGCCGTCCTCGGTGACCTCGGTGACCTCGGTGAGCCGGCCGGTGTGCTCCACGTCATACACGAAGCCACGGATCTGGTCGGTGTGCAGCAGGAACCGGTCAGCGCGCAGTTCGGCCAGGGCGGCACGCAGATCGCCCTCCAGGTCCGCGAAGCCGTGCACCTGCCAGTCCGCATGCTCGCCGACCTCCGCGGCCAGGTCGTCCCTGAGCGCCTCATCCAGGCCCAGCATCCCGCAGCCGGTGTGCCGGACCACCGCGATCGCGCGGGTGCCGAGCAGGCGCTGGCTGATCACCAGGCTGCGCCGGACGTCGGCGGTCACCGCGCCGCCGGCGTTGCGCAGCACGTGCGCCTCGCCGGGCGCCAGGCCGAACAGCTTCGCCGGGTCGATCCGGGCGTCCATGCACGTCAGCACGGCGACGCGCAGCGACGGCGCGGCGGGCTGGCCGCCCCGGAACGCCGCCGCACGTCTGCGCGCCTCGCGCACCAGCCGGTCGATCACACTCATGGGCCGCCTCCGTTCGCAGGCGTCGGGAGTGGACGCCCCGATACAACACTGGATACCTCGCACATGCCATGAGCCGGATCACAGGTGCGCTCGGACAGCAGACGGCAGGGGGAGACGGCACAGGGCAGGGGGAGACGGCACAGGGCAGGGGGAGACGGCAGAGGGCAGGGGGAGACGGCAGCGGCCCGTCACGGTCGGTGAGCGGTTCGCCCGGCTGGCGGGCGGTGCGGGGGGCCGCCCGGAGGAAGAGGCCGGCCGCTCCGGGGGGCTGGAGCGGCCGGCGGCGGCGGTGCCGCAAGGGTGAGGCTCTTGGAAAGTCGGGCGGCGGCAGCCGACGAAGACGACCGCCACCCGACA
>WNGB01004045.1_pt1 | contig 23466 bp, 25 predicted proteins | sample 5400681 | NCBI WGS metagenome assembly WNGB01 (sample SAMN13153367, study PRJNA577476) | soil metagenome | isolation source: 115 cm soil or saprolite under grassland replicate 2 | place: USA:California | collected 2016-06-15
ACCTGATGAGGATTCAAATCTACCTGAGCACCAGCGACTGCTCCAGCGAGCTTCTCGACGTTGTCGGGGGCACAGCGCTTGGTGAGATCAAATGCAAAATATTTGGCGTGATAGTCGGTAATCTTCATGATCGCCGCCCCTCTTGCGTGCGACCGGTCGTCGGCAGTTCCCATCGGGATTGCTCTTGTCCCAGTTCTGGAGGTCAGACACTCTAATTCAGACCGTCTGCAATTTTAAGGCTAGGATTAGCGATTCGTCCCGACACCTGGTATGGCGGGATCTCGGTCGGTTAGCGGGGCAAATGCACACCGTCGATGCGCGCTCGATGCGGTTTGGTGTTGCCTCTCCGGACACCATTCACCTTCGTTGCCTGCACCCGTTACGGAAGGGAACGGGTTTTCGAACCGATGCTCTTGCCCAAGGGAACGCGATTCGAACTCCTACCCACAGCCAGAGCAAGAACAGCTTGTCCCACAGGGGTTCAAAGCTCTGTACTAAATCCGCGCAGTCCAGAGCTTCGGAGAAAATGGGCCGGAGAGAGAACGTCCAGCCCTCTTACGGCAAAAGCGTAGTCCAGAGCCCCAGCCGCAGAATGCCGCTGCTGTTGGACTTTCTCCTATTCGTTCCACCCAGATGGAGAACAAATGAGGAGAGTGGGCTGGCGGAGGGGGTGGGATTCGAACCCACGATACGGTTTCCCGTATACACGCTTTCCAAGCGAGCGCCTTAAGCCACTCGGCCACCCCTCCGGAGATGTTGCGGCGCGCGCAATATAGCCGCGGATGATCGCGCGGCAACCGGCCAGGCGCGCCGGAGATTGGTCGTGAATATACGACCGGCCGGAACGTGGCGCGAGGGCGCTGTCCGGACTTCGGAGTCACCTCAATTCACCAAACGGACCTCGCCCGCTTCGCTCACGTCGTAACCGGCGAGCTCGGCGGCGCGCTCGCGGAACGCCGCGTCGCGGATGAACTTGAACAGTGCCTGCGAGCCGGCAAGAAAATAGCTGCGCTGGCGCAGCACGAGGTCGAAGCGCTCCCAGGTCAGCGGCACGAAGTCGAGCCCGGCCGCCTGCGCCACGGCGCGGGTGGCGATGCCGCCATCGGCGCGCCCCGAGCGCACCGCCTGCGCGATGTCGGGGCCGGTCGGGCAGGCCGGCTTCACCAAGGCCAGCTTGTCGAACGAGATGCCGGCGCGGGCGACCAGCGCGAGCAAGAGAAGTTGCGCGCCCGCCCCTTGCGGGCGCTGCGCCAGCCGCGCGCGGCGCGCCGCGATGCTCGCCAGGTCGGTGAGGCGCAGCGGATTGCCGGCCGCGACCACGAGCCCCTGCTCGCGGCGGGCCAAGGCGATCACCACCGCGTCGTGCAGCCCTGACAGATGCGCGACCGCTTCGACATTGGCGTCCTCGTCGTCGCCGTCGAGCCGGTGCAGATGGATCGCCGCCGCCGTCACTTCGCCATGCGCCAGCCGCCGCAGCCCGGCCTCGCTGCCTTCCGGCAGGCTCGCAAGCTGCGAGCCGCTCTCGCGCAATGCCCATTCCAGCAGCGGATCGTGGCTGCCGCCGACGATCGGCGGCGCCGGCGCGTGCGCGAGCGCGGCGGGCGCCACCAGCCCCGCCGCCAGCCAGCGGTCGAGCGCGGCTTTCGGGAACAGCCACTTGCCCGTCACCTTGGTGCAAGGCACCGCGCCGTTCGCCACCAACTCGTAGAGCTTGCGCTCGGAAAGCCGGAGATAGCTCGCTGCTTCGTCGGTCGTCAGCAGATCGGGCATATGAACTGTCATGCATAGATATGAATTGGCTACGAAAATTGACCATTTTTCAACAGAATGCAACATGGCTCGCCGGAATGAGGTGGTGGATGCCGGAGAACGTTTCGGCCCTTCAATTGGTGCTTTCAGGCGACCCGGCGCTGTTCGCCATCGTCCGCTTGTCGCTGATCGTGAGCCTCTCGGCCGTCGTCTTCGGCGGCCTCATCGGCGTTCCGTTCGGCGCCGGCATCGCGCTCACGCGCTTTCCAGGCCGCGAAGGCGTGATCGTGATCCTCAATGCGCTGATGGGCTTGCCGCCGGTCGTGGTCGGACTGGCGGTTTATCTCCTGCTCTCGCGCTCGGGGCCGCTCGGATCGTGGGGCCTGCTGTTCACGCCGTCGGCGATGATCGTCGCCCAGACCGTGCTGATCGCGCCGATCATTGCCGCGCTCACGCGCCAGACCATCGAGGATTTGTGGACCGAATACCGCGACGAGCTCGCCGCCATGGATGTCGGCCCGTTCGGACGGATCGCGACGCTGATCGTCGACGCGCGCTTCAGTCTCGTCACCGCCCTGCTGGCCGGGTTCGGCCGCGCCGCGGCAGAAGTTGGCGCCGTCATCATCGTGGGCGGCAACATCGACGGCTTCACCCGCACCATGACCACCGCGATCGCGCTGGAAACCTCAAAGGGCGACCTGCCGCTCGCGATCGGGCTCGGCCTGGTGCTGATCGCGATCGTGGTTCTCGTCAACGCGGCGGCGTGGGGGATGCGCCGCGCCGGCGAGCGGTTCGCGGGATGACCATGCGTGCACCGGCCTCTGAATTGCCGATCTTGCTCCAAGACGCGAGCTTCGCCACGCGCGATGTGACCATTCTCGACAAGGTCACGCTCGCGCTCGCGCCCGGACCGCCCACCGTGCTGATCGGACCGAACGGCGCCGGCAAGACCACGCTGCTTCGCCTCGCCATGGGGCTCATCCCGCCCTCGCACGGGCGGGTGACCTGGGGCGGCCGCGAGGAGGTGGCGCCCGCGCATCGCGCCATCGTGTTCCAGCGACCGGTGATGCTGCGTCGGAGTGCCGCCGGCAACCTCCGCTACGCGCTCGAGGCGGCGGGCGTGCCGCGCGGCGAGCACGACGCCCGTGTTGGCGAGCTCGTCGCGCTCGTCGGCCTGGGTGGAATCGGGGGCGAGCGGCCGGCGCGAAGACTCTCCGGCGGCGAGCAGCAAAAACTCGCGCTGGCGCGCGCGCTCGCCAAGGAGCCGCAGGTGCTGTTTCTCGACGAGCCGACCGCGAGCCTCGACCCGGCGGCCACCAAGGCGATCGAGGACGTGATCCGGGCGGTGGCGGCGCGCGGCATCAAGGTGGTGATGGCGACGCACGACCTCGGCGAGGCCAGGCGGCTTGCCGGCGAGATCGTGCTCATGCATCGCGGCCGCGTCATCGAGATCGCCGATGCGGCAATGTTCTTCAGCAACCCCGGGACGCCCGAAGCGCGCCGCTTCGTCGCCGGCGAGTTGCTGGTTTGACGCAGGAATGGAGGACCACGCCATGTTGACCCGCCGTCGTCTTGCGGTGTTCGGCGCCGCCATCGCTCTCTTCAGCGCGGCGCCCGCGCTCGCCCAGGACAAGTCGATCGTGGTCGCCTCGACCACGTCGACGCAGGACTCCGGCCTGTTCGGTCACATCCTGCCGCTGTTCAAGGCCACGACCGGAATCGACGTGAAGGTCGTATCGCAAGGCACCGGCCAGGCGCTCGATACCGGCAGGCGCGGCGACGCCGACGTCGTCTTCGTTCACGCCAGGCCGCAGGAGGAGAAGTTCGTCGCCGACGGCTTCGGGGTGAAACGCTATCCGGTGATGTACAACGATTTCATTCTGGTCGGCACCAAGAGCGACCCCGCCGGCGCCAAGGGCAAGGACATCGTCGCGGGACTCAAAGCGATCAAGGCCAAGGCGGCACCGTTCATTTCGCGCGGCGACAAGTCGGGCACGCACGCAGCCGAGCTTGCGCTGTGGAAGCTCGCCGGCATCGATATCGCGGGCGCCGACAAGGGACCGTGGTATCGCGAGATCGGCCAGGGCATGGGGGCGGCGCTCAACACCGCCTCCGCCGCGAACGCCTATGTGCTCGCCGACCGCGGCACCTGGCTCTCGTTCAAAAATCGCGGCGACCTCGCCATCGTGGTCGAAGGCGACAACCGCCTGTTCAACCAATACGGCGTCATCCTGGTGAACCCGGCCAAACATCCGCACGCGAAGACGGAGCTCGGCCAGGCCTTCATCGACTGGCTCACCTCGCCCGCGGGCCAGAAGGCGATCGCCGATTACAAGATCAACGGCGAGCAGCTGTTCTTCCCCAACGCCACCGTGCCGGGGGCGTGATGGTTCGGGGGCCGCCGCAGGCCTACGCATTCGCTATGTTCATTCTTTCGACGGACGGCCAGCGCGTGCTCGCGAAACACGGCTTCGCGGCGCCGGCGCTGCCGCAGTGAGGAGACCGGCCATGAAGCTCAGCGCGCGCAACAAGTTGAAAGGCAAGATCGTCGACGTGAAGAAGGGCGCGACCACTGCCCATGTGCGGATCGACATTGGCGGCCAGGTCGTCACCGCGGCGATCACCAACGAGTCGGCGGACGAGCTCAAGCTCGCAGCCGGCCAAACGGCCTATGCGGTGATCAAGGCGAGCGACGTGATGGTGGGGATCGACTAGGCTGGCGACATGCGCCTCGATCGTCGAGCCCTGATCGCCGGACTCTCGGCCGAGGAACGCGAGTTCCTCGTGTACCAAACGTGGCGTAGGTCGGCGCGACCGGGTTAGGATTCGCTCCGTTTCTGCCGCGCGAACCAATGCAATTGTTCGATGAACCGCTCCAATCGTGAAAATGCCTCCTCCCCTGCCACGACTCTGTGCCACTGCCGCGCTTCAATGGCGGTATCGATGTATCGAAATTCGATGTTGCCATCATGAAGAACTGAAATATGCAAATATGGACCGTCATAAGGGGCCGGCACTTGCGCTATGCACAAGTCCACCGCCGACGTCCACGCCTAGAGTCCACGCGCATAGCGTGATGCTTCGATTTGCTCGACCAGCCGCAACATGGATTCCAGCCGCCGATCGGTATCGGCAAGCTCTCGGTAGAAGGTTCGTATATCGTGCCACGCTTTGGCCAAGGAATCCTCGCACGCCGAAGCTTTAGCGACGGCAGAGCGATCCAGCAAGGATGGCGGTTCAATACCTCGTTCGCAACGAACCGTTGGTGATGACCGGATCGTCCGCCCGAGCGTATCCTGGGGCCGGCCGGAAGTTGGACCACAGCAAGAGGCTCACGCGTGCAGTTCGATCGACGCACCTTTCTAACCGGCCTGTCCGCGACCCTGCTGGCCCCGCGCCACGCGTGCGCCGCCACAGTGACCGACGGCGCCGGGCGCGCGGTGCCGGTGCCGGCGCGGGTCGAGCGCGTGTTTCCGGCCGGTCCCCCGGCCGCGATCATGCTCTATACGCTGGCGCCCGAGCTGCTGATCGGCTGGCCGCGCGCCAATCGCCCCGACGAGCGCGAGTTCCTGCTGCCCGACATCGGCGGCCGGCCCGAGGTCGGCCGCATCACCGGCCGCGGCAACACCGCCAATCTCGAGGTCGTGCTCGCGCTCAAGCCCGACCTCATCCTCGACGTCGGCAGCGTGAGCGCCACCTACGTGTCGCTCGCCGAGCGAGTGCAGCAGCAGACCGGCATCCCCTATGCGCTGCTCGACGGCCGCTTCGACAACACCGCCGCCGCCTACCGCACCCTCGGCGCCCTGATCGGACGACGCGAAGCGGGCGAGGACTTCGCGCGCTATACCGAAGACACGATGAAGACCATCACCGGCCGCACCGGCGCGGTGCCGCGCGAGCGCCGCCCGCGCGTCTATTACGCGCGCGGCCCGCGCGGGCTCGAGACCGGGCTCGGCGGCTCGATCAACGTCGAGACGATCGAGCTTATGGCGCACAACGTCGCCGGCGGAACGCGCGGCGGGCTCGCGGCGGTCTCGATCGAGCAGGTGCTGTTGTGGAATCCCGAGGTGATCATCACCATCGACCAGGATTTCGCCGCCAGCGTCTACGAGGATCGCGCCTGGGCGCCGCTCGCGGCGGTGCGGGCGCGGCGCGTGCACCTTTCGCCCAAGCTGCCGTTCGGCTGGGTGGATTTTCCGCCCTGCGTCAACCGGCTGATCGGGCTGTGGTGGCTCGCAAAGATCCTCTATCCGGAGCTGTTCCCGGAGGATTTGAAGGCGCTGACGCGCGCCTTCTACGCGCGCTTCTATCACGTCACCCCAAGCGATTCGCAGATCGAGCGCGTGCTGGCCGGGCGGGATTGACGTACAAATAGCACCATGCCGCGCTTCCTTCCCGGCCTGCTGATCGCGCTCGGCGTGCTCGTGCTGGGGCTCGTCGTTGCCTTCACGATCGGGCGCTATCCGGTCAGCCTCGCCGAGCTGATCGACGTTCTGTCCTCGCAGCTCACCGGCCGGCCGAGTAGCGCCTCGCCCGCGGTCGAGAACGTGGTGCTGCTGGTGCGCGGGCCGCGCGTCCTTGCCGCGGTGCTGGTCGGCGCCGCGCTGGCGGTCGCCGGCACCGCCTTCCAGGGCCTGTTCCGCAATCCGCTGGTCTCGCCCGACATCCTGGGCGCCTCCTCGGGCGCGGCGCTCGGCGCGGTGATCGGCATCTATTTCTCGCTCGGCGTCATCGGCATCGAGGGCCTCGCCTTCGTCGGCGGGCTGATCGCCGTCGCCGCAGTCTATGTGATCGGCTCGCTGCTGCATTCGCGCGATCCGATCCTGGTGCTGGTTCTGACCGGCGTCGTGGTCGGCGCGCTGCTCGGCGCCGGCGTCGGCCTGGTGAAATATCTCGCCGATCCCTACAACCAGCTGCCGGCGATGACGTTCTGGCTGCTCGGCTCGCTCGCCGCCACCACCGTCGCCGACCTGCTGCCGCTCGCCGGCCCGGTGGCCGTCGGCGCCATCGTGCTCGTGGCATTGCGCTGGAAGCTCAACGTGATGTCGCTGCCCGAGGACGAGGCGCGCGCGCTCGGCATCGCCACCGGCCCGCTGCGCATCGCGATCGTGGCGGCCGCGACGCTGGTGACGTCGGCCAGCGTCGCCACCTCCGGCATCATCGGCTGGGTCGGGCTGGTGGTGCCGCATCTGGCGCGGGCTCTGGTCGGGCCGGACTTCCCGCGACTGATCCCGACCGCGGCGCTGCTCGGCGGCGGCTATTTGCTGTTCATCGACACGCTGGCGCGCACCGCGGCTCCGGTCGAGATCCCGCTCGGCATCCTCACGGCGGTGATCGGCACGCCGTTCTTCATCTGGCTGCTCGCCGGGATGCAGCGGACCTGGTCGTCATGAGCCTCGCCGGCCGCGATCTCACCATCGGCTACAGCGACCGCGTGGTCGGGCGCGGGCTCAACGTCGCGCTCGAGCAAGGCGAGGTGCTGGCGCTGCTCGGACCGAACGGGGGCGGCAAGACCACGCTGCTCAAGACGCTGCTCGGCATTCTGCGCCCGCACGCCGGCGAGGTGGCGATCGGCGGCCGCTCGCTCGCCGGCATCTCGATCCGTGAACGTGCAAGGCTCATCGCCTACGTGCCGCAGGTGCACACGCCCACCTTCGCGTTCACGGTCGAGACCGTGGTGCTGATGGGCCGCACCGCGCACGGCAACCTGTTCAGCCGGCCGTCGGCGAACGACCGCGCGGTGGCCGCGCGCGTGCTCGACCAGTTCGGCATCGCGGCGCTTGCCGGGCGCCCGTACACGATGATCTCGGGCGGCGAGCGCCAGCTGGTGCTGCTGGCGCGCGCGCTCGCCCAGGAGCCGCAATTCGTGGTGCTCGACGAGCCGACCGCGAGCCTCGATTTCGGCAACCAGGGCAAGGTGATGCGCGAGATCCGCGCGCTGGCGGCCGGCGGCCACGGCGTGCTGTTCACCACCCACGACCCGAACCATGCGTTGCGCGCCGCCGACCGCGTCTACCTGCTGCGCGACGGCACCCGCGTGGCCGAGGGCGCCGTCGGCAGCGTGCTGACCCGCGAGCAGCTCGAAGCGCTTTACCGGGCGCCGGTGGAGAAGCTGACCGATACGACCACGGGCCATGCGGCATTCTTGCCGGGGTGAGCCCCGTCCACCTCATGGCCCCGCCTCACGGGAGTGAATTTCACGCCGATAGCCTATACATTACGGCCATGGCGAAAGACGGCTACCTCATCCGCCCCGACCCGCACGATCCGCGGCTGACCGAGCGCGTTGCCGGCGTCGACCAGACCGGGGCGGCGATCGAGACCCGGGTCACGGTCGAGCGCGCGCTCACGATCTTCCTCAACGCGCAGGAAATCGTGACCGCGATGACGATCAACGACTATCCGGAATATCTCGCGCTCGGCTATCTGCTCAACCAGCACATGCTGCTGCCCGACGACGTCGTCACCGGCGTCGACTACGACGAGGAGCTGGCGGTGGTGGTCGTGCGCACCAAGCGCAAGACCAATTACGAGAAGAAGCTCAAGAAGAAGGTGCAGACCTCGGGCTGCGCCCAGGGCACGGTGTTCGGCGACCTGATGGAGGCGCTGGAGAACGTCACGCTGCCCGCGGCGGAGCTGCGCACATCGTGGCTCTATGCGCTCACCAACGCGGTCAACACCACCCCCTCGCTCTATCTCGAGGCCGGCGCCATCCACGGCTGCGTGCTCGCCCACGAGGACAAGCCGCTCGTCTACATGGAGGACGTCGGGCGCCACAACGCGGTCGACAAGATCGCCGGCTTCATGTTCAAGCACCACGTCACCGCGCACGACAAGATTTTCTACACCACCGGACGGCTTACGTCGGAGATGGTGATCAAGACCGTGCGCATGGGCATCCCGATCCTGGTATCGCGCTCGGGCTTCACCGCCTGGGGCGTCGAGCTCGCACGCAAGGCCAACCTGACGCTGGTTGGCCGCGCGCGCGGCAAGCGCTTCGTCGCGCTCGCCGGCGAGGACCGCATCGTGTTCGACCAGGACCTCGCTTATGTGGAGGAGGAGAGCGCCAAGCACCGGCGCAAGGCCGCGGTGCATGATGATTGACTCTCTAATGTCATGCCCCGCGAAAGCGGGGCATCCAGTAATCACCGCCTGGGAGTGCACGACGAAATCGTGCCAACAAGCCGGGCCGGCGATTACTGGATCGCCCGGTCACCGTACACGAAGACGGCGCTTCGCGCCTTTTGCCGGGCGATGACAGTGGAGAATACCCTCGGCCTGGTCCTCGCCGGCGGGCTGGCGCGGCGCATGGGCGGCGGCGACAAGGCGCGCATCCGGATCGGCGGCAAGACCATCCTCGAGCGCGTGCTGGCGCGGCTTGCGCCGCAATGCGCACGGGTGATCATCAACGCCAACGGCGATCCGGCGCGCTTCGCCGATACCGGGCTGGCGGTCGTCGCCGACTCGGTGCCGGACTTCGCCGGTCCGCTCGCCGGCGTGCTGGCTGGGCTCGACTGGGCGGCGGCGCATGCGCCGGAGATCACCGACGTCGCCAGCGTGCCCGGCGATTGCCCGTTCCTGCCCGCCGATCTGGTCGCCCGGCTCGCCGCGGCCCGGCAGGCGGCCGGCCAGCCGCTCGCCTGCGCCCGCTCGGGCGACTGGCGCCACCCGGTGGTCGGGCTATGGCCGGTGGCGTTGCGCGATGATCTGCGACGCGCCCTGGTCGAGGAAGGCCTGCACAAGATCGAGGCCTGGACCGCCCGCCACGGCGTCGCCGGCGCCGACTGGCCGGCGACGCCGGTCGACCCCTTCTTCAACGTCAACACGCCGGAGGACGCCGCCGAGGCCGAGCGTATTGCGGCGCAGCAATGCGACCTATGACCGCGTGATCACGGTTCGCCGCTCACGCATTGTCGTGATAGGATAGAATTATGAGCAAGGGGAACGAGCCATGAAGACATTCCTTGTCGCCTGTATTGCCGCCGCCGTCATCGCGATCGGCGCGGTCGTCGTCCTCAACAGCGTGCAGAAGCCGGTCGAGACCGCCTTCTCGACCACGGGCGTGCGGATCTGACGCTCGCCTCAGCCCACCAGCGCCGCGTAGGACAGAAACCCGACGGTCGAGCCCGGCTCGACCGTCGTGGCGTCTTCCGGCAGCTCGACCAGGCCGTCGGTCTCGGTGAGCGAGGTGATGACGCCGGCGCCCTCCTGGGCGTGCTTGACGGCCTCGACCACGCCGTCGGCGGCGCGGACGAGCTTGACCCGCACGTATTCCCGCCGGCCGGTCTTCTTGCGGTAGCCGAAGGCGGCGCGCACCGGCAGCGCGAGCAGCGGCGCCACCGCAACGCCGGCAAGCCGTAACAGCAGCGGGCGCACGACCCGCGCGAAGGTGACGTAGACCGCCGCCGGATTGCCCGGCAGTCCGACGAAGGCCGCGCCCGTCTGCGGATTCGAGCCGGGGATGACGCCCATCGCCACCGGACGGCCCGGCTTGATGGCGACCCGCCAGAACACCAGGCGGCCGACGGTCTCGACCGCGTGGCGGACATGGTCGGCCTCGCCGGTCGACACGCCGCCGGTGGTGAGCACGAGATCGTGATCGGCCGCGGCGCCGGCGATCGCGCGGGCAAGCTTATCCGGATCGTCCGGCACGATGCCGAGATCGGTCGAAGCAGCGCCGAGACGCTCAATAAGCCCCGCGAGCAGATAGCGGTTGGCGTCGAACAGCGCGGCGGCCGGCCGCGGCGTGCCCGGCTCGACGATCTCGTCGCCGGTCGAGAACACCGCGACCCGCACGCGGCGGCGCACCGCGATCCCGGTCAGCCCGACCGCGGCGGCCAGCGCCACATCCTGGGCGGCGAGCCGGCGGCCCGCCGGCAGCACGATCGCTCCGGCGCGCACGTCCTCGCCGGCGAGCCGACGATTTGCACCCAGCTTGAGCCCCGGCGGCACGATCACCGCCGTGCCGTCGACGCGCACGTCCTCCTGCATGAACACCGTGTCGGCGCCGGGCGGCATCGGCGCGCCGGTGAAGATGCGGATCGCCTCGCCGGCCGCGGGCGCGCGCGTGGCGGCGCGGCCGGCAGTCACGCGCTCGCCGATCGTCAGCCGCGTCTCGGTCCCGGCGTCGAGATCGCCGTGGCGCACCGCGTAGCCGTCGACCGCCGCATTGTCGAACGGCGGCAGATCGATCGGCGCCGCGACGTCGCCGGCGACCACGCGCCCGCGCGCGGCGTTGAGCGGCACGGTCTCGACCTCGGCGACCGGTACGACGCGCTCGCGGATGATGCGCTCGACCTCATCGACCGGCAGCAGCGGCCCCGAGAACGCGAAGCAGTCGTCGGTGAGTTGCGCCATCAGCCGCGTCCCACTTGCGCCAATACGGCATCGAGCGGCGCGGCGTGTCGAACCAGGATATCGACGATGCCGTCGACGTCGTCGAGATCGACCACCGGCACGCGCGCGCTTGGCAGCGGCGCGTCCGAGGCGATGGCGACGATCGCCGGGTCATCGGGGTGAAGCAGCGGCTTGCCGATCGCCGCGCGGTGGACTTCGAGCTTCGGATGCCGCTCGCGCTTGTAGCCCTCGACCAGCACGAGATCGACCGGCGACAGCTTTTGCAACAGCGTGCCGAGCGAAGGCTCGGCATCGCCGCGCAATTCGTGCACCAGCGCCCAGCGGCTGGCCGCGCCGACCAGCACCTCGGTCGCGCCGGCCAGGCGATGGGTGTGCGAGTCCTTGCCCGGCTGGTCGAGGTCGAAGGCGTGATGGGCGTGCTTGAGCGTCGACGCCTTGAGCCCCCGCGCCACCAGGCGGGGGATCACCTTGGTGAGGAGCGTGGTCTTGCCCGAGCCGCTCCAGCCGGCGAGGCCGATGATGCGCATGGCGGGATTATAGCAGCCCAAACGTGTCCCGGGCGCAGCGCAGCACGAAGCCTTTAGCGCGTTCACGCGCGTCTTCGACGCGCTATGGCGGAGTGATGCGCTGCAGACCCGGGACCGTTCCAATCCGTGGCGGTCCCGGATCAGCGGTGCACCGCTACGCGCTGACGCGCTTGCGCTGCACCGCATCCGGGACACGCGGGCAGACACCCCGCGGCGGCTGCCGCGACAGAAAATGAAAGCGCCCGGCGATTTGTGCCGGGCGCCTGGATTTTGCGAGCTCGCGGTCCGCTATTCGGCCGGCTGCATCTTGCCTTCGGGCGCCGGCGGGCTGGCGCGGCCTTTGGCCAACTCCTGCTCGAGCCAGAGGCTGTGGTGCTCCTTCGCCCAGTTGACGTCGACGGTGCCGTCCCACATCGCCTCGACGGCGCCCTCCATCCCGACGGTGCCGATATAGATGTGCGCCAGCATGGCGGCGACGAACAGCACCGCCACCACGCCGTGGACGATCTGCGCAAGCTGCATGTCCGCGATGTTGGTGCCGTAGAACGGGAACATCAGCACGTAGCCGCTCACCGCGACCGCCCCGCCGCCGAGCACGACGATCCAGTAGACCATCTTCTGGCCGGCGTTGAAGCGATAGGCCGGCGGATGGTGGTGGCCGATGATGCCGCCGCCTTCCTTGAGCCATTCCACGTCGACCTTGCTCGGAATGTTCCAGGCGATCCAGATCAGGAAGATCAGCACCACGCCGAGCGCGAACGGGAAGCTCAGGTAGTTGTGCGCGTACTTGCCCCACTGCGAGATGGCGGTAAACGTCTCTGGACTCATCCATGGCAGCAGCAGCTGCTTGCCGAAGGTGATGTTGAGCCCCGACAGCGCCAGGATGATGAAGCAGGTCGCCGTCATCCAATGCACCAGGCGCTCGAATGAGCTGAAGCGCACCAGCGTGCGGCCGGACCGTCCCGATTCGATCCGCACCATGCCGCGGATCAGGTAGAAGACGACCAGCAGCCCGAGCATGCCGAGAATGGCGATGCCGCCGATCCACGGCAGCGTCACCTGATGGAAGTGGCGCCAGTCGCGGCCGGCCGGCTGCTCGATCGTGCATGCCTTCTGGTCAGGCAGCGTGCAGCGGCCGGAAATGCGGTTGAGCTCGTTGAGAAGCTGGTCCTCCTTGACCGAGCTGGCGGTCGGGTTGACCGAGTTGTCGGGATTGCGCTGCTGCGCGCCGGCGGGGGCCGCGCAGACGACGATGAATGCAAGCGCCAGCGCGCCGGCGGCGACACGGATGCGCGTGAGAAGCGTTCCCATCCCTCTTCCTCCTTTTATCCGGTTTTTTGCGGCAGCACGGGCGGCGCTACGGTCGCCCGCGACGCCGCCCGGTAGCCCTTGCCGACGATGCTACGAGGCGATCGTCTCGCGATAAGCCGTCTTCCAACCCCAGGCGCCGGAGCCATAGCCGCGCTTGACCACGCGCTCCCTGTAGATCTGCGCGATGATCTCGCCGTCGCCGGCGAGCAGCGACTTGGTCGAGCACATCTCGGCGCAGAGCGGCAGCTTGCCTTCCGCCAGACGGTTGGCGCCGTACTTGACGTATTCGGCCTGGCTCCCGTCCGCCTCCGGCCCGCCCGCGCAATAGGTGCATTTGTCCATCTTGCCGCGCGAACCAAAATTGCCGACCCGCGGATACTGCGGCGCGCCGAACGGGCACGCATAGAAGCAGTAGCCGCAGCCGATGCAGAGGTCCTTGGAGTGCAGGACCACGCCGTCGGCGGTGGTGTAGAAGCAGTTGACCGGGCAGACCGCCGCGCAGGGCGCGTCGGTGCAATGCATGCAGGCCATCGAGACCGAGCGCTCGCCCGGCTTGCCGTCGTTGATGGTGACGACGCGCCGCCGATTGATGCCCCACGGGACATCGTGCTCGTTCTTGCAGGCGGTGACGCAAGCGTTGCACTCGATGCAACGGTCGGCGTCGCAGAGAAATTTCATCCGAGCCATTGTCGAGCCTCCTTAAGCTGCCCTGACCTGGCAGAGCGTGGCCTTGGGTTCTTGCATTCCGGTTGCCGGGTCGAACCCGTAGGTCGTGATCGTGTTGACGCTTTCGCCCAGCACGATCGGGTCGGCACCATTGGGATACTTGCTGCGCTGGTCGACGTTCTGGAACCAGCCGGCGAAGTGGAACGGCATCCAGGTGACGCCCTTGCCCACGCGCTCGGTGACCAGCGCTTTCACGCGGCACGCCTTGCCGCCGGCCATCTCGGGTCCGGACACCAGCACCCAGGCGCCGTCCTTGATGCCGCGGTCGGCCGCGTCCGCCGGACTGATCTCGATAAACGCGTCCTGCTGCAACTCGGCGAGCCACTTGTTCGACCGCGTCTCCTCGCCGCCGCCCTCGTACTCGACCAGCCGGCCGGAGGTGATGATCAAGGGGAACTGCCTGGCGATGCCCTTGTCCACCGCGGCCTTCTGCACGTCGAAGCCGACATTGGGGACGCGGAACTGCCGCGCGTTCGGCAGCGTGGGATACTTGGCGACGAGCTCGGGCCGCGGCGAGTAGATCGGCTCGCGATGCACCGGGATCGGGTCGGGCAGGCCGAATGCGTTGGCCCGCGCCTTGGCGTTGCCGAAGGGGATGCAACCGTGCTCGAGTGCGACACGAATGATGCCGCCCGAGAGGTCGATCGCCCAGCCGATCCCATCGGCGTTGTTGCCACCGATGCGTTCGATGACCGCCTTCTCGGCCTCGGTCAGATCCTTGTCCCAGCCGAGCTTCTTGAGCACGCCATAGTTGAACTCGGGATAACCGTCCTTGATCTCCGAGCCGAGCGAGTAGGAGCCGTCGGCCAGCAGGCTGACCTTCACGGTCGTGCCATCGGGCCGCTTCTCCTCCCGCTCCACGCCGAAACGGGCCCGGAAGGTGCCGCCGCCGTCCTTCACGTGCAGATTGGTGTTGTAGAGCGTGTGGGTGCCGGGATGCTTGATTTCCGGTGTGCCCCAGCACGGCCACGGCAGACCGTAATAGTCGCCCTTGGCCGGACCATCCTTCGCCCGCAGCGAGACGAGGTCGAAGTCCTTCTGGTTGGCCATGTGGAGCTTGAGGCGCTCCGGCGACTGGCCGGAATAGCCGGTCGAGAATCCGCCGCGGTTGATCTCGCGCAGGAGGTCCTCCGCCACCGGCCGGTTGTTCTCGACCTTGATGTTCTTGAACATCTGGTCGGCTAAGCCGAGCTTCTTGGCCAGCAGATACATCGCCTCGTAGTCGTCCTTCGACTCGAAGATCGGCTTGACGATCTGCTCGCCCCACTGCAGCGACCGGTTCGAGGCCGTGCGTGAGCCGGAGGTCTCGAACTGCGTGCAGATGGGGAGCAGGTAGGTGTTGTTCTTGCGCTCGGACAGCACCGCCCAGGTGGTCGGATGGGGATCGCCGACCACGAGCAAATCGAGCTTCTCGATGCCTTCGGCCGCCTGCGGCATCCGGGTCACGGTGTTGCCGCCGTGTCCGAACACGATCATGGCCTTCAGGTTGTCCTTCTGGCTCACCTGATCTTTCGGCAGCAGGGCGGCGTCGAACCAACGGGTCGACGGAATGCCGGCCGTCTCCATGATCTGCTTGGAGTCGAAGCGTGCCTGCATCCAGGCATAGTCGACCTCCCAGACGCGGCACCAATGCTTCCAGGATCCCTCCAAGAGACCGTAGTAGAGCGGGAGCGTCACGATATCGACGCCGAGGTCGGTCGCCCCTTGCACGTTGCAATGGCCGCGGAAGATGTTGGCGCCGTTGCCGAAGCCGCCGACGTTGCCGGTGGCGAGCAACAGGATGCAGCTGGCGCGGACGTTGGCTGTCCCGGTCGTATGCTGGGTCTGACCCATCGCCCAGATCAGCGTCGAGGGCCGGTCCTTGGCGAATTTCTCGGCGATGCTCTTGAGCTGCGCCTCTGGAATGCCGGTGACGCGTTCCACCTCGTCCGGCGTCCACTTCTCGACCTCCTTGCGGACGTCGTCCATCCCGTAGACGCGCTGGCGGATGAACTCCTTGTCCTCCCAGCCGTTCTTGAAGATGTGCCAGAGCATCCCGTAGATCACCGGGATGTTGGTGCCGGGTCGCATCCGCGCATATTCCGTCGCGTGCGCGGCGGTGCGGGTGAGGCGCGGCTCGATGACGATGTAGTTCGCCCGCTGCAGCTCCTTGCCTTCGAGCAGGTGCTGCATCGATACCGGATGCGCTTCCGCCGGGTTGCCGCCCATGATGACCATGGTCTTGGCGTTGCGGATGTCGTTGTAGCTATTGGTCATCGCGCCGTAGCCCCAGGTGTTGGCCACGCCCGTGACGGTCGTCGAGTGGCAAATGCGCGCCTGATGATCGACGTTGTTGGTTCCCCAGAAGGCCGCGAATTTGCGATAAAGATAGGCGCCTTCGTTGGAGAATTTCGCCGAGCCGAGCCAGTAGACCGAGTCCGGTCCCGACTTCTGGCGGATCTCCATCAGCTTGTCGCCGATCTCGTTGATGGCTTGGTCCCAGCTCAAACGGGTCCATTGGCCGTTGACCATCTTCATCGGATATCTGAGACGCCGGTCGCCGTGCACCAATTCGCGCACCGCAGCGCCCTTGGCGCAATGCGAGCCGCGGTTGAACGGCGAATCCCAGCCTGGCTCCTGGCCGATCCACACGCCGTTGGCGACTTCGGCGACCACCGTGCAGCCGACCGAGCAGTGCGTGCAGATGTTCTTGCGGATGGTGACCTGGGCGCCGGCCGGCGCCGGAGGGCCGGCCTCCGCCTTGCGCACGCTGCCGAGCGGCAGCGCGCCGAGCGTCGCAAGGCCGCCGGCCACCAGGCCGGAGCGGCGCAGGAAGGCGCGACGGTCGAGCGCGCCATCCGATTGACCTTGCAGCGCGGCGGCGAGCGTGCCGCGGCGTGCTTGACGTTCCGTCCTCTTGATCAGCATGGGCGGCTCCTCAGCTCGGATACCGGTTGACCCGATAATAGGTCTTCACGTGCTCGGTTTCCTTGTAACGAGACTTGCGCTTCTCGTCGTTGCTCTCGGTATCGGCGCGAGCTTCACCCGCGAGCGGCCCGGCCGCCGCAACCGCGACGGTCGCACCCGCGCCCAGCGAGCGAAGGAACGCACGACGACCCAGCGCCTTCGGTTGTTTTTTCATTGCGGTCTCCCTCTTTTCCGTTCCGGCCTTCGCGCCGCTCACGACGGCAGCGCGAGGGCCTCCGTCTCGATATCCATAAACACCCGACCAAGCGTTCCTATTCGGCGGTAGAAATCGGCCGCATCGGCCCTTTCCAGATCGGAAAAGAAGCGTCCGATCCAAGGAGCAAGATGCTGCTCGAACATTTCGCGATCGGCGCCGGCCGGAGCCGGCAAGCGGCGGCTGGCGAGCCCGGCCATGATCTCGCACAGGATCGCCGCGTGATCCTCGGGCTCCGCCTGGCCTTCCACGCGTTCGATCCCGAGCCGGCCCAGATCCTCGCGCAAGCGCGCGAGCGGCCGCTCGTGCAGAAAGCCGGTGAGATAATACGACCCGTAGGGCAGCAGCTCGCCGCGCCCGAGCCCGATGAAGAGATCGAAATATTCGCGCTCGACGCGCTCGGCATTGGTGCGGCTGGCGGCGTCGGCGAGCGCGGCATGCGCCAGTCCGAGCGGGCTCGCGTCGCCGCGCAATGTGCCGAGACGCTCGAGCAGCGCGGCGTCGGGGGCGCGCGCGAGCAGCGCCGCGAGCAGCGCATATTCCTGCGCGCGCGCGGCATCGACCTCGTCGACGTCGCCCCCGGTACCATGGTGCTCGGCATAGAGATCGGGGCGGAGGATTCCGCGATTCACTCCGGTCGCCGCTTCGACCGAGGCAACCCGCTCGGCGGGAATGCGCGACCAGTTGGAGACCGACGGCTGCGATATGCCAATTTTACGCGCAAGCGCGCCCACGCCGCCGGCAGCGCGTATCGCTTCGTCGAGACCCGGATCCCTCATGGGCACTTTCTTTTTATTGTTATAATTCAAGCATGCGGAGGGTACCGCCGCGGTTCAATCTAGGTCAATAGTGACAGGCTATGAGCGCACTAATCATTTGGGTAGAGCGCGCCCGTGCGGGCGTTTGACAATCGCTTGCAAGTCGTCGGGTTCTTCCAATTTTTGCTGCAACGCAATATGTTCTTTGTCACGCTGCGCGAGTTCATTATGGCTACTCGCCTCACCGTTATTTGCGACAGGCTCATCTTGAGCGGTCCCAAGATGTGCATTGTCATCTTCTGTGGGCCGGCCGGTTGTTCTTGCAACCGTCTCGATTGATTCATTTGACGTTTGGCTATCTGACGCGGCCGCCGCAGCGGGATTTGGCCGCTCCGCCCGGTCCTCGTCCACGTCGCCGCCGACCATGCGCGCCACCAACCGGCGCAGCTCGTCGGTCATTTCAAGCGGTCCGAAACCCGCCATCGAGCCCGGCGCATTGAAGTCCCACGAATTCTCCGAGAGCCCGATGTAGTCGCGGATCTTGGGGTCGACCGACCAGGCGCGGCGAAGCGCCGCACGGGTCAATTCGGGCGGGACGCCGGGGGCGAGGAAGCCGCGGATATCGCTCTCGGCGGTGATCGATTCGATTGACGGAAGGCTGACGGGATCGAACGGAAGCTCAGCCGGCGCGGGCACGGTGTCCCGCGCTGCCGCGGCGTCGCGGGGTTTGTGCTCGTCCTCGGTCGCATGTGCGCTTTCGACCGCGGTATCGGCCGCCGCAGGCGACGCTATCTCTTCCGCTTGTTCCACAGCATCGCGCTTGCGCCGCGACCAGCGCGCGATGAAGTTTTCGGGATCGCTCATTTGTCCCGCTCTTTCTGCATCGGTCCGCGGCGCGCCAGCGCCTCCGGATCGGCGCGGTCGCGCTGGCGTTTGTAGAACGGCCGTTCGACGTGATGCTCGGCGACGAAGGCTTCGACGACCTCGCGAACGGCCTGCGGCATCGGCACCACGTCGACGAGGTCGCCGCCGGATTCGGTAAAGGACTCGCCTTCCGCCGGATCGGCGGTCACCGCGAAAATCTCGTAGGGCGGCTCGACCCCGGTCGGCCGCAGGGCGACCCACAGCACCGGCGCGCCGGAGGCGAGATTGTCGCGATAGTTGGTGGTCTCGGTGCGGTAGAGATCGATCTCGGCCGGCCCCGCATAAAAAGCCGCGCGCTCATCGTCGGCGGTCAGCACGGTCCACGGCGCCGCATCCGGCAGCCCGGCCAGCACCGTCACCGGCCGCCAGACGAAGTCGATCCATTGCGACTGCGCCTTGCGCCGCTCGACCACGACGCCGACCGGAATTTTCGTGTTCGCGGGCAGGCTCACGACACCGCCTCCAGACGGGCGATCGGCAGGCCGGTCACGAGGTTTTGCGGTTTCATGCGTAATGTCCGCTCCGGCGTCATCGCCGATATCAGATAGATGGGTTCGCCGCGCGCCTTGTCCAGGACGACGCCCGGATCACGGAACGTCAGGCGGTGGAGGCCGACGATGCGCGCATGCGCGGCCTCGTCGAGCTCCTCGCCGTTCCACAAGGCGTCGCCGATCCGGGTGCCCTCCGCATCGAGCCCGACGTACCAGGTGAAGCTGACGTCGGTCGCCTCGATCAACGTCTCGACCTCGACCTCGACCGACAACAGATGCGACACCCACCGGGCGATCACCTCGCCGAGCGCGGCGAGGCCGCGCCGGCCGGCGGTGAGATCGAGCGCCATGTCGAACAGGTCGCTCCGCTCCCAATAGGTTTCGGCGTTGTCGTCGTTGAGCACGTCGATTTCGGCCGCCGCCGGCAGGCCGAGCATCGAGACCAGCGGCGAGACCGGCTGCGCGCTCGCGCCCGCGACCGTCTCCTCGTCGGCGGCGATCAGCGAGCCGTCGTGAGTGGTGAGCTGCTGCGGCCGGAAGAAGAATTCCGCCGCCCGCAGCGTGTAGGGGTCCTCGCAGCCATCGAGCGCATTGCGCAGGATGACGTGCACGAGCTGATTGATGAACAGCGGCGGCGTCTCGCCGACGCCGCGGCGCACGAGATCGAGATAGGCGGCCTCCACGGTCCTGTGTCCGGTCAAGTGATCGCGGAAGGCGATCATCACGGTCCAGTTCTCGCGCGCGTCGGCGTCCGCCATCGCGGCGATCTCGCCGGGCTCGACCGGCCGGCGCGGATCGGCGAGCAGCGCCGCGTGCAGCGTGCGCTCGACCACGCAGGCCTCGGGCGGCGGGGCAAGCTCCGGCCGCGCCAGATAGGCCTTGAGGAACTCGTCGGTGACGACGAGCCCGCCGCCGTCGTCGCGGTCGAGCAGGTGGTGCCCGCAGGAGAGCCAGAAATCCGTCATGCGATCGCGCCTCGACGAGCTAATGCGGGCCATCTATACCACAGCATCACAATCGCGACGGGGTCGAACATGTCGGCGACACGAACGGAGCGCCATCAACGGCCGGCGACGGGCGTCGGGCGAGCGGCGATCTCGGCGATCTGCCTTGCGCTCGGATCGAGCGCCGTCGCATCGGCGCAAACCTATCCCAGTAAGCCGATTCACATCATCGTGCCGTTCTCGCCCGGCGGCATCACCGACGTGCTCGGCCGCGCGCTCGCGCAACGGCTCACGGAAGCTTTCGGCCAGCAGGTCGTCATCGAAAACAAGCTCGGCGGCGCCGGCCTGGTCGGCACCGACTACGTCGCCAAAGCCGCGCCCGACGGCCACACCCTGCTGGTCACCGCGGACGCGACCTTCGTCACCAACCCGCACACCTACAGCAGGCTGCCCTACGACCCGGTCAATGACTTCGTCCCGATCACCGGGCTCGGCATCAGCCCGCAGGCGCTGATCGTGCATCCCTCGGTGCCGGTGCGCACGCTCGGCGACCTCATCGAGCTCGCCAAGAAGAAGCCGGGCGAGCTCAATTACGGGACTTTCGGCATCGGCACCAGCGGCCACCTCAACATCATCCTGCTGGAGAACATGACCGGCACCAAGTTCACGCCCGTGCATTACCGCGGCGCCGCGCCCGGAATCACCGACGTGATCGGCGGCCATATCCAGATGATGATCGTGAGCATCGGCTTGGTCGCGCAGCCGTGGCAGGCGGGTCAGCTCAAGGTGCTCGGCTGCGGCAGCGCGGCGCGGCTGCCGCAATATCCCGACGTGCCGACCTTGGCCGAGAGCGGCCTGCCCGGCTACGAGGCCGGCTCATGGTATGGGCTCGCGGCCCCCAAGGGCACGCCGCGCGACGTCGTCGCCAAGCTCAATGGAGAAACCCGGAGGATCTTCAACGATCCGGGATTCCGGGACAAATTCCTGGCGCCCAACTTCATCTATTCGATCGTGAGCTCGCCGGAAGCCTTCGCCGAGCGCATCCGGCTCGATTCGGCGAAATGGGGCAAGGTGATCCGCGACGCCAACATCAAGGTGGAGTGATCCAGCCTCGCTTTTCGCGATTCACTTGTTCCGTTCTTGCTGCACGAGGTGGACGAGATCGATCGTCTCGCCTGCCTCCTCTTCACCCTCCACTTCGAGAAACGAGAACGCCCGCATCGGCTTGCGGTCGCCGCGCGGGCGCAGGGTGCGGAAGGCTTCGCGGATGGCGCCATCCTCGAAGCTGCGGCGCACCGCGATCAAGGTGTCGCGCGGATGATCGCAGAGCGAGGCCGCGAACGCGATCTCCTCCTCGGCGGCGGCGCGCGCCGCGGCGAGATCGGGCGCGCCGAGCCGCTCGTGGAATTGGCGCGCCAGCATCTCGACCACGGCGAGACGATCGTCTTCGCTCGCCTCCACGATCTGCACCAGCGTCGACCAGCCGAACGACGCCACGCCCAGAAATCCGCCGCGGAAGGCCGCGCGCGGCTTGCCGTCGAGCGCTTCCGGATCGGCGTCGGCGAACATGAAGGCGCCCGACACCGCCCATTCGCCTGGCTCGGCCGCGCGCTCGAACACGAAGGTGTCGGACGGATCGAGCCGGATGGTGCGCAGGAGCTTCACCTTCGCGGGCCTCCCGTTGCCGGATCGAGCCACGACGGCGCGGCGAGCGCGTGCACGAGCGGGCGGCGCTCGGCTGCGACCTTGCCCATTCGCCGCAGCAGGAGATCGCCGTTGTCGTCGATGTCGCGGCGCAGCCCCTTCTCGGGCACAAGCCGCGCCAGATAGTTCTTCGCCACCTCGCCGAATCCCTGCTCGTGCCAGGCGTCGATCGCCACCATGAGATGGCGCGCAAAGCTCTCGACCAGGCGGCCGGAGCCGAGATCGTCGAAGCCCTCTTCCTCGAGCGCGGACGAAAGCGGGCGCAGGCCCGGCTCGTCGTCGCCCATCGCGACGGTGCGGATCATGGCGCCGAATACCAGCCAGGCCGGCGGCTCATTCTCGTCGGCGTCCTGCGGCCAGGCGAGGCGGCCGCCGCCGACCAGCCCACCGTCGACCCGCACCGCGTCGGGCCAGTCGAAGCTGATCGGCCGCTCGGGCGGGGCGTGCACCGCGAGCGCGTCGGCGAGCGCGGCGAGCCCGGCGTAAAGCGCGCGGCGCGCGGTCCGCAGCGGTTCCTCCGGCTCCAGCACGACCGCGAACTCGGCGAGATCGAAGCGGCCGACATAGACAAGGGTGCCTGCCCCCTCCTCGGCCGCTACGGCGGTGGCGTGAGCAAACGCGTCGCCGACCTCGCGCAGCGTCACCAGGTGGAACGGCGGCGGCAGGTCGAGCGCGGGCGTCGAGGACGAGCGCAAACGACTGCGCGGCTCTGGCGGCATTTCGGCTCCCGGACTCGCGAAGGTTGTTTGCAATGATTATAACCTGTTATACGCCGTGGCCAGTGCCGCCGAGCCGAGGGCAATCGATTGTCGAAGCCGGCTCGGTGTCATCATCAGCCGGAGAACGCATGGCCGATCGGCCGCAAAGCATCTTCATCTGCTCGTGCGAAGACACGATGCCGCTCGACGCCGAGGCGGTGCGGCGCGGCTGCCGCGGCGCAAATCTCTTGACCGCGCGGCAGCTCTGCCGGGCCGAGCTTGAGCGGTTCCGGGCCGCGGCGGCNATCGTCGGCTGCACCCAGGAAGCGCCGCTGTTTTCGGAGGCCGCCGAAGCCGAAGGCCTCGACGTCCGATACGTGAACATCCGCGAGACCGCCGGCTGGTCGAAGGACGCCAAGGCGGCCGGCCCGAAGATGGCGGCGCTGATCGCGGCGGCGCAAGAAGCAGCGCCCGAGATTCCCTTCGTCAGCTTCACCAGCGAGGGCGTGATCCTCATCTACGGCCGCGACGAGCAGGCGATCGAGGCCGCCAATCTGCTCAAGGACCATCTCGACGTCACGGTGCTGATCAAGCCGCCCGCCGATCTGGCGCCGCCGCGGGTGACCGATTTTCCGGTGGTGCGGGGCGCGATCCGCTCCGCCAAGGGCCATCTCGGCGCCTTCGAGCTGGTGGTCGACAACTATGCGCAGCCGGCGCCGTCGTCGCGCGGCGCGCTCAGCTTCGGTGCCGGGCGCGACGGCGCGGTGTCACAGTGCGATCTCGTGCTCGACGTCTCCGGCGGCGCGCCGCTGTTTTCCGCGGCCGACCTGCGCGACGGCTACCTGCGCGCCGACCCCGGCGATCCGGCCGCCGTGCTCAGAGCAGTGCTGAAGGCGCGCGATCTGGTCGGCACCTTCGACAAGCCGCGCTACGTCACCTTCGCCGAGGACCTTTGCGCGCATTCGCGCTCGAACATCGTCGGCTGCACCCGCTGCCTCGATCTCTGCCCGGCCGGCGCGATCGCGCCCGCCGGCGATCACGTGGCGATCGACGCCCATGTCTGCGCCGGCTGCGGGCAGTGCGCCGCCGTCTGCCCGACCGGCGCCGCCTCCTATGC